>Ga0173480_10000840_pt1 | contig 10838 bp, 9 predicted proteins | sample NitcycUS209509C1_FD_122622 | JGI IMG/M metagenome (GOLD analysis project Ga0173480, IMG submission 122622) | Soil microbial communities from Arlington Agricultural Research Station in Wisconsin, USA - Nitrogen cycling UWRJ-S209-509C-1 (version... | ecosystem: Environmental > Terrestrial > Soil >... | reverse complement strand
GGGTCGTGCGCGCTTGCGTGCACGAATAGCCTGTCATTGTCGTCAAACGTCAGCGGCAACCGCGCAAGAAAGTCGCATTGGGTGGCGGTGAGCTGGGATCTCGTCCAATCGATGGCCGCGGCCGCAACCGCATTCATGCCGTGGGTGCCCGATGCGATGGCATCATCATGGTTGCCGAGCAGCGCCGTCGCGCCGTTCTCGACCTCGCGCAGCACGGTGTCGACCGCGAAGCCGGGATCGGCGCCGTAGCCCACGTAGTCGCCGAGGAAGATGAAACGCGTAATGCCATTGCCGCGGGCATGGTCGAGACACGCCTCCAACGCCTCGCGGTTGGCGTGAATGTCGCTGAACAACCCGATCCACATGGGTGTCTCACGAAGCTGGAATTCGGCAACGTTTCTTTAAGTTTAACCGCCGTTAATGGGACCGATCTGCGACAACGCCGTGCTTTGCGTTGGATTGGGGCCGATTTGTTGACGGTCACGTAATCCCATGATATCCCACGATTTCCCAGTACGGGACGCCGTCCGCGCGAGCCGTTCATCCGGCAGCGCGATGAGCTTGAGGGCTTCTCTTAGGACGGCCCTTGGTTGTGTCCAGTCGGTATGGGGTGCGGGGTATGGACCGCTTCGTGGCGAACTTCATGCTGCGGCTCGACTCCAAGGGGCGCGTGTCGATCCCCGGTGCATTTCGCGCAGTGCTGGTCCGCGACGGCTTCGAGGGTCTCTATTGTTATCCGGCGCTGGACTGTCCCGCGATCGATGCGGGGGGTCGCGCGTTGATAGCGGAGATCGAGGCGTTGATCGGACGCTTCGGGTCGGCTTCGGAAGAGCGCGAACGGCTCGCACTGGCGCTGTACGGAACGAGCGAGACACTGAAAGTCGATGGAGAGGGGCGGGTGGTGTTGAGCGAGAACCTGAAGCGTCACGCAGGAATTACCGACACGGTGTCATTCGTCGGTCTCGGTCAGAAGTTTCAGATCTGGGAGCCCGGGCGTTTCCAGAAAGAGCTCGCGGAGGCCACCCAAAAGGTGCGCGCGCTCAAAGGGCAGCTGAGTTCCCAGGTGGCGGCGCGCAACGCGCCTGGAGCACGGGAATGATGGCGGGGGGCGACGGCTCGGCTGTCGCTGGCGGACCGGCCCTCCACATTCCCGTGCTCGGCCGCCATGCCATCGGTTTCCTCAATGTCCGCAACGGCGGCGTCTATATCGACGGCACTTTCGGTGCCGGCGGCTATACGCGCGCCATACTCGCGGCCGCCGACTGCAAGGTGATCGGCATCGACCGCGACCAGACCGCGATCGCGCTGGGCGCAGACCTGGTCGAGCAGGCGGGCGGCCGCCTGACCCTGATCGAAGATCGGTTTTCCAATCTCGACGCCATCGCGCGCGATGCCGGGCACGAGACGGTCGACGGCATTGTGCTCGACCTTGGCGTCTCCTCGATGCAACTCGATAGCGCGGAGCGTGGCTTCTCGTTCCGCCATGACGGGCCGCTCGACATGCGCATGAGCGGCGAAGGCGCGAGCGCGGCCGAGGTTGTCAACACAGCAAGCGAGCGCGATCTCGCCGGTATCATTTTCACCTTGGGCGAAGAGCGGCATTCGCGCGCGATCGCTCGCGCCATCGTCAATGCGCGCATCATTGCACCCGTTGCAACGACGCATGAGCTTGCCCAGATCGTGGCAACCATCGTTCGCCCGCGTGCCGGCGATATCCATCCGGCGACGCGCACGTTCCAGGCCCTGCGTATTTTTCTGAACGACGAGCTCGGCGAGCTGGTCGCTGCACTGCAGGCGGCCGAGCGGATTCTCAAGCCCGGCGGGCGGCTGGTGGCAGTGTCATTTCATTCACTCGAGGACCGGATCGTCAAAACCTTCCTTGCTGACCGTGGCGATACCCGCGGCGGCTCCCGCCATGCGCCGGAAGTGAGGCGCCACGCGCCGACTTTCCAGGTTCTCACCAGGCGTCCGCTGACGCCGGACGACGATGAAGTCGCGGCTAACCCGCGAGCGCGGTCGGCCAAGCTGCGCGCCGCCGAGCGAACTGAAGCAGCGGCGCGGCGCGGCGTGCCGGCGTACCTGCTGCCGCATCTGCCCGCGCTGGCCTCCGTGCTGAAGGGGCGATAGACGATGCGCCTCCTCAACATTCTCGTCATCGGCGCCCTGATCGTGGCGGCGTCCTATGTCTACAAGATCAAGTTCGACTCGACGCTGCAGGCTGAACGCGTGGCCAAGCTGCGCGGTGAAGTGCGCAATGAGCGCAACGCCATTGCGGTTCTGCGGGCGGAATGGGCGAAACTCGATGCGCCCAGTCGCATCCAGGGCCTGGCAGACCGGCATCTGACTTTGCGACGGATCGAGCCGACGCAGTTCGACTCCCTCGACCGGTTGCCCGAACGGCCGGCCCCGTCCGCGCCGAATGCCGACCCGATCGGGGCCATGCTCGCGCCTTCTGAAATGACCGGCAGCATTCCGCCGCCGGCTCGCGCCCGGTGACCCGATGCACGCAAGGGCAAAAACCCCGGAAAGCGGATGGCAGCGCGCGCTTCGTTCGGTGCTCTACGGCCGTGACGTCGATCGCAACGTAAAGTCAAAGGCGCGGCTCGGGCTGGCGATCGTCGTCTTCATCGGCATCTTCTCCGTCATCACGTTTCGCCTGGTGATGTTTGCGACGGTCAGCGAGGGTCATGGCGGCCGCCGCGGCGTCTCGCAGGATGCGGTTGCGACGGCGCGCCCCGACATTCTCGACCGTAACGGTCAGATCATCGCCACCGACGTGAAGACACCGTCGCTGTTCGCAGAGCCGCGCAAGATCATCGACGTTGACGAGGCGGTTGAATTGCTGACCGCGGTCCTGCCCGATCTCGACGTCAATGAGGTGCGCGAGCGTCTGTCGTCGAAGCGCGGTTTCGTCTGGCTCAAGCGCGAGATCACCCCCAGTCAGCAGCGCGAAATTCATCGGCTCGGGATTCCGGGTGTTGGCTTCCTGACCGAGAACAAGCGCGTCTATCCAAACGGGCCGATCGTTTCGCACGAGATCGGCTATGTGAACATCGACAACCAGGGCATCGCCGGCATCGAGAAGTGGCTCGATGGGCAGGGGCTGGCCGCGCTGCACATGGCGGGGCTTGCAACCGACCAGCTGCAGCGTCCGGTCAATCTGGCCGTCGATTTGCGCGTGCAATACGCGCTGCGCGAAGAGCTGATGGCGGCGCGCGATAAATTCAAGGCGAAGGCCGCAGCAGGTATCATCGGCGACGTGAACACCGGCGAAATCCTCGCGATGGTGTCGGAGCCGGGCTTCGACCCGAACAATCCGCGCATCGCGAACGATCCCGATCATCTCAACCGGCTGACGACCGGCGTCTACGAGATGGGCTCGACCTTCAAGGCACTCACGCTAGGGATGGCGCTCGACAGCGGCCGGATATCATTGTCGTCATCGTTCGATGCGCGAATGCCGTTGCGCTACGGCAAGTTCGAGATCAACGACTTTCATGCGCAGCGGCGCGTCCTGACCGTTCCGGAGATTTTCACCTATTCGTCGAACATCGGCACGGCGCGGATGGCGCTCTCGCTCGGGGTCGAGTACCACAAGGCCTTCCTGAGGAAACTCGGCCAGCTGGACCGGTTGCGCACGGAGCTGCCGGAAAGCGCCGAACCGCTGGTTCCCAAACACTGGGGCGAACTCAACACGGTCACGATCGCCTTCGGGCACGGTCTTTCCGTTGCGCCGCTGCAGGCAGTCATGGGCATTTCCGCCCTGGTGAATGGCGGCAAGTTAATTCCGCCGACCTTCCTCAAGCGCGACCAGGCGGAAGCGGACCGGCTCGCCAAACGGGTCATAAAGCCCGAAACCGCCGAGAAAATGCGCTACCTGATGCGGCTGAACGTGGAAAAAGGCACGGCGACCCGTGCCAACGTTATGGGCTATTATGTGGGGGGAAAGACCGGCACGTCGGAGAAAGTGGTCGGCGGGCGGTATTCGAAGACCAAAGTCTTGACCAGTTTCACCGCCATCCTGCCGGCCGATAAGCCCCGTTACCTGCTGCTCATCATGCTGGACGAACCGCAAGGACTGCCCGAAACCCACGGCTTCAGCACGTCAGGCTGGAATGCCGTTCCCGTCGGCGCAAAGGTCATCGAGCGGGTCGCGCCGCTCCTCGACATCCGGCCGCGCTTCGATCTGCCGAAGGCCGATCAGCTGCTTTTGGTGAGCGCGAAGGAGACGCGGTGAAGCTGCGCGATCTTCTGCCGGAGGCGGCGATCGATGCGCGGCAGGCTGCGATCGACATCGCGGGGCTCGCCGCCGACAGCCGCAAGGTCAAACCCGGGTTCCTCTTTATCGCGATCGCCGGCGCCAAGGCCGACGGCGCGCATTTCGCAAAGCAGGCCGCAGCGTCCGGCGCGGCGGCGGTCGTTGCCGAGCAGCGGCCGGAGGGCTTGCCGCCCGCCGTCGCTTTCATTCAGGTCGACAATGCACGCCGCGCGCTCGCGCTGGCCGCCGCGAAATTCTATCCGCGTCAGCCGCAGACGATTGCCGCCGTCACCGGCACCAGCGGCAAGACGTCGGTCGCCGCATTCACGCGCCAGATCTGGAGCACGCTGGGATTTCGGTCGGCGAGTATCGGCACGGTCGGCGTCGTCTCGCCGAAAGGCGAGCGGTACGGCTCGTTGACCACGCCCGACCCGGTCGACCTGCACCGCACCCTCGACCAGTTGGCGGGCGAGGGGATCACGCATCTTGCGCTCGAAGCCTCCTCGCACGGACTCGATCAGCATCGGCTCGACGGCGTGCGCATCGCGGCGGGCGGGTTCACGAATCTTTCGCGCGATCATCTCGACTATCATCCGACCATCGAAGCCTATCTCGCCGCCAAGCTGCGCCTGTTCGAGGAGCTGATCGTGGCTGGCGGCACGGCGGTTGTCGGAATTGACGATTGCTACGCCGGTCAGGTCGTCGATGCCGCGCGCAAGCGGCGGCTGAAGGTCATGACCGTCGGCGAGCAGGGCGAGGACATCAAGCTGGCGGGCGGATCCATCGATGGGTTTGCCCAGGTGGTCGACATGGTGCATGGCGGCCGCACATATAAAGTGAAGCTGCCGCTGGTCGGCGCCTTCCAGGTGCAGAACGCTGCGCTTTCGGCAGGACTCGCCATCGCGGTCGGGGCGGAGCCGGGGCGCGCCTTTGCGGCGCTGGAGCGCCTCACCGGCGCCAAGGGCCGGCTCGAGCTCGTCGGCAGCCGAAACGGCGCGCCGATCTTTATCGACTATGCGCACAAGCCGGACGCGCTCAAGAAAGCGCTGGTAAGCCTGCGCCCGTATGCGAAAGGGAGGCTGACCGTGGTGTTCGGTGCCGGCGGCGACCGGGACAGCGGCAAGCGGCCGATCATGGGCCGCGTCGCCGTCGAGGGGGCGGACAAGGTCGTCATCACCGACGACAATCCGCGCAGCGAGAATCCCGCCGCAATCCGCGCCGCCATTCTCGCCGATGCTCCCGGCGCAACCGAGATCGGCGATCGCGCCGAAGCGATCCGCAAGGCAATCGCGGATCTCAAGAGTGGCGACGTTCTGCTCATCGCCGGCAAGGGCCATGAGACGGGGCAGATCGTCGGCGATCGCGTCTTGCCATTTTCGGATCATGACGCAGTGGTGGCCGCGTTGCAGGGACGGGTCGCATGAGCGTGCTTTGGTCAACCGACGCGATGTCGGACGCGATGCAAGCCGAGCGCACCGGAAATTTGCCCACCGGGATTTCCGGCATCTCCATCGACAGCCGCACGCTGAGCAAAGGCGACGCGTTCTTTGCGATCCAGGGCGACAATCGCGACGGTCACGACTTCGTCGATGCCGCGCTGAAAGCCGGCGCTGCGCTGGCTGTTGTGGCGAAAGGCCAGCGCCGGCGGTTTGCCGATGCGCCTCTGCTGATCGTTGACGATGCGCTTGAAGGCTTGCGGGCGCTGGCGCGCGCCGCGCGCGAGCGCCTGCACGGCAAGGTCATCGCGGTCACCGGCTCGGTCGGCAAGACCACGACCAAGGAGGCGCTGCGGCTCGCGCTGTCGGCGGACGGCGAAACGCACGCATCCGCTGCCTCCTACAACAATCACTGGGGCGTTCCGCTCTCGCTGGCGCGCTGTCCGGCATCGGCGAAGTACGCGGTGTTCGAGATCGGCATGAATCACGCCGGCGAAATAACGCCGCTGACGAAGCTCGCCCGGCCGCACGTCGCCGTCATCACCGCCATCGAGCCGGTGCATCTGGAGTATTTCGGCACGCTCGAGAAGATTGCCGATGCCAAGGCCGAGATTTTCGCCGGCGTCGAGGCAGGCGGCGCGGCCGTGCTCAATCGCGACAATGCCCAGTTCGCGCAGCTTGCCGCCGCGGCCCGCGCGGCCGGCATCAAGCGCATCGTTTCGTTCGGGGAACATGGCGACGCCGACGCGCGGCTGTTGCGCGTTTCACTGCAGGCCGACTTATCGACCGTGGAAGCCAGCATCCTGCGGCAGCCGGTGACCTACAAGGTCGGGATGGCAGGCCGTCATATTGCGCTCAACTCGCTTGCCGTCCTGGCAGCGGTGTCGCTCGCCGGGGCCGACCTCGCGCTCGCCGCGCTTGCGCTGGGCAATCTCAGGCCGCCGAGCGGCCGTGGCACGCGCAGCACCCTGAAGGTTCCCGGAGGGACCGCTCTGCTGATCGACGAAAGCTATAACGCCAATCCTGCATCCATACGGGCGGCGATCGCGCTGCTGGCGGAAGTGCCGATCGGACAGCAAGGCCGCCGCATTGCCGTTCTCGGCGATATGCTGGAGCTTGGCCCGCAAGGCGGCGAATTGCACCGTTCACTCGCAAATGTGATCGCGGAAACGGGCATCGACCTCGTTTTTTGCTCGGGACCGCTTATGCACCATTTGTGGGAGGCTCTTCCCTCTCGTGCCCGGGGCGGGTATGCCGAGACCGCGGCAGCGCTGGAGCCCGCTGTGCTCGGCGCCATTGGTGCAGGCGACGCCGTGATGGTGAAGGGGTCCCTCGGTTCGAAAATGGGTCCTATCGTTAAGGCATTGGAGAAGCAATTCCCCAAGCAGACCGCGCTCGAGAGGGCGCCAGGCTGAAACTCAGGGTTTGACCCTATGTTCTATTGGCTGACCGAGCTTTCCGACAAAATCTCGTTTTTCAACGTCTTTCGCTACATCACCTTCCGCACCGGGGGCGCCATCGTCACCGCGCTCGTCTTTGTCTTCCTGTTCGGCGGGCCGATCATCGACCTGCTGCGCCTCAAGCAGGGCAAGGGACAGCCGATCCGCAGCGACGGTCCGCCGTCCCACCTCGTCACCAAGAAGGGCACGCCGACCATGGGCGGACTGATGATCCTGTCCGGCCTGCTGGTGTCGACGTTGCTCTGGGCCAATCCGCGAAGCCCCTATGTGTGGGTCGTGCTTGGGGTGACGCTGTCGTTCGGGATCATCGGCTTCTACGACGACTATCTCAAAGTGACGAAGCAGACCGATGCCGGGGTTTCGGTTCGTAACCGGTTGATAGTCGAGGCGGTGATCGCAGTGCTCGCCTGCACGGCAATGATGCATCTCGGCCGCGGGGCGATCTCGACGTCGCTGGTCTTCCCGTTTTTCAAGGACCTGGTGATCAATCTCGGCTGGGCCTTTGTCATTCTGGGCGCCTTCGTGGTCGTTGCCTCCGGCAACGCCGTCAATCTCACCGACGGACTGGACGGTCTCGCGATCGTGCCGGTCATGATCGCGGCGGCGACCTTCGGCCTGATTTCATACCTCGCCGGCAACGCCGTGTTCGCGGAGTATCTGCAGATTCATTACGTGGCCGGCACCGGCGAGCTAGCGGTGCTTTGCGGAGCGGTGATCGGCGCCAGTCTCGGGTTTCTCTGGTTCAACGCGCCGCCGGCATCGATCTTCATGGGCGACACGGGATCGCTCGCGCTCGGCGGGTTGCTCGGCGCGGTTGCCGTCGCCATCAAGCACGAGATCGTGCTTGCGATCGTCGGCGGACTGTTTGTGCTCGAAGCCGTGTCGGTGATCGTCCAGGTGGTTTCGTTCAAGTTGACGGGCAAGCGCGTATTCAAGATGGCCCCTATCCACCACCACTACGAGCAGCTTGGCTGGACCGAGCCGCAGATCGTCATCCGCTTCTGGATCGTCGCGGTCGTGCTGGCCCTGGCAGGGCTCGCGACATTGAAGTTGAGATGACCATTGATTCCCGTCACGACGTTCGCCGGACAACAGGTCGCGCTCTTCGGCCTCGGTAGCTCCGGTCTTTTGGCTGCGCGCGCGCTGAAAGACGGCGGCGCCGACGTGATCGCCTTTGACGATGACGCTCAAAAAATCGCCGAAGCGCGGTCTGCGGGGATAAAGACGCAGGACCTGCGCACTCTCGACTGGATAAAAACCGCTGCTCTGGTGCTGGCGCCGGGCGTGCCGCTGACGCACCCGCAACCGCACTGGACGGTCGACCTGGCACGCAAGGCCAATGTCGCGGTGATTGGAGATATCGAGCTGTTCTGCCGCGAGCGCGCCAAGTCCGGAGCAAAATGCCCGCTCGTGGCGATCACCGGTACCAACGGCAAATCGACGACGACGGCGCTGACGGCGCATCTGCTGCAGAGCGCCGGCGTTGACGCGCAGATGGGCGGCAATATCGGCGTGCCCGTTCTGGCGCTCGCGCCGTTCAAGGCGGACCGCGCCTACGTTCTGGAGGTTTCGTCCTATCAGATCGATCTTGCGCCTTCGCTGAACGCGACCGTCGGCATCCTGCTAAATGTCACGGAAGATCATCTCGATCGTCACGGCACGATGGAGCGCTACGCTGCAATCAAGGAACGGCTTGCCGCCGATGTCGAGAAGAATGGCACGGCTGTCATCGATATTGACGACGCCTATACCCGCGCGGCGGCCGACCGGATTCAGCGCGCGGGCAAGACTGTCGTCCGTGTTTCCGTCGAATCGTCGGTGCGCGAGGGATATTTCGCGCAAGGAAGCCGCATCATGCGCGCCGGCGGCAAGGCCGAGGCTGTGGCGGATCTGGCGGGGATTGGCTCGCTGCGTGGCTCGCACAACGCGCAGAACGCCGCCTGCGCGGTAGCGGCCTGCGTCGCGCTCGGCGTCGACCTGCCCGCGATTCAAAAAGGTCTCGCCAGTTTCCCCGGCCTTGCGCACCGCATGCAGCAGGTTGGTCGCAAGGGGAGCGTGCTGTTCGTCAATGACTCGAAAGCGACGAATGCCGATTCAGCGGCCAAGGCGCTGGCGAGTTTTAACGACATCTACTGGATTGCCGGCGGCAAGCCGAAAACCGGCGGGATCGCAAGTCTTGCCGAATTTTTCCCGCGCATCCGCAAGGCCTATCTGATCGGCGAAGCGGCGAAGGATTTCGCGCAGACGCTGGAAGGCCGGGTGCCGTATGAGATCAGCGGGGTGCTGTCCGCCGCGGTCGACGCGGCGGCCCGCGACGCCGGCGCCGCGAAGGTGAAAGAGCCGGTCGTGCTCCTGTCTCCGGCGTGCGCCTCTTTCGACCAGTACCGGAACTTCGAAGTGCGCGGCGCAGCCTTTACCGACGTCGTGCTCGCGATACCCGGCGTGACTGCGACTGTTAATGCTTCCTAAACCGCGAAGCGTCAGCTTGAACCGGACGGGGACTCAAGGATGCATTCGCGCGCGCAACGCACCCTCTTCGGCGAATGGTGGTGGACGGTCGACCGGCTGACACTTGCCGCCATCGGCGCGTTGATGCTGGCCGGCGTCGTGCTTTCGCTTGCGGCAAGCCCGCCGGTGGCAGGCCGGCTCGGTCTCGACCCGTTTTATTTCGTCAACCGGCACATTCTCTTTCTTCTGCCGTCCATCGCCGTGATGCTCGGCGTGTCGTTCCTCAATCCCCAGCAGATCCGCCGGTTGTCACTGGTCATTTTTGCCGTGAGTCTGGTCCTGGCCGCGGCGACACCCTTCTTCGGCCCCGAGATCAAGGGCGCGCGGCGCTGGCTGGTCCTGTTCAGCGTCAGCATTCAACCGTCTGAGTTCCTCAAGCCCGCCTTCGTCATCATTGTCGCCTGGCTGTTCGGCGAATCGTCAAAGCGCCCCGACATGCCGGCGAACACGTTCGCCCTGATGCTGCTGTTGGCGGTCGTTGTTCTGCTGGTCCTGCAGCCGGACTTCGGCCAGACCATGCTGATCGCCCTGGTGTGGAGCGCGCTCTTCTTCATGGCCGGCATGCGTGTGATCTGGGTCTTCGGCATTGCCAGTTTAGCCGGCGTGGGCCTGCTCAGCGCCTACTACACGGTGCCGCACGTCGCCCGCCGGATTCAGCGTTTCCTCGACCCGGCGTCAGGCGACACCTTTAACATCGACATCGCAACCGAAAGCTTCATGCGCGGCGGCTGGTTCGGCAAGGGACCGGGCGAAGGGACCGTGAAGCGGCTTCTGCCTGAGAGCCACACGGACTTCGTGTTCGCGGTGGCCGCGGAGGAATTCGGCATCGCGCTCTGCCTTGTGATCGTCGCATTGTTCGCTTTCATCGTCATTCGCATGCTGCTGCGGGCCATGCGCAACGACGACCCGTTCGCGCGGTTTTCGGCGGCCGGCCTTACCATTCTTTTCGCCACGCAATCGGCGATCAACATGGCGGTGAACTTGCATCTGATCCCGGCCAAAGGCATGACGTTGCCGTTCATTTCCTATGGCGGTTCCTCGATGATTTCGCTGGGCTATGCGATGGGCATGCTGCTGGCGCTGACGCGGGAGCAGCCGCGCGCGGCGATGCTCGCGCCCGATCTTTCGGTACCGGGGAGCCGGGTCTGATGCCTGCGAGCGGCGCGCCGCTCGTCC
>Ga0173480_10000839_pt1 | contig 10843 bp, 12 predicted proteins | sample NitcycUS209509C1_FD_122622 | JGI IMG/M metagenome (GOLD analysis project Ga0173480, IMG submission 122622) | Soil microbial communities from Arlington Agricultural Research Station in Wisconsin, USA - Nitrogen cycling UWRJ-S209-509C-1 (version... | ecosystem: Environmental > Terrestrial > Soil... | reverse complement strand
CTACTGGCGTGCATGCAGGTATGCTCTCGACCGCTGAATTGCGCTTGCTTTCGGAGTGGCTGGATATTGGAGCCCAGTATTACAACGACCCGTTCCCGCCGACTCCGCAGAACTAGTCTTGCGTTTGCAATCGTCTTCGCGAGTTTTCTCTCGGTCACAGCGCTAGCAAAGCAGACCGAAGAGGAAAAGGCTGCCAAGGCAGAGGCGGAACAGGAAAAGCTGCTGCAGGTGTTCGTCAGCGAGCCCTACCTCGAGCTGTCGACGGGGCCCGGTCGCGGCTACGCCGTGTTCCGCGTGGTGGAGCGCGAGAAGTCGGTCGACGTCCTCTTCCGGCGCACGGACTGGTTCAAGGTGCGCGACGAACAAGGTGTCGAAGGCTGGGCGCGTGCGCGCGACATGCGTCGTACCAAGCTCGCGGACGGTTCTCCGTTCGTCTTCCATCTCGGCGACATGGCGGGCTTCACGAGTCACGACTGGGAAATCGGCATCGGCTTCGGCGACTACGGCGGCGCGGACCTGATCGGCCTGTACGGATCGCGTTCGCTCACCGACAACATGAAGATCGACCTGTCGGTCTCGCAGTTCCTCGGCAATGCGTCGACCGGCTGGAAAGCCGAACTCGGCCTGCAGCACGTGCTGTTCCCCGAGTATCGCTTCTCGCCGTTCCTGACGCTCGGCACCGGCTACGTCGAAACGTTCCCGCGCGCGACGATCGTCAATGCTCTCGACCGCCAGGACCAGACGGCCTACGTCGGTGCGGGCGCACGTTTTTATCTCACCCGGCGCTTCTTCATCCGCGCCGACTATCGCTGGCACACGATCTTCACGAGCCGCGATGACAATGAGGAGTTGGAAGAATGGAAAGTTCTAATCGCCTGCTTCTTCTGACGGCGGTTTGCGGTGCAACGCTGATGCTGAGCGGCTGTGCGTCGTTCCGCTGGCCGTGGCACAAGGAAAAGGTCGAAGAACAGCAGACCGATGCCGAGGCTGCCGAAGAGGAAGCCGAGGACCAGGACGTGACGCCGCCGCGCGTCATCGAACCGAACGTCGCGCGTCGCAAAATCAAGACACCCAGGATCGACAACGAGAATTGGGAAATGGGCGTGGGCCTCGGATTCATGTCCATCGAGGACTTCGGCACGAGCTCCACCTACGCGGCGCAGTTCAACTACCATGTGACAGAAGACTTCTTCTTCCGTCTCGATGCAGGGCAATCCACTGCGGGAAAGACCAGTTTCGAGACGCTCGGCGGCAACATCGAGCTACTGACCGGAGATGAGAGACGCTTCACGTATTACAGCCTCTCGCTGGGCTACAACTTCTTACCTGGCGAGGTATATCTCGGTCGCAATCTCGCCATGAACAGTGGTTTTTACCTGTTGGGTGGCATTGGTAGCGTGGACTTCGCCGGAGACAATCATCTGGCCATCAACCTCGGCGCGGGATACCGCGTGTTACCAACCGACTGGCTGGCGATACATATCGGAGTTCAGGACCGCGTGTTCGACTCCGACTTGTTAGGCGAGAAGAAAGTCACCAACAACATCGAAACCCTGCTCAGCGCGACCGTCTTCTTCTGACGGAGTGAGCAACATGTCGGCACGTACACTGAAAGGATTCGCCAAAGGATTAGCCCTCGCTGCAGTTTTCGTGCTGCCGGCGTTCGCCACCTCCTCTTCCGGACCCGCGCCGGCGTTCCAGCTCACGGGCCGCAATGGCAAGGCCATCGACCTCTCCCAGTACAAGGGCCAGGTCGTCATGATCAACTTCTGGGCCACGTGGTGTGGTCCGTGCCGGCAGGAAATGCCGCTGCTCGAAGACATCTACAAGAAGTACAAGCCCATGGGCTTTACGCTGGTCGGTGTGAACGTCGAGCCGGACGCCAAGGGCGCCGAAGCCTGGCTCTCCAAGCAGAAGCCGGTGAGCTTCCCGATCGCGTTCGATACCGAGAGCAAGGTCAGCAAGATGTACAAGGTCGCCGGCATGCCGAGCACCGTGTTCGTCGATCGCAAGGGCAACATCCGTGTCATGCACAAGGGCTACAAGCCCGGCGATGAGAACTTCTATCTCACGCAGATCCGGTCGATGCTCAAGGAATAGGAGTTACCAGATGCGCACCCGCGGTTTGATCCTGATCACCCTCGCCGTACTGTCGGCGGGCTGCAGCTCGATCGAGCCGTGGGTGAAGCCTTACGATCGCGAGAACCTCGCCGATCCGATCATGGCCTTCACGCGCGCACCCATCTCGCAGGACTTCCTCGACCACGTGTTCGAATCGCGCGAAGGTTCGCGCGGCGCCTCCGGCGGCGGTGGCGGCGGCTGCGGTTGCAACTAACAAGCAGACCCGCGATGAAAGCCGTCAACCTGCGTCTCGTTTCATTCGTCATAACCTGCCTCGCGGCTGCCGTACTCCTCGTCGGCAACGCCAGGGCGGGCGTGCTGCCCGAAGATCGCGCCGACCTCCTCTACTTCCGTTACGACGGCGGCGGCGTGACCATCAATGGCCCGTCGGTGCTCGTGCGCAAGAGCATTGGCGAACACGTCTCCGTCTCGGCCAACTACTACATCGACATGGTGTCGTCCGCGTCCGTTGACGTGGAGACTTCCGCGAGTCCGTATGACGACGAGCGCACGCAGTCGAGCCTGTCGGTCGACTTCCTGCACGGCAAGTCCACCTACACGCTGGGCGCGGTAAAGAGCGACGAGAGCGACTACGTGGCCGATACCGTGTTCGGCAACATCAGCCACGACATGTTCGGCGACCTCACCACCATTTCGTTCGGCTTCAAGAAAGGCGAGAACGAAGTGTTCCGCAACGTGAAGATCGACGGCGTGAAGGTGAACGATCCCACGTTCGCCGAGACGATGGAGTCGAAGAGCTACAACGTCGCTATCTCGCAGATCCTCACCAAGAACCTGATCATGAGTGCCCAGTACGAAGTGATCACGGACGAAGGCTTCCTGCGCAGCCCCTATCGCTCGGTGCGCTTCTTCATCGACCCGTTCTCGCAGGGCCAGCAGCCCGAGCAGTACCCGAACACGCGTTCGAGCAACGCCGTGTCGGTCCGCGCCAAGTACTTCCTCCCGTACCGCGCCGCGGTCGACACGATGTACCGCTTCTACACCGACACCTGGGGTGTCATCGGCCACACGGCCGAGCTCGGTTACGTGCACCCGCTGCCCGACAACAAGTGGATCTTCGAAGGTCGCGTCCGCTACTACATGCAGACCGATCCCGCGGACTTCTACCAGGACATCTTCCCGCGCGCGGACTACGCGAACTTCATGGCGCGCGACAAGGAACTCGCGACTTACGACGCGATCACCGCGGGCATCACGGCCACCTACGAATTCAAGATCGACCGGTTCCCGTGGTTGTCCAAGGGTTCCCTGAACCTGCGGTACGACTACATGCAGGTGAACTACGACGACTTCCGCGACGCGCGGTACAGCCTCGGAAGCTTCGGCGAACTGCCGGAGGAACCGGCGCAGCCGGGCACCGAGCCGCTGTACAAGCTGGACGCGAACATCCTCCAGTTCTACATCTCCGCGTTCTTCTAGCCCCCGTTCTTCTTGACAGGGTTTTCCCGCGTTGACCCTCGCGCGGGACTGGCGTATTCCTCGCCCTCGCGCACGCTGCCGTGCGCCGTGGACAAGAGGGGAAAATGGACTTCGCTCTTTCGCGCGCGATGCCGCGTTCGCGGCCTGCTGTGCGCTCGAAGAAAGCCAGGACGGCATTGATCGCAGGCGCCTGCGTCATCGTGGGAGTCGCCTTCAACATCGCCAGGGAAGGCGGACCTCCGCGCGAAGGGACACGCGCGGAGGTCTCACCTCCACCCTCGCCCGCGGTACCGGTGTCCTCACCTGCGCGGGTCCCGGCGGCCGCAGGGACTGCCGCGCTCACCGCAAACCTTCGGCAACCCGCGCTCTCTCTCGATGAACTCCAGAGACGACTCGCCGGCGGCGACAGCAGCTCGCGGGAGCTCGTGCTGCGCGAAGAGCTGCCCGCTCTCGTGGCCAGGGATCCGGAAGCGATCGCTCGCTACGCGGAACTCGAAGCCGACATTCAGCTTCGCGAGCAGCTGATCCGGCAGGTTGCGCAGCTCTGGGCGAAGACGGATGCAGACCGCGCGATGGCCTGGGTCACGTCGCTGCCGGAATCGCCCGAGCGTCAGGCCACGCTCATCGACGTCTCGCTCACGGTGGCCGAGACCGATGCGCCTCGAGCCGCGACGCTGCGCGACACCGTCGTCGGTAACATCGAACCGGATGGCGTACTCGAAGCGATCGTGCAGCGGTGGGCCGAGAGGGATTTCGACGGCGCACACGCCTGGGTCGAGGCCCGGCCTCGCAATCTCCAGCACGACAAACTACTGCAGCGACTGGTCTACGTGCGCGCGTCAGGCGGCGCGCTCGCCGAAGCGTCGCGCATGGTGGATGCGTCCTTCGACGACGGCGCCTCGAAATCCGAAGCGGCGGCCATCGTCAGCCGGTTCTCCGAAGCACAGCGCTAGTTCTCGAGCGCCTTGCCGAACTGCACGCCGCCATCGTGCGTGCCGATGTCCGGATTGTTCTTCCGCAGCTCGATCATCTCCGCGCCCGCGAGCAGCACCGGGCCGTATCCATGTGCCGCGAGCACGTGCACGGGTCGATACATGTAGAACATCGGGTCCCAGCCCACGCCCGTGCCCACGCACGTGCCTTCGACCTGGCCCTTCGCGTTCACCTTCGTCGCCACGGCATTCCAGCCCAGCGACACCGCCGGTCCATACGCCAGCGCATTGAGCCAGCCGCGGTTGATGCCGTGCGCGATGCCGAACACGAACATCGCGCTCGCGGAGGTTTCCTCATAGGACTCGCGACGATCCAGCAACTGGTGCCAGCGCCCCGTGTGACCCTGCGTAGCCACGAGACCGGCAACGTGTTCGCGGTACAGCGCGAGGATGCGCGCGCGATCCGGATGATCCTTCGGGAGGACCTCCAGCAGCTCCACCATCGCCATGAGCGCCCAACCGTTGGCGCGCGCCCAGTGGAACGACGGGTGCGGGTCCATGGCCTCGACCCAGGAGTGCATGAACAGACGCCGGTCCTTCACGAACATGCGATCCGCGAACTGCAGGATCTGTCGTGCCGCATCGTCGTAGTAGCGACGCTCGCCCGTGAGCTTGCCCGCCTGCGCGAGGCACGGAACGCTCATGTAGAGATCGTCGAGCCACAGCGAGTTCGGCAACGGGCGATTGCGCGCGAGCGTGCCGTCCTTCAACCGGTACTGGCCCGTCGACACGTACTTCACGTAGTTGTCGATCCACGGGCGAAGTTGTCTGGCGCCGAGGCCCGCGCGGTCGGCCTTGATCAGCGCCGCGCACATCGCACCCGAGTCGTCGAGCGCGCGCGGGAACAGGATGCCGCGGAAACCCAGGCCATGTTTCGGCGGTGTGAACGTGGCGCGAGTCGTGCCGGGCGGAAGATTTTTCTGCGCGTGCGCTGCGAGCGTCGCGATCGCCGACACGCGAAAGTTCGTGTAGTCCGTGTAGCGCTTGTCGCCGGTGACTTCGGCGGTGCGTAACATGCCAGCGTACGTCACGCCCCACTCGTACGTGAGAATCTGAAGGTCGGTACGCGCCAGCGCCACCTGCGACGGAAGCTTGTCGACATACCTCATCGGCGCGCCGGTGTCACCGTCGACCACCTGGACAGGCGCAGCAGTGTCCACGTAGGCATGCACGCGCTCGAGCACTCTCTGGATCTCTTCGATCGTCGCGGGCTCGTAGGGCGTGGGGTAGTCCACCTTGAGGCGGCCCGAGTACACGCCGGGATCCTGCTGTGGCGAGGTGTGCACCTGGTTCGGCGTGGACTGCGCCATGACGAGTGACGAGCACACGAAAGCGAAAGCGGCCAGGAATTCACGGGCGGCACGAGGCCGCGAGAAAAATGTCATCTGACTTTCCCCAGTACGAGTTGCCGCGCCCTTCGAATCGGGCGACACAATAGCGGCGCGGCACTCGTCTGAGAAGTCTGCCGAAGTTGGATGGAAGTCAGCTCGGCTGTTCGGCCTTGTCGGACTTGCAGGCGCCCTGCAGCAGACCCTTGCGGCATGGAAGGTCGAACGTGCCTTCGACATGCAACGGCCTGCTCCCGGTGAGGATCTCGCTCCCGTCGATCACGAATGACCCCTTGGCCCCGTTCATGTCGAAGCGCTCGAGCGTGAGCGTGCCGCTCGTCGCCTCGAACATGGTCTCGTTGAACAGGAACACGCCGACGATGAACTCGCCGGGCTTGTTCTTCGCGGGGCTCGCCTTCGGCGCGATCCTGTACGTGGCGGCGCCGAGCGGCACGTCGGTCATCGACGAGTCGAAGGCCGTGATGCCGAACTTGATCTCCGGCTTCTCACCGTCACCGTTGCCGCAGACGAGATCGAACGGGATGACATTGCCCATCGCGATCGCGGACTTCAGTTCATTCTCGTCGGCCCAGTGTGTCGACCGGACGCCGCTGGGATTCTCGCCCGCGGTCTGGATGTGCGCGGGATTCCATTTCGTATCCCACTCATGCGCTTCGGGCTGGGACATCCTGATCTTGCAGGCGTCGAGCAACGCGAGCGTGGGAGCCGCCTCCGCAGCGCTTTCTTCTTCGGCAGCCGGCGTCTCCGCGGCTGCCGGCGTTTCTTCCTTCGACGTGCACGCGTACAACGCGGCGGCGGCCGCCAGCAGGGCGGCAAAACGACTGATGCGGATCATTCGAGACCTCGTGAGTGGGCGCACTCCCTGTGCGTGCCCCATGGTCCCATCACGCCCCGGCCGACACCAATGTCGGCGCCCGGCGACGTTGTTAGTTAGAGCCTGTCTACTCCGGCGCCGACAGCCCCTTCGAATAGAACACCTTGCCCTCGGGCGACACGGCCACGGCATCCACGTCGGTCAGCGTATCGATGAACCTGATGCCCTCTTCCGGCCCCATGATGAACACGCTCTTGGTCAGCGCGTCGGTGCGGGTGGCCGTGCCACTGATGATGGTGACGCTGCGGCACTTGCGCGCCGAGTCGCCGGTCTTCGGGTCGATGATGTGGTGGAAGCGCTTGCCGTCTTCGTCGAAGTACCGCTCGTAATCCCCCGAGGTGGAGAACGCCGTGTCCGTGAGCGGCAGCTTGAGGAACGTCTTGCCCTCGTGATCCGGATCGCGCACGCCGACCCACCAGGGTTTGCCGAAGCGATCGCCGATGATGCGCGTGTCGCCGCCGGCATTGACCATGGCCCGGGTGATGCCCTGCTTCTGAAGGATCTCGATGCCGCGATCCACGGAGTAGCCCTTGGCAATGCCGCCGAGATCGATGCGCATCCCGGGACGCGTGAAGTAGACCGTCGTCTTCTTCGCATCGAGCTTCATGTGCCGCCAGTTGATGCCCGGCAGCGCCTTGGCGATGGCTTTCTGATCGGGGTGAACGCCTTTCTTGAAATCGTATAGATAGCCGACGCTCGCATAGGTGATGTCGAACGCACCGCGCGTGAGTTCGGAGTACTCCACCGAAACCTGGAGCAACCTGAACAGTTCCTGACTGATCTTCACCGGATGTTTGCCGCCTTCGCGGTTCACCATCGAGATCTCGGTGTCTTCTTTCCACGTGCTCATCAGACGATCGATACGCTTCATGTCGTCAAACACCGACGTGATCGCGGCCTCGCCTTTCACCGGGTCTTCGCTCCACAATTCGACCGAGCAGCGCGTGCCCATGATGGCCTCGGAGCGCGTCATCCACTCCGCGTGTGCGGCACCCGGGAGCAGGAGCGCGACAAACAAGAGGCGGAACCCGATGGCGCGCGTGCGGTCGAAAGCGCATGCCCTGATATTGGAAGAGTGTCTGTGCATGGCGGCGATTATGCCGCATGCTTCGGCCCCAGCGGCCCCGGAGGAGAATTCATGAACAAAGTCCTCGTAACCATCCTGTTCGTCGCCACCGGCGCGGCCGGCATGGCGCAACCTGTCTTCGCCAGCGCTCGTGAGGAAGCGCGGCTCATCGAAGCCTCGGGCGTGCTCGAGGAATTGCGCGCGCAGCGCGACACCGCCATTCCCGATCGCCTGCTCGCGCGCGCGTACGGCATCGCCGTCATCCCGAACGTCGTGAAAGTCGCCGTCGGCGTCGGTGGCCGGCACGGCAACGGCGCGCTCGTCGTGCGCGATGCCAACGGCAAGTTCAGCAACCCCATCATGGTCTCCATCACCGGCGGCAACGTCGGCTGGCAGATCGGCGTGCAGTCCACCGACATCGTGCTGGTGTTCACGACCAAGAAGAGCATCGAAGGCATCACCGACGGCAAGCTCACGCTGGGCGGTGACGCATCTGTCGCTGCCGGGCCGGTCGGTCGCGCCGCGTCCGCGGCCACGGATCAGAACTTCACCGCCGAGGTGTATTCGTATTCGCGCAATCGCGGATTGTTTGCCGGCGTCTCCATCGACGGCAGCGTGATCGCCATCGATACGAAGTCCAACACCAAGCTCTACGGCAAGAGCGCGCCGGCCACGGAGATCATCGCCGGCAACATCACGACCGACGCCGATGCCGCGAAGCGTTTCGAGCGCGCCATCATCGATAGCACCGCTGCCGGCCGTGCGGCCGCACCGCCGAAGAGTGCCGCGACCACCACGCCGGATACCGTCACTTCGCCGGCCGTCGAGAGCTCGCCGCCGCCGTCGGGCTCGCAGACGTTCCCGATGGAAGATGCTCAGCCGGGGGCCGAACCTCCGCGCTGATTCCCTCCTCCACGGGAGCAACATCCGAAGCGGCGGCGTGCAAACGACCGCCGCTTTTTCTTGTTACATAATCGATACATATATATACGCGGTCACGGGGAACACACATGCGAGAGCAAAACATCGAGTACCGGGACGGAGAAACGCTGCTCGAAGGGTTTCTCTGCTACGACGAGTCCCAGCCGGGACCACGCCCCGCCGTGTTGATCAGCCACGCCTGGGGCGGCCGGAACGACTTCGTGGAGCGCAAGGCGCGGCGCCTCGCCTGGCAGGGCTACGCCTGTTTTGCGCTCGACAACTACGGCAAGGGCAAGCGCGGCACGACGCCCGACGAATGCAGCGCGCTCATGGCGCCGTTCATGAAGGACCGCAGGATGCTGCTGAAGCGCCTGCAGGCCGGGCTCGCGACGGCGAAGTCCATGCCCATCGTGGATTCGCGCCGCGTGGCCATCATGGGTTTCTGCTTCGGTGGCCTCTGCGCGCTCGACCTCGCGCGCAGTAACGCCGACGTCCGCGCCGCGGTGAGTTTTCACGGCATGCTGAAACCTTCCGGCCTCACGGAACCGAAAATCCGCGCGAAGGTACTCATGCTGCATGGCTATGACGATCCCCTCGCGCCGCCCGAAGACCTTCTCGCCGTGGCGAAGGAGTTCACCGACGCCGGCGCTGATTGGCAGGTCCATGCCTATGGCCACACCGTGCATGCATTCACGAACCCCGTGGCACAGGATCGCAGCGGCGGCATGCAGTACGACGAGAGCGCGGATCGACGCTCGTGGCATGCGCTCGAGGAATTCCTTTCCGAAGCGCTCAAGTAACAAAGAAAGCGGCGAGCCTCGTCGCCGCATGTTAGCGTCAACCCGGACTTCCCGAGGGAGTGGTCTGCATGAAAACGTCACTGGTCATCGTGCTCGCCGGCCTGAGCCTGGCGTTCGCCGGCTACGCTGAAGCGGCCGGCAAGAAGCGCTCGCGCAGCGCCAACCGAATCGGCGCGTACGGCGGCGCCACGGTCGGATACACCACTTTCTCGGCCGACAACGCCGAAGAAGACGTGGCCGATCTCGAGGACACGCTGATCAATGCCGGCGTCGCGAGTCAGAATCTGACCTCGGGCACGGAAGACACCGACATCGGATACCAGGCCTTCTTCGGCTATCGGTTCCACCGCTACTTCGCCGCGGAGCTGGGCCTCGTGCAGTTCGGAGAGCTCGTTTCGAAGGCCAGCGCGGACATCGACTTCGACGATGGCAGCGGCTTCCTTCCGACCACCGTCAAGCTCACCTACTCGGCAGGCGGCCCGATCTTCTCGGCGATCGGCATTCTCCCGTTCAACGACAGGTTCGAAATGTTCGCGCGACTGGGTTACCTGTTCGCGAGCAGCCAGAACGAATTCTCCGCACGAATCGACGGCGAGAACGCCGGCTCCGGCAGCCTGAAGGGCGATTCGCAGGATCCGGTGTACGGCGTCGGATTCTCGTTGCACATCAACCAGGTCTATTCGATCCGCGGGGAGTACCTGCAGATCGATGAAGTGGGCCAGGGGAATCGAACCGGGACGGAAGACCTGAAAGTGTTCGGCCTCGGTTTGATCGTCCGCTTCTAATGGGGACATTCCTGATTTGCTGCAAATAGGGACGCGGCTCACGGTAGATGGGTCGAGCGCCGCGACTCCATTGCGGGAGAAATCAGGGGTGTAGCCCCACGCTGTGAGAAGACCTCACTCCCCTCGGCTCCGCTCGATTCAGATCGAGGCGCGTCGCCATAAGCTGCAAATCAGGAATGTCCCCATTTACCGTTTACTTGAACGGCTCGACCTGTGGCGCGTCGTCGTGCTCGACCAACTTCAGCATGGGCTGGAGAAGTTGATTCAGGAACGGATGGCGGTGCCTGGCCCAGACGATCGTGGCTTCCGGCTTGCAACCTAGCCTCGCCTTGGGTTCGAGTGCCGTACGGCCGAACGACACGCGGCGCGCGCCCTGCTCGATCGCTCGCGCCAGCGATGCGTGCAGCAATCTCAGGTACACCGGCACGCCTTCACCCGCGATCTGTCGGTCGAAGCCGATGTGGTAGGCCAGGGCCGTCTCGCCGTCGAGCACGG
>Ga0173480_10000838_pt1 | contig 10844 bp, 6 predicted proteins | sample NitcycUS209509C1_FD_122622 | JGI IMG/M metagenome (GOLD analysis project Ga0173480, IMG submission 122622) | Soil microbial communities from Arlington Agricultural Research Station in Wisconsin, USA - Nitrogen cycling UWRJ-S209-509C-1 (version... | ecosystem: Environmental > Terrestrial > Soil >... | reverse complement strand
CTTGCGGAAGTAGTTCTGGAAGGTGATGGTCGCGAGCGTCTGGTTCTCGCGCTCGATCTTCACCTTTTCCTTGGCCTCGACCGCCTGGTGCAGACCGTCGCTCCACCGGCGTCCGGGCATCAGGCGCCCGGTGAACTCGTCCACGATCACGACGCCGCCGTCCTTGATCATGTAGTCCACGTCGAGGTGGAACAGCGTGTGTGCGCGCAGCCCCTGATGCACGTGGTGGAGCAGCGGCATGTTGGCCGGATCGTAGAGGCCGTTCGAGTCCGCCACGAGGCGGTGAGCGAGAAGCTCCTCGGCCTTGGCCATGCCCGATTCGGTCAGCGTCACCGTCTTGTGTTTCTCGTCGACGATGTAGTCGCCCGTCGTTTCAAGGGCTTCGCGATCTTCGGCCTTGACGTCGCCCCGGGTGACCGCGCCCTTCTTCAGCCGCGGAATGATCCGGTCCACCTCGTAATAGAGGTCAGTGGACTCCTCTGCGGGGCCCGAGATGATGAGCGGCGTTCGCGCCTCGTCGATGAGGATGCTGTCCACCTCGTCGACGATGGCGAAGCGGTGTCCGCGCTGCACCATCGAAGTGAGCTCGAACTTCATGTTGTCGCGGAGGTAGTCGAAGCCGAACTCGTTGTTGGTGCCGTAGGTGATGTCGGAGCCGTACGCCACCTGCCGCTGCTGGTCGTTGAGCTCGTGCTGGATGACGCCGACACTCATGCCGAGGAAGCGGTACAGGCGTCCCATCCACTCCGAGTCGCGACGTGCCAGGTAGTCGTTGACGGTCACGACGTGCACGCCTTTGCCCTCGAGGGCGTTGAGATACGCGGGGAGGGTCGCGACGAGCGTCTTGCCTTCGCCCGTCTTCATCTCCGCGATCTTGCCGCTGTGGAGCACCATGCCACCGATGAGCTGCACATCGAAGTGGCGCATGTTCAGGACGCGTTTGCCAGCCTCGCGAACGACCGCAAAGGCTTCGGGCAGCAGGGAGTCGAGCGTGGTGCCATCGGCGACACGCTTTCTGAACTCCTCCGTCTTCTGACGGAGCTGCTCGTCGGTGAGCGCCTGAATGGAGGGCTCGAGACCATTGATTTCCACCACGCGCGGGCGGAGACGTTTGATCTCGCGTTCGTTTTGCGTGCCGACGACTTTGGCGAGAAGTTGACCGATCATGCTGCGTATGTCAGGGGCAAAGACGCAGTGAGTATCTACCGATTGTAGCCAGCGGCTGCGCAATCGGCAAGGAAACCGCAGGTTGTGAGGGGGTTACTGGTCCCGAGGTTTCTGCTGCGTCAGGAGCCTGAGCGGATTGAGGATGCGTCCGCCAGCCAGGATCTCGTAGTGGAGGTGGGTGCCGGTGGCGCGGCCGGTGGCGCCGATTCGGCCGATGATGTCGCCGCGCTTGACCTGCTGGCCCTTGCTGACTTGGAACTCTGACAGGTGGCCGTAGCGCGTCTCGATACCGAAGCCGTGGTCGAGGACGATCAGGTTGCCGTAGGAGTTTTGGTACTCAGCTGACTTGACCGTGCCCTCGGCGGTCGCGTAGACGGGGCGTCCCTTCTCAGCGGCAATGTCCAACCCGGCGTGAAAGTCGTTGCCGCCGGTCAGCGGATCCTGGCGGAAGCCCATCGTGGACGTGAGCCACCCGTTGGCCGGCCAGATGGATGGGGTTGCGGCGGCCAGTGCGTTGCGTCGTTCGACGAACCCCTGGACGTTCAACAGCCGCGTTTCCAGGCCTTCGAGCATCGACCGGACCAGGCCGAAGGTGTCGTCCGGTCCCGTGAACGCCGTGAGGGCGCGAACGTAGGCTTCCTGATTCTTGGGGCTGGTGCTCGTGACGGCTCCGCCGCCCATGGCGCGGGCCTTAACCAGCGCCGGCAGCTTGTCCATCGCCTGCGCCAGATGCGGATCGAGCACCGACTTGGCGCCGAGGTCCGTGACCGCAGACTGAATGGAGGAAATCTGGCCAACCAGCGATTCGGTGGCTTCGCGGTAGCTGGCGTTCTCGGCTTCGAGCGCCTTGTAATTGGCAAACAGCGCGGAGATCTCGTTCTTGCCCTTCCAGGCCGCACCGACGCCAACCAGTACCGGCAGCGTCAGGGCCGCGCACGCCACTGCGAGCACCGGCTTCGCAGAAATCGTGAACTGCCGGACGGTTCCGGTCGAACGGTCGGTGAAAACGACTGTGTAACGTCTGGATGCCATCAGTTGATTTCGCCCAACTCTCTTATCGACGTCTGACCTCGGTCGAAGAGAGACCCGTATGAGCGGCTGCCACAACGGGTGAGCAGCCATGGGCGAACCCGTGCTTGGCAGCGTACCACGCCTCCGCGCCGGCGACAAAGTTCAACTTTGGGTTGATACGAAAGTTCATCGAAGCCCGCGGCCCTCGCAGCCAGGCCGTTCGGTTGCACTTCTTCGCGGTCGCAGCGGGCAATCCTGAGGAAAATCGCGAGTTTTGATTGGTGGACTCGGCCGGCTCGGGCAGTGGTGACCCGTGACCAGTGAAGCGTCTACTCGTGCCCTCGTCGCGCCTGGCTGCCTGAAAGGAGAGGGGCAATGAGGTGCATCGTCGGAATGGGAGTGCTGGTGCTCGCGGCGGCGAGTGCGGGTGCGGCACGACAGGCGTCGGGTCAGGAACTGCTCGAGCAGGCCCGTCGTGCGTTGGGAGGGGAGGCGCTGGCCGCTGTGCGCACCCTGCGTGTCGAAGGGCAGAGCACGCGGGTCGTCGGGCCGCTCCGACTGAGCAGCGCCGTCGAGTTGCTGCTCGATCGGCCCGATCGGTTCCTCAGGATCGACCGCCTGCGGCTGGCCGGTTCCAGTGCTGAAACCCTCTCCGGGTTCGACGGCGACCGATTCATCCAGCGAACGCCGGGTCAGCACGCGTCGTGGCCCGGAAACAACCTGCCATTCGACCAGCGAAATGACCTGATGCGAGCGGCAGGCACCGGGCTTCGCAAGGAGCTGACGCTGCTGCTCCTTGGGTTCTTTGCCGGCACGTTCGATGGTTCGCCGCTGCAGGTGGAGCGGATCGGGCTGGCGGAAGCGCCCGACGGCAGGGCCGATGCGCTGCGCCTGACATTCGGCGACGGCTCGACCGCCACACTATTTATTCACGTCGACACGCACCTGCCGCTGATGGTGTCGTGGCAGGGAAGCGATCCGGCGGCGGCGCTTCGTGTGGCGACGACAGCGGACGCGTCCGCGACGTCGGCCCTCATCGCGGCGGCGCAAGCCCCCCTGGTCGAACACCGACTGCACTTCGGCGATTACCGTCGGGTCAATGCCCTGCGCTGGCCGTTTCTCGTGCGGCGGACCGGAGGTGGCGCGCCGATGGAGGAACTGCGCCTCGAAAAGGTCACGCTGAATCCTGTCGTCAACGCCAGCGCCTTCGCCGGCGACCAGTAGGCCGTCATGCAGGCGACACATCGAAGAGAGCGCTCTGTGCGCGGTTGCGCATCGGTCGGTCCGGCAATCGGCATGGTGTGCCTGTCACTCATTGGCGGGCTGGGGCTGGCACACGGTCAACCCACCGGGCACGGACGTCTGCTGTTGTCGGTCCTCGACCCCACCGACGCCCTTATTCCACACGCCGTTGTCCATGTCGCTCGAGTCGAGCGCGCCGGCGAAGCTCCGCGGATCACGGTGAACCTCGACAAAAGCGAATGGACGGCGATAGAACTGCCCGAGGGGCAATATCGCATCCGAGTCGGGGCCGTCGGCTTCCGCGAGGTCACCTTCCTGCGATGGGTGAGGTCGTCGCAAACGACACGGCTCACCGTCCGACTGGCCCTCGAGCGTGTAGACGAAACAGTCATCGTCAGCCGCGATCGCCAGACGTCTGCCCTGGATCCGCGCGGCTTCTCGACGTTTCTTTCACGCGAGCAGATCGAGGCGCTGCCTGACGATCCCGACGAACTCGCGCGTGTCCTCAGAGACATGGCGCCGCCCGGCGCCGTCATCCGCATCGACGGGTTTGCCGGCGGGCCGCTGCCGTCCAAAGCCCAGATCCTGTCGATCCGGATTCCCCGCATGGATGCCTTTCCGGCCGAAGAGCATGGCGGACTCAACGGCGGTACGGCGATCGATATTGTGACGCGACCGGGCGGCGGAGACGTGCAGGGCAGCGTCGACCTGACCGCACGGCACAGTGCGCTCAACGCCCGCAATCCGCTGGCCGATTCGAAACCGCCGGCGGGCACGACGACCGCCGGCTTCACGCTCGATGGTCCGGTCATTCGGGACAGGGTGTCGTTTGCGCTGAGCGGCAGATTCGTGGCTCGTTCCGATACCGCAACCCTCCAGGCGGTGGTTGCCGACGGCTCGCCGTATACCAGGTCCTTACGCCAGCCCGGGTCAACGTGGGTCACTGACAGCCGTCTGTCGACACGGCTGCCGGCCGACCATACGCTCAGAGCGGCCCTCTCGATCGAACGACGCCGGAATGAGCGGTTGGGCGTTGGCGACTACAACCTGGAGGAGCGGGCGTTCGACACCGACGCCTTCGATACGGTGGTGAGGATTGCATCTGGAGGGCCCTGGGGTGGCCGTCGCTACGTCGAATCGCGGATGCAGTTGAGATGGGGCGGCACGCGCAACACGTCGGCAACCGAAGCGCCGGCGATGCAGGTGCTCGGCGCGTTCACCTCCGGCGGGGCGCAAGTGAGCGGCGGCGCGCGCACCTTCGAACTGCAGGCCGCTTCCGACGTGGACTATGCCGCTGGACCCCATGCCTGGCGGACCGGCGTGCTCCTCGACACGGCCAGCTACCAGGCAAACCGGCGCGCGAACTACCTCGGCACCTACACATTCACCTCGCTGGCTGACTATCAGGTGGGACGACCCGCCTTCTACACACTTCGAGTCGGCGACGCCCGCATCGCATACCGTGATGTCCAGGCAGGAGCGTACGTGCAGGACGACTACCGCGTCCGCCGGAGCCTGCTGCTCTCATACGGTGTCAGGACCGAGTGGCAGAACCTGCTGACGAATGGCGTGGAGGTGCTTCCACGGGCCGCGCTCACCTGGTCGCCGACCGGGGGTACGCCGGCGGTTCGACTCAGCTGGGGACGCTTCCGCGACTGGTTTCCCTCGGCTGTACACGAACGCATACTCCTCGTGGACGGTCAACGCCAGGTGGACTTCCGCGTGAACTTCCCGGCCTTCCCTGTCGCCGACGTCGCCGGCGCCGCAGCAGCCCGCGAGCGAGTCCTGCTCGAAGACGCTGTGCGGCCGGCGATGGCGCAACGAATGTCCGTTGGCGTCGAACACCAGTTTGCGCCAGGGATTCGGCTGTCAGCCGTCTACGCGGTCACACGCGGCGCTCACCTCCTCCGAGGGCACAACCTCAATCCCGTGACTGGAGGGACGCGCGCCGACGAAGTCTGGGGAAACGTCGTCGCCAGCGCGAGCGATGCGGAATCGCGCACACGCTCGTTGACGGCGCAGGTGCTGATGGCGCCACGGTCACGGTGGATTGACGGGGCGGTGTCGTATCTCTTCAATCGCTCAGACACCAATACTGCCGGCCCCTTTGCCGTTCCTGGCGGCACCGGCAGTCTGGACGAAGAGTGGGGGCCGACTGGGGCTCGTCACGCCATCATCGGATCGGTGGCCATGCGGCTTGCCGCCTTTTCCTTCACGGTCGCACCACGCTGGCGCTCGGGCATGCCCTACACGATCACCGCGGGCGATTCGAACGACGGGCTGTTCACCACACGACCACCGGGCGTCTCGCGCAACAGTGCGACGACACCGCCGCACTGCGACATCGGCGTGCGCATCGCGTACACCATCCGTCCGCGAGGTACACCCGCCACCCACGGCACGACCATCACACTGTCAGACGACGACCCTGCGTCAGCAGCCCGCGGCGCCGCGGCCGCGGCTACCGCCGGCCGTCGTCGGCTGGAGCTGTTTGCGGCCATCCAGAACCTGACGAACTACCCCAACTACGCCGTCGTCGGCAGCGTGGTCGGATCACCGCTGTTTGGAAAGCCGCTCGCGGCTGGGACGCCACGCAGCATAGACGTTGGCGCGCGCGTCGGATTCTGAATGCCGCCGGCGGGCTGGAGGCGTGCGCCTCCAACCCGCAGGCATCGTTACTGCGGCGAGCCGCAGTGTTCGCCGAGTCTGAGCGCCAGCGTCAGTGGGACATAGGCGAGAAGGATCAGCGTGACCGAGGCGTCTTCCAGGTCCAGGGCAGCGTGTGCCGCCGGTCGTGCCAGTTTCCGCAACGTAAGGAGCGGTATCCCGAGCATGGCGAACTGCAGCGCCCACAGCCCGATACTCCAGGCGGAGCCGTCGAAGCAGACGCGTGCCGTTCGTGCGCATTGCCAGAGCGCCAGTGGGAACCAGAGGAGCGTGAAGACGACGGCAGTCCGGCGCAGTGGCATCGAGATCTCCCTGGGACTCAGCAGCCTTTCATGAACATCAGAAGCTTCAGCGCGGCGAGGACGGTCGCGGCGGCAAAGCAGTCCGGAGCGAGCGCAGGCACGACGGTCGCAAGCGAGCACGTCACCGCCGCCACCACTTCCATCGTCTTGTGCATTTCGATGAGGGTGTCGCAGCTGCTGGGACCTGCCGTCAGGAAGATGACGTCGAAGTTGGCGTAGACGTCGCCGGTTTCCGAGAACAGGGGCGCCAGCCCGCTCCGCGCCACACGCTGCAGCGCATCGGCACGAGCGTTGGTATCGATCACCGCGGTACTGACGAGAGGCGCATCGAACCCGAAGGCAATGAGCTCGTGTCGCATCTTGTCGAGATCAGCAGGGTGCGCCGCGAGTGCCTCCACGCCGTGCCGTCCGATGGCATCGCGGACGGTGCGAGTGAACTCGGCGTCGCGGTTGGAGCCCACCTGGTACGCCGCCAGCGAGCGCATGTGCGCCGCCAGCGCCCGAACGTCGTCCTGAGTAGGTGAGCGCCGCCGCAACTGGTTGTGCAGTCGCGCCAGGTCGCGGAGCATGGAATCGAGCGTCGGCTCGAAGGGGGCGCCGTGCGCCGGGCGTGCGTCGAGCACGTGTGACATCGCCGCCATTCCGGCGACCACTGGAATTCCGACGACCACGTTGCGGACGAACGTGCGCCGGTCTGTGACTGTCTGCATACATCACTCAGCCTTTTCCGCACCCGACCCTTACTCCACAACCCGGTACTGCAGTGCCTCGGCGACATGCTCGGCGCGCACATCGGACGACGCCGTCAGATCGGCCAGGGTTCGCGCCACTTTCAGGACGCGATCGCAGGCACGTGCACTCAATCCGAATCTTTCCGCTGCGCGATAGAGCATCGCTCGACCTTCCGCGTCGGGGCGGCACCACGTGCCGACATCCCGGCGTCTCATGGCGGCGTTGACGCCCGGGCCATCGTCGCCACATCGGCGGTGGTGGGCCTGACGCGCCGCGACCACGCGTTGCCGCACGACGGCTGACGACTCGCCAGGTATTTCATCCGCGACCACTCCGGCAGGCACGGCGGGCACCGTCACCGTGAGATCGATGCGGTCGCGCAGCGGCCCGGACAGGCGCCCGCAATATCGATCCACTTGAACGGGCGTGCAGTGACAGGCCTTCTTCTCATGCCCGGCGTAACCGCACGGACACGGGTTCATCGCCGCGACGAGAAGAAAGCGGGCGGGAAAGACGGCGGTGCGTGCGGCGCGGGCAATGGTAACGCGACCTTCTTCGAGCGGCTGACGCAGTACCTCCAGCACCCGCCGGTCGAACTCGGGCATCTCGTCGAGGAACAGGACGCCGTGATGTGCCAGCGAGATCTCGCCCGGCCTCGGCACCGCACCGCCCCCAACCAGTGCGACATTGGAGATCGTGTGATGCGGTGCCCTGAAGGGACGCTCGGTCAGCAGTCCTTGTCCGAGCGGCAGCAGTCCGGCCACTGAGTGGATGGCGGTGCATTCCAGCGATTCATCGAAGGTAAGCGGCGGAAGAATCGTCGGCAGCCGGCGCGCGAGCATGGTCTTGCCGGCGCCTGGTGGGCCGACGAGGAGCAGATTGTGACCGCCGGCGGCAGCGATCTCGAGCGCGCGTCGGGGCACCAGCTGCCCACGCACGTCAGCAAGATCGCCGTCGCCGTCGGCCGTTGTTGGCGAGAACGTCGTGTCAGGAGACGGACTGGTAAGGACGGCGGTTTCGGGATCATTAAGGGCGGCCACTGCGTCGGGCAGCGCACGCACGGTACAGACTTCGAGGCCTTTGACGGCGCAGGCTTCAGCGGCGTTCTGCGGTGGAAGGAGCAGGCGCTTCAGACCGAGCCGACGCGCGGCAACGGCAATGGGAAGGACCCCGCGAATGGCGTTGATGCCGCCATCCAGCGACAGCTCGCCGAGCACGACGGTGTCCTCAACCGTGTGGCGGGAAAGTGGTCCCGAGGCCGCCAGCAAACCAAGGGCGATCGGAAGGTCGAAGGACGACCCGGCCTTGCGCACGTCGGCCGGCGCCAGATTGACGGTGATGCGGTGGTGAGGGAACTCGAATCCCGAGTTGCGAATGGCCGACCGCACCCGGTCGCGGCTTTCGCGCACCGTTGCGTCGGGCAGGCCGACCATCGTGAAGTGCGGCAGGCCAAACGCGACGTCCACCTCGATCAGCACTGGGAAGGCATCAACCCCGAACACGGCGGCGCTACGGAGGCTGGCAAGCACGTCAATGGCTGTGCAAACGCCGAGTCGCACTCCAAAGTCGCGGAATTCCTAGAAAAACCGCGTTTGGGCCATTACCGTCGTTGCATTTTCCGCAATGCCGCCGGCTGCCGGTGTTCGCAACCTCTGCTTGCTGGCATTACCCCTGCAGCAGCGAACGTGCAAACCACCGGTGGGAACAGTTGAGATCGCGAGCCGCGGAGAGTAATCTGTTCCACCTCATCTACGTCAGCGGGACGCGACATGCTAGATGCCATAAAAGGGCTCACCGGCGGCGGCAGGCTTCAGAAGCAATCGGACGATCTTCAATCGCTCATCGCCGACGCGCGGGCAGAGCGTGAGGCGCTGACCGACGCCATGGCGCAGTTTTCGAGCCGCCGGGCGGAGATCACTGCGCTGAATGAGTCGATCGCTCGTATGGACGAGAAGATGGTCGGCTCGTTACGCCAGCTGGATCTGCTGGCGTCGCGCGTGCACTCGCTCGAGCAGCAGACCACGGCGCTGGACGCGGTTGACGCGCGCATTCAGCGGCTGGCGGACACTGCGGCGCACACCGAGGAGACGGTCACGCAACTGGCTGCACCCGACGGCGAGCTTGAATCGCAGCGGCGGCAGCTGCAGCAGCTGTCGGCGACGGCAGTCGAGACGCAGGCCGCACTCACCGCCATCTGTGGTGAACACCTCACGCTGGAGGACGTGCGTCGAGACCTCGTGGCGTCGCATGAACAGATGCAGACTGCGATTGCCGAAGCGGGAGGACTCAAGCGCGATCTCGACGACGTGCGTGGTGTCGCCGCGCAGATCACCCGTGAGCATGCCGAGCTGCGACAGGCCTCGCGACAGACCAGGGACCATGCCGCGGCGGCAGCGGAATCGGTCGCGGACGTCGAGCGCAAGCTCGAACCGTTGCGTCAGGTCCAGGATCTGTCGATCAGAACCGAGGAGAAGCTGGCGCTGCTCAACGCCCTCGCCGAGCACGTGAACCAGAAGACGAAGGCGCTCGAAAGCCAGAAGCACACCCTCGATCGGGCCGTCGTCGAAGCCAACCGGCTGAACGAGATGGTCTGGAGCATGGATGTCCAGATCGGCAAACTGCAGGAAGGCCTCAAGGAGGCGGCGCGCAGCCAGGAAACGGTGGCGCGGATCGAACGGCTGACCGAGGAAACCGAACAGAAGGTCGATCTTGCCCTGCGGATGCGCAACGAGCTGGCGCGCGACGTCAGCCGCTTCGAGCGTGACGGCCGCGTGCTCGTGGACACGCTGCGCACATCGCTCGACATGCTGGGGATCGAGAAGAAGCGGCTCGATTCGCTCGACCAGCGTGTGTCTGCGTTGCATGCCGGCGTGGCCGACGCCGAGAACCGGATGACGTCGCTGTCGGCGCGGGAGAAGCACTTCGCGCAGCTGCAGCAGGAGATCGATCTCATTGGTGGCCGGTTCGACTCGCTGTCGGCGCAGGCCGACGAGCTCGCGCAGAAGCAGGCCGGGCTCGATGCGCTCCACGATCGCCTGATGGTGGTCGAGGACCTCGCCAAGCAGACGTCCATTCGCTACGACATGCTGCGACAGAGCCGCGCCGATCTCGAAGCGCTGCGCCGCGACATTCACGATCTGCACAAGGCGCAGACCGAAGCCTCGCTGTTGCGTGACCGGCTGGCCGCGGATCGGCATGCGCTGGAAGCGTTCGGCGAGCGCATGGCGACGTTCAGGGCGCAGGTGCCCGGGCTCGACGCCGCGTTCGCCCAACTTGCCGGACGTCTCGCCAAAGTGGACGAGGCAACCCGCCAGGCCGTGCGGCTCGAGGCGCTGGCGCTGGAGATCGATGCGCAATTGACGCGCCTGACCGCCCGGCAGCCACTGGTGGAGGCGCTCGACACGCGCGTCAATGCGCTGCATCTGGTAAGCGCCGATATCGATCGCAAGATGAGCGAGCAGCTCGCCCGTCGCGCCGACCTCGATGGCATCCGCACCTCGGCCGAGGGGCTTTCGGCGCAGATGGCCGACGCACAGGAGAAGCTGGACGCCATTCACGGATTGCAGCACGCGGTGCTGCCGATGGCCGACCAGCTCACACACCTGCGTGCAAGCCTGGACGAGGCTGTGGCGCGGGCGCGAGAGGCGAGGCAGGAAGAGGCCGCCGTTCTCGAACAGCGCGCCAGACTCGAACAGCTGCTCGAGGAGAATCGCGCGCTCGCCG
>Ga0173480_10000837_pt1 | contig 10846 bp, 10 predicted proteins | sample NitcycUS209509C1_FD_122622 | JGI IMG/M metagenome (GOLD analysis project Ga0173480, IMG submission 122622) | Soil microbial communities from Arlington Agricultural Research Station in Wisconsin, USA - Nitrogen cycling UWRJ-S209-509C-1 (version... | ecosystem: Environmental > Terrestrial > Soil... | reverse complement strand
GGAATCGCTTTCCCGGCTTCGACGGCGGCCGCACGCCCGCTGTCGATCGCCCCGAGAAACAGGGCGGGGTCGGTGGCGGCGTCAGCATCGAACGAAAGGCAGGTGCCGCGTTCAATTGCGCCATCGATGTCCACGCCCTGGGTGCGCAGCTCCTGCAGAAGCTGCGTTCGGTGAGCCTCCGTCGCCAGGACGATCGCCGCATCGGCGGCGTTCAGGGCCGCCGCGACATAGCGTGTGAGGCCATCGACAACGGCAGCGTCATCCGAACAGAAAAGAATCTCGTGACGGCGTGGTGCGGGAGCATCGATCGGTTCGGTCAACGCGACACTGCGACTCACGAAGTGTCCGCCCGCGAGTACCGCGTCGATCGCGGGCAGCAGGTCGGTCGCGGCAGAGACTTTGTGAATGTAACCGTCGGCGCCCAGACTGAGCGCCTTTCGTACGATGTCCGACGAGGACTCCTGGCTCATGAAGAGAAGCCGCGTGCCGGGGACGCGCCCGCGGATCCGTTCGGCGACTTCGAACCCACCCAACTTCGGCAAGTTGATATCGAGCAGAATCAAATCCGGCCGCAGTTCTTCGGCCTTCTGTACGGCCTCCAACCCATCCACCGCCTCGATGGTCTGGAAATCCGCGCGCTGAAGCGCCGTACAAATGAGGGTGCGGAACGCCGGATGGTCCTCGACGACGAGAATCGTCAGCGACATATGGACCTGCCGGCGTCAGGCGTACCGTCCGCTCCGGACGTGACGCGAGAAAATGGCTGGGAGGCAGGGATTCGAACCCCGATAACGGCGTCCAGAGCGCCGTGTCCTACCGTTGAACGACCTCCCAGTGGTAGGCCGCGGCGCTCAACGCGCCGCGAACTACCAATGATATCGGCTGAGCCGCGGAGGTCGCAAGCGACGTGCGAAAAAGCTCAGACTTCGGGCAGTGGCATCGCAAGAGGCTTGCGACGTTTGTGGCTTGCCATGCCGCCCTTGCGGCCGGCCTGCCGGGCCTCTTCGCTGGTCCACTCGTGCGCAGTCCCTTTGAGGTGGGCAGCCTTTCCGCCCTTCCGGGCAATCTCGCGCTGCTTGATCCGGTCCATCGAAGCGAATCCGCGATCTTCCTTCGCCATCATGTACTCCTAGGGTCGGTGACCATGCGCCGGGGGCCGCAGCGCGCAGGGCCTTTACCACAGCCGTTGTGCAACGGGTATGCCAGAGTTGGAAGCAAGGAATTTCCTGGCCAGATGACGGCCGGCGGTGGTTTTGAATTCAATTCTGATCGCGAAGCGATCAGAATCGAATCAAGCTCATGCGGGCTCGCGGGCCTCGAGAAAGGCGGTGAGACGGTTCAGCCGCTCGAGTGTACGGTCACGTCCCAGCAGCACCAGCACCTCGAAAAGGCCAGGACTGTTCGTACGGCCGGTCATCGCCACGCGCGTCGCGTGGATCAGCGGGCCGGCCTTGAGGCCTCGCGCCGTAGCGGTATCGCGCAACGCCGCCTCGACGCTGGCCTCCGTAAACGGCTCGATGATGCGCAACGCTGATGCGAGCGCGTCGATATGCGGGGCGAGGCCGGGGAGAGACAGGTGCCTTTCCACCGCGGCCGTCTCGTACTCCACCGGCTCGCGAAGCAGCGGCTCCGCCTGCTCACCAAAATCCGTGAGTCGCTTGGCGCGCGGCCGCAGCAGTTCCAGCAGCGTGGCGAACCTTTGTGGGTCGGTCACGACAGGATGTGACGCGATTAGCCCCAGAGGCTCCAGCAGCGGCCGCACGGCGTCCGCCAGTTCTGTGGTTGACAACCGGCCAATATACTGGCCGTTCATCCAATCGAGCTTCTCGGTATTGAACACCGCGTTGCCGCCGCTGATGCCCTCGAGCGAAAAACTCGCAATCAATTCGTCTTTCGAGAGCAGCTCGCGGTCGTCGCCTGGGGCCCAGCCGAGAAGCGCCAAGAAGTTGACCATCGCGGCTGGTAAATAGCCCTGTCGCGCGTATTCCATCACCGAGGTCGCGCCGTGGCGCTTGCTGAGGCGCTTCTTGTCCGCACCCAGGATCAACGGTACGTGGGCAAAGCGCGGCACCGAAGCCCCCAGCGCCTCGAAGAGCAGCACGTGCTTCGGCGTGTTGGAGATGTGGTCGTCGCCGCGGATGACGAGCGTGATCGCCATGTCCACGTCGTCCACGACCACCGACAGGTGATAGGTAGGGTAGCCGTCGGACCGGACGATGACGAAGTCCTCGATGTTGGCGCCGTCGAATTCGATCCGGCCGTGAACCGCGTCGTTGAAGGCCGTGCTTCCGGGAGGCACCTTGAAGCGGATGGCCCGGGGTGCGCCGCTGGCCGCCAGCTCGGCCATGCGCGCCGGTTCGAGCGCCAGGCAGGCGCGGTCGTAGCGCCACGCGTCGCCGCGCGCCTCGGCCTTCTCGCGCTCCGCGCTCAGCCGGTCGGCGGTGCAGAAGCAGTAGTAGGCACGCCCTTCGCCGAGCAGCCGCGCGGCCGCCTCGCGGTAGCGGTGCAGCCGCTCCGACTGGAAGTACGGCGCGTGCGGGCCACCAGTGAGCGGCCCCTCGGCCCAATCCAAGCCCAGCCACTGCAGGCCGTCCAGGATGCCGGTGACCATGTCGGCCGACGAGCGTTCGACATCGGTGTCCTCGATGCGCAGGACGAACACGCCGCCGTGCCGCTTCGCGTAGAGCCAGTTGAAGAGCGCTGTTCGGGCGCCGCCCACGTGCAGGTAGCCGGTGGGGGAGGGAGCGAATCGAACGCGCGGGACCACGCCCGATTATTTCATGCCCTTTCGGCTGGGTCTGAAGACCCGGCCCCGCGTGGCAGCGGTTGAGCGACACTTGCTCATGACCGCTGACTCGAGCCCGACCCCTCTTCCGATCGACGACTCGCGGCCGGTGCTCCGCCATCTCGTCGCCACGCTGGCCTATCGCGCCGGCAAGGTCCTGCGCGATGTGCCGCCGTCGTTCGCCTCGTCCAGCTTCGGTGCGTCAACGCGCCGGCCTGTGCTCATCGTCGCGCACCTCGCCGACCTGATGGCGTGGGCGGTCTCGCTGGCGCACGGTCAATACGTCTGGAAGGCGGAAGGCGGCGACGACTGGGACGTCGAGGTCCGGAGGTTCTTCGACAACCTGCAGGCGCTCGACCACGCGCTCCTCACCGCCGGAACCTTCGCCGGGGCGGTCGAGAAGCTGGTTCAGGGGCCGCTTGCCGACGCGCTCACGCACGTGGGGCAGTTGGCGATGCTGCGGGGCATGGCGGGGGAGGCGGTAAGGCCCGAGAGCTACGCGCGCGCCGAGATCGTGGCCGGCCGCGTGGGCCCCGACCAGGCGCCGCCGGGGCGTGAGTTCGACGGCGACGCCAGCGTTCGCCCCTGACTTTCAGCCGCTACCGGGCATTTCGCGGCGCGAATAAATCAAAACGCATCAGTTTGTCGTATGCTTCCGCCCTCTATGACGACCTCTACCGACCCGCGCGACACCCTCAAGCTCGCGCCCATGAGCGCGCTGCAGATCTTCGTCGTGGCCATCACGATTGCGCTCAACGCGCTCGACGGCTTCGACGTGATGTCGATCAGTTTCGCCTCGCCCGGCATCGCCAACGAGTGGGGCATCAACCGCGCCGCGCTGGGCATCGTCCTGTCGATGGAGCTGATCGGCATGGCGTTCGGATCGATCCTGCTGGGCGGGGTGGCCGACCGGATCGGCCGCCGGCCCACCATGCTCGGCTGCCTGATCGTGATGGCGCTCGGCATGTTCATGGTCACGACCTCGAACGGCGTGCTCGGCAGCGTCCTCGCGCCGATTCTCGCGATGTTCGGGCAGAACGTCGACGTGAGGCTCGCCGACCTTTCCGGCTGGCGCGTGGTGACCGGCCTCGGCATCGGCGGCATGCTCGCCGCCATCAACGCCGTGGCGTCGGAGTTCTCGAACGAGAAGCGCCGCCACCTCAACGTGTCGCTGATGTCGATCGGCTACCCGATCGGCGCCGTCCTCGGCGGCCTCGTCGCGCAGCAGCTGCTGAAGACCGGCGACTGGCGCGCGGTGTTCTACTTCGGCTCGGTGGTGACGGCGGTATTGATTCCCGTCGTGTACTTCGCCGTGCCAGAGTCGGTGCACTGGCTGGCGCGCAAGCAGCCTGTCGGGGCTCTCCAGGCGGTCAATCGAGCGATGAGCCGCATGGGCCACGCCGTCGTCGCGTCGCTGCCGATCATTCCACCGGAAGCACGAGCCAAGGCGTCGAGCGACATCTTCGGGCCCGCGATGCTGATGACCACCGCGCTGGTGACGGCGTCGTACTTCTTCCACATCACCACGTTCTACTACCTGATCAAGTGGGTGCCGAAGATCGTCGTGGACATGGGCTTCGACCCGTCGTCGGCGGCCGGCGTGCTGGTGTGGGTCAACGTGGGCGGCGCCATCGGCGGCGCGCTGTTCGCCGTGTTGACGCTGCGCTTCAACCTGAAGACGCTGACGATGGCCGTGCTGCTGCTCTCCACGGCGATGATCACGATCTTCGGGCAGACGCCAGCCGATCTGCAGCGCCTCATGCTGATCTGTGCCCTCTCCGGGTTCTGCATCAACGCCGGCATCGTCGGCCTCTACGCGATCATCGCGCAGGCGTTCCCGACTCATGTCCGCGCCTCGGGCACCGGGTTCGCAATCGGCGTCGGCCGCGGCGGATCGGTGCTCGCGCCGATCATCGCCGGGTTTCTGTTCACGGCGGGCTTCTCGCTGCCGTCGGTGTCGATCGCCATGGCGGCCGGCTCCACTCTGGCTGCGTGCACGCTGTTGATGCTGAAGCTGGAATCCGACAAGCCGGCGGCCGAGCCCGTGAGGCCGCAGACCGCGCGCTGAGCGCAGTGTCCTCACACAGGGCGGTCTGACCACCTCCGCTAAAGCTATGGTGGTCCGCCCGTAGCCTTGGCGAAGGCGGAAGACCGCCCTCTACTTCAATGAAACGAAGCGTCGATCGCATCCTCACGACGCACGTCGGATCCCTGATTCGCCCCGCCGCGCTGCGAGAGCTGGGCGCAGCCGCGGCCAAGGACGGCGGCGAAGCGGCCGCGCGATACCCCGCCGAGCTCAGGGCCGCCACTGCCGACGTCGTCCGCCGCCAGGTTGAGGCTGGCGTGGACATCGTCAACGACGGGGAATTCGGCAAGTCGAGCTGGGCCAACTACGTGCTCGACCGCATGACCGGGTTCGAGTTCCGGCCCGACTCCCTCTTCGAACCGGTATATCTCGGGCGGGATCGGGTGCGTTTCGCGGAGTTCATGCAGGCGCAGTTTCCGCGCGGCGCCAAGGGGATGCCCGGCCACGCCTGCGTGGCACCGATCCGCTACAAGGGCCACGACGCCATCCGCGGCAACATCGCCGATCTGAAGGCCGCGCTGGCCGCGGCCCGAGTCGAGGAAGGGTTCCTGACCGCCGTCGCGCCGGCAAGCACCGGGTACGACGCGCGGGACGAGTTCTACGACGACGAGCGCACGTACGTGTTCGCGATCGCCGAGGCGCTGCGCGAGGAGTATCTCGAGATCGTCAACGCGGGGCTGGTGCTGCAGGTCGATGACGCGGTGCTGGCCAACATGTACGACGAGCTCGTGTCACAGGGCGGCCCGGAGCGGTACCGCCGCTGGGCCGAGTTGCGGATCGAGGCGCTCAACCACGCGCTGCGCGGCATTCCCGAGGATCGCGTCCGGTATCACATCTGCTTCGGCAGCTGGCACGTGCCTCACGTGGCCGACGCGCCGCTCGACGCCATCGTGGACCTGATGCTGCGCGTCAACGCCGGCGCCTACTCGATCGAAGCGGCCAACGTGCGGCACGAGCACGAATGGCGGGTGTGGCAGCAGGTCACGCTGCCGCCAGGCAAGATCCTCGTTCCCGGCGTCGTCACCCACCACACGACCACGGTGGAGCACCCCCAGGTGGTCGCCGACCGGCTGGTGCGTTTCGCCGGCCTGGTCGGCAAGGAAAACGTGATCGCCGGCACCGATTGCGGGTTCGCGCAGATCGAAGGCTTGCAGCGCGTGCACCCGCAGGTGATGTGGGCCAAGTTCGAGGCGCTTGCCGAGGGCGCCCGTCTGGCGTCGCGGTCGCTCTGGGGCTGAGCCACGCCGCGGCAGGCAGGACTCGCTTGACCCGATGCGGCGGCTGCCGTAGAACGGGCGTGTGGCCGGCGTCTCCCACCGTGTCTCGGCGGCAACCACCCGCGCACTGAGCGTCGGTCGCGTCGCGCACCGGCAGGCCGGGCTCCTGCTCGACGTGCAGCAGACGGTGACCAGTCCGGAAACGCGGCTGCAGTATCGCGTCGAGCGCTTCCTCGGCAGCGGCGGTTTCGGGCAGGCGTTTCTGGCACGCCGGCTGGGGCGATCGGCGGACGTGCCCGAGGTGGTGTGCATCAAGGCGAGCCAGCGCATCGACGGCTGGCTCCGCGAGGCCTATTTCGGTCAGCTGCTCGACGGCCAGGAGCGGGCCATCCGCGTGTTCGACGCGTTTCCGCTCGCCGCCGCCGGCCGCATCGTCTATTGCCTCACCCTCGAGCTCGCGCGACACGGCGACCTCAGCACATTCCTGCAGCGCGACCGCCGCGCGTGGACGGAAGCGGCGGTGCGCCGCGAGATCGCCGGCATTCTCGAGGTGCTGGGGAAGCTCCATCGCGGCCAGCTCCTGCACCGCGACCTCACACCCGTGAACGTCTTCGTCTGCGACGATCGCCGCCTCAAGCTCGGCGACTTCGGCATCGTCCGGCAGCAGAGCGACCACCGCGGCATCACCGCGCGGACGATGAACGCGCTGACGGCGCCGAGCGAGTTCCTGGCCCGCACCACGCCCAAGTGGCAGGCTCGCGACGACGTCTACCAGGTGGGGCAGCTGCTGGCGATGCTGGTGAAGGGCGACGCGGCCGCGCGCATCCGTACCGCCGACGTCCGGGCGCTCTCCTGCAGCGACCACTTGAAGGAGATTGTCTATCGCTGCATCGGCGAGCGGCGGAAGCGCTACGAGAACGCCAACGAGCTGATCGAGGCGCTGCGCGCACGCCCGGCGCCGCTCAAGACCGGCGTCCTGCGGTCGCTCAAAGACGTGCACCTGGCCTTCACCGGCATCCTCACCCGCACCCGCGCCGAGGCCGCGAAGGCGGCGCGGCGGGCCGGCGCCATCGTCCACGGGGCGCCTTCGTCGAAGACCACCGTCGTCGTGCGAGGCAGGCCCAACCCGCTGCAGGCGGCCGGCCGCGAGGGCGGCCTGAAGCTGATGGAGATCAAGCGGCTGCGCGAGAAGGGGCAGCGCATCACGCTCCTGAGCGAAGCGCAATTCTGGAAACTGGCCGGCCGGAAATAGGGCGAGCCGTTCGGCGTGGCGCCCGCGACTCAGACGCCCGCGGCGGCGCGATCGACACCAACCCGTACTGCACGGGCGGCGGCGGCGGCGACGGCGCGCGCGGTCCATGCCGCGTCCGGCGAGGCGATGAGGCCCACCACCGCTCCGCGGGCGACGAGCGGCGACCCGAGCGACTGGCGATGAACCGGCGTGCGGAGCACGATCGAGGCATCCGCTGCCGGCGCGGCTTCCGTCCACACCAGCCCGCTGGCGCGATTCAGCGTGAACGCCGCCACCGGCTCGGGCGCGCCCTGACGATCGGCGAAGGGCAGGGCCGTGCCTGTCTCGTCTTCGAAGCGCAGGCACACGAGCGCCGACGCTGCGGTCCGATTCGCCAGGCGGATCCGGCGCGGCCCGTCCTTCGTCAGCGCATAGACGCCGCGCTCGGCCGCTCGTGGCAATTGCCGGCCCAACGCCGCCAGATCGATCTGCACCGGTGGCCGCCGTCCGTCGGAGCGGATCCGCGCCGTCGTGTCGCCTTCACGCACGCGGGCGCTTCCGAGCTGCAGCAGCACCCCGTCAGTCGCGCTGTAGCGCCAGGGCTCGAACGCCTCACGCGTCGTGCAATACGTCGCCGGCGTCCACCACAGGCCCAGCGTTCTGACCGACCGGCGTACCGTCTCCGGTCCGCCCTCGATGGTGTAGTCGGTTTCCACCGTCGCCACGGCGCGCCCGAAGCGGTCCACGACCGCGCGATTCTCCGGACGGTCGTTCTGACGGGCGACGAGAAACGGCGCCGCCTGCTTCGTCACGAAATCGAGCATGCCGGCGCTGAGCCCCGCGAGCGACTGCAGCATCGCCGGGACGGAAGGCATTGGCGCACTGAACGCCACGTCGGTGACGGCGACCTCGGTGGCGCCCCTGAACAGGCGCGCGTGCCACGGCGTGTTGAACGTCAACTCCACGGTGACCGTGGCGTCGACCGCCGCGCGGCGCACGATCTCGCCCAGGTCCGCGGTGCCGAGCGCGTCGCGTGCCAGCGCCGTCACCTGCACCCGGTTCGGAATCACGAATTCCTGCCCGCGGTGGAGCGGCCACTCGCCCTCCAGTGGCGCGATCACCACCGGCACGCGCTCCACGAAGCCGTCCGAAAACGTCAAGGTCCGGATCGTCACGTCGCGGGAGGCGCGCACGGCGATCTGCAGCGAGACGTTCATCTTCTCGAGGGTGAAGCCTTCGACGCGCGCGTCCACGACGCGAGGCTCGAAGAGCGGTTCGGCCGCGACCGTCTCGGGCGCGGCATGCGTGCGTGCGGACAGCGCCAGCGCGATGGTCAGCAGCGCAGCCATCGGATGTCGTGGGCTCATTTTCAGCTGCCATTCTCGTCCATTGGCACGGCGGTCGCGAGCTCGCCGTCCGGCAGAGTTTAACCATGCGCTACAAACCGGAGGTGCCGTCAATCCGCAGTAGAGACGAGGTCAGTTTCTTGCAGGTTAGGGGCGATAGACGCGTCGCGACCGAAAGGAGAAGAAGAGATGGCAGCCACGACTGGAACGGCCAAGGCGGCTCACACGGCGAGGGACGAAAAGCACGACTTCGTCCACGGCGTGCACGGTGTCCGGTATCAGAGCAAGGACGTCGCGCGCTCGGTGGCGTTCTACACGACGCACCTGGGCTTCACGCTCGAGCACCAACAGCTTCCGGCGTTCGCGAGCATTTCGCTCAGCGACGTTCAGATCCTGCTCAGCGGTCCAGGAGCCTCCGGCTCCCGGCCGATGCCGGGTGGGCAGCCGCAGGAGCCCGGCGGGTGGACCCGCGTCGTGCTCCGGGTCAAGGATCTTCCGGCGTTCATAGACGCGCTGATGAAGGCCGGCGTCCGTTTTCGAAACAGCATGGAAACCGGCCCCGGAGGTAAGCAGATCCAGGTCGAGGATCCCGACGGCAATCCGATCGAGCTGTTCGAGCCGGCGGGTTAACCGTCCGGCCACGCCGTGGCGGCCCGTATCGGCCACGTTCTCGCCGATGGGTTGATCGGTCGGCAACACGTGCGATCATCAAATTCAATGCAAATGCGATGAGGACATGATGCTCGACCTTGCCAACGACATCCGCTCGCTCAGCGACTTCAAGCGCAACACCGTCCATTTGCTGGATCGCATTCGAAAGACGGGCAATCCGATGGTCCTGACCGTCAACGGGAAGGCCGAGCTCGTTGTGCAGGACGCCGTGGCGTACCAGGCGCTCCTCGACCGCGTCGAAACAATTGAGGGCATTCAGCGGGGGCTGGCTGACGTGAAAGCGGGGCGCACGAAGGCCGCGCCGCAGGTCTTTGCCAGGCTGCGTCGCAAGCATGGCATATCGCGTTGAGATCGCGAGGCACGCGGAGGCTGAGCTCGAGGAGTTGTACCTTCGGGTCGTAGCGCAAGCACCATAGCAGGGCGCCAAGTGGTTCAATGGTCTCGAACGGGCGGTGTTGTCTCTGGATGCGCACCCAAAGCGCTGTCCCGTGGCCGCTGAGAGTTCCGATCGGCATCGACCGGTCCGCGTGTTGAGCTTCGGGCGGAAGCCTCACGTCTACCGAGTCTTCTTCACTGTCGATGACAGCCAGCAGGTCGTGCACGTTGTCCACGTCAGACGTGGCGCGCGGCGACCGGCGACCCACGAGGAGTTGAAGGGCGAGTAGGCCTGCACCGTCTTCCCGTCATCGACGGCGAGTGTCGCGGCCTGTGTGAAGAGAACACTGGGTTGTTTCCATCTCCGAAGGACATTCTCTTCACGTGCAGCTGCCCGGACTGGGCGTCGATGTGCAAGCACGTGGCGGCAGTGCTGTACGGGATCGGCGCGCGGCTGGATCATCAGCCGGAGCTGCTCTTCGCTCTCCGCAAGGTCGACCAACCCGCCGACTGTGCCCAGGAATGTGCCTAACGACTGCGCCCAAAGCGAGGAGCGCTCGGACGATACAACCCACTCGCGTCGTTGCACTTAGCGGCCAAGGCGACGGGTTTGACGCGATTCGCCTTCGCCCGTCCGTCATTGAGCGCAAGTGCCTGTGTCACGTATACTTGCAGACGCACGGTGAGGTGGCCGAGAGGCTGAAGGCGGCGGTTTGCTAAACGGAAATCCGCCTCTCGGACATCTTCGATCTTCCTCGTAAATCCTTCACTCTCTTCCACTTCACAGATCGAGCGAGTTGGCTGGCGTTGGCTCTGAAAGCGCCGTTTTGGCGCCTCGCAGGGACAATTGTGGGGACAGTGATGTCGTGCTCGAGCGCTTGGATCGTCGCGCCATGAGACGCCCCCTTCGTCAGAACTCGACGTTGATTCCGATGACCGGTAGGAGCCCGAGTTGCTTCTCCGCGCACAGCTCCCGCGTCTTCTGATTCCACGAGTACTCGATCACCGACCGGTGGTTGTAGAGGTTCTGCATCTCCCCGAACAGCGACGCATTTCGTCCGAAGTGCGCGCACGAAGAACCTGAACTTGCGATCCGCCCGCACGTCGAGGCCGCAACTATCGCCCGCCGCGGCG
>Ga0173480_10000836_pt1 | contig 10853 bp, 6 predicted proteins | sample NitcycUS209509C1_FD_122622 | JGI IMG/M metagenome (GOLD analysis project Ga0173480, IMG submission 122622) | Soil microbial communities from Arlington Agricultural Research Station in Wisconsin, USA - Nitrogen cycling UWRJ-S209-509C-1 (version... | ecosystem: Environmental > Terrestrial > Soil >... | reverse complement strand
CGTCGGCGGCTTCGGCACGCCGTCGGGAGGCATCATTCCGGTCCGCAGCTTCCGGACCACTTTCTCCCACACGTCACCGTGACCGTCCACGGCAGCCGGGTCCGACCGGTCGAGCGACAACGCACCCGCCTTGACGCGATCGTTGTGGCAGCCGGCGCAGTACTGCGTGAGAAACGCCGAATCCGGCGCCGGCACGGGCGCCGACACTGCCGCCGCCGGGGCCGGACGCTGCTGTCCACCCGCGCCCGCCGTGAGGCCCGAGAGCGCGAAGACGAACGCGGCCGAAACGAAGAGCGGCCTCATCGGCTAGTCAACCGGCCGAGCAGCGCGATCGTGGAGGGTTTGGCGATCGGCGAGTTCGTGGCGAGGAACACGCCCTCGGCCCACGCCGCCGGCGTTCGTCCCTCCTTGTCGGCAACGTCGAGCCGGGCGCCGCGGCTCGCGAGCAGCTCGATGACGTCGTCCGAGCCACGATTCGCGGCGCCGTGCACGGCGGCCAGGCCCATCTGGTTGACGGCATTCACGTCGAAGCCGAGGTCGAGGCACAACTGGACGGCCTCGAGCCACCGGCTGCCGTAGGTCTGGCTGATGACCCAGTTCACACCGGCCGCCAGCATCAGCGCGTTGGTGCCGTTGAAAGTGCCGATGCGCGGGTCGGCACCCTTCGCGATCAGGAGCCGCATCGCCTCGAGGTCGGCCGACTGCGCGGCACGCGTGAACGCCGTCTGCCCTGTCACGTCCACCCACTCGAGCGACCCGAGCGGCAGCATGTAGCGGCGCGCCGGCGGAAACTCCTTGACGCGCGCGTTGGCGTCTACGCCCTTGTCGAGCAGCGCGGCGATGAGCTGCAGGGCCGCCTCGCGATCGACCCCGTTGTCGGTGGCGTTGCTGCGCAGGTCGAGGTTCCGGATCTCGACCGCGGACCAGAGCGCGGTGCGGCCGTACCAGTCCGCGGCCTTCGGATCGGCGCCGCGCTCGAGCAGGAGCCGCGCCACCGCGAGCTGGCCATTGGTGATCGCCATCAGCAGCGGCGAGATGCCGTTCGGATCCGGCTGGTTCAGATCGGCGCCCGCCTCGGCGAGGAGCGTCGCCGCGTCGAGCAGGCCGTCGCGTGCGGCAAACAGCAGCGCAGTCATCCCGCCCGGCGCCGGCAGTTGCTCGCCTTGGGGCGGCACGCCGCTGCGCACGATGCCGACGCCGTGCGATCCGCCACCAGCCCCGGGAGGACGGGCGACGGGCTTCGGGCCGACACGGGTCGCGGCGCCGGCCGAGGCGCCGGCGGACAGGAGCAGCCGCATGATCGGGGTGTTGTTCGATCGCGCCGCCCACATCAGCGCCGTTTGAGACACGTCGGGGTCCGCGGCGTTCACGTGGGCGCCGCGCTCGACGAGCAGCCGCACCGCTTCCACGCTGTCGGACCGGACCGCGGCCATGAGCAGCGTGTCGCCGGTGGCGTCGGCCGTGTTCACGTCGGCCCGCGCGTCGAGCAGCCGGCGCAACAGCTCCGCGTTACCGTTCTGCGCCGCGACGTAGACCGGCGGCACGCCGAGCGCGTTGCGGACGTCCACCCGCGCGCCGGCGCGAATGAGCGCATCGACCGTCGGCACATCGTCGGCGCGCACGGCCCAATGCAGCGCCGTGGCGCCATCCGGTCCGGCGGCGTTCACATCGTGTCCCTGCGTGACCAGCGCCCGCACCGCCGCCATGTTGCCCGTCGCGGCGGCCCGCACGAGCGGATCCTCCGCGGCGGCGGCGGCCACCGGAAGCAGGACCAGGAGCAGGGCCGGCCAGGCGATTCGAGGCACGCTGAATTTTCGCCCCGGATCACCACGCCGGGTTCAGAAAAATTGCGTCAAAACCCCCTGGCGACACGGCGTTGCGCGCCGGCAGGCGCGTGGTCTACTCTCCCCCGTGGCGTTCACAGGACGCCCCCGGTCCGCGGGAAGGGCGGCGCCCACCTGTTCACGGTCGCGTAGCGGCGGTCATGTCGACCTTTCTTCAGCCCATGATGCGGACACGGGCGCCTGTTGAAGGAGGTCGTCCGTGTCCACACCGAACCCGTCCCCTGCTTTCGCCAACCTCGAACAGCAGCACAAACTCGCGAAAGATCTGCTCCGCGCCGCGCGTGACGGCGATGCGGCGGCGCTCGCCCGCATAGGCGCCGTGCGCGGGGATGCCGGCAGCGCCGAGCGGCCGCTCCAGCTGGCCGACGCACAACTGACGCTCGCACGTGAGGCCGGCTTCGACTCGTGGCCGAAGCTCGTCGCCGACTTCCACGAGCGTGACTTCGCCGCCTTTGTCCAGGCCGTGCAGGGGGACGACACCGCGCGTGTGCGGCAACTGCTGGCGCTGGAGCACGTCCGCGCGCGCGTCAACGAGCCAACGTTCGCGTTCGGCCAGCGCGCGGCGCACATCGCCGCCAAGAACGAGCGGCTCCTGACGGCGCTCCTGGAAGCCGGCGCCGACGTCAACCTGAAGAGCGAGTGGGAGAACGGCCCCTACACCGTGCTCGACAACGCGGACGAGCAGACGGCGCGGTACCTGCTGTCGCGCGGCGCCACACTCACCGCGAACGTCGCCTCGCGGCTCGGCTGGTTCGACGAGCTCAGGGCGCTCGTGGAGGCCGACGCGACGCTGGTGCACGCGCGCGGCGGCGACGGTCAGCAGCCGCTCCACGCGGCAAAGACGGTGGCAATTGCCGACTTCCTGCTGGACCGCGGCGCGGGTGTCGACGTGCGCTGCATCGATCACAAGACCACGCCGGCCCAGTATGCGCTGGTCGATCGACCGGACGTCTGCCGGCGCCTGCTCGAGCGTGCCGCCACGCCCGACATCTTCATGGCCGCACGGCTCGGGGACGTCGGGCTCGCAACCCGCCTGCTCGACGCCGACCCCACCTGCCTCGCGGCTCGCATCAACGAACCCGGCTACGCGCCGGTCCCGCCGCTACACATCTACTGCTGGTCGATCGGGTTCGGTCTGTCGCCGCACGACGCGGCCTTGAAGTTCGGGCATCGCGACGTGCACGTCCTGTTCATGGCCCGAAGCCCAGTCCGGATCCAGATGATGCACGCGCTCCTCGCCGGAAACGAGCGCGCCGCCGAGGCGCTGCTCGCGGACCATCCGTCGCTGCTGTCGTCGATGACACCGCAGGAGCACGGCCACCTGGCACAAGCGATCTTCTACGAGCACTTTCAGGCCGCGGACCTGATGCTCCGCCTCGGGTTCGACCCCGCCGCTCCGGGCGTGGACGGCGGATCCGCGCTGCATGCCGCCTGCTGGGTGGGCAACGTACGGATGGTGGAGCGCCTCGTCGAGCGTGGCAACGTCTCACTCGACGCCCGGGATCCCACGCATCAGAGCACGCCGCTCGGCTGGGCCGCATTCGGCTCGGTGCACCGCCGCGCCAGGGGCGCCGACTACCCGGCCGTAGCGGACCGGCTCGTCGCCGCCGGCGCGGACATCACCGCGGTCGGCAACAAGGACGGCCTCAGCCTGCTGTCGATGGCACAAGGCAACCCGGCGATGCAGGAGGCGCTGCGCCGCCTTGGCGCGACATAGGGCAGGACGTAGGGGCCGCCTTCAGGCGGCCCGGGCCGGCTGAAGCCGGCCCCCACGTACGAAACTAGAACTCGATGACGCCGGTGATGATGGTGCGGTCCGCCGTGTCCTGCACCGCCTCGCGGCTCTGAGCGAGCGTGTAGCGCTTGGTGATCACCGACTGCGCGTCGATGACGCCCCGCTCGATCAGCTTCACGTAGCGCGGGATGTCGCGCATGACGTGGAGACCGCCCTGCTGGCCGGGATGAATCGTGCGCCCCAGCAGCGCAAGCGACACGCCGGGAAACGGCACCGGCTGCAGCGTGAACCCCATGAGCATCACGTGGCCGCCCGCCCTGGTGGAGTCCCACGCCTGCAGCACCGTCTTCACGTTGGTCGGGTCGGGCTGCGCCTCGACCTTCGGTGGCATCGTCTGAATGCCGGCTGCCTCGACGACGAAGTCGGCTCCGCGCGACATGGCGGCGTTACCCGCGCGGCCCCACGATGTCCCGCCGGCAAACCGGCGATCGTTTGGACCCCGGCACAGCTCGCGGATCCGCTCGACGATACCGTCGCCCTCGGCATTGGGGTCGAGCGTCGTCGTGGCGCCGAGCTTGGTGGAGAACTCCCGCCGGTAGCGGATCGGATCGACCACGATCACCTGGCCGGCGCCCATGACGCGTGCGGCCTGCACCGCGCCGAGCCCCACGGGGCCCGCACCGAAGACGACGACGTCGGATCCCGGCTGGAACACCATGTCGGCGTGCCCGGCGGCAAAGCCCGAGGCGAGCTGATCGCCCAGGAGCGTGAGCTGCGCGGCCGGCAGGTCGGTGAAGACCGGGACGCAGTACTCCTCGAAGGCGGTCATGATCTCGCTCATGCCGCCGATGCCCGCCTGCGCATAGACCGGCGTGCCGTCGCGAAACTCGGCGAACGGTGCGAACGGTTCCACGCCGGGCGCGTTGGAGAAGAAGGTGAACTGGCAGTAGTCGGGACGTCCGTGCAGGCACTGGTAGCACTGGCCGCACTGCGACGTTCCGGCGACGACGACGCGATCGCCGACCTGCACGCGCTTGACCATTGCACCGACGGCCTCGACCACGCCGAAGCCGCAGTGGTTGGGCACTTCAGCGCGACGGATCGCGTTGGTGGCGAGCGCGCCGCGGACGATCGTGTAGCACGGCGCCACCGCCAGCGAGCGGATGACCACCTGCCGCGGATCGGTGGGCAGGAGCCGCATCTCCTGCACGTCGAGCGTTGCGTCGTGCCGGACGAAACCGCGAAACGTCCGGCCGGTCTGGGTGCCGGTCGCGATCGCGGGCGCCTGTGCCGGAGCCTGGGCGGGGGCTGCATCGAGCGGTCCACCACCGCCAAGCAGCAGCGCACCGCCACCGAGCGCCGTCGCGCCCGTCTTCAACATCCCACGTCGTGACAGCTGCCGCTTGCCCTTCGGCCGGGTTCCCATGCGGCGATTCTAGTCGAGCAGCGGTGAGGTGAGGCGGGTCTGAAGACCCGCAGCCACGTCCATGGAACGGCGGGGCTGAAGCCCCGCCCTACTTCGGTAACGCGAATGCGATGTACGCGCTGTCGGGCGGCGGCGGCAAGGTCGGGAAGCGCGCGGCGTTCCAGCCGTGCTGGGCTGCCACCGGCAGCACGATGAACTGGCGTCCACCGGCCTCGTACGACGCCGGCACGCCGTCGGACGCGGCAGGCAGCGGTTGCGCCCAGACCACCCGTCCCGTGCGCCGATCGTAGGCGCGCAGTGTCTTGTCGGATCCGGAGACGGCAAACAGCAGCCCGCCGCCCGTGGCCAGCAGGCCGCCGCGCGGCCAGTGTGCGCCGCTGTCGGACGGGATTCCCAGTTCCGCCGGCGCCGCGACGCTGCCGTGCGGCACCCGCCACTTGATCTCGCCGGTATTGAGGTCGTAGGCGACGATTTCCGACCACGGCGGCCCGATCGGCGACAGGTAGGTGCTGGTGAACATGAAATCGTACGGCGAGGTGAAGCGCACCGGCCCCTTCAGCAGCGCCGCCTCCGCCTGGCGCGTGAGCCGCGCCGATTCGTCGGCCGACACGATCGTGGACGGACCGGCGCGCACCGCCCCGGGCTCGCTCCCGCCCGGCAGGAGCAATCGCAGCATCGTCGGCAGCGCGACCGACCGCACGTAGAGCTCGCCGCGATCCGGATCGACGGCCACGCCGCCCCAGTTCGTGCCGCCGCTGTGCCCCGGCATCTCGATCGATCCGCGGATGCTCGGAGGCGTGAACAGCCCTTCGTTGCGATAGCTCTGCAAGCGTGCGCGAATCGCGCGGCGCTCCTCGTCGGGCAGGTACGGGTTGATGTCCCGCTCGGTGAACGACTGCCGGGCAAACGGCGCCGGCTTCGAGGGCACGGGTTGCGTGGGCCACGTGCGCTCGCCGGGCACGTCGGACTGTGGAACGGGACGCTCCTCGATCGGCCAGATCGGCTCGCCGGTGACGCGATCGAAGACGAAGACGAAGCCGTGCTTCGTGGCCTGCGCCACCACATCGCGCGGCCGGCCGTTCTGCCGGATCGTCAGCAGCTTCGGCGCCACGGGCAGGTCGTAGTCCCACACGTCGTGGTGGACGATCTGGTAATGCCACAACCGCCGGCCCGTCCGCGCGTCGAGCGCCACCAGGCTGTTGGCGAACAGGTTCTGTCCCGGACGGTCGCCGCCGTAGAAGTCGAACCGGCCGGTCCCGAACGGCACGAAGGCGATGCCGCGGGCCTCGTCGATCGTCAGCTCGCTCCAGTTGTGGACGCCGCCGTGGTTGGCGCGCGCGTCTGCCGGCCACGTGTCGGCGCCGATTTCGCCGGCGGCCGGCAACGAGTGAAACACCCACCGTAGCGCGCCGCTGCGCACGTCGTAGGCGTGCACGTCGCCAGGATTGGAGTCGTAGCCCGCGGCCTGCGCTGGCAGGCTGACGATGACGAGGTCATCGAAGATCCGTCCGGGGTTGGTGGGCTGTAACGGGCTGAGGCCGTCGATCGACCGGCCCGACGCCGAGAGGCCGGCGCGTAAGTCGACCCGGCCGTCCTGGCCGAAGGCCGCGACGGTCTGACCGGTGCGCGCGTCAACCGCGGTGAGGAATCCGCCGGCCATATACAGCAGCCGGCGATCGCGCCCGTCGGCGCTCCGCCAGTAGTTCAGGCCGCGGGTCGCCACCGCGCCGGGATGGGGGCGGCTCCAGACCTGCGCACCGGTCGTGGCGTCGAGTGCCACGAGATCGTTCGCGCCGGCCAGCACGAACACCAGGCCGTCGGCCGCGAGCGGATTGAACAGGAAGGTGCGCTTACCTGCCGGAAACGTCCACGCCACCTGCAACCGCGAGACGTTGGCGGCGGTGATCTGATCGAGGGCGGTGAACTGCGCGGAGTGCGCGCCACCCAGGTAGGCGTTCCAGGTCGTGTAGGGACGGGGCGCAGGGCGCTCGCCCGACTGGGCCAGCACGGTCGCGAGTGCTGCGCACGCGAGCGTGCACGCAAGGCAGACGGCGATGAGAAGTGGACGCATCGATCTGAATCCTGGCTGGAAGCCGGACGACTGTACCGCGCGACCACGGCGATCGCCAATACCCAAGGCACCGACACGGTTGATGAGCGTCGGGCATTCTGAACCATAATCCCCCCCGCATGCCTACCGTTCGCGATGCCGCCATCAGCCTGATGCGCGAGCTCGGGATGACCACGCTCTTCGGCAACCCCGGGTCCACCGAGCTTCCGCTCTTCAAGGACTTTCCCGACGACTTCCGCTACGTCCTCGGACTGCAGGAGTCGGTCGTGGTGGGCATGGCGGACGGGTATGCGCAGGCGACCCGCAACGCGGCGTTCGTCAACCTGCACTCCGCCGCGGGCGTCGGACACGCGATGGGGAACATCTTCACGGCCTACCGCAACCGGACACCGCTCGTCATCACCGCCGGTCAGCAGGCACGATCCATCCTGCCCTACGAGCCGTTTCTCTCCGCGACCGCGGCGACCAAGCTGCCCGAGCCGTACGTGAAGTGGAGCAGCGAACCGGCGCGCGGCGAGGACGTGCCCGCCGCGATCGCCCGCGCCTACTACGTGGCGATGCAGCAGCCGTGCGGACCCACGTTCGTCTCGATCCCGGTGGACGACTGGGAGCGCTCGAGCGAGGCGATCCCGCCGCGGACCGTGAGCCGTCTGCTCCATCCCGACCCGGCGCTGATCGAGACGATCGGCGCCCGGCTCGATCGCAGCGCGCGGCCCGTGTTCGTGGTCGGCCCGGGAGTCGATCGCAACGGCGCCTGGGAGCAGGTCGTGGCGCTGGCGGAGCGGCATCAGGCGCTCGTGTGGGTGAGCCCGATGTCGCCGCGCTGCAGCTTTCCCGAGCGCCATCGCCTGTTCGCCGGGTTCCTGCCGGCGATCCGCGAGCGCATCGTGAAAAACCTCGACGGCCACGACCTCGTCGTCGCGCTGGGCGCACCGGTCTTCACCTATCACATCGAAGGATTCGGACCCCACGTGCCGCCCGGAGCCGATCTGATTCAGATGATCGACGATCCCGACGTGGCGGCCTGGACGCCCGGCGGCACCGCCATCGTCTGCGACGTCCGGCTCGGCAGCGAGGCGCTGCTGCGGCGTCCCGCACCGCCAGTCAGGCCCGCCCCCCAGGGGCGGTGCCCGCCGCCGCGGGTCGAGCCCGGCGATCGCATCTCGATCGCGTATCTGATGCAGACGCTGGCGGAGACTCGCCCGGCCGACAGCATCCTGGTCGAAGAGTCGCCCTCGAGCCGCGCCACCATGCAGGCCTACCTGCCGATCGAGCGGCCGCACAGCTTCTTCACCTGCGCCAGCGGCGGCCTGGGCCACAGCCTGCCGGCGGCGGTGGGGGTCGCGCTGGCCACCGGCAGCGCGCGGCCCGTGATCGGCCTGTTCGGCGACGGGTCGTCGATGTACTCGATTCAGGCGCTGTGGTCCGCCGCCGACCTGAAGCTCCCGCTGACCATCCTGATCGTCAACAACGGCGGCTACGCGGCGCTCGGCGAGTTCCTCTCGCATTTCAACCTGAAGACGCCGATCGGCACCGAAGTGCGCGGCATCGATTTCGTCGGGCTGGCGCGGTCGCTCGGCTGCGCCGGGGTGCGGGTCGACGACCCGCGCGAGCTGGCGCGGACGCTGCGCGACGCGTTCCAGTCGCGCGGGCCGATCCTGGTAGACGTCGTCGTGTAGGGAGAGCCAGATGGCGATCGAGACCACCCACGCGCGGGTTCACGTCCGCGATGCCGCCGCGGCGCCGATCAGCATGTCGAACCGGCGGATGCTGGCGTCGTGCTTTCTCGGCACGACCATCGAGTGGTACGACTTCCTGGTCTACGGATTCCTGGCGCCGCTCGCGCTCAACCGCCTGTTCTTTCCCTCGCTGAGCCCGCTGGCGGGCACCATCGCCGGCTTCGGCGTCTTTGCGGTGGGGTTCGCGGCCCGGCCGCTCGGCGGCGTGGTCTTCGCCCACTTTGGCGATCGCATCGGGCGCAAGCCGATCATGGTTTCGACGCTGGTCCTGATGGGCGCCTCGACGACCGCGATCGGCCTCACCCCGACGTTCGCGACTGTCGGCATCGCGGCCCCGATCATCCTCGTCTGCCTGCGCTTTCTGCAGGGGTTCTCGCTGGGTGGGGAGTCGGCGGCCGGCCCCCTGCTCGCAATGGAGAGCGCGCCGGGCAACACGCGCGGGTTCTTTGCCGCGCTCGTGTCGAGCGGCGCCGCCGCGGGCACGGTGCTCGGCGCCGGCGCGGCGTTTGCCGTGGGGACACTGCCGCAGGAAGACCTGCTCGCGTGGGGTTGGCGCGTGCCGTTCCTCGCGAGCGCGCTGATCTTCGCCGTGAGCTTCTACGTGCGGATGAAGGTGGAAGAATCGCCGTCGTTCCAGCGCGCCGTGGCGCGTGCGGCCCCGGAGCGCGTCCCGCTGCTGGCGGTGCTGCAGCGTTGCAAGGTGGCAACGCTCCAGGTGCTCTTCTGCGCCATGGCCGAGTCGTCGACGTTCTATTTCACCTCGGTCTTCGGCCTGTCCTACGGCATCCAGACGCTGGGCCTGGGCAACGGGCTGCTGCTCTCGGGCGTCGCGATCGGCAACGCCGTCGGTATCCTCACCAATCCCGCGTTCGGGGCGCTGTCGGACAGGATCGGCCGCAAGCCGCTGCTCGGCGCGTCGTACCTGCTCGCCGCCCTCTACGTGTTGACGCTGTTCTTTCCGATGCTCCGCGCCAAAGAGGGGTGGCTGGTAATACTGGCGATGGCCATTCCAGGCGCGATCCTGCAGCCGATGTCGCTCGCCGTCAGCGGCAGCTTCTACCCCGAGCGATTCGACGACGCGCGCCTGCGCTTGTCGGGCGTCTCGCTCGGCCGCCAGCTCGGCACCATCCTCGGCGGCGGCGTCATGCCGATGATCGCGGCCTCGCTGCTGGCCTGGTCGGGCGGATCGCTCACGTGGGTGCTCGCCTACTTTGCCGCGGTCTGCACCCTTGCCGTGGGCGCGGTACTGTCCTCGCGCGAGACCGCCGGCGGGTCGTGGGGGCGGGAGGAGCGCGCATAGCCGGTGACTCCCGCAAAGATCGATCTCGGCGGAACCCTCCGTGCCCGCGACGCGTCGAGCACGCTGGCGTGGATCCGCCCACTCCTTCCCCGCTTCGGCATCACCCGCGTCGCCAACATCACCGGGCTCGACCGCATCGGCATTCCGGTCTGGATCTGTGTCCGCCCGCTCGGCCGCTCGCTGTCGGTGGCACAAGGCAAGGGGCTGACGTCCGAGCTGGCGGAGGTCTCCGCGGTGATGGAGTCGATCGAATGCCATCACGCGGAGCACGTGGCCGCTCCGGACGTCGTGGCGTCGTACCGCTCCGTCCGCCGAAGCCGCGACGCCGTGGATCCCAAGGTGTTGCAGCGGGGCCTGCGCTGGAGCGCGTACGACGACTCGCGCCCGATCGCGTGGAGCCGCGGCACGGACCTGATCACCGGTGAGGACGCCCTGATCCCGCACGTGCAGACCGACCTCGACTGGAGCCGCGCCCACCCCGACGCCGGACTGTTCCTGGCGACGAGCACCGGGCTCGCGTCGGGCAACACTCAAGAGGAAGCGCTCTGCCACGCCATCTTCGAGGTCGTGGAGCGCGACGCCGAGTGGCGATGGCAGAACCTGACCGGGAACGGCCAGCAGCGCACCGCCGTCGATCCGGATTCGATCGAGGCGCCGTTGCTGAGGTGCCTGCTCGACCAGTTTGCGGCCGCGGGCACCTGGGTCGAGATCTGGGACATGACTGCGGAGGTGGGCATT
>Ga0173480_10000835_pt1 | contig 10857 bp, 8 predicted proteins | sample NitcycUS209509C1_FD_122622 | JGI IMG/M metagenome (GOLD analysis project Ga0173480, IMG submission 122622) | Soil microbial communities from Arlington Agricultural Research Station in Wisconsin, USA - Nitrogen cycling UWRJ-S209-509C-1 (version... | ecosystem: Environmental > Terrestrial > Soil >... | reverse complement strand
CGCCCCCCGCGCCGCCGGCCCCCGCGGCTCCGGTCGTACCTGCTGCGCCAGCGGTGCCCGCAGCTCCGGTCGCGCCCGCGGCGCCCGTCTGTCCACCCGCGCCTGCTCCAGTCGGTCCGGTGCCTCCCGGGCCCGCGCCGCCTCCACTCGCGCCGGCGGAGCTCGACTGTGGTCCGCCCGCGGTACCGCCGTGCCCCGCTTCGAGCTGCGAACTCGTGCCCGCCGACGGACCCGAGGCGCCGGCACTAGCTCCGCCGCCGCCCGTTCCTGCCGCGGTGCTCGGCGCGGCCGCAGGTCCGCTCGCGCTTCCGGCGACCGAGCCGCTCGAGCCGCCCGTGGCAGGCGTGTTGTTGCTCGGTGCCTCACCGCCCGAGCAGGCGACGGTGGCGGCGAGCGCGCCGAATCCTTCCAGCATCTGACGACGGTTGATGGTGAGCTTGATCGCTTCCGGCGCGGGATCGTTGTGGGGAGGCATCGCAGAATCTCTCCTTCGAATGAGCAAACGGGTGCGTCGCACGTCGCCGAGCGGGCTCAGCGCGAGAACGGGTGTGTATGAATGCCCAACTCGCGCAGAGCGTGCGTGCAAAATCGATCTTCTATAGTTTCGTAGTGTCTATAAAGACGACAATCCTAACCAAAATAGTGTGTTTTCCGCGTCAACGGCAGCTACTTTGGAAGCATCTTGTCTAGTAAACGGAATACGGGAAGGAAGGCAGTGGGCATGAGAGGGGCGCCTGCCAACGCCGCGGCGCGGGTACGAAGACTACGAAGATCAGGGTGATGTCGTGTTGAAGACAGAAAAGCTCATCGAGTTGTCCGCGCTCGGCTTGTGCGCGTGTCTCGTTGCTTGCTCCGACGAAGGCGTGACGCGCGCTCCCTCGCGGGCCGCTCCGCCACAGGTGGCTGGGGCGGGAGCGTCACTCAGTGGCGCCGCGCAAGCCGGCGGCTCGACCGCCGGGGGCTCGTCACTCGCCGGACCCTCGAACGGCGGAACGAACCCCGGAGGTGGTCCGGCGACGGGCAGCGGTGCAGGCGGCGCGCCGTCGAGTGGAAGCGCCGGACTCCCGGCAGCGAGCGGAGACGGAGCGCAGGCCGGCACGGGCGCCGCGGGCAATACGACGGGCGGTGCGCCTCAAGGCGGGGCAGCCGGCGCTCCGGCAGGAAACGGTGGCGCCGGGCTCATCGAAGATACACCCACCCACGATCATTGCATTGACGGGGAATACCTCGACACCCGCGACGCGAGCCTCGCCACGCCGTCAGCGCCCGACAAATTCACGGCATCGAACGGCGACGTCGATTTGCCGCTTCCTAAAGCCGTTCTCGACTGGATGGACGAGCGAGTCTGGAAGCAGAGCCACGACGCGTGGCACAACATTCGTCGTTGTCGCGGCGGCGGGCTACCCGGTGGCGGGGAGATGGGCGGCAGCACCGACGTCTGCTCGCACACGGAGCTCGTCCCGGCGCATCAAGAGTGCGCCGACGCCGACGACGGCTACGCGTTCCTGATCATGCACCGCCACATGATGATCGCCCTGCGGCAGGCGTTTCCTCAACACGCCGATCTCTTTGACGGGTTTCCGAAATTCCCGTTCAACCAGACCGACGTGCCCGAGGCATGGCGGAGCCGCTTCGGCACCGGCTGGACGCAGCAGATCCTCGACGTCGCGAACACCCTGGAGTCGATCGAAACCCACCTCGACCAATTCGCCACGGAAGGAGACCTCGGCAAGTACATCCAGTGCGGCACGATGACGAACGGTGCGAGCAGCATTCACGGCGCGCTCCACTTCAAGTGGGTCGTCAACGAATCCCCGAACTCGCTCGGGAAGCAGCCCGTGAACATCGGAAACTACATGTTTTGGAGGCTCCACGGCTGGATTGACCGCATTTGGGAGCGCTATCGCGTCGCCAAGGGCCTCACGACCGACGAGCCGAAGCTCGTCGCGGCGTTGCTCGACCAATGCCGCGAAATGCACCAGCTCGGCCGTGTGATCGACCCGAACCTGGTCCAGGACAACACGGGTCCGCTACCGGTCGAGCACGGGTACTTCCACGAAACCGTGCGGCCGATCCTCGAAAAGACCTGCGCGGGTTGCCACAGCGAATCGAGTCCCGAGGCGCGGATGTCGCTCGGCGGGCACATCAGCTCGGCTGACGTCATCAAGGGCCTCGTGAACGTGCAAACCTTCGACGGCGGGCAGTTCCTGCGCGTCGTGCCCGGTCATCCGGAGCAGAGCTGGCTCTACCTGAAAGCGTCGGCCACGGCCGGCGACGCCGGTTGCATGGGCAGCACCTGCAACACGCAATCGATGCCGCCGGGAGCGACCCCCGACAAGCGCCTCAGCGCGAACGAGCTGTCGCTCCTTGCCCAGTGGATTACCGACGGCGCGGCGGCGCCGACCCCTTAGCTCAGACATTCGCGCTCCTGTCGTTCGGTCGCCGCCGGGCGACGGCGCTCGAGTCCCATGAAAGCCCGGCTCGCCTTCGTCCTCGCTCTCGTGCTCGGCGCGCCGGGCTGCGGGGCGGAGCCCGGCGAACGCTCCGAAGCGGCAGAAAATCCACGATTCCCGAGCCACCGCACGGAGCTCCCGGTCGGCCGGCACGCGCTCGCCTACGTGACGAACTCCGTCTCCGACAGCGTGAGCGTCGTCGACCTGGACTCGATGACCGTGCTCGCCAACGTCCCCATTGGTCTCGATCCGGTCGATCCGGACGGCCCCACCGATCTCGCGCTCGACGAGGCCGGCGGGATCCTCTACGTCGTGCTCTCGTACCCGGTCCCTCCGAGCCAGGGGCCGCACGCCGCGCACCACGCGACCGCCCGGCACGGCTTCGTCGAAGCGCTCGCGCTCGACGATCTCCACCGGCTGGGCTCGCTCGAAGTCGATTCGAGGCCTGCGGGCATCGCCCTGGCCGCCGACCGGAGCACGCTCCTCGTCGCGCACGAGGACATCGATCGCGCCGCTCAATTGGGCGACAATCTCGAAGCGCGTCGCGCCGCGGTCTGGGTCGTCGAGCCGGGCACGCTGCTCGGGACCGGCCCCGCAAGCGCGCGCGCAGTGACCGTGTGTGCGGCACCGTTCGCGGTCGCCTACGCGGCAAGCGACGCGCGCGCCTTCGTGACCTGCACGGGAGAAGACTCGGTCGCCGTGCTCGATCCGGCTGATTTCGCGGTGCCTGCGCGGATCCCGATCACCGTGCCGCGCGGCGGCGTCACCAAGCCGTACGCCGCCGCCCCGGACCCTGCGCGGCAGCGGCTCGTCGTGTCGAGCACTGTCTCCCGCGCCGTCACGCTCATCGGCATGAACGACATGGCGGTCGTCTGGACCGTGGCCTTCGACGGCACCCCGGGGCGCCCCGCCGGCGTGCCCTACTTCGCCGCCTGGACGTCGGACTCGGAGCTCATCGTGCCGGTCCAGAGTCCCGACGGGATAGCGCGCCTGGATGCGGAGTCCGGTAGCGTTCTCGCAGCGCCCGCGTACTCCGCCGACGACTGCTCGCGACCGCGGCAGGCCGTCGCGGGAGCCGGCGGGCGTGTGTTCTTGGTTTGCGAAGGCGACCATTTCGCGCCGGGTAAGCTCGTCGAGCTCGACGCGACGACGCTCGCGGTCACGCGCTCGGTTGCGCTCGAGCTCGGCCCGGATCGCATGGCGATCCTCCCCGCTCGCGGAAGCGGATCATGAGAGGTGCCGCGCGTTCTTGGCTGGCGGCGCCGCTCGCCGTGCTCGCCTGCTCCTCTGCCGAACCGCGCGCCGCGCGCGAAAACCCCCTAAAAGACCCCGCGACCATAGCCCGGGGCCAGGCGCTCTTCGCCGATCCGGCGCTCTCGACCCTCGAGTCCAATCCGTTCTCGTGCGCGACCTGTCACGAGTTAGCGCCCGGTGAAAGCGACGACGCCAAGCCCGGCTCGCCTCTCGCCGGCGCGACGTTGCGCGAAGGCTTCTGGAACGGCGAGCTCGGCGACCTGCTCGAGGCGGTGAACGTGTGCTTCACGCGGTTCATGCAATCGAACGTGCCGCTCGACGCGGCGGACGCGCGCGCCGTGGCGCTCTACGCGTACCTCGCGAGCCTCGAGCCCGGCGATGCGGAGCAGCAGCCCTTCACGATCGTGGGTCTCATCCTCGACGTTCCGCGCGGCGACGCCGGTGCCGGAGCTGACGTCTTTCGCCGCGCCTGCGCTCCCTGCCACGGCGCGCTCCACCGCGGAGCGAGCCGGATCGGGACGCTCGTTCCCGTCTTGCCCGACGACGCCATCCGCCTTCATCCCGGCTACGACGCGCGGAGTCTGCGCCTCATCTTCGTCGAGAAAGCACGCCACGGGTCCTTTCTCGGCTACCCCGGCACGATGCCGCCATTTTCTAGCGAGGTCCTGAGCGACGCCGCCGTCTCCGACCTGCTCGAGGCGCTCGGCGCCCTCGGTGCGGACTGAGCCGCTCGTGCGCGATTAGTTCAAGGGGAACGAATACGCCGCGCTTCGGCGCGAGCGCGCTTGACAGCGGCCTAACAGTATACTAGTTCTATAGAGTAAGAAGAGAACACGGAAACAGCAGGATTTAGGCCATCCCATGCATATCGGACTGATCGGCGGCATCGAGCGCGGTACCCACCATTATGAAGCCCTGGCGGCTCTTCGGGGGCACACGGTCGAAGTCCATTCGGGGCACCTGGCAGGCCGTGGCGTCGAGTCGCTACACAGCTTGGTCGATCGCGCCGATCTGATCGTCGTCATCACCGACGTGAACAGTCACGGTGGGATGTGGAGTGCGCGCCGGATGGCGCGGGCCCGCGGCCGGCGCTGCGTGCTCGTTCGCCGCATGGGTCCGTCGCGCTTCCGTGCGCTGCTCGGCGAGCTCGATGAGGGCCCCGCCGAGCCGCACTGTCCGGCGCGATGCGCCTGACGAGCTCCTTCGTCCCGGTGGACGGCGCGGTCCGACCCCATACGCGCGCTGGGTTCGACTCCCAGAAGGAGCGCTGAGGCTCATGGGAGCCGCTCGATCTCGAACGATGGTTAGACAGGAGAGACACGATGCTTGAATTGAGTCGAAAGAAAGCCGTCGCCGCGCTCGCGGGAGCGGCGCTGTGCACGGTGGCCCCGGCGGCCTTCGCGGCCGACTGCGACGACATTGCTTTGGGCTTGGAGAATCCGATCTACGGCGCCGGCGGCAGCGCCGAAACGCAGACGATCCGCGCGGTGGCGATCTATCTCCGGAGTCTCGCCGATCATCCCGTCACGATCTTGTGGGACGACACGCTCGGCGCGTGCGGCGGGTACAATGAATACCTGCAGAACGTCTTCACCGTCGCGCAGGTCACGTACTGGGACGCGAACGGCACCGCCCAGAAATGCACGCCGACCGGCGGCGTCGATTTCGCCCACATGGGCAACGAGCACGATTTCTGCGTCACGGGCGGCCTCGTCCCGCCGAGCGGGTATCCGACCGGGTTCGGCACGGTGCTCGCGCCCGTTCAGACGCTCAACATCATCGTCGACAAGGACTCGAGCCAGAAGTCGATCAGCGCCGAGGCGCTCTATTACATCCTCGGCTTCGGAGCTGGCTCGACGGGGCACGAGGTCGAGCCCTGGACCAACCCGGCGCACGTCGTGACGAGGAATCCGACGTCGTTCGCGAGCCAGTTCCTCGCGGCGTCGATTTTCGGTGACGAAAAGAGCGGGCGCGCCGTGTTCGACGATCCAGGCAAGAACGGCTCGTCCCCGACTGCCACGAACGGATACAACGGCCGGCTGGGCTTCCGCGGCGGCACCCAGACCGATGTTATCAACCAGATCGACATCTTCGGGGCCACGAACGCGGAATCGCCGATCGGCTACGTGTCGGGCTCGGCCGTCATATCCGACGAGAAGGCGAGCGGCGGTCGCAAGACCAAGGTGCTCGCCTACCAGCACTACGACCAGACGTGCGGCTATTGGCCGAACTCGACCGAGTCGTCGCACGATCAGGCCAACGTTCGAAGCGGCAAGTACCACTTCTGGACGCCCGGCCACTTCTTCGCGCACGTGGACGAGGGCAGCACACCCGACCTCGAGCGCCTCGTGAATCCGGACGTCGCGACGTTTTTCAACGCGTTCGTGGGCTCGGACAACACGGACGTCTTGAACCTCGTGATCGACAACGGCGACGTGCCGCTCTGCGCCATGAACGTGAACCGCGAGGGGCTCGACGGACCGATCAGCTCGATCGCCCCCGCAGATCCCTGCGGTTGCTTCTTCGAGTCGCGCGTCGCCGGCACGGCGCAGTGCGACTCCTGCCGTGACGGTCACGACGAGGATTGCAGCGAAGCGGGCGCCGTGTGCCGCCGCGGTTATTGCGAGGCTTACTGAGATGAACACTCTGCACCGACAAAAATGGTCCAATTACGCCGGGCTCGCCGGCTTCCTTTTCGCCGCGGTCGTCATCACCCAAGGTTGCGGCAACGACGAGAATCCGGCTCCGGGAACGCCCACCGTCACCGGCGGGACGAGCTCCGGCGGTAGCGGTTCCGGCGCCAAGGGCGGCAAAGGCGGCAAGGGTAGCGGCACGGGCGGCGACACCACGAACGGAGGCACCGAGAACATCGGTGGCGGCGACGCCGTGGGCGGCACTGGCCCGACGACGGGCGGCACGGGCACGAACGGCGGTTCGGGCAACAAGGGCGGCTCGGGCAACAAGGGTGGCTCGGGCAACAAGGGCGGCAGCAGCAGCGTCGGCGGCAGCGGCAACGTCCCGAACGGCGGCTCCGGCGATGAAGGCGGCACCGGCCCCATCGTCAACTGCGAGCGCGAGGGCGATCCGCTCTGCTACCCGTGCGCGCCGCACGACGGGAATAGCGAGGAATTTTTGAATCAATGCACCAAGTCGAAGTGCTCGCACTTCGACAACGCGGATCGCATCCCGAGCCTCACGAGCCCGCTGCCCGAGCTGCCGTAAACGCGTCGCACTCGAGCTCGGCGACACTCACGAGGAATCACGATGACACTCCACATTGGCAGCCTGGCACCCGACTTCGAAGCGGACTCGACCACGGGACGAATTCGTTTTCACGCTTGGCTCGGCAGGAGCTGGGGCGTCCTCTTCTCGCACCCCAAGGACTTCACGCCCGTTTGCACGACGGAGCTCGGACGCGCCGCGGCGCTCAAGACCGAGTTCGTCCTGCGCGACGTGAAGATCCTTGCGGTGAGCGTCGACCGAGTGGAGAGCCATCTCGCGTGGACCAAGGACATCGAGGACACGCAGGGCGTGAAGCTCGAGTTCCCGCTCGTCGCCGACGCCGACCGGCGGGTGGCGACGCTCTACGACATGATCCATCCGGAGACGAACGACACCTTCACGGTGCGCTCGGTCTTCGTGATCGATCACGACAAGAAGATCCGCGCCGTCATGACCTACCCGGCGAGCACGGGGCGGAACTTCGAAGAGATCCTGCGTGTCATCGACTCGCTCCAGCTCACGGACGACCACAAGGTCGCAACCCCGGTCGATTGGCAGCTCGGCGACGACGTCGTGATCCTGCCTTCGTTGCAGGATCCGGCTGAGCTCTCACGGCTTTTTCCAGCCGGATTCAAGACCGTGCGGCCCTACCTCCGCATCACTCCGCCGCCGCGATGACGCCTCACTCCGTAAAGCACGCGCGCTGGCGCACCCGGCGTCGCGCGCCCGAAGCGGCTCACTGTACCCAGGCCGGCGCGACCGTTTGACCCACCTCTCACCACACTCGCGCCGGCCTGGGACACTACATCGGAGCTTTCATAATCATGCGTTATCTCGCAGTCGCCGGCGTTGTCGGCACGACGGTGCTCGGCTCTCACGCTGCCCGGGCGGACGTGGTCACGGATTGGAACGCGACGGCGGTCGACATCGGGCGCAAGCTCGCTTTGGGGCCGAACCCCGCGAGCCGCTTGGTTGCCATCACGCAGATTGCCGTGTTCGAGGCCGTGAACAGCGTAGGGCGCGAGTACGCTCCGTATCACGCGTACATCACGCCGAACGGCCCCGTGAACCTCGACGCCACGGTCGCACAAGCCGCGCACGACGCGCTCGTGGCCCTCGCGCCGTCCAAGACGGCCGACCTCGACTTCGAGCTTTCGAACACGCTCGCCGACATTCCCGACGGCCCCGAGAAGACGAACGGCATCGAGCTCGGCTTCCTCTCCGCGTCGAGCATCTTCGTGCGGCGGCTGAGCGACGGCTCGAGCGCGAGCGTCGCCTACGCGGGCAGCACCGATGTCGGCAAATGGCGGCCGACGCCGCGGGTCCCGGAGTTCACGGATGCGCCGACGAACACGGTCGTGAACCCGCCGCTCGCCGCCTCCGACCCGCAGTGGGGCGCCGTCGTGCCCTTCGGCCTCATCAGCGGCGACCAGTTTCGGCCGGCCGCGCCCCCGCTGCTGACGAGCGAGGCGTACGCCACCGCCCTCAACGAAGTGAAGGACATCGGTTCGGGCGCGAGCGCGACGCGCACGCCCGAGCAGACGCAGATCGCGAAGTTCTGGGCGCAGCAGACGCACATTCCCTTCAACGACGTGGCGCGCACGGTCGCGAACCGCAAGCACCTCACGATTCCGGAGAAAGCGCACCTATTCGCGCTCCTGAACATCGCGCTCGCCGACGCGCGCATCGCCGTCTGGGAAGGGAAGTACCAGTACGGCTACTGGCGCCCCATCACGGCGATTCGCAGTGCCGATCTCGACGACAACGCGGCGACCGACGTCGACGCGACGTGGAACTCGCTGCTCGATACGCCGAACCACCCCGAGTACGTGAGCGGACATAGCGCGACCGGCAGCGCCGGTGCGACGGTGCTCGCTGCCATCTTGGGCGACGCGAACGGGTTCGCGCTTCACTCCGACTCGCTCGTCGGCGTCACGCGCGAGTTCGATTCGTTCAGCGCCGCCGCGGCCGAGAATGCGTTGAGCCGTCTTTACGGCGGAATTCACTATCGTTTCAGCAACGACGCGGGTCTCGCGCTCGGTGCGACGGTGGCGAGCTACGAGCTCGCGAACGAGCTCGTGCCGGTGCCGGTGGTCATCCCTGGCGGGGAAGGCGGCGCTGCGGGCGTAGGCGGCGACGGCGGACAGCCCAGCGAGGCCGGTGCGGCCGGTGCGCTCGGGACCAACGGTGGCACCGGTGGCACAAGCGTCGGCGGGACGAGCAACGCGAGCGGTGGTGCCGCCGGCGAGCCGAGCTCGGGTGGCGAGCCCGCAACCGGGGGCGGTACTGGCGGCTCTTCGACGAGCGGTAGCGGCGGCAGCAGCGGCAAGGGCGGCACCAGCGCGACGGCGGGCAAAGGTGGAACCACCGCACAAGGAGGCGAAGCGGGCGAGCCGGCGGCGGGTGCCAAGGGTGGTGCGGCCGGCAAAGGCGGCACCAGCGGCAAGGGCGGCGGTGGAGGTACCGCGGGTACCGCGGCGAGCGACGACTCGGGTTGCAATTGCGCCGTTCCTCACCAGCAGAAGACGTCGAGCATGCCGTGGCTCTTCGCCTTGGCACTCGCCGCGTTCGGCAAGCGGCGGCGCGCGCGCGACCGGCGCTAGCGAGTGCTCGTCATCAAGCGTGGGCGCGTCGCCGGCTCGACGCGCCCACGCGCTTTTAAGGGCCTTCAGAAAAGGCCTCGGCGCACCCGATGCGATTTTCAGTTGACTGTTCTCGACAAACAGCCCATAAAGTCTATGGGTTTGATAGAGAAATGCCCAAGTCGCTGAAAGAACTAGCTTTGCTGGCCCTAACCGCCTCCCTCTGGACCCTCCCCGCAGCGGGGCAGGGGGCTGCCCCCGCGCCGGCCGAATCCGCTCCGCCGCCGGCTCCCGCACCTGGGGCCAAACCGGCCGCCGACGACGATCTCGAGCTCCCGGCGAAGCCGGCGAGCAGTGCCGCTCCGGCGCCGTCCGCAACGCCGCCCGCATCCGCATCGCCTCCGTCACCGGTTGCGCCGAGCGCCGCCGCTGGCTCCGCGAGTGCCGCGGCAACGGCTGGTGGCAATGCCCATGCCGGCGCGGGTGCCACCGCGGCCACCGCTGCACCCGAAAAGGACAAGGCCGCAGCGCAGGGTGACGCGAAGCAAGCCGTGGAAAAGAAGTCCGCGTGGCCCGAGGGGCTGCGCGTGGGCGGCTACATCCAGGCGCAGTACGAGACCAACCAGCAGTCGGAAGATCAGCTGCAGCAGGGCGGGGTGCCGCTCAACCAGAACCGATTCCTGATCCGGCGCGCGCGCCTGCGGCTCGATCGCGACTGGGAGTACGTGCGCGCGGCGCTCGAATTCGACGGGAACACGACGCGCGGCGTGACCTTCGGGATCCGGCGAGCGGAGGCGTCGCTGCTCTATCGCGGTGACGCCAAGGGCTCGGAGCCGCCGCTCGTGATGGTCACGCTCGGCATCATGGATATTCCCTTCGGCTACGACCTGCTCGAGGCGACGCGCGAGCGGCCGTTCATGGAGCGAAGCACGGGCAGCCTCGCGCTATTCCCGACCGACCAGGACGCTGGCGTGCGCGTTTCCGGCGGGATTTCCTTCTTCCGCTACGCGGTGGCCGTCATGAACGGAGAGCCCGTCGACAACAGCGGCTTCCCCCGCGATCCGAACGCGGCCAAGGACATCATCGGCCGTTTGGGGGTGGATACGAAGACCGGCGCGCTCTCGATCGGTGGCGGTACGTCCTTCGCGACGGGCAAGGGCTTTCACGCCGGTCAGGACGCCGGAAAGAACCAGGTCGTCTGGCGCGATGGCAATCAAGACGGCAACTTCGACGCCGGCGAGATTGCCGCGGTGCCGGGCAGCGGCGCGACGCCGTCGAAGAACTACGAGCGCTGGGCGCTCGGTCTCGACGTCGAGGCGGCGCTCGAAACCAAGCTCGGACGCTCG
>Ga0173480_10000834_pt1 | contig 10859 bp, 9 predicted proteins | sample NitcycUS209509C1_FD_122622 | JGI IMG/M metagenome (GOLD analysis project Ga0173480, IMG submission 122622) | Soil microbial communities from Arlington Agricultural Research Station in Wisconsin, USA - Nitrogen cycling UWRJ-S209-509C-1 (version... | ecosystem: Environmental > Terrestrial > Soil >... | reverse complement strand
GACTCAGCGCGCGGCGCCGCGGCGCTGCGTGCGCTCTCGCGTGAGATGCTCGAAGGCGCCGATCGATCCGGCCCGGACGACACCGGACCGCGGGACGGGCCCATCTCTCTGGGCGTCGCGCGCGCCGCCGATGGTGCCGAGCCACCACCGCCACTCGAACGCGGCGCTGGCGCTGATGGGGCCGACGGCGCCGAGGCCGAAGGACTCCCACCGGGTGTGGCGCGGGCCCTGTGCTGCGCCGACGCCATCGACGCCGTCAGAATCGTGATCGACAGAACGGAAAGTAGGGCACGCATGTCATGTCACCGGAGCAACTCTACTGCCAGCCCGAGCGTGTGAATTCAAGGTGAATTCTGCGCCTTAATTACTATGTCCCAGGCACGTCGTCGGCGGAGTGTCCTCGCCGAAGTTCATCGATTCGTCCACTTCTGGTTCCGGCGCAGGCGCTGAGGCTGTTTGTATACTGACCACGTGATTCGCGCAACGACGATTCTCGCCGTCCGGCACAAGTCCCGTACGGTCATGGCCAGTGATGGCCAGGTCACGCTTGGCACCACTGTGCTCAAGCAGGGGGCGCGGAAGATCCGGCGCCTGCACAATTCTTCCATCCTGGCCGGGTTTGCCGGCTCAGCGGCGGATTCGTTCGCGCTGTTCTCGCGCTTCGAGGCGAAGCTGGAGCAGTATCGCGGCAACCTGGAACGCTCGGCGGTCGAACTCGCCCGCGACTGGCGGACGGACCGGTTGCTGCGCCGGCTCGAGGCGATGATGATCGTGGCCGATGCGTCCAAGACATTCCTGCTGTCGGGAACGGGCGACCTGATCGAGCCGGACGACGGAATCGTGGCGGTCGGCTCGGGAGGAGCATTCGCGCTCGCTGCTGCACGCGCGCTGGTGCACCACAGCGCGCTCGAGGCGCGTCAGATAGTCGAGGAGGCGATGACCATCGCGGCCGACATCTGCATCTATACGAATCGCAATCTCACTATCGAGGAACTGTAAGTCCGGTCATGCCGATCTCGCTGCCAGAACGCACCGCCACGTCCGTCGACAGCCTGACGCCACGTCAGATCGTGCGCGAGCTCGACAAGTATGTCGTCGGGCAGGCGATGGCGAAGCGCGCCGTCGCCATCGCGCTCCGTAACCGTGTTCGACGCCAGCGCCTGGCGCCCGAGATGGCGCAGGAAGTGACGCCGAAGAACATCCTCATGATCGGGCCGACCGGTGTCGGCAAGACCGAGATTGCGCGCCGGCTGGCGAGGCTGGCGCAATCGCCGTTCATCAAGGTCGAAGCGTCCAAGTTTACGGAAGTGGGCTACGTCGGCCGCGACGTGGAGTCGATGGTTCGCGACCTCGTGGAGCTGGCCGTGGACATGGTCCGCGCCGAAAAGGGCGAGGAGGTGCAGGACAAGGCGCGCGCGGCCGCGGAGGAGCGCCTGCTGGATCTGCTGCTGCCGCCGTCACGGCCGCTGATGCCGGGTGAAACGCCGAGCGCCGGCGAAGAACGGACGCGCGAGCGCATGCGCGAGCAGCTTCGGGAGCATCGCCTCGACGAACGCGTGGTGGAGCTCGAGGTCCGCGAATCGACCATGCCGTCGTTTGCCGTCGGCGGCTCGCTCGACGACATCGGGATGAACATCAAAGACATGATGAGCGCCATCCAGGGCCGCACGAAGATGCGGCGGATGCGGGTGCCGGAGGCGCTGGCCCACATGATCGACGAGGAGCAGGGCCGTCTCGTGGACATGGAATCGGTGAGCCGGACGGCGGTGCAGCGCGTCGAGCAGGCGGGCATCATCTTCATCGACGAGATCGACAAGATCGCGAGCCGTGATGGCGCCAGCAGCCACGGACCCGACGTCAGCCGCGAGGGCGTGCAGCGCGACATCCTGCCGATCATCGAGGGCACGACGGTGAACTCGAAGCACGGCATGGTGAAGACGGATCACATCCTGTTCATTGCCGCCGGCGCCTTCCACGTGTCGAAGCCGTCCGACCTCATTCCGGAGCTGCAGGGCCGGTTTCCGATCCGCGTCGAGCTCGAGCCGCTGACACGCGACGACTTCGTGCGCATCCTGACCGAACCGCGCAACGCGCTGGTGGCGCAGTACACCGCGCTGCTCGCCACCGAGGGCGTGGCGGTAACCTTCACTGCCGATGCCATCGAGCGCATCGCCGATTTCGCGGCCCGCGTCAACGACAGCACCGAGAACATCGGCGCCCGGCGTCTGCACACGGTGATGGAACGGCTGCTCGACGAGCTGTCGTTCGACGCTCCGGACTCGGCCGAACGCGCGGTGACGATCGACGAGGCCTACGTCGACCGCATGCTGGCGGACATCGTCAGGAACGAAGATCGCTCGCGCTACATCCTCTGAATCGCAGGGCAGGGCCTTTCGGCCCCGCCATTCCAGTGGGCCGGGGCTTCAGCCCGGCATTCTTCACTCAATCCTCCGGCTGCACGCCCGGCGCCATCATCGTCAGCGCCGCCATCTCTGCCAGCGGCCGGCGCCGCTTGCCGAGGTCGCGTCCGTCCAGTTCCTTCCGCACCCGATCGCCGGTGATCATGGCGGCGAGCGTTTCGAAGCTGCGTGTCCGATGTCGGCGGTAGCGATTCGCGTGTCCGATGCGCTCGTATTCCTGCGTGAAGGTCTGCTCGTCGACGACGTGCGCAGCGCTGGCGACTTCAACGGCGTGCTGCAGTTCGTGCGCCATCAGCGCCAGTTGACGGCGCGGCGGCATTCGGACGACGCGGATCAGCAGATAGCGGGTACCCGCCGAGGCGCTCACGAACTGCAGGCTGCCGTCGATGCCGTCGCGTGTCTCTTCGCGACGCACGTACGCGACCACGTCGGAGTTTTCGAGACGATGCACCAGTGCCCGCAGGGTCGGCGACACCAGGAGACCGGTTTGAAACAGCTGCTGGAGCTCGCGATCGACGATGCGGATGTGCGGGAAGGGAGGCGGCGAGCCTTCGCCATGGACGGTGACGGCCACGAGGACGGCGAGAACGATTGCGGGCAACACGGTGCGAGGCATGTTGCCGGTTCTCGCATCGCAAGCGGCGCGCCAGTGAGATCACCGTGATGAACTGGCGGGTTTCATTCGCAATTTTTGTGGAATCCGGTAGAATGGGCGTGCTGATTGTCGCGCTCAAAAGACACAAAAAAGTTGCACGTCTTGCGAGCTGAGACAAAAAGGTACCAGAATGGAAGGCGTTCGAGCCTTCCAGCCGCAGGCCCCGAGATGTGCAGGCGGGTTGACGTGTCTTCCTCTGTGGAATGGAGACGCGGATTGTCCGGAACATCGCCTAAGCGCCCAGAAATGTAGGAGACCTGCCATGCCCGCCGCCAAGTCCGGAGCCGATGCCACCGCCGCCGCGCGCGACGCCCGCCGCCTCTCGACCCTGTTGGAGATGAGCCAGGCGTTATCGGGCACGCTCAATCTCAAGTCCGCGATGCAGCGCGTGCTCGCGACGCTCATTCGTCATCACAGTGTCGTCCGCGGCATGGTCACCCTGCTGAAGGACGGCGAACTGCTCGTCGAGGCCGCCGAGGGCTTTGAGGATCGGGCGCGCACCGTCCGGTTCAAGCTCGGGGAAGGCATCACCGGGAAGGTGGTCGAGAGCGGCAAGCCGATTGTCGTGCCGCGCGTCAGCCGTGAACCGGCGTTCCTCAACCTGGCGCCGCGCCGTCCTGACCATCCGAAGCAGGAACTGAGCTTCGTCTGCGTGCCGATCACGATGAACCGTCAGGCGGTCGGGGCCCTCGCCGTCGATCTCCGGTTCAAGGCCGAGCGCGACTACGACAGCAGCGTGAAGTTCTTCGGCATCGTCAGCTCGATGATTGCGCAGGCGTTGAACGTGCAGCGCCTGGTCGAGGAGGAACGGCGGCGCCTGCTCGACGAGAACACGCACCTGCGTCAGGAACTGCGCGAGCGCTACGACTTCTCGAACATCATCGGCACCAGCGGACCGACGCGGCAGATGTACGAACAGGTGGCGCAGGTCGCGCAGACCAACACCACCGTACTGATCCGCGGCGAGTCGGGCACCGGCAAAGAGCTGATCGCGCACGCCATTCACTACAACTCGTTGCGCGCCAAGAAGCCGTTCGTCAAAGTGAGCTGTGCGGCCCTGCCCGATACGCTCATCGAATCGGAGCTGTTCGGCTACGAGAAGGGCGCGTTCACCGGTGCCACCGGTCGCAAGAAGGGCCGCTTCGAGATGGCCGAAGGCGGCACGCTGTTCCTCGATGAGATCGGCGACATCAATCTGAGTACGCAGGTCAAGCTGCTGCGGGTGCTGCAGGAGCGTGAGTTCGAGCGGCTCGGCGGAACCGACTCGGTGAAGGTCAACGTCCGACTGATCGCCGCCACCAACAAGGACATGGAGAAAGCGATTGCCGACGGTACATTCCGCGAGGACCTGTATTACCGGCTCAACGTCTTCACCATCTTCGTCCCGCCGCTGCGGGATCGGAAAGCCGATCTGCTGCTGCTCGCCGACCACTTCCTGGAGAAGTTCTCACGCGAGCACGGCAAGGTCATCAAGCGGATCTCGACGCCGGCGATCGACATGTTGATGGCCTATCACTGGCCCGGCAACGTCCGCGAGCTGGAGAACGCACTGGAGCGCGCGGTGCTGGTATGCGATGGCGCCGTGATTCATGGTCATCACCTGCCGCCGTCGCTGCAGACTGCGGATTCGTCAGGGACGGTCACCCGCGTCTCGCTCAAGGACGCAGTGGCAGGGTTCGAGCGCGATCTGATCCAGGATGCGTTGAAGACGACACGCGGCAACCGGGCCAAGGCGGCGCGCCTGCTCGATACCACGGAACGCATCCTCAACTACAAGGTGCGTGGCTACGGTATCGACGTCCGCCGGTTCCGCACCCCCGACATGGTGCGGCGTCAGCCCATGGACCCGGCCGCCGAACCGATGCGGGAGCAGGCGCGCGACGCGCAGGCTGCGATATCGTCGCAGTAGATGCAGCACCGCGGTTCGCGCGTCGGCCGTCCGTTCCGCGTGTCCGCTTTCGCTGAAGCTCCGGCGGACAGGTCGAGCCGCAAACCTCCTGGCGTCGTCCGTCACACGGTGGCCTCGCTGCTGCTCGGCGTCGCCCTGTCCGCCGGCTGCGGCAAGAAGGGGTCGCCGTTACCGCCGCTGGTTCGTATTCCTGAAGCCGTGACCGTCCTGGCGACGCGCCGGGCGGGGGCCGACGCCTACGTCACGCTTCGCGTTCCGGCGCGAAACGTCGACGGCTCCACGCCAGTCGCCTTCGCAGCGGTCGAGCTGCTCGCGCTCACTGCCGAACGGCCACCCGCACGCGCCGTCTTCCTCGAACGCGGGCGCCCAGTGGCGACGATCGCCGTGGCCGCGACGCCGCCATCCACGCAGAGTCCCGCCGCTGGTGTCGGCGCCTCCCCGGGAGACGAAGTGACGGTGCGCGAGACGCTCACCGACGACATGTTCGTGCCGGTCGCATTGCCGGCCACGTCGGTCGAGCCGCCAGGGGGCGCCGCGCCCGTGCCCGATCGCCCGCCGGCAGCGGACGCAGCGTCTCAGGCGGGTGCAGCCACGGTTCCAGAGCTTCGCCGCTACTACATGGCGTTCACGCGAGACGCGCGCAAGCGTCCTGGTCCTTCCGGCACGATCGCATCCGTCTCGCTCTCGGCATTGCCCGACGCGCCCGGCAGTGTGCGGATCACCTATACCGAGCAGTCGTTGACCGTCACCTGGAGCCCGGTGGCAGGCGCCACCGGTTATAACGTGTACGCCGACACCCAGACGGCCGCCTCACCGGCGTCCGCCGACGGTGTGACGACGGCGCCGAAGTCGCTCAACCCGGCGCCGATCGACGGTGCCACCTATGCGGAGCCGGTTCGCTTCGGTGAGCCAGCCTGTTACCGCGTCCGCGCCGTTCGCGGTGCCGCCACGGACCTGAGTGAAGGACTCCCGTCCTCGCCGGCCGTATGTGATACGCCGAGAGATAGCTTTGCGCCTGCCGCCCCGGGCGACATCAGGGTGGTGCCCGGCCGTGGAGAGATCACCGTCGAATGGATGTCCAATGTCGAGTCCGACCTGGCGGGATACCTGGTCTTGCGTGCGACCGCGGGCGATGACACACTGCAACCGATCACCGCCGCACCGATCCGGGAGACGCGGTACGTCGATCGCAACGTCACACCCGGGGTGCTCTACGCATACGCCGTGATCGCCGTCGATTCGGCGTCGAATCGCAGTGCGAACTCGGTACGGGATGAAGCTACCGCGCGTTGAGCCCGCCTTCGCCACACGCTGCGGCGGGGCAGGCAGCGCGAACACCGGCGGCCCGGCGCTGCCGGAGGAAATACGGTCATGAAACTGTTTGTCGATACAGGGAACCTCAAGGAGATCGAAGCCCTTGCGGCCATCGGGATCCTCGACGGCGTCACCACCAATCCGTCGCTGATGGCCAAGGAAAGCGGGGACTACCGCCAGATCATGAAGCAGATCTGCCAGGTGGTGAAGGGACCGGTCAGTGCTGAAGTGGTGGCCACCGACACCGCCGGCATGCTTCGCGAAGGCCGCGACCTGGCGTCGATCGACGAGCACATCGTCGTGAAGGTGCCGTTCACCAAGGACGGCGTCAAGGCGTGCAAGACGTTGGCGTCAGAGGGCATCCGCGTCAACGTCACGCTCATCTTCTCTGCGACGCAGGCATGGCTCGCCGCCAAGGTTGGCGCGTCCTACGTCAGTCCGTTCGTCGGGCGTCTCGACGACGTGGGGACGACCGGGATGAATCTGATCCGCGAGATCGTCGACATCTTCGACAACTTCGATTACTCGACCGAGGTGCTGGTGGCCAGCGTGCGCCATCCGATTCATGTCATCGAGGCTGCGCGCATGGGCGCCGACGTGGTGACGGCGCCGCCCGCGGTCATCGAACAGTGCTTTAAGCACCCGCTTACCGATATCGGCCTCGAGCGCTTCCTGAAGGATTGGGAGAAGGCGCAGGCCGCTGCTGGTCAGCGCGCCTGACGCACTGAGCGCGCGCATGGAGATGAGACCGGGTGTTCTCAGCCGGCTCGCCGAACTGCAGCGGCGGGCCGCGCTCGGTGGCGGAGAGGAGCGTCTCCAGCGCCAGCGCGACTCGGGCCGGCTGACGGCGCGCGAACGCATCGAGCATCTGTTCGATCCCGGTACCTTCACCGAGATCGATGCGCTGGTCACACACCGGTGTCTCGACTTCGGCATGGCCGACCAGCTCATTCCCGGTGACGGCGTCATCGCCGGCAGCGGTCTGGTGAGCGGCCGCCTCACCTTCGCGTTTGCTCAGGACTTTACTGTCTTCGGCGGTTCCCTCTCCGAGACCAACGCGGCGAAGATCGTCAAGATCATGGATCTGGCGGTGAAGATGGGCGCTCCCATCGTCGGCTTGAACGACTCCGGCGGCGCCCGCATTCAGGAAGGCGTCATGTCGCTCGGCGGCTACGCCGACATCTTCCTCCGCAACACACTGGCGTCGGGCGTCGTCCCTCAGATTTCCGCCATCATGGGACCGTGTGCCGGTGGCGCCGTCTATTCGCCGGCGATCACCGACTTCACGGTGATGGTGAAGGACACCAGCTACATGTTCGTGACCGGTCCCGACGTGATCCGCGCGGTCACGCACGAGGACGTCACGAAGGAGGAGCTCGGCGGTGCGATGACGCACAACGAGCGGAGCGGTGTCGCGCACTTCGCTGCCGACAGCGATCGCGACTGCCTGCTGCTGATTCGCGAGCTGCTCTCGTTTCTGCCAGCCAACAATCTCGACGATCCGCCTCGCGTGGAGGCGCAGGCGCCGCCCGAAGGCGCCGCCGAGGCGCTCGATTCCATCGTGCCGCCGGCGCCACACCAGCCGTACGACATGCTCGACGTCATCACCCGTGTCATCGACGTGGAGACGTTCCTAGAGGTGCACGAGCACTTCGCCCGGAACCTGATCGTCGGATTTGCCCGGCTGGACGGCCGCACGGTCGGCATCGTCGCCAATCAGCCGGCCCATCTCGCCGGCACGCTGGACATCGATGCCTCGGTCAAGGGGGCGCGCTTTGTCCGTTTCTGCGATGCGTTCAACATTCCGCTGGTAACGTTCGAGGACGTTCCCGGCTTTCTGCCCGGTACCGCACAGGAATTCGGCGGCATCATCCGCCACGGCGCCAAGCTGCTGTTTGCGTTTGCCGAGGCCACGGTGCCGAAAATCACGGTCATCACGCGCAAGGCATACGGCGGTGCGTACTGCGTGATGTCGAGCAAACACATTCGCACTGATGTGAACCTGGCGTGGCCGACGGCCGAGATCGCGGTGATGGGCGCCGAAGGTGCGGTCAACATCCTCTACCGGCGCGAGATCGAAGCGGCTGTCGCCCCCGAGGAGGTGCGCGCGGCGCGCATCGACGAATATCGGAAGACGTTTGCCAATCCGTTCATCGCTGCGCAGCGCGGCTTCGTCGACGAGATCATCATGCCGCGCGAGACGCGCCCGAAACTCATTACGGCACTGGCGTCTCTCGAAACGAAACGCGAGAGAAATCCCCCCAAGAAGCACGGGAACATTCCCTTGTAAGTGCTAGAATTCTCTAGCCTTGCACAAGATTCTGATCGCCAACCGCGGTGAGATCGCGGTGCGAATCGCGCGTGCCTGCCGCGACCTCGGCCTGGCATCGGTGGCCGTCTATTCGGATGCGGATCGCTTGTCGCGGCACGTGAGAGCGGCCGACGAGGCCTGCTTGATTGGTGCGGCGCCGGCGTCCGAGAGCTATCTGCGCAGCGATCGTCTGATCGACGCGGCCAGAGCCGCGGGCGCGGACGCCGTGCATCCCGGCTATGGATTTCTGTCAGAGAACGCCGCGTTCGCTGCGGCGTGCCGCGATGCGTCGCTCGTTTTCATCGGCCCGACCCCGGAGTCGATTTCGCTGATGGGCAGTAAGACCGAAGCCCGGCGCCTGGCTGCCAGCGCGGGCGTGCCGGTCGTCCCCGGGACCGATGGCCCACTGGCCTCGGATATCGGTCCCGAGCAGCTGAACGACGTGGCGGCGTCGATCGGCTATCCGCTGATGGTCAAGGCCGTGGCCGGCGGCGGCGGTAAAGGGATGCGCGTCGTCCGCGATGCCTCGGACCTGGTGGATGCGGTGCGAGGAGCGCGGGCCGAGGCGTCGAGCGCGTTCGGCGATGCGAGTGTGTATCTGGAACGCCGTCTCGAGCGGCCTCGCCATATCGAAGTGCAGCTGCTCGCAGACCAGCATGGCACGGTGCTGCCGTTCGTGGAGCGAGAGTGCTCGATCCAGCGCCGGCAACAGAAGGTCCTGGAAGAAACCCCGTCGCCCGCAGTGTCTCCGGCGTTGCGGAGACGGCTCGCGGAAGCCGCGACGGCCGTGGCGCGCGCCGCCGGCTACACCAACGCTGGAACGATCGAGTTTCTTCTCGACGCTGACGGTGCGTTCTATTTTCTGGAGATGAACACCCGGCTTCAGGTGGAGCATCCGATCACCGAAGCGGTCACCGGCGTCGACCTCGTGTCGTGGCAGATTCGCATTGCCGCGGGAGAGCCGCTCACTCTCGATCCGGATCAACTGATCAACCCGCGCGGTCACGCCCTGGAATGCCGTGTGTACGCCGAGGATGCGGACGCCGGGTTCATCCCTTCGCCCGGGCGTATCGCCGGGCTGACGACTCCGGGCGGTCCCGGTGTGCGCGACGACGGAGGCGTAGACGCAGGCGGCGATGTACCGGTGTTCTACGACCCCCTTCTGTCGAAGCTGATTGCCTGGGGCGATGACCGGCGTCAGGCGATTGCACGCATGGAGCGCGCCCTGCGTGAGTATCGCGTCCTCGGCGTGCGCACCAGTGTCCCGTTTTTTCGCTGGCTGCTGCACCAGGAGGCATTTCTGCAGTCGAAGGTGCACACGTCGTATCTGGACGAGGTCTTGCAGCAGCGCGCTGGCGAGCCATTCGTTCCGGCCACCGTGTCACAGGAAGAGGTCGCTGCGATTGCCGCCGTTCTGGCGTTGCAGGGGACGCCGTGTGGGTCCCGCCTTCAGGCGGACCATACGACGAGCACGCGTGGAGTCTGGCCTCAGTCGGACCCGGCACGGTGCGGCACGGGGGGTGAGGTCCGCCTGACAGCGGACCCCACGACCTCGCCGTGGCGGCGTCAGGCTCGCCACGAGGCGCTGAGGCACTGACGTGGAGGTTGAGGTCCGGGGAACGACGTATCGAGTGGATGTTCGCCGCGATGGCCCCGACTGGGTCGTCAGTCTCGACGGCCGCACGTGTCGTGTCGATGCGCGCCGGCTCGCTGAGGGATGGTCGTTGCTCATCGGCCCCGACGCGGTAGCGCCAGAGGGTGCGCGTCGCAGCTACGACGTGGCGTTCGAAGCGAGCAGCGACGGTGTGGGTGTCCACGTCGACGGCGTGGCGGTGCCGGTCTCGTTTCCCGCCAGCCAGCGGCGCGGACGTCGTCAGGCGGCCGCTGCAACAGCGGGCGCGGGACAACATGCCGCGGTGGCGCCGATGCCGGGGCGGGTCGTCAAGGTGCTGGTCGCCATTGGCGATGTCGTCGCGGACCGGCAGCCGGTGGCGGTGTTGGAAGCGATGAAGATGCAGAACGACGTGCGCGCGACGCGCGCCGGCCGCGTCAGCGAGATCAGGGCGGTCGAAGGTTCACTGGTGGACGCGGGCGTCGTACTCGTTGTCATCGAGCCGGAGACGCGAAGCGGGTCGTGAGGGAACAAAGGCAGTGACGTCGAAGGCAAGACGACTGACGGCGCTCATCGATCACCCGGTCGTGCGACGGGGCCGCCGCGTCGTGCGCGCGCTGCTGCTGACTGCCGCCGTG
>Ga0173480_10000832_pt1 | contig 10862 bp, 8 predicted proteins | sample NitcycUS209509C1_FD_122622 | JGI IMG/M metagenome (GOLD analysis project Ga0173480, IMG submission 122622) | Soil microbial communities from Arlington Agricultural Research Station in Wisconsin, USA - Nitrogen cycling UWRJ-S209-509C-1 (version... | ecosystem: Environmental > Terrestrial > Soil >... | reverse complement strand
TTCGGACGGCTGGAGATCGACCTCACCGACCTCTATGCGGGCGCCGTCTCCCAGCTCGAGTCCCTTGGCCTGGAGATCCTCGACTCGGCGGAGAGCATCGCCGGCGTCACGATCGCGGCGCTCGGGTCCTTCCTCCTGATCATCGTGCTCTCGCTCTACATGCTCATGGACTCGTCGCGGATCCTCACCCGCCTCCGCGGCGTCGTCCCACGGCGATACAGCGACGAGTCCGAGCTCTTCGAACGAACGACGATCCGCGCCTTCGGCGGCTTCCTGCGCGCGCAGATCATCCTCGCCGCCGTCCAGGGAGCCCTCGTCGCCGTGGTCGGGACGCTGTTCGGGATCCCCTACCTCTTCCTGTGGGGGACGGTCAGCGCGCTCCTCATGCTCATCCCGTTCTTCGGCCCGCCGCTCGCGCTCATCCCGCCCATCGTCGGGGCGATCCTGTTCACCGGCGGGTCGGCGATCCCGGTGGCGATCATCCTGATCGCGGTGCAGACGGTCCTCGTGAACTGGCTCCAGCCACGGCTCATGCGTGGTGCCCTGGGCCTGCACCCGATCCTCGTCCTGGTCGGCCTCCTCGTCGGTGCGCAGGTGGCTGGGCTGTGGGGTGCGCTCTTCGGCATCCCGGTGATCGCGGTCCTGTGGGTCTTCATCAGCTACCTCGTCTTCGGCACCGTGCCGAACTCCGCTCTTCCGGAGACGGAGCGCCTCAGCGACGTCGACGAGCACGTCATGGTGAGCGTGTCGCGCGAGCAGGTCGGCGACGAGACGCACCCGCACATCCACGTCACGCGGACGCGTCGCGCCGACGGGAGCGAGCAGATCGAGCTGCGCACGAACGAGCCACCCACATAGCCGGAGCGTCGGTGCGGACCACCCTCGTCCTCGTCGGCATCGTGGCGGCGGTGTTTCTCGTCCCGGTGATCATCGGGCTCAGCCGCGACAACGCCCTCGGATACGACGAGGCGCTCTATGCGCAGGCGACGCGACGCTGGGCGACGCTCGGTGCCTCGTCGGTGAGCGGCTGGGGGATCCACCGACCGCCGGCGCTTCCGGTCATCGGCGTCCCGCTCTATCTCGCCGGGTCCGGTGAGGAGTGGACGCTTCGCCTGAGCGGCGTTGTCTCGGGCCTGGTCATCGTGGCCGCCGCGTGGCGCGGCGGAACCATCCTCGCCGGGAGCGTGGCTGGCATCATCGCCGCGCTGGCGACGGCGGCCGCCTCACCGATCCAGGTCGAGGCGACGTCCTACCTTACCGACCTCCCATCGACCGCGGTCCTCCTCGTTCTGGCGGTCCTGTGCCTCGAAGTGCTGTGGTCACCTCCGCCACGCCGCCGGGACTTCGTGCTCATGGCTGTGCTCGCGGTGCTCGCGTTCTACATCCGATACGGGGCGGCTCTGGATGTCATCGCCCTGGTCGCCGCGGCCGCCGCGACGCGTCCGCGCGCCATCGTCTCCAGGGAGGCCGCGTTCGGCGCGGCGGTCGGGGCGGTCCTCTTGCTGCCACACCTCATCGGGGCGGGCACCGCCACCGGATCGCCATACGGCATCCTCGACGCTGCCAGGCGAGCAGCGACCGGCGACGGAGGAGTCCCGCTCGGCGACTACGTGCGCTGGCTGCCGTTCGACCTCGTCGGACCGGTCGGAGCAGGCCTGGCGCTGCTGGCCGCCGCGATGGCCGTGCGGTTCGTCGCGCGGCCGCGTGACATCGACGAGCCGTTCCGAAGCCGCGGCCTCTTCCTGGCCGGCGCGGCCGGACTGAGCCTCCTCCTGATCGGCCTCTCGGTCCACGCGGAGCCCCGATACGTCCTCTTCCCCCTGGTGATGCTGATCGTGCTAGGTTCGGGCGGCCTGGGCCGCGTCGTGACCGGTCCGACGCGTCGGACATGGGCCGTGCCGCTCGTCGCCGTGGTGCTCACGGTCGCCGCCCTCGTCGGGCTGCAGAGGACCATGGCCGTGGTCGGCGATCGGAGCGCCCGATGGGACTGGCTGCGCACTGCCGGCCGCGACATCGCCGTCGATGCCCGCGGCGGGACATGCTCGGTGCTCACGAGCGACGTGCCGATCATCGCGTGGTACTCCGGATGCGCCGGCGTGAACTACCTGACCGGCGATGAGCCGGATCGCCTCAGCCTCCTGACCGGGAGCCGTCGATACATCGTGGAGCGCTCCGATGGCCACCTCCAGCCCGACGATTCGGCGATGCGGGGGCTCACGTCGGACGCCACGCCATGGCGCAGCTACCGGGACGGCTTCGGAGAGGAGGTTGCGCGGGTGTTCCGGCTGGCGCCGTAGGCGTCAGGCGGAGCGACGCGCCTGGAGCGGCGTCACGTCCTCCGCGAAGTGGCAGGCGCTCATGTGCCCGCCTCCGACGTCGCGGAGCGGCGGCTCGTCGGTCTTGCAGATCTCCTGTGCCATCGGGCAGCGGGTGTGGAAGCGGCAGCCGGACGGCGGGTTGGCCGGAGATGGGAGGTCGCCCTTCAGGACGATGCGCTCGCGGCGCACGGTCGGATCCGGGATCGGGATCGCCGAGAGGAGCGCCTTCGTGTACGGGTGCTTCGGATTCTGGTAGAGCTGGTCGGCGTCGGCCAGCTCGACGAGCTTGCCGAGGTACATGACCCCAACCCGGCTCGACAGGTGGCGCACGACGGCAAGGTTGTGGGCGATGAACAGGTAGGTGAGCTCGAACTCGTCCTGGAGGTCGCTCAGCAGGTTGAGGACCTGCGACTGGATGCTCACGTCCAGCGCGCTCACCGGCTCGTCGCAGACGATGAACTTCGGCCGCAGGGCGAGGGCGCGCGCGATGCCGATGCGCTGGCGCTGCCCACCGGAGAACTCGTGCGGGTAGCGGTGGATGTGCTGCTGGTTGAGGCCCACCCGCTTGAGGAGTTCCCGCACCGCCGACTCGCGCTCGTGCTTGTTCGACATGCCGTGGACGAAGAGGCCCTCGCCGACGATCTCGCCGACGCTCATCCGCGGATTGAGCGACGCGTACGGGTCCTGGAAGACGACCTGAATGTCACGGCGCGCGGCCTTCAGCTGACGGGCGTTGAGATCGAAGAGCGGCTTGCCCTCGAACGTCACGGTCCCCGACGTCGGCGGAATGAGGCGCAGGATGACTTTCCCAAGCGTCGTCTTGCCGCAGCCCGACTCTCCGACCAGGCCGAGGGTCTCTCCCTCCTTGACCGTGAAGCTCACGCCATCGACGGCACGCACCGCGCCGAGCTTGCTGACCCCCAACAGCCCGCCGCGGATGTCGAAGTGCTTGACGAGGTCGGAGACCTCGAGCAGGGGTGCGCCCTCGACCCCGCCCCGTGCGGCGGTTCGTTGCGCGCTCGTCTGGCCGCCGCTCGTCTGGGTCCCGGCCTCCTCGGTCGCCGGGGCGATTGTCGTCTGATCGGTCATCGCGGTTCCACCGTGAGGAGCTCGCCGGCGCGCTCGGCCTCCTCGCCGCTGGCATCGGCCCCGACGTCCGGAGCCTCGCCGGCGGGGGTCAGCCAGCAGCGGCTCGCGTGCTCCTCGCCGACCACCTGGTACGGAGGCGCGACGTCACAGATCGGCATGCGGTACGGGCAGCGGCGCTTGAACAGGCAGCCCGTCGGCAGGTTGTACGGCGACGGGACGGTGCCCTTGATGACCTCGAGGCGCTCGACACGCTCGTCGAGGCGCGGGATCGAGCTGAGGAGCCCCTTCGTGTACGGATGGTGCGGATTGCCGAAGATCGTGCGCACGTCACCACGTTCGACGACCTTGCCCGAATACATGACGACGACCTCGTCGGCCATCTCCGCGACGACGCCCAGATCGTGGGTGATGAGCATGATCGCCATGCGGTTCTTCTGGCGGAGGTCGCGCATGACCTCCAGGATCTGGGCCTGGATCGTCACGTCGAGTGCGGTTGTCGGCTCGTCGGCAATGAGGAGGTCCGGATCCGTCGACAGCGCCATCGCGATCATGACGCGCTGGCGCATGCCGCCCGACAGCTGGTGCGGGTACTCGTGGGCCCGACGCTTGGCATCGGGGATGCCGACGACGCCCAGCATCTCGATCGCGCGATCCATTCCCTCGCGTGAGCTCGCCGACGTGTGCTGCTGAACCGCCTCGCTGATCTGCTCGCCGCAGGTGAAGACGGGGTTCAGGCTCGTCATCGGCTCCTGAAAGATCATGCTGACCTGGTCGCCTCGGATCTCGCGCACCTCCTCGTCGGAGGCCGTGAGGAGATCGTCCCCGTTCAGGAGAATCTCCCCTGCGACGATCTTCCCGGGGCGTTCGATGAGCCGCATCACCGAGAGGCTGGTGATGCTCTTTCCGCAGCCCGACTCCCCCACCACGCCGAGGGTCTGGCCGTGGCCGATCTCGAACGTCACGCCATCGACGGCCTTGACCGTGCCGTCCTGCGTGAAGAAATGAGTTTTGAGGCCCTTGATCTCGAGAAGAGGGCCTCCGGACCGCGCGGACGCGGTCATCGCTCCTCGACTCGCTGGCGAGGATCGAGCGCGTCACGCATGCCATCGCCGAGGAAGTTCGCGGCCAGGACGATCAGCACGAGCACGATGCTGGGGAAGAGGACGAGATACGGCTCGCGGTTGAGGTACTCGAAGGCGACGTTCAGCAGGGTGCCGAGGCTGGCCTGGTCGGCGCTGATGCCGAAGCCGAGGAAGCTGAGCGCCGCTTCGAGGACGACCGAGTCAGCGACGCCGAGGCTGGCCGCCACGATGATGGGGGCGAAGGCCGGCGGCAGCATGTGGCGCATGATGATTCGCCGCGGGCTCGCTCCCAGTGCCCTGGCCGCCTGGACGTAGTCGGCTTCACGAAGGGAAAGGAACTCGGCCCTAACGAGGCGGGCAGCGAGCGTCCAGCCTGTGATGCCGATCGCGATGATGATCGACCAGATGCTGGCGCCCCAGAACGCGACGAAGGCGATGATGATGAAGAGGCCCGGAAGCGCGAGCGCGATGTCGACGACGCGCATGAGCACGTTGTCGACCCAACCGCCGGCGAAGCCGGCCACGCTGCCCACCGAGACGCCGATGATGACGATGATGAGGACGGCGGCGAAGCCGATCATCAGCGATGTTCCCGTTGCGGCCATGAGCACACCGAAGATGTTGTACCCGGTACGCGAGTAGCCGAGGATCGCGAGGGTCATGTCACCCTCGTCATTGAAGATCTCGGGCGGCGCGAAGCTGCGACTGGCGCTCACCCGGAGCGTGTCGCCGGCGATGGCCGGCACGACCAGGGAGAGCACGATGAGCGCGACGAGCGTGATCGCGCCGGCCACCGCCAAGCGGTGATGGACGAAGCGCTGGCGGGCGAGCTGCCAGTAGCTCCGGACCTCGGTCCTGTCGATGTCCTCGGTGTCGTCGAACTGAGCCTGCCTGACGTCGATGGTCGTGTCGGCCATGATCGCGGCTCCTAGTACTTGATGCGGGGATCGACGACCCCGTAGAGGATGTCGGCGATGAGGTTGCCGAGGACGACGGCGATACCTCCCAGCAGAACGAATGCCATGACCACCGGGTAGTCGCGCTCACCCACCGCCTGCAGGCCGAGCGACCCGAGCCCGGGCCACGAGAAGATCGCTTCGGTGATCGCGGCGCCGGCGATGAGGCTGGGCAGCGAGAGGCCGAGGAGCGTGACGACCGGGATGAGCGCGTTCCGCAGCGCGTGCCTGAAATTCACCCGGTTGGACCCGAGGCCCTTGGCCTTTGCCGTCCGGATGTAATCCTGGTGGAGCACCTCGAGCATCGTCGCCCGCACGTAGCGCGACCACCCCGCGATGCTCTGGATCGCGAGGCTGGCGACCGGCAGCACCATGTGCCAGGCGATGTCGAGGGGGTCGCCCGCGGTGCGAAGGCTGCTCGTCATGCCACGGAACGGGAAGATCCCGGTCCACACCGCGCCGATGTAGAGGAGGTACGTCCCGAGGACGAAGGATGGCATCGCGTAGCCGATCGTCGCGAACGTCGTCACGACCTTGTCGGCGACGCTGTACTGCTTGATGGCGGCCAGCATCCCGAGCGGGACCGCGACGACGACGGTGACCGCGAGCGCGGTGCCCATGAGGAGGAGCGTCGCCGGCGCGCGCTCCATGATGAGTTCGAGGACGGGTCGCCGGTGGGTGATGCTGATGCCCCACGCGAGCGGATCCCAGACCTGGACGTAATGACTGATCCAGCCGACGAACTGCTCGAAGAGCGGCTTGTCCAGCCCGTAGATCTCGCGCAGGCGTTCGAGGACCTCGGGGCGGACGTTCGGCGTGAGGAAGCGCCCCAGGGGATCCCCCGGGGCGAGGTACACGAGCAGGAATGAGATCAGCGCGACCCCGAACAGGATCGGGATGGCGAGAATGATTCGGCGGATGATGTAGGTGAGCATTCGCGTCGATCTCGTTTCTGCCCCTGTCCGGGGCCGGTTCTATCGAATGGCTCGGAAAAGGGTGAACGTTGGGGCGAGTGGCCTCCCTCGAGACCACCCGCCCCCTGACGGTGTTCGGTTACTCCCCGGCGGCCTTCGCCAGGTGCTCGCGCCTCCAGCCCCACAGCGGGGAAGTGAGCTCGAGCGGACCGTCGTCGTACTGCATGCCGGCCGACAGCCCATCGGCGTTCACGTTCGACCACCCGAACAGGTACGGCTGCAGCTCCTGCATCCGCGCCTGGTACTGGTGGTAGATATCCGTGCGTGCCGCCTGATCGGAAGTGGCAAGGCCATCCTCGATCAGCTGGTCGATCTCCGGATCCTGCAGGCAGACGTAGTTGTAGAGGTCCGGCTGCTCCTCGCTCGTGCACTGCGAGCTGTGGAACAGTGCGTACGGGTCAGGATCGACCCCCACGCCCCATCCACCGAAGTACGCAGCCCACGGCTCGGTCTGGCCGGGCGCAATGTGCGGGTAGCTCAGCGACGGGATCAGGACGGTCTGGAAGTCAGCCGCCTCGACCTCGATGCCGATGCCGCACTCGGCGACCTGCTCCGCGAGCAGGTTCATGAAGTCGACCCGGTCCTGCTGACCGGCGCGAACGAGCACGTGAGCCGAGAGCGGATCGCCGTCCTCGTTCACGTAGATCCCATCGTCACCCATGGTCCAGGTGTGGACCGTGGCGCTCTCGATGAGCTCCTTGGCATGGTCGACGTCACGCTCGACCGGCTGAAGGTCCGGATCGAACGCCCACGAGGCCGGCGGAACGTCGGACTCGATCGGCACGCCATTGCCATCGGTGGCGATCTCGACAAGGTTCGCCTTGTCGACGCAGTACTGGACCGCCTGGCGGAGGTTCTGGTCGTAGAACCAGCCCTGCCACTCGGTGCCGTCCGCAAGAGGAATGGACTCGTGCATGTTGTACATGAGGTCGTAGTTGCCGAAGTCGTTGTACTCGGCGAGCTGAACGCTGCCGTCATCGACGGCATTGGCGACGGCCGCGCGGGCGTCCGGCGTCAGGTCGTTCACCCAGTCGAGCTCACCGGCCGCCAGCGCGTTCGCCGCGGTCGCGACATCGGTGAAGATCGGCATCTCGATGGTCTGCGTGACCGGCTTGCCATTCCAGTAGTCGTCGAATGCCGTCAGCACGCAGCCCTCGAGGCTGCACGAATCGAGCTTGTACGGGCCCGAGCCGACTGGCTCCTTGTTGAAGCTGAGCAGCTGATACGCGGCAGCGACCGCGTCGATGCCCTCAGAGGCGAGGCTATCGGCCACGCTTCCGAGCGGGGTCATCAGGTCAGCGGCCCACGCGCACTCGCCGGTGTCGGTCTCATCGACATCGGTCGTCGCCGGGTCGTCCTCGACCACGAAGTCCTCGAGCGCACTGTGATCGACACTCGCCTGATCCAAGATCGCGACGGCCGCATCGGCGGCAGTCTGGCAGGCAGCCGGGTCGTCGCCGGCAGTCGAGGTGGCCTCGAGCTGGTCGACGGCGGCCTGGACGTCTTCGGCGCTCAGGCCTTCGGTGCCGCCCGCGTACTCCTCGTACGCCGCCTCGATGACGGCCTTCGACTCGATGCCGATGCTCGGCAGCACGACCGTGGCGAACGGAGCGTACGGGTCAATCAGGGTGAACTGGACGGTCGAATCGTCGACGGCCTCGGCGGACTCCAGGAACGGAGACAGGCAGACCGACGGGTTGTACGTGCAGTTCTCGCTGATCGCGAGCTGATAGCTGTACACCACATCGTCCACGGTGATCGGATCACCATTGTGGAAGAACGCGTTGTCGATGATCCCGCAGGTCCACGTGATCTCGTCTTCGCTGACATCGCAGAGGTCAGAGGCGAGCTGCGGCTGCGGCGTGAGAGTGTCGTCGAGGGTGTACAGGAAGTCGTAGATGAGGGCCGTGATGCGGCCCGTAGGAACGTCCGCATTGGCGTTCGACATGTTGCCGACCTGCGCGTCCAGCGCCATGGTGATGGTGTCGGCCCACTCGCCGGTGCCGCCTGAGGCACCGCCCGAGCCCGCGGGGGTTGAAGCGCCCGCGCTTTCCGAGGTGCCCGAGCCGCCGCACGCGGCCAGTACGAGCGCCCCGACGAAGAGGAATGCAAGGGCATTCCACTTGGTCCGTCTCATTAACTCCCTCCAGTGGGTGGGGATGGGGAACGGTCTACGGGCTCACGATGGACGCTTTCCGAGCGGCGCCCGGCCCGACCGGCCGTAGATTATATCTGCCTGTCCACCTCCTTGCGTCGGTCGCAGTCGCGGAACGGTAGCAGATGAGCGGGCGGCCCCAGCGTCGAGCAGCACGACGCGATGCGCGAGGCAGACAGACGCCTCCCCGCGGGTTGGCCCGTTTCAGTGAATAGGGCCGGAGGCGCCGGAAGGTTCAACGGCGCGCGGTGGCTCGAGCACCGGGACAAGGACCCGCCGTCCCGCGACGGTCGTCGCCTCCTCGATCGGTACGCCGAAGGCACGAGCGGCAGCGGCCGCGGTCATCGGCGCGTCTCGAGTTCCCGCCGTCTCAAGGCGGCCATCGCGAACCAGGACCGCGCGGTCCGCGAACGAGGTCGCGAGGTTCAGGTCGTGAAGCACGGCGACGACCGTGAGGCGACGTCGCACGCGGAGCTGACCGAGCAGGGCGACCAGCGCGAGTTGATGGGCGAGGTCGAGGTGAAGGGTCGGCTCGTCGAGAAGGAGCAGCTCCGGCTCCTGGGAGAGAGCGAGCGCGAGGAGCGCGCGCTGTCGCTCGCCGCCCGAGAGCCGGGTCACGAGCCGGTCGGCGAGACCGTCGGCATCCACATCGCGCAGGGCGGCCGCGACCGCCTCCCGGTCGGCCGGATGGGCACCGAACAGGCTGTGGGCGTGCGGGATGCGGCCCAGCGCGACGACCTCGGCGACGCTCATGCCGGCCGGCAGCTCGGTCACCTGCGGCAGCACCGCGACGTGGCGGGCGATCTGGCGGCGCGACCACACGCCGATTGGGCGCCCGAATAGCTCAACGCTCCCGGACTCCGGCTGAAGGGTGCCGGCAAGAACGCGGAGGAGGGTCGTCTTGCCGGACCCGTTCGCGCCGATGAGCGCCACCATCTCTCCCGCGGCCAGCTCGAAGTCGAGGCCGTCGAGGACGCGGCCGCCCCGGTAACCGGCGACGACGCCGCGCAGCGCGGCCAGCGGCGAGGAGGAGCGCTCACCCATGGGTCGCCACCGAGCGTCGCAGCAGCCAGAGGAAGAAGGGAGCACCGATGAGCGCCGTCACGACCCCGACCGGGATGCCACCCGCCAACCGTGCAGCTGCGTCTGCGGCGACGAGCAGGGCCGACCCGTACACCATGCTCGCGGGCAGAAGGAGCCGATGGTCGGGTCCGAACGCCAGCCGCAGGAGGTGCGGAACGACGAGGCCGACGAAGCCGATCGTCCCGGAGATCGCGACACCGGCGGAGGTGGCGAGGGCTGCAAGGGCGGTCAGCACTCGCTTCTCGTGCTCGACATCGACCCCCAGGTGGGCGGCCTGCGACTCGCCCAGCAGCAGCGCGTTGAGCGTCCGCCAGCGCACGAGGATGAGCCCGAAGCTGACGACGATGAGCGGGCCGGCCACGGCGATCCGTGGCCATGACGCGCCTGCCAGAGATCCGAGCAGCCAGCTGACGACGGCCGCCAGCCGATCGCCGGAGACGAACATGAGGAGCGCGACCCCCGCCGCGAGCAGCGACGAGATCGCGTACCCGGCGAGAAGCAGGGTGACGACCGGCGTCCCCCCGTGGCCACGCGCGATGGAGTAGACGACAACAACGGCGCCGAGCCCACCCGCGAAGGCCAGGAGCTGGACGAGGCCGATGCCGAGCCACGCTCCCCCGATCGCGATCGGGAGCAACCCCGGCAGGATGAGCGCCGTCACGGCGCCGAGCGAGGCGCCGGCCGCGGTGCCGATGACGTACGGGTCTGCCATCGGGTTGCGGAGCACCGCCTGGAAGACCGCCCCGGCGCACGCGAGCCCCGCGCCGACGATGATCCCAGCGACGACGCGAGGGAGCCTGAGCTCCCAGACGATCGTCTCCGCCGAGGTGGGCCACGTCACCGATCCGATCCCAAGGACCCGGTGCGCCACGATGGCGACGGCGTCCGCGGGCCCGACCTCCGTCGTCCCGACGGCCACCGCCGCGACGGCGATCGTCGCCAGGAGGAGCGCGCCGACGCCGATGACCAGCGTTCCCCGGCCCAGGCTCGGGCCGAGGACGAGCGGTCGTGCGGCGACGGTGGCCCGCATCGGTCAGTCCGCGAGGTCCGGATGGATCGCGCGGACCAGCGCCTCGAGGCCATCGACGATCCGCGGCCCGGGGCGGGTGGTGACGATGTCGTCGAGGTACGGCACCACCTGGCCGTCGCGGACCGCCGAGACGTCCGCCCAACCCGGCCGCGCCGCGACGGTCTCGAGCGCCGTA
>Ga0173480_10000831_pt1 | contig 10876 bp, 5 predicted proteins | sample NitcycUS209509C1_FD_122622 | JGI IMG/M metagenome (GOLD analysis project Ga0173480, IMG submission 122622) | Soil microbial communities from Arlington Agricultural Research Station in Wisconsin, USA - Nitrogen cycling UWRJ-S209-509C-1 (version... | ecosystem: Environmental > Terrestrial > Soil >... | reverse complement strand
GCCGGCGGCGGTGTTCTCGACGCCGGTGAAGTTCTCGGTCCTCGGTTTGGATCCGTTGGAGGTGTAGAGGGCGTAGAGCAGGTCGCTGCCGCGCTCCTTGAGGATCGCCGTGCGCCAGCCGACATTGGTCGTCGGTTTAACCCAGGCCTCGAGGGTCATCCCGGTGGTCAGGTCGAGGGTGTTCGCATCGGGGACATCGACCCGGTCGTTGGTCCCGTCGAAGCTGAGGGCGCGGCCGAATTTGCCGCTCGTGGTGCTGACCGGCCCGTTGATGGTGCCGTTGTTTTTCGCCGTCGAGGAGTCGGTGGCGGTCGTCCCCGCGGTCTCCTCGAACCCGAAGGCGAGGACCAGGCCGGTTACCGGCGGGGTCGAGTTGCTGACCGTCACCGTCACTTCGCTCGAGGTCGTCGTCTGGTTGGCGGTGTCGCGGGCCCGGGCGGCGATTTTGTGGCTGCCGTTGGCGACGCCGGTGCTCGCCCAGCTGAATTCGTAGGGTGAGCTCGTGTCCTCGCTGCCCACCGGCGAGCCGTCGACCAGGAAGGTGACACCGGCGACGCCGACGTCGTCGGTGGCGGTCGCTTTCAGCGCCACCGTGCCGGAGACCGTTCCCCCGCTCGGCGCGGTCAGCGTCGCCGACGGCGGCGCGTCGGCGAGTGAAGCGCCGACGGCCTCGTTGGAAGCGTTGCTGAGGTTAGGGGCGGCGTCGGTGGCCTTCACCCGGTAGTAGTAGGTGCCGGGCGCGACGTTGTCGGTGTAGCTGGTCCCGGAAGGGGTGGCGATCCGGTTAGCGGAACTGGGGGTGAAGCCGGAGGTGGTCGAGCGGTAGACCTCGTAGCCGGTCACCCCGACGTTGTCTTTCGAGGCTTCCCAGCTGAGGCTAACTTTGCCGATCGCGCCGACCGCTTTCAGGTTGCCGGGCGCAGAAGGCGCTTCGGTGTCGGCCGGCGGCGGGTTGGACCCGACCACGGCCGATTTCATGTCGAGGTCGATTTCACTCGCGTTGAGCGCCCGGTTGTAGACGCGGACCTCGTCGATCAGGCCGCTGAAGTACTCACCCCAGATCGCGTTGCCGCCGATCCGCATCGGGTTGGCGGTATTTGGCATCGAGCCGCTCGTCGCCTTGGTCGTGACCAGGGCGCCGTTGACGTAGAAGCGCAGGTTGGCGCCGTCGTAGGTCGCCGCCAAGTGGCTCCAGGCGCCCAGCGGCGTCGCCGAGGTGGCGGTTGCCGAGTTCTCGGTGCCGGTGTAGGCCTCGATCTGCGGTTTCGCCCCGTTCGACCCGTAAAGCGCGTAGACGAGGTCGTTGGTGCCGCGCTCCTTGAGGATCGCCGTGCGCCAGCCGGAGTTGGTCGTCGGTTTGACCCAGGCCTCGAGCGTCATCCCGTTGGTCAGGTCCAGGGAGGCCGCGTCCGGTACATCAACCCGGTCGTTGGTCCCGTCGAAGCTCAGCGCGCGGCCAAATTTGCCGCTGGTGGTGCTGACCGGCCCGTTGATCGTGCCGTTGTTTTTGAACGGCGAGACGTCGGTGGCAGTGGTCCCGGAGGTCTCCTCGAAGCCGTAGCCGAGGACGAGACCGGCCGGGGTGGGTTCGGGTTTGAAGCTCGCGGTGTAGGTGGCGGGGCTCGCTGGGGCGATGATGTCGTGCGTCCGCGCGCCGCCGTCCGACCAGGCGGAGAACCCGTACCAGGTGTTGCTCACCGCCTGCGGCGTTTCCGCCGCCAGGGAGACTTTGGAGCCGACGATCACGGTCTTGGTGAACGGCGCCGGCCCGGTCGACTCACCGGCCGTCAGCGTCAGCCCTGCCGGTTCGGATTTGAAGCTGAGGTCGACCGTTTTCGGATCGAGCCGCACCGTTTCGGTGTCGCTGAGGCCGCCGCTGTCGGTCACGGTCAGACGCAGTTCGAGGTGCGAGGGGAACTCGTGGTCGGGGGCGATGAACGACCCGCTGGTGACGCCGGGGAAGGACTGGATCGTGTGCGAATGACAGTCGTTTTCGGTGACGCAGTGGCGCATGATCAGGGTCCAGGTCATGCGCGAGGCGCCGAGCGCCCCGTCCTGGGGGTCGCTGCCTTTGCCCGAGAAGGAAATCGAGTCCCCGACCGCCCATTGCAGCGCCGCGGTCGGCGTGTCGATCTGGGCGTTGGGAAGTTCGTTACCGGCGCCGACCAAGACGGAGGCGATCGAGACCAGGCCGCCTTTGTCGGTCACTTTCAGTTTCACGGTGACGTTTTCGGCTTGGGTGTAGGTGCGACTCGGTTTGACCGCGGTCGAGTCGTCGTACTGGCCGTCGCCGTCGAGGTCCCAGAGGTAGCTGAGGACGTCGCCGGCGTCAGGGTCGGTCGAGCCGCTGCCGTCGAAGTTGACCGTCAGCGGCAGCGGGCCGGCTTCTGGCGTCGCTTTGGCGACCGCGGTCGGCGCCCGGTTGCCGCCGGGGTAGCTAAGCCGGCGCAGTGAGCCGGTGAAGTCGACGACGAAGAGATCGCCGCCGGGCCCGATCTTCAGGTTCACCGGGTCGTTCTCGTTGAGGAAGACTTTCCGCGTCGAGGGATCGGGGACGCCGTTTTTCGGGAACATCACCCAGGTGCACCGTTTCGAGTAGTCGGCGAAAAAGAGGGCGCCGTTGTAGGCGCTCGGATAGCTGCCGGCTTCGTAGAAGGCGAGGCCGGAGACCGAGGCGCCGGCCAGCGTGCAGTCCTCACCGTTGACCACGTCGCCGCTGTGCGAGTAGGTGAAGAGGGGGGCGGTGACCGAGCCGGTCGTGTTGTAGAGCTGTTTGCAGAGGTTGAGGCCGGCGCCCGCGTAGGCCGGCGACTGACCGTTGCCCTCGTAGCAGGGCCAGCCGAAGTTGTCGACGGTGGAATCGGTCGGTGCCGGCAGGCGGTCGATCTCCTCCCAGGCGCCCCAGCCGACGTCGCCGACGTAGATTTCCGAGGTGCCAGGCCGGAAGGTGAAGCGGAACGGGTTGCGCAGTCCTGAGGCGACCAGTTTGCGCGCGTTGGCGTCGGAGCTGGCGCTAAGCGGGTTGCCGGAGACCCCCGCGCCGGTGTCGGGGTCGACCCGCAGCACGCTGCCGTTGAGCCCCTGCGGGTCGGCCGAGGTGAGGAAGTCCTGGGAGCGCAGGGCGCCGCCTTCGGCCGTCGGCGCAGTCAGGTTGGTGTTGACCGCCCCCGGCGGGTCGCCGCAGAGGTTCTTTTCCTGGCCGTAGTCGGTGAAGTTGAAGCTGGCGCCGTCGCCGCCGGAGAGGTAGAGCATGCCGTCGGGGCCGAAGACCAGGCCGCCGGCCGAGTGGCTGGGGAACTGCTGGCACCAGCCGTCGATCAGCGGCTGCTGGGCGGTGACGGCGTTGCCACTTACCGTCATTTTCATCAGCCTGGTGCTGATAACGCAGCCTTCGTCGGTCGGACCGGGCGGCGTCGGGCAGGGATCGGAGTCTGCGCCCGCTTTGCCCCATTTCGGCGCCACGCCGCCGATCACCGCGTCGCGCGAGTAGAGCGCGTAGAGGTAGGGACGGACCGGGAACTGGGGGTCCAGCGCGATGCTGAGCAGCCCGCGGTCCCAGAAGTTGTAGACCTCCGTGCGCAGGTCGGCGGCGATCGTCGGCGTCGTTGCGCTGAGGCTGGAGAAGACTTTGATCAGCCCGCTCTTCTCGGAGATGAAGACGCGGCCGTCGGAGGCAAAGGCGACGTCGGTCGGCTCGTTCATGCCGCTGAAAACGACCGATTCGGTGAAGCCCGGCTGCAGCGGCTGCGCCTGGGCTGAAGGAGTCCACGCCGCGACTAGCGCAAGGACGAGGGCGGATGCAAGGGCGGCTGGACGGATTGCTGAGCGGGACACGCGCGGCGAATGTTCAACAGGCACGGGCACGCCTGTCAACCAGAACACCCGTCTAGTTGGCCCGAGTGACCACCTTTTCGGCCAACTGCTCCATCGCTTTTAGGTAGCGGCGGCTTCCGTCAGCACGTTTCGCACCTCAGCGGCTACCGCCGGCCAGCGGAAACGGGTCGCGTGGCGCAGGCCCCGCTCGATCAACTCGGGGGGCCGCGAGAGGGCGGTGTCCAGTGCCTCCCGCCAAGCCGCGGCGGTGCGCTCCGCGACGACGATCGCGGCCGGGCCACTGATCTCCACCAGGCCACCGGAGTCGGCGGCGATGACCGCCGGCGTGCCGCAGGCCATCGCCTCCAGCGGCGCGATCCCGAAGCCCTCGAAGAGGGCCGGCGCGGCAAATGCCCCAGCGGCCCGCATCAGGTCGAGCAGCTCCTCCTCGCTCACCGGCCCCAGCAGATGACAGACACCGCTGGCCCGGGCGGCAGCCTCGATCTGCTCGCTGCCGAAGCCGGAGGAGCCGGCGAGGACCAGTTGCCAGCCGGCGCCCTCGCTCGCCGCCAGCGCGGCCGCCTCGACCAGCACCTCGATGCCCTTGCGCGGTTCGGTGGAACCGACGTGCAGGACGAAGGGCTCACTGACCCCCCAGCGGGCTGCCACTGCGGCGAGCGCGGCTTGCCGGTCGCCGGGCGAGAAGACCTCGTCGACCCCGTTGTGGACGACCCGCACCCGCTCCGGGCCGACCCCGTAGTAGCGCTCGATGTCGGCGGCGGTCGTCTCCGAGACGGCGATCGTGCGGGTCGCGCGGCGGACCGAGCGGGCCACCTCGGTTTCGAAGCTGCGCACGTGGGCCGGCGGCTTGATCCCGGGGAAGCGCAGGGCGGCGAGGTCGTGGATCGTCACCACGGTCGGGCAGGGGCTGAAGCGGGGCAGGACGCTCTCCGGCGCCCAGAGCACGTCGGCGCGGGCGCGGGCGAGCCAGAGCGGCACGAAGGCCTGGCGCCAGATCGGCCGCCCCTTGACCCGCACGCCGACCTCGTGGGCGCCGGGCGGCACCCGGTCCAGGTGGCGGGTGTTGGCCAGCAGGTGGATCTCATCGCCCCCCGCGATCAGCTCGTCGGCGATCCGGCTCAGGTACTTGGGGATGCCGCCCCAGGCGCCGTCGAGCACGTTGGCGTCGATCGCGATCCGCATCGGCTTGGCGTCGTTCACGACCCTCCCTCCACGGCGCTGCGGTCGCGCAGCAGTCGCCGCAGCTGCTCGAGGTCGAGCGCCCGCAGCGCCAGGAGCAGGGCGGGATACAGCAACGTCATCGCCAGGATCAGGACGATCGCGCCGGCGCCCGCCTGGCGCAGGCCGTAGACCGCCAGCGCCGCCACGGTGGCCGCCGTCAGTGCCAGCGCCAGCCGCCGCAGCGAGAGCCGCATTTCGATCCGACGTAGGACCATCGCCGTGCTCAATGCGACGACGACCACCTCGGTCGCCAGCGTCACCCAGGCCGCCGCCTCGATCCCGTACTCGGGGATCAGGAGCAGATTCAGCCCGACATTGAAGACAAGCCCCAGTGCCGCCAGCCAGATGTAGCGGCGCTGCAGGTCCATCGCCACCACCATGTTGCCGGCGACGTTGCCGATGCAGATCGGGATGAAGGCGGCGATCAGGATCGTCAGCACGGTCGAGCCGGAGGTGAACTCGGAGCCGTAGAGCAGCTCGATGATCGGCTCGGCGGCGGCGATCGTCAGCGCCAGCCCGCCGAGAGCGACGAAGCTGAGGTAGTCGATCGCGACCTGCATCATCCGCCGCAGCCGCGGCGGGTCGGCGGGGAAGAGGCCGGCCATGATCGGGAACAGGGTCACCATCACCGCCATCGGTACGAAGCCGGCGTTGTCGAGGATTTTGTACATCGCCGCGTAGACGCCGACTTCCTCCGAGTCGGGGGAGAGCTCGTAGACGAGGATCTGGTCGATACGGCCGTAGGCGAAGGTCAGGGTGGCGGCGATCCCGACGCTGATCCCGATCCCCAGCAGCCGCGGCCAGAGCTCGCGGGAGCCCCTCCAGCGCACGTGGATCGTCCCCAGCGCCACCACCGCCAGGCCGCCCTGGACGATGAAGGTGACGACGATGAAGGCGACGGCGAAGGCCACCATGCTGCCGCCACTGGCGGCGATCGCGACCACCGACCCGGCCCAGAGGACGCTGTTGAGGGTGGTGAAGGCGACGGTGACGTGGTTGCGGACATGGAGGCGGAAGACGATCCGCAGGGTCGAGAGCGCCGAGGCGATGAAGCCCAGCGAGAGGACGAGGCCGGTGACCAGCATCTGCTCGTCGGAGGCGACCACCGCCAACAGGGCGACAAAGGCGGCCAGCATCGGCAGCGCGATCGCCACCCGCAGGCTTGCCGCGGCGCCGACCCAGGCGCCCTCGCGCTCAGGTTCCTGCGTCGCCAGCCGGATCGCGACCGTTTCCAGGCCGAGGTTGCCGATCATCGCGACCAGGTCGATGACCGCCAGGATCGTCGCCCACTCGCCGTAGCGGGTCGCCTCCAGGGCGCGGACGAGGACGACCGTGGTGACGATCCCGAGGGCGACGTTGACGATCTGGCCGCCGAGCTGGATGCCGACGTCGCCGAGGACGCGGCGCGAGCCGACACGGGTCGCGCGGTGGGTGGTCTCGCCGCTCATCGCCTCAGCGGGTTGCCGCTGCCCGGCGGGCCGGCAGGTCCTGCCAGGCGGCGGCGAGCCAGCCCAGCAGCGCTCCCAGGAGGATCGTCAGGCGAGGCTCGACGCCGGTGAAGGTGGCCGTCAGCTCGACCACGCCGATCGCGACGAAGGCACCGAAGACCGCGATCGCGCAGACCTGGACGACCTGGTCGGGGTGGCGGCGCCAGACCTGCACGCTGGTCCACAGCGAGCTGCCGAGCAGGAGCAGGTAGGCGACCGCGCCGAGAATTCCCAGCGCCAGCCAGTACCAGAGAAAGGCGAAGTGGACGTAGCGGCGGTCGTGCGCCTCGGCCAGCGGCCGGTGCACCTCCCAGTCGACTCCAAGGCCGACGCCGGTTACCGGGTGCTCTTCGATGTTTTCGATCACGTTGCGGCGCTCGTCCATCCGGTACCGGTCGCCGCGATTGCTGCCCAGCCCGCTCGGGGTCAGGGTCTGCGCCCGTTCGGCAATCGGGCTCGGCGAGGCGTTGCCGGCCGTGTCCGAGGTCGAGCTCGCGGCGGCCAGCCCGAGGGCGAGGGCGACGGCCGCGATCGCGAGGACCGCCCGGCCGCGGCGGCGGCTGGCGATCAGCACGACCAGGACGATGGTGAGGATCGCGGCGATCCAGAACGAGCGCCGGTAGGAGAGCAGCAGCGCCAGCAGCGCGATCGGCATGCCGACGTACATCCAGGCGGGGATCTCCACCTTCCGCACCAGCGCCGCGATCACCCCGAGCGCGAAGGTCAGCATCAGCAGGTTGGGGAAGGGGTTGAGGAAGCTCGCCACCTCTTCTTCGACGCTGCCGCCGAACCCGCCGAGGCTGGCGTACAGCCCGGTCAGGCCTTTCAAGCAGGCCAACGCCGCCAGTCCCGCGGCGAAGATCTTCAGCGCTCGCGCGTCGCGCAGGACGTTGACGGCCAGCAGGGGGATCACGATCAGGTGCCCGATCTGGACGCTGCGGTGGAAGAGCTCGCCGACGCTGACCCCGGCATTGGAGCTGTAGGCGGTGGCGACGCCGGCCACGGCGGCAAACCCGAGCACGATCAGCGGCACGGTCAGCGGATCGGGCAGCCGCGGTCGCAGGTCCTGGGCGACGAAGCGCAGCAGGATCCCGGCGAGGCCGAAGAGGATGAGGATGTCGGGGCCGGTGAGGCTGGCCGCGATCACGTCGTAGAACCTGCCGCCGGCCGGGATCGCGCCGATCGAGTCGGTTTCGGCCAGCGCGGTGCCGGCAAGCAGGAGCCCGAGGCAGGCCTCGGGGAAGCGGAGCAGAACGACGCAGACGAGGAGGAAGAGCGGTACCAGCGCGCCCTCGGGACCGGCTTTCGCAAGCGCCGCCGCGAGGACGATCCCCGCCAGGACACCCGCCCCCGCGACCGCAAGCCCGGTGGTCAGGACCGGCGTCGCGAGGTCCCTACGGCTCAGACCCGCGCCTCCTGCGAGGAACGTGACCCCGAGCGCCGCGGGTCGTGCGGCCGGTAGGCCTCGTAGGTGTTCGGTTTGGTCCCAGAGCGGTTGAAGGCGAAGCCGAGCAGCGGCGCGCCGGTCGCCCGCAGTGCCTCGATCGCCCGCCGGGCCTCACGGCGGCGGGTGTGGCGCGAGTCGATCACGAAGACGACGCCGTCGGCGTAGCGGGAGAGGACGACCGGGTCGACCACGGCCAGCGCCGGCGGACTGTCGAAGAGCACCACCTCGTTCTCCGCTTTCAGGCTGTCGACGACTTTCGCCATCCGCCGCGAGGAGAGCGACTCGACCGCTTCTTCGGTGTGCGAGCCGGCGGGCAGCAGCCGCAGTCGCCCCGCATCGGAGCTGCCGCGCGGGGTGCGGATGTCCCGGACCACTCGCTCGACGTCGGGGTCCTCGTCGCCGACCAGCAGGTCGCTGAGGCCGGGGGAGAGTTCGGTCTTGTAGATCTCGTGCAGGGTGGGGCGGCGCAGGTCGGCGTCGACAGCGGTCACCTGGCGGCCTTCGGTGGCGAGGGTGCGGGCGACGTTGGAGGAGACGAAGCTCTTGCCGCAGCCGGATTCGGGGCCGGTGACGAGGATCGTGCGGCCGCCTTCGGCATCGAGGTTGATCGCCTGCCTGTCGGCGCGGTCGAGGGCGAAGACGATCGCCGTGCGGAGGCTGCGGAAGGCCTCCAGCGGGGTTTCTTTGCGGGCCCGGGGAATCTCGCCCAGCAGCTGCAGGTCGAGGTCGCGGGCGGCGTCCTGGGCGGAGCCGTAGCGGTCGAAGAAGAGGTCACGCAGGTAGACGGCGCAGGCGCCGAGCAGGAGGGCGACGATGAAGGCGAGGATGGCGTCCCGTTTGGGCGTCGGCGCCACCGCGTTGGGATCGGGAGCGGCCTGCTCGACGATCCGTAGGGAGTCGCCGGGGTTGGAGGTCTGCGAGGCGATCTGTTCCTGGTTGGCGCCGAGCTCGACTTCCAGCGCCGCGCGGTTGGGGTCGCCGGGCGCTAGTTCGGCCAGTTCGCCTTCGATCTCGTTGACCCGTTCCTGCAGCGGCGCCAGGGTTTTTTTCAGCCCTTCGACCTGGAGACCACCCAGATAGGTGGCGAAGGCGCGGGCGTAGGCGTTGGCGAATTCGGCTGACAGCTCGGGGCTGCCGGTCGTCGCCTTGAAGCTGAGGACGCCGATTCGCGATTCGGGGGAGACGTCGACGCTGTCGTCGAATTCGGCCTCCTTGCCTTTGATCGTTTCGTCTTCGTGGGCGATGTCGAGGACGGTGCGGGTCGCCGCCAGCTCGTCGTAGACGTTGGAGAGGCTGAGCAGTTCTTCCTCGCTGAGGACTTCGCCCGAAGCCTGGCTGGTGGAGACGATCTGGCCGAGCGCGTTGCTTTCGAATTCGTCGGCTTTGGAGGAGGAGATCAGGTAGACGATCACCGCAGCCGCAACCGCGAAAAGGGCCAGCCATTTCTTGGCGGCCCAGATGAGTCGAAGTTGGGGATTGGGTTCCACGGCTTTGGTGACCTATCGGGCGGGCCCGAAGGCGACTTGAATTGTGTTGCCCCGGCGGCAACGGCGAGGCCGGAAGATTACTTCTACGAGTACCCGCGCCCCCCTCTCTAAATGCCTCGGGTTGCCCTTTGCAACTGGGCTAGCGCCTCCTGGGGCACGCTGTCGGGCGAGAGCGGCGGGGAGGCGCCGCGCAGCTCCGCCGGGGAGATCCGCAGGGCGTGGCGCTCGCGGTGGCCGGCGGGGAGCAGGGCATCGACCGGGCGCAGCTGGTTCTCGGCGTCGAGCGCCCTGACCAGGCGGCCGGGGCCGAGCCTGTCGAGCGGGCGGTGGGGGACGGTGGATCCGGCGGGGGGCTCGCTCCCGACCAGGGACACGTCGGCGCCCTCGCGCCCCGCCTCTTCGAGCCAATCGGCCAGGCGGGCGGCGCCGCGACGGCTGCGGGCAATGCCGACGATCCGCACCGGCCCGAGCTGCGGGGACTCCAGGCCGAACCCGCCCGTGCCCTCGCCCGAACTGTGGCGCAGGCGGTGCACGGTCGCCAGCGAGTCGGCGCCGCACTCGAGCGCGATCTTGACGAAGCCACGGGCGCCGTCGCGCCAGCCGCCGTAGAGGAAGAGCCGGTAGGCGAGCTTCGCCAGCGGCCGGACCAGGACCCCGGTCAGTGCCTCGGCGGCGCCGGGCCGGTTTCGCTGGACGGCCTCCAGGCGCGCGTAGGCGCGGGCGTCGGCGAGCGCCTCTCCCCAGGAGGAGGCGAGCAGGTGGCGCAGCTCCCCCGTGAAGGGATGCACCGGGCCGTCGGGCCAGAGCCCCTCATGGACGCTGCGGGATTCGTCGTGGCGGTAGGCGCCACGGCGGAAGAAACGATGGCGGTAGCGCGGGTAGCGGATCGAGGGACCGAGCAGCTTGCCGAGGAAGACGTCGCGCATCGGGATCGCCCCCATGGTCACCTCGGACGGCGCCGCGAGGAAGGCGCGGATCTCGGCCGCCAGCTCGGGGCTGACCCGCTCGTCGGCGTCGATCTCCAGCACCCAGTCGCCGCTCGCGTGGTCGAGAGCGACGTTGCGCTGGGCGGAGAAGCCGGGCCAGGGGTTCTCGACCACCACCGCGCCGGCCGCTGTGGCCAGCTCGCGGGTGCGGTCGCGGGAGCCGCTGTCGACGACCACCACCTGGTCACAGAACCCGAGGCTGGCGAGGCACTCAGGCAGGCGCTCCTCCTCGTCCCGGGCGATTACGCAGGCGCTGACCGTCTCGCTCATGCCGCCTCCCGCGCCAGCAGCTCGCCGAGCCGCAGCGCCAGCGCCGCGATCGTCAGCGTCGGGTGGACCGGGGCGTAGGTGGGAAAGGCCGAAGAACCAGCGATGAACAAATTCTCGATCTCCAGGTGGCGCATCTCGCCGTCG
>Ga0173480_10000829_pt1 | contig 10880 bp, 7 predicted proteins | sample NitcycUS209509C1_FD_122622 | JGI IMG/M metagenome (GOLD analysis project Ga0173480, IMG submission 122622) | Soil microbial communities from Arlington Agricultural Research Station in Wisconsin, USA - Nitrogen cycling UWRJ-S209-509C-1 (version... | ecosystem: Environmental > Terrestrial > Soil >... | reverse complement strand
GGCGGCCTTCGCGCCGCGGTGCGCGCCGAAACCCGCGACGAGGTCGCGGCCAAGAACCTGCGCGACGTGCTGCAGGGCATCCTGGGACTCGCCAAGATGCAGAGTGGTCAGCGTGCCGACCTGGCAGCCGTCATCGACTCGATCGAGCTGGGAGGCGAGGGCAAGAACGTCTCGCTGGCGCTCTCGGTCCCGATCGAAGCGATCGATCAGCTCGCGGCCCTGGCGATGCCGCGCGGACGGGGACCGTCGAACGCGGCTCCGGACGCCCCCGAAGTGGAGCCGGCTCCGGCTCCCTGACCGAGTTGACCGAGGCAGGTCCGCTCTAAAGCGGACGGCCCACGAGCGCCTCGAGATAGGCCGCGATGGCTGCCCCGACGTAGACGGGCGCTTCGACGAATTCCACGCCCGAGCGGTAGCGCATCGCGTCTCCGTCCACTTCACCGACATGCGAGTGGACCACCCGCGCCTTCACCACCACCGCGTTCGTGCCCAGCGTGAGCCGCAGGTCGTGCAGGGAATTGAGCGGCAGAGGAAAGCTCGTCTCGATGGTGGCGCCGCCCACTCCCAGTTCCTTCACCTGCAGCGGCTCGAAGACCATGATCTCGCCGCGTAATTCGCCGAGGATGGGGACGCGTTCTCCGTGTCGGATGCCGGGCATTGGCGGCGGACTATATCAGAGCCGCTGGCCTGTTGCCTCTAGCCTCTTGCCTGAAGGCCAAGAGACTGAAGCAAAGACTAGAGGCGAAAGGTGAAAGGCCAAAGGCAAGCTGTGAAAGAAAAAGGGCGGTGGGGGGAGAACCGCCCTCTGGGGGGAATTCAGTTCATTCGCGGCGCAGGGCGAGCGGGAAGCATGCTCTGCTCGTCGTCGTCCGCCATCTGCGAGATCGCCGCGTCGAAGTCGCATTCCTCGCTCTCGGTGGTGTAGGTGAGCACCGGGATGTCGCGGGTCGCGTCATCGAGCTTGAGCATCGTCAGGAGCTGGAAGCCCTCGAGGTCCTCGACCCGGGTGCACAGGATGACGAGGTTCGGCCGCACCTTGCGGATGCTCGAATACGCGTGGTCGGATGATTCCACGAACACCATGTCGTAGCGGCCGGCGTCGAGCACCGTTTCGAGCATGCTGAGAACCTCGGCATTGCCGTTGACGACGACGACTTTCTGCACCGCCTGCGGAGAGATCCCCTTCATGTCATACATGATGTGTGGCGTCCTCTGCGGTCCTATCCTTCAGGAAACGTGCCACGGTGGAGTCGCCGAAACCGTCAGCAATTCCCCACTGAAGTGCAGCCTCGCGCGTTACTGTCCTGCTGCGCTGAAAGGCTCGCGGAATCAGGCGCAGATCGCGCATCCCGGTCGGCTGCTGCGGTGACCGCAGTGAAGACGCGGGTGCAGTTCGGCGCTCTGACGACAGATATTCCGTCCTCTGTCCGACTTCTGACGCGCGTTTCGCACACCGCCGCGGGCGTCCGTGCACACCCGCACGCACACCGCGCACAGTTCGCTCGCACCATCCTGGATGCGCCGCCGATCGCGCGCCATTTCACCGGATGGGCTGACAAAAAGTGCTGCTCCAGCCTGACAACTCGTGACCCTCTCCCGAAGGCTCCTTGCGGGCGTCGTGAGCCGACCCGGGAAGTTCCCTGGGTCAACAGGCGCTCACGTCCCGTACAAAAAAAAGGGGAGCCAGAGGCTCCCCTTTTCAGTGAGTCGCTGCCGGCCGGCGTGCCGGCCGGCAGCGTGGGTGCTTAGAACAGGAACTTCGTCACGAAATACGCCTGCGTTCCGTCGTTGAAAAGGTCCGACATCCGATAGCGCGGATCGAACGACTTGGCGCCATCCGTCGTTGAACGCATCAGCGCCTCGGGGTCGTAGCCCTTCGACAAGTCGGTGCTCGACAGATCGATGTAGGACGACGCGCGGTCGGGGATGATCCCGCCCTTGTTGAGGTAGTTGTAGACGTGACGCTCCGTCTTCTGGTTGAAGAGGTTGGTCACGTTCATCTCGAACCGCAGCCGCTTGGTGCCACCCACTCCGAACTCCTGGCTGAGCATCAGGTCCGTGCGGTTGAGCATGTCCGTGCGGCCCATGTCGCCACGGCCGTACACCAGCAGGTCGGCGCTGTGGGTCGAGGTCACCAGCGTGGACATGGGCGTGCCGCTGGCCGCGTAGAAGAACGCACCGATCTGCGTGCCGGACGAGAAGTCGTACGCGCCATACATCTTCAGGGCGTGTGGACGATCCGTCGCCAGCCGGCCCAGGATGTCGAGGTTGCCGCGCGAGTCCCAGAGCAGTTCGTCCGAATCCCATACGCGGTTCACGTTGCCGCCCGGGCGGGGAATGCTGCCCCCCTGCTGCTGCGCTGTGGCGGAACTGCCGCCGGTCGTCGGCGTTGTCACTTCATCCGAGGAGGCCAGGCCGGCGTAGTTGCCATAGAGACGGCTCAGGGTGTAGTTCGCGCTGAAGAAGTAGTTGCCCGCGAACCGCCGGTTGTAGCTCAACTCGAGCGCGTCGTACTGGCGCTTCGGACGAGGAATCGGGAACCCGGCCGGCGTTGCACCCGACGAGAACTGCGTCGCGGCGAAACCTTTCCCGGGGTTGCCGATGATGTAGCCCTCGTCACCGTCGGCGTTGAGGAAGCCGACGTCCTCGATCGTCTCCAGCAGATCGTTGTGGATGTAGTGCACCGAGACCACGCTGTTGCGGCCCATCTGGAACTCGCTGCCGGCGCTGAAGCTCGACTGCTTCATCGGCTTGGTGTCCGGATCGATGTCGCCGCCGAACGCCGCGACGCGGCGATCGCGGCAGCCACCGGGGTTGGTGAACCAGATGTCGTTGCCCGGCATGTTGCTCAGGTTGATCGCTCCGAGGTTGAGATCGTTCAGGCCGCGGTAGAAGGTGCACCAGGTCTCGGCGCCGAACGATCCGCGCGGCAGCTCGAACTTGGTCCAGTCGTAGTAGAGGCCCCAGCTGCCGAACACTTTCACCGTGCCGTCACCCTTGACGTCGAACGCCGCGCCGAGACGGGGGGCGAGCTTCTCGCCAAACCCGAATTCGAACGCGTTCTCGAGGTAATCCGGGCGGAACGTCGGCACTTTCTCGTTCTCGGTGCGGAGACCGAGGTTGAGGGTGAGTCGGTTGCCCACCGTCCACTGGTCCTGGAGATAGAGCGAGTGGATGTTGTTGCCCGCCTGGTTGGTGATGCGGCGATCGTTCACCTCGTAGTAGCCGTAGGTGCCGGTGCCGGTCTGGCCGGCGAACGTGAACGAACTGCCCCAGAAGATGTTGACGTAACCGCCCGGGTAGTGCGAGTCGATGTCGTTGACCGTGTGCTGGTAGCCGTAGCCGCCCTTCAGCGTGTGATAGCCGCCACCCGAGAACGAGTGGTTGTAGTCGACGTTGAAGGCGTTGCGCTTGGTGGTGTCAAACGCGGTGATCTGCGCGCGCGGGGTGTTCACGAAACCGCTCGGGCCCTGCAGCGACGGCGGGATGATGGCGTTGACCGAATTCGTGGAGTTGCCGTAGGTGTACGAGGTCACCTCCGACACGCCCACGTCCGTGTAGCGGTCGTGGAACTGGCCGCCCTTGAAGCTGACGAACGAGGAGTTGGACAGCGTCACGTCAGCCGTGCCGCTGATGTTGACCTGGTTGATTTCGTAACCGCGATCGATATTCGCCGCCGCACCGGATATGTTGCGGTTGAGCACGTTCGGGGCCGCACCGTCGTAGGCGATGAGCGTGCCGCTGGAGTCGGTGGGCGTCCACAAGGTGGACATGCCGGCATTCACGCGGCGGCTCGCGAACGAGAGCTTGCCGAAGGTCTGCTGACTCCAGATGCTGCGGTCGATGTCGCCGGTGCCGTCGCTGAAGTTGTAGGTGTTGGTCCGCTGCTGGTTCCGCGGCGAGTAGGCGCCGTAGAAGAAGAGGCGATCGCGCACAATCGGGCCGCCGATCGAGCCGCCCATTTCGTTGGTCTTGTTCGACTGCTCCTCGTCCTGCACGTAGAAGCCGGTGACCTCGGTCTGCGGATCGAGCACGAGCCGCTTCACGGGGGCGGCCGCGAGCGCGCTGCCCTCGAAGTAGTAGTGGGCTTCTCCGCGGAAGGTGTTGCCGCCGCTCTTGGTGACCGCGCTGACGACGCCGCCGAGGGCCCCGCCGTACTCGGCCGAAATGCCGCTGGTCTTGACCTGCACTTCCTGCAGGTATTCGAACACCGTGTTCTGGCGCGACTGGCCGTTGACCAGCGAGTTGGTGACGATGCCGTCCACGGTGAACGAGTTCTCGGCGCCGCTGGCGCCGTTCACCTGGAAGCCGCCCTCCACTTCACCCTGGCTGACGGACGGCGCGCTGAAGGCGATCGACTGGAAGGAACGGCCCTTCGGCAGGCGGTCGAACTCCTCGGCGCTGACGTTGTGGCCAATCAGCGTGCTGCGGGTGTCCACCAGTGGGGTGGCCTCGCCGACCACCTGCACGGTTTCCGTCTGCGCGCCGACCCCCAGTTGCGTGTTGATCTCGAACTCGCGGCCGAGTTGAACGAGAACGTCGTTCCGTTCGGTCGTGGTGAAGCCGCTCAGTTCGAACCGGACGGTGTAGCGGCCGGGAGCCAGGTCCGGGGCGCGGAACACGCCGTCCGCCCCGGTGACGAACACGCGGGACTCTCCGGACACGGTGTTGACAGTCGTAATGGTGACGCCGGGGATTACGGCGCCTTGCTGGTCGGTTACTTTCCCGGTCAGCGCGCCGAATCGCTCCTGCGCCGCCGCGAGGCCCGGAACGGCCAACGCAAACGCCAGCAGAAAGCCGGTTATACGTGCGTACATCGGTTGTCACTCCTTCGAAACGAACTTCGTTGTGTGCTTTGCTATCTCGATTTACCTACTCGCGTAGGAAAAGGCGTACCAGCGTGGGCTGCGAGACCAATCGCTTGTGTGTCAGTAGGTTACGTCCCTGAGACGCCCGGATCGGGATGAATCGATCCATCGGAAGCACTCTGAATGACCAAAATCATGGATCCAAAGCATTTGGTAATGCAAGGATAACGGTTTGTCCCAATTTGTACCTGTCTGGGACCACTTTGGGCTCTCTCGATGTGCGTCGAGAGCCATCACGATCACTGGATCTAACCCTGGCTGGCGTCGGGACGCCGACTAGCTTTTGGTGCTAATAGGTATATTTCCCAGTTACTTGTCAGCGTAACTCTTACGAGTGACGGCACTAGTGGGCCTCGCCTCGGACGGGTCAATGTCGCTAAGGATCAGCTTATCTCCCTGTCCAGGGATTACTGGCGTGGCTGCAGAAAGCTGGGACGAACAGCACCAGGGTCAGGTAGGTCGGGTAGGTCAGGTGGGTCGGGTAGGGACGTACGTGGGCCCGGGTCTTCAGACCCGGGCATGCAAGCGCTATGGAAGGCTGAAGACGACCAGCGAATCGCTGGCGACCGCGGCGACGTACTGCGTGCCGTTCTTCCCGCGATACGTCATCGGGTTCGCGTTCACCGTGGCATCGAGGCGCGCCGACCACAGCTCCCGGCCGGTCTTGGCATCGAACGCCCGCAGACGGCGGTCGGAAGTGGCGCCGACGAACACCAGGCCGCCTGCAGTAACGGTGGGGCCGGCGCTGCCGCTGTTGCCGGTGAGCTGCTTGCCTTCGGGCAGCGCTTCCGTGAGGCCAAGCGGCGCTTCCCAGGCGATGTCTCCGGTATTGGCGTTCACCGCGACCAGGCGCGCCCAGGGCGGACGCTGGCAGGGCAGGTTGGCCAGGGTGCGCCCGGTGGCATCTTTGTACGGCGCGCTGAACGAGAAGTACGGACCGGCGCCGTTCACGCTGCCGCGGTCGTACGGCGTCTTCGTTCCCGCCACGCCGTTGCCGTAGTTCAGCCCCGGACGTCTCGCCTCGAGCCAGCCGACGAGCGACGTGTCGTGCGCGTTCACGTAGACGTACCCGGTCGTCGGATCGGCCGCCGCGCCGCCCCAGTTCACGCCACCGGTGCCGCCCGGAAACTGGATCGTGCTCTTCGGCGGTGCGCCTTCCTCCTGAAAGCCGAAGGGCGTGAACGGACCCGCGTTGGCAAAGCCCCCGCTTCTCTCCCACAGCGCCTCGCACTCGGCCACGTGCTGCGCGGACGTGTCCTCGGGGCGCACCAGGTCGCGCTCCTTGACGAAGTCCACGCGTACGAGCGGCCTGGCCGGCTTCACCGGGAACGGCTGCGTCGGCGAGTACCACTCGCCCGGCACATTGCCTTGCGGGACCGGCCGTTCCTCGACGCCGAAAATCGGTTTGCCGGTGACACGATCGAGGATGAACATCCAGCCGGTCTTGCCGACCGACGCGAGTGCCGGTACGCGCCGGCCGTTCTGCAGAACGTCCACGAGCACCGGCGGGTTCGGCATGTCCGAGTCCCAGAGGTCGTGGTGCACCGTCTGGAAGTGCCAGCGGTAACGCCCGGTCTCCGCGTCCACCGCCACGATCGAATTGGCGAACAGGTTGTTGCCCGGGCGATCGCCGCCCCAATAGTTGCCCGCCGGGCCGGCCACCGGCATGTAGAGGAGGCCGCGATCCGCGTCGAGCGTCATGTACCACGCCCAGACGTTCACGCCGGAGCGTGCCCGCCAGCCGTTCTCGAGCCAGGTGTTGTGTCCGAGCTCGCCCGGGAGCGGCACCGTGTGGAAGTCCCACAGCTTCTTGCCGGTGCGCACGTCGAAGGCGCGGGTGTCGCCGGGCTCGCCGAGTGCGATTTCGCCGGTGGTGGCGCCGAGGATCGCCACGTTGCGATAGATCGTCGGCACGCCGTTCCAGGGCACCCCGATCTCGACCATCCCGTCGGTGCCGAACCCCGCCGACGGGTGACCGGTGGCGGCGTCGAACGCCAGCAGACGCGCCCCCGCGGTCACCAGGATGCGGGCGCCGGTCTGGCCGTCGCCGGGCCAGAAGGCCACACCTCGCGCAGTCGTGGTGACGTAGCGAGGCAGGACCCGCCGCCACACTTCCTTCCCGGTGTCGGCATCGAGCGCGAGTACCTGGTTGCCGCGTGCGGGCAGATACATCACGCCGGCGATCACGATCGGCGTGACCTGCGGGTTGCTGCCGGTGCCCGCCTCCTCCGGGTTGGCCGCGGGCGGCGTGCCGCGCGCGGGAGCGCCCACGACGGGTGAGGCTGGAGGCGGTCCGCCGCCCCGGCGTCCGGCCGGCTGCGTGAGCCGCAGGCTCCAGGCCGGCGCGAGCCGCGCGACGTTGTCCGCTGAAATGTCGGTCAGAGGCGAATAGCGCTGGCCCGAGAGACTGTGGCTGTACATCGGCCAGTCTCCGGACACTTGGGGAGCGCCGGACTGCGCGGTCAGCACGGCGGCGGAGACCAGAGCCAATCCGACGAGAGACCAATGGACCCGATTGAGGAAGGACATCAACACCTATGCCCGCGCGAAGCGCGGGCCTTGAATAGAGATACCAGCGAGCCGACGGCTCGCTAGTATAGTTTCCGCCATGCCGGACGCCCCGACGCGCCTGGAGTCACATTCGCCGCAGAATCGCTGGGTCATTCCCGTCGGCGCCGTGCTCGTTCACGTGTGCATCGGATCGGTCTACGCGTGGAGCACGTTCAACCGGCCGATCCAGGCGCTCTTTCCCGGCTCGCCGTGGTGGTTCAGCCCGCCCTACACCACGTTCACTACCGCGCTGGCGCTGCTCGGCCTGAGCGCGGCCTTCGGCGGACCCTGGGTCGAGCGCCGTGGCCCGCGCGTGGCGGCCACGGCCGCGGCCCTTTTCTTCGGCACCGGGCTCGTGATCGGCGGCGCGGGGCTGGCAATGCGCCAGCCGCTCCTTGTGTTCCTCGGGATGGGCATCGTGGGCGGCATCGGCTGTGGCCTTGGCTACATCTCGCCGGTGAGCACGCTGGTGAAATGGTTTCCCGATCGCCGCGGCATGGCCACCGGCATGGCGATCATGGGGTTCGGCGGCGGCGCGTTCATCGCCGGCTACCTCAACGTCGCGTTGATGGACCGGCTCGGGGTCGCGACCACGGTGATGATGCTCGGCGCCATCTACCTGGTCGTCATGCTGGCCGGTTCCCGTCTGATGCGGACGCCGCCGCCGGGATGGCGGCCGGAGGGGTGGACGCCGTCCGCCTCGACGAACGCGATGATCGCGACCAGCAGCGTGTCGCGCAACGCGGCGCTGCGCACGCCGCAGTTCTACCTGCTGTGGGGCATTCTCTGCATCAACGTGACCGCGGGCATCGGCATCCTGGCGCAGGCGTCGCCGATGATGCAGGACATGTTCAAGCGGACGCCGCTCGAGGCGGCGGCGGTCGTGTCGATCATCAGCCTGTTCAACGCCGGCGGCCGGTTCCTGTGGGCGTCGGGGTCCGACTACATCGGCCGCCGCAACACCTACACCATCTTCTTCGCCGTGCAGCTCGGCCTGTTCCTGCTCATTCCCGGCCTGGCAGCCCGTGGCAGCTGGTGGGCGTTTCAGGCCAGCCTGTTCGTCGTCTTCACCATGTACGGGGGCGGGTTCGCGACCATCCCCGCGTTCCTGGCCGATATTTTCGGCCCCCAGAACGTGGGTGCCATCCACGGCGCGCTGCTCACGGCCTGGAGCGTGGCGGCGGTTGCCGGCCCGGTGATCATCACCGAGCTCTCGAACCGCGCGAAGGCGGCGCTTCCGCCGGGTGCCGACCGTGTGAACATCTACGACCAGCCGCTACAGGTGCTGGCCGGCCTCCTCGCCTTCGGCTTCGTCCTGACGCTGCTCGTGCGGCCACTCAAGACGTCGCGTCAAGACGCGGCCAGCACGGGCCCCGTCCGCCCGGAGGGCGGGCAATCAAATGCTGCCGAGGCGAGGCGAAGCCTCGCTTCGGGCTCGCGCCACTCCGCGATCGTGAAGTAGACTTCCAGGGCTCCTGGGCGTGCCGCTGCTCGTAGAGAGACGGCCTGATCCCAGACAGACGAACATTTTCCGTACAGGAGTTCAACGACATGGCAGCGGACTTCTTTCTTGGTGAGTCGCTGGTCGGCGACGGCAACGAGGTCGCCCACATCGACCTGATTATCGGCTCGAAGTCGGGCCCGGCGGGCGCCGCGTTCGTGAACGCCCTCGCCAACAACAAGGACGGGTTCACGACGCTCCTCGCGGTCGTCGCGCCGAACCTTCCCTGCAAGCCCGACACGGTTCTCTTCAACAAGGTGACGATCAAGGGCGCCAAGCAGGCCGTCCAGATGTTCGGACCGGCCCAGGCCGCTGTGGCCCGCGCCGTCGTCGACTCGGTCGCGAACGGCACCATCGACAAGACCAAGGCCGACGATCTGTGCATCCTCGTGGGCGTGTTCATCCACTGGGAAGCGGCCGACGACACGAAGATTTTCGACTACAACTACAAGGCGACGATGGAGTCGATCGCCCGCGCGCTCGGCAAGAAGCCGACCGTGGACGAAGTGCTCGCCGGCGCCAAGACGGCCAAGCACCCGTTCAGCCCCAAGTAACACCGCGGTAGCCCTCCCCGGACCAACGGGCACGGGGAACACTCTCGGCCGGCGGGATGGCGCGTGCGCCTTTTCGCCGGCCGCTGTCGTTTGTCGTCACCCGAGTCATCCGTGAAAAAGCTGCTCCTGCAACTCGACACCTCGCCGCTACCCAGCGTGTTCGACCGCGTCGTCGCCCACGACGGCGGCGCCGACGACGTCATGAGCTACGGCGGGGTGACGCCCGAGACCGTGCGCGACCTGGTGCACGGCGCCATCTTCACGCGCGGCCCGAAGGACCTGCATCACACAGCGATTTTCGTCGGCGGGACCGACATGGCGGCCGGCGAGCGGCTGTTCGCCGCGGCGCGAAAGGCGTTCTTCGGTCCCATGCGCGTCTCGGTCATGCTCGACTCGAACGGTTCGAACACGACGGCGGTAGCCGCCGTGGCCAAGGTCGTCCAAGCCGCCGGGGGCGACGTGAAGGGCAAGCGCGCGGTCGTTACCGCGGGCACCGGCCCTGTCGGGATGCGCGCCGCGGGCCTGCTCGCCAAGGCCGGCGCCGAGGTGACGATCACGTCGCGCCGCGAGGTGGACGCCGCGTTCATCGACAGCCTGCAGAAGCGGTTCGGCGGCACGATTCACGCCGTGAGCATGAGTGACCCGGCGCAGGCCACCGGCGTTCTCGAGGGCGCCGAACTCCTCATCAGCGCCGGGCCGGCCGGCGTGTGTATGGTGCCGCGCTCGGCCTGGGCCGGCCACCAGGGCCTGCGTGTCGTGGCCGACCTCAACGCCGTGCCGCCGCAGGGGATCGAGGGCGTGGACGTGCAGGACAACCGCGCCGAGCGCCATGGCGCCGTCGCATTTGGAGCCCTCGGCGTCGGCGGGCTCAAGATGAAGATCCACAAGGCCTGCATCGCCCGGCTGTTCGAGACGAACGACCTGGTACTCGATGCCGAAACCATCGCGGAGGTTGCGCGCGATGTCGCCGCGCCGAAGCCCTGACGCGATCCTCGGCGCGCCCGACGTGCTGCTGGCGGGTGTCTCGATGCGCGCCGCCGCCCAGTCCGCCGTCAAGGCCGGCTACCGGACGCACACGATCGATGCGTTCGCGGACCTCGACCTGCCGCGATTCAAGAAGACAGTGGACCTGACCGAGCCGGGTGGCGGCTTCAACGCCCGTCGTGCCTCGGTTGTGGCGCGAAAAGTCACCGCCGATGGGGTCGTCTACGGCTCGGGGTTCGAAGACGACCCGCGCGCCGTCGATCGCATGTCTCGCGGCCGTGCCTTGTGGGGCAATTCTCCCGAAGTGCTCCGGCAGGTTCGCTCGCCCCGCCGGCTGCTCGCGGGGCTCGCGGATCGCGGGTTCCTCGTGCCTCGCGTGTTCGACCCGACAGTGGACGCGGGGCCGCCGCTCTCGAGCGTTTC
>Ga0173480_10000828_pt1 | contig 10881 bp, 7 predicted proteins | sample NitcycUS209509C1_FD_122622 | JGI IMG/M metagenome (GOLD analysis project Ga0173480, IMG submission 122622) | Soil microbial communities from Arlington Agricultural Research Station in Wisconsin, USA - Nitrogen cycling UWRJ-S209-509C-1 (version... | ecosystem: Environmental > Terrestrial > Soil >... | reverse complement strand
TGCGCCCCTCGAACTGCTTGGGACGCTCGAGCGGCGTGCCCGCTTCGCTCAGATTCGTATAGTTGCCCTGCAGGTCCGGGTCTCCCCAGGGTGTGCGCGAGACCCGATAGGGCGACGGACTCTGCGCAAAGGTCTGTATGACCGATGCTGCAGCCACGGCGGCGACCGCGAGCCCGAGCGACCACCCGCTCATTTCGCCTTCTCCCTTTCGCGCTCTTCGGCGCGTGCCGCCGTCAGGATGTTCCGCAACCCGTAGTTGCCCTCGTGGCACGCGTATTCGAACGGTGGCTGCGATTCGTCGTGGGTGAGGTTCATCACGAACGTCCACGGCTTTGCCCAGGTGCGCGGATCGTCGAAGGTGGCCGACCACTCCAGCGTGTCCGGGCCAAGCGGAGTGAAGCGCTCGATCAGGCGCAGCTGCTCGCTCGAGCCGCGATACGGCACCTTGTCGGTAAAGTTCGTGGTTTCGATGACGAGCGTGTTCCCCTCCCAGCGGCCGCGCGCATCGCCGAGGTACTGGCGCATGCCCGACGGCAGATGCGGACGGTCGTCGAGCGGGATGACGCGCGTGTCGTGAATCATCTCGTAGGTAATGGTCACGTAGCCCGGCGACTGCTGAATCTGGTACGAGTTACCGTAGATGGCCGGCATCATCGACCCGGGCACGCCGCGGGTGATGCAGCGATCGTAGAAGCTGCGGTCCTCCCACGAGTCGGCCGGCCCGCGCCCCTTGCGCGCCGCATTGCGCTCCGTCGCGCGCTTCCGGGCCTCGTCGGTCTGCGGCGGCACCTTGCCATCGGTGTCGTCGGTGACCATCCACGCGCGGCTGTTGGCGGCGTAGTAGTTCTCGAACCAGTGCATCGGACTCGTCGCACCGGGGAACTCGCTGAGTCCGGGTGTGCTCTGTACCGTCTGATCCTGTCGCTGCTTCGTGAGCTGAGCCAGTTCCGCTGGCGTGATCTCCGACAGCTTGCGGCCGGCGAACTGATCCGGCTTTTCGAACGGAATGCCGCTCTCGTCGCTGTTGTTATAGGCGCCGGCAATGTCGGGATCACCCCACGGCGTCCGCACTGGCTTGTAGGTGCCCCGTGGAGGCAACGGCGCCGCCTTCTTGCGTTCGGGCACTTCCTCCCGCGTGATCGGTTGCGCGCGCTCGGCGGTTCCCTGCTGCACCTGCGCCGCGACCGATGCGGCGCCCGCGGCACACGTCAGCGCCAACGAGGTGATCAAAGCGATTCGTTTCACGCCTGTCTCCTGCCCACGATTTCGGCGGGGCCGAAATGCCCGCCCCTGCTTTCGGCGGGTTCAAAAGGCCCCCGCTCTGCCGGGTCCAAGGGGACCCGGCCTACACATCGGCCCTCGCCCCTTCGAACCCTCGAACCTTCGAACCCTACGCGTGCTCCTCGAGCGCGACCGGCAGCCCTTGCCACATGCTCACCAACGTGCGGCGGACACCGTAGACCTCGCGCATCCCGGTCGGGGTCACCTTGAAGAACCGCTTGGCCTTGCCGCCGCGAGCGGCGGTCGGTTCACCCAGCCGCGACGTGACGTAGCCTTTCTCCTCGAGACGACCCAGCGCGGCGTAGACGCTGCCGAGCGGCACATCACGTCCGAGGCGCGACTCGATCTCTTCGAAGATGGGGAGTCCGTAGGCTTCGTCGTTGAGCCGCATCAGTGCCAGCAGCACTACCAGTTCGACGTTGCCCAGCTTGTCCCATCGATTGGCCATGAGGAATGTCTCCGAGATGCCGGGGCTACAGCCCGGCCCACGAGGCCGGCCTACTTGGCCAGCAGTTTCTCGATCAGCGCCGCGGTCTCCGGGTGCAGGATGGCCGGGCCACCGGCACGTCCTCGCACACCGACGCCGCGCGCCAGATCGGCCGGCACCCGCCCCTGCTTGTCCTTCACGTCGAGCCGGGCGCCATGCTGCGCGAGCAGCGCGATCACCGACTCGAAGCCCGACTGCGCCGCAAAATGAGCGGCCGTTCCACCCTGACCGTTGGCCAGATTGACGTCAGCGCCGTGCTCGATCGCCAGTTGCGCCGCCTTGAGCATGTCTGCCTCGACGCCGACGTCCTCGGCAAACGCGCTCTGCCCGCGACCGAGGCCGCAGGCGAACATCAACGCCGTGCCGCCGCTCCGCTGCACGGCTGTCGCGTCCGCCCCTTTCGCCAGCAGCAGACGCATCGCGCGATGATCGCCGTGCTTGGCCGCGCGCATCAGCGGTGTGGTCCCGTCACCGAGCGACGATTCGCCCGGCGTGTGCGCGCGAGTAAGGGTCGGCTGCTTCAGGCGCGCATTCGGATCGGCGCCCCGTTCGAGCAGCAGCGCGATCGCGTCCAGTGCCGCGCGGCGGTCATTCACCTTCCGTGCGGGACGCCCGTACACCTCGCCGAGCGTATTCATGTCCACGGCCGCGTAGAGCGCCGCCATGCCGGTCGAATCCGCCAGGTTCGGATCGGCGCCCTTCTCGAGCAGCACGGCCGCCGTGTCGTAGTGCGCGTTCTGAATCGCCCGGTTCAGTGCCGTCGTTCCTTCGGCATCAGCGACGTTGACGTTGGCGCCACCATCGACCAGCACGGCCGCTGCGCGGTCGCCGCCATCGCGCGCCGCGTACATCAGTGCCGGCCAGCCGCCACGCGGCAGGATCGTGAGCACGCCCTCGAGGCCGAATCGATCCTTTGCAAACGACAGCACTTTCGACGTCGCGTTGGGATCGGCCCCACGCTTCAGCAGCAGCGACACCACCTCGGCGTGGTTCTCGGACGCCGCCCACATCAACGCGTTCTCGCCAAGCAGCTCTTCCTGTGCCGCCACATTGGCGCCGCGATCGAGCAGGACCTGCACGGCCGCGGGATTACCCGTGCGCGCGGCCGTCATCAGCACGGTCTGTCCCTTGGACACCACCGTGTTCGCATCGGCGCCGGCATCCAGCAGCACCGTGATCATCGCCGCGTTGCCGTTCACCGCCGCCAGCGCCAACGGCGAGCTTCCGTGCCGGTTCACGGCCTTTGCCCGGGCTCCAGCCTTGAGCAGCAGTTTCGTCGTTTCAAGATCGTCGGCCTGCACGGCATAGTGCAGCGCCGTTGTCCCGTCCGCCTCCGTTGCATTGACGTCGACCTTGGCCCGCAGCAACGCCCGCACAGCGTCCCGGTTGCCGCTGCGCGCGGCCTCGACCAGCGTGGCGCTGTTGCTGCTGGCGCTGACACTGGCCGCGAACAGGGCCACGACGAGGAGGAGCGCGCGATGGCGTGACATATCAGGAGAAGAATTCGTCGACACGGCCGTTGCTCTCGCCAAAGCTTTCCATCCGGTCACCGTATTTGTTGGCGATCGTCAACCACAGGTTGCCGACCGGCGTCCGCGGCCCCAGCTTGACGTGACGATGCCCCTTCCCGACTCCTCCGCCGACCGCGAGCACCGGCAGCGGGTCGCTGGCGTGCGGATTCGGATTGCCCATGCCACCGCCGTAGATGATCAGCGAGTGGTCGAGGATGGATCCGTCGCCGTCCGGCGACGCCTTCAGCTTGTCGACGAAGCGGGCGAACAGCGTCGCGTGATAGGTATTGACCTTGACGTTCTGCGCGATCTTCTGCGGATCGTTGCCATGGTGCGAGACGGAGTGATGCTGCTCGGTGACGCCAATCTGCGGATACGTCCGCTGACTGAGCTCGCGCGACAGCATGAACGTGAACACGCGCGTGACGTCGGCCTGATAGGCCACCGCCAGCAGGTCGTACATCAGTCCGACGTGCTCCTCGAACGCATCGGGCACACCCACGGGCGCGTCGAACGCCACGTCGCCCATCGCATGCGCTTCCGCCCGTTCGATTCGGCGCTCGATCTCGCGCAGGTTGTCGAGATACTCCGACAGCCGGACGCGGTCGCGGGCGCCGAGCACGCCGTTGAGACGGCCCGCCTCTTCGCCGATCGAGTCCAGCATGCTGCGCTCGTCGCGACGCCGGGCGGCCCGCTGTGCGGCGCTGGCGCCACCATCGAACATCCGCTCGAACACCACGCGCGGATTGATGTCCATCGGCAGCGGCGTGGACGGCGTCCGCCACGAGATGGTGTTGAGATACGAACAGTTGAACCCGGGCGAGCAGGCCCCGACATACCCGGTGAAGTCCTCGGTTGCCAGCTCGAGCGACGGGAACGGCGTGTCCTGCCCGATGCGCTGCGCCACCACCTGATCGATCGTCGTGTTGGCGAGCACATCCTCGGCCTCGGTACGCTTCGGCCACACGCCGGTCAGGAACCCGGCGGCGCTCACCGCGTGATCGCCCACCTGGCTGCCCGGATGCGATCGCGTCAGATTCGACACGATGACGATTTGATCCTTGAACGTCTCCAGCGGCTTCAGGATCGGCTTGAACTCGAACCCGGCCCCGGCCTGGTCCGGAATCCACTGCTCGACGATGGCCCCGTTCGGGAAGTAGATGGCGCCGAAGCGGGTCTTCGGGCGCGCCGCGGTCTGCGCCAGCGCCGTCATTGCCGGCACCATCGATTCGAGGAACGGCAGTCCGACCGCAACACCGAGGCCGCGCAGGAACAGTCGTCGTGGCAGGGCGCGTTTCGTGATGAACATAGAGCCTCTTCGGAAACGAGCAGTTCGCGTCTCTCTCTACCTTGCCGCCGTCTGCTTCACCGGCGCCTTGTCGTCGGGCGCTGCCGGCACACGCATCTGGAACGGCGCGCTCCGGACGATGCTGAATACCAGTGACGAAAACCGGTAACCGTCGCGCTCCGCGTCGCGCACGATCTGCCGCAGAACCGGGCGATCCGTCGCTTCGACGCCGCGGCCCAGCGCGTAAATGAGCAGCTTCTCCGCCATCGTGCCGACGAACAGCTCCGGCCGCGCCAGGATCGTTTTGCGAAGATCGCTGATGCCGTCGATCTTCGTCCCGTCCGCCAGCTGCCCCGAGGTGTCGATCGGGCCGCCGGCCTCGCGCGTCCGCCACGCCCCGACGGCGTCGAAATTCTCGAACGCGAAGCCGATCGGATCCATCACCTTGTGGCAGCTCGCACACACCGGCGTGGCGCGGTGCAGTTCCATCTGCTGGCGCAGCGTCTTCGGCGCGTCCTGGGACGGCGCCGTCAACTGCGGCACGTCTTCGGGCGGTGGCGGCACCGGCTGGCCGAGCAGGTTTTCCAGCACCCATTTGCCGCGCAGCACCGGCGACGTGCGCTCGGCGTGCGAGGTCACCGCCAGAATCGAACCGTGACCCAGGATTCCGCGACGTGCCTCGTCGGTCACCTTCACGCGCCGGTAGTGGCTGCCGTAGACGTTCGGCATCCCGTAGTGACGTGCCAGCCGCTCGTTGACGAACGTGTAGTCGGCGGTCAGCAGGTCGAGCACGCTGCGATTCTCGCGCACGATGCTGGCAAACAGCATCTCCGTTTCACGACGGAAGCCGCGACGCAGGTTGTCGTCGAAATCCGGGAACATGTCGGAGTTCGGCTGCACACTCCGGACGTTACGCAACTGCAGCCACTGGCCGGCGAAGTTGCTCACCAGCGCGTCGGCGCGCGTGTCGGCGAGCATGCGCGTCACCTGCTGCGTCAGCACCGCCTCGTCGCGAAGGCGACCCCGCGACGCCACCTGCAGCAACTCCTCGTCCGGAATGCTGCTCCACAGAAAGAACGACAGCCGCGACGCGAGCTCGACGTCGCTGATGCGATAGGGGCGCCCGGGCACCGCGCCGGGCGGATCCTGCTCGACGCGGAAGATGAACAGCGGGCTGGCGAGCATGCGCTCGATGCCGCGCTGGACGCCGGCTTCGAAGCTGCCCCTGTCGCGCCCCTCCGTGTAGAACTGCATGATCGGCCGCATCTCGCCGTCGCCGATCGGACGGCGGTAGGCGCGTGAGGCCAGTCGCGACAGAATCTGCTTCGCGCACGCCGTCTCGGCCGCCCGATCGGTGCGGCCGCCCTTGGGCGTGCAGGTGAAGATCTCGCGACGGCTGGCGCTGTCCCCAGGTCCGGTGACGGCGAACGGCCCGGTGATCGTCACCGTCTGGATGTGCGGGCGGCCGCTCCAGTCGAAGTTGTCCGCCGAGCTGCGGAGAAACAGCTGCAGGCGCTGCGCGTCCATCACCGGCAGATTGCCGACAAACGACACCGACACGTCGTGCGTCCCGGCCGGCACCGCCACTTTGACGCGCATGCGCGCGTCCACGGCGTCGCCGGTATCCGTCGGCTTCTCGAACATCGCCGCCAGATCGTCCGCGCCGCCGATGGTGACGCGATGCACCGGCTTGCCGTCGATCGCCACCTCGAACTCACTCGGATACTCGAGACCGCGGACGATATTCAAATTGGTCCGATAGAGCTTGGTCTGAAAGTCGTACTCACCATCCACCGGAAAGAAATGGCGCGTGCGCATGCCGCCAATGGTGCCGAGCGGCATGCCGTCGACATGCTGGTTCTGCGACAGGTCCTGCGGCACCCGGAACGTCGTGCTGCCGGGACGGATGCCGACATCACCAACGGCCATGGCGGCGATCCTGCCCGCCGCCGTCAGGTAGCGCTCCTGCAGCGAGGGTGACACGCCGAGGACGTCCGACACGTTGTCGAAGCCGAACGCCGAATCATCCGGCGGCAGCAGGGCGGCGGCATCGACGTCGACGTGGAACAGGTCCCCGATGGCGTTGGCGTACTCGGTGCGATTCAGGCGGTGCAGCATCGGCCGGCCCGGGTTCGGCGACGCGGCCGCGGCACGATCCAGTTCGTCCCCGAGCCACATGCGGAACCCACGCAGCGTCTCGTCCGGGGGACGTGGAACACCCTGCGGTGGCATCAATCCGGCGTTGAGCTTCCGGATCACCAGCTCCCACAACTCGGCCTGCGCAGCAACGTGGGTGAGATCCTTGGGATCGAGGACGAGATTGCCGGACTTGACCCGGTCGTTGTGACAGGTGACGCAGTACTGCGTCACCAGCGCCTGCTGACCGGCGGCCGCCGCCCCTTGGGGCGCCTGGCTCGCCGTTGCCGGCACGGTCGGAGGGACCGCGGTTCGAGGCGCCTGCGGGCCCGTCACCTGACGACCCGCCGGCATGGCCGGCCGGGCAGCGGGCGTCGTCACTGCAAACGCCAGAACCAGCCCACCGGCGCTGACGGCGGTCAGCAAACGTGCGGTTCGACCCCGGCGGTATCTGGATACTTCGACCATCGTTCCTCGTGCGGCACGTGAGAATACCCCTTTTCTCAAGCGGAGTGAATTAACCCAATCTGGGGGTTTGGCTCGTGTCGTCTGTGGGGTCCGCCTTACAGGCGGACGTGCAGATCGGGTGCAACGACGGCGAGGCAAGTTCTTCGCAACATTGCATTTCCGGACTCGCCACCTTAAAGCTCAGGTGCCTGGAGGTCGAATCCCTAGAAGACCGCTAACCCGGCGGTTCTAGGTCCTGGTGTGTGTAGCCGTGCGCATCCTTCTACTCAGGTAGGGTCATGCATATTCGCGATCTGTCGCTGAAACGCAAAGTGATGCTGATCGTGATGCTGACCAGCTCCGTCGCGCTGCTGCTCGCATCCGCCGGCTTTCTGGCCTACGACCTGAGCGTGTTCCGCGCGCGCATGAGCCAGGACCTGATCGCGCAGGCCGAGATCATCGGCGTCAACAGCGCGGCCTCGCTCAAGTCAAGCGATAAGAAAGCCACGTCCGCCATTCTCGACGCGCTGCGCGCCAAAGACGAGATCGTGGCCGCCGCGTTCTATTCGCCCGACGGCCGGCTGCTCACCTATTACCAACGCGACCCCGCCAATCCGGTGGAGATTCCGCCGCGAGCCGAAGCCAGCGGGTACCACAGTGACCGCGACTCGCAGCGCGTGTTCTACCGCATCGGCCCTGACAAGGAAGCGATCGGAACGGTCTATCTCGAGTCGAGCATGCAGCACGCGCGGGAACGCCTCCTGCGCTATTCAGGCATTGTCGCCATCCTGATGTGCGGCGCCGCACTCCTGGCGCTGCTGCTCTCATCGCGGCTGCAGCGCGTCATCTCCGTCCCCATCGTCGAGCTCGAAAAAACGATGGCGACGGTGTCGGCGCAGAAGAATTTCTCGCTGCGCGTGAAGAAGACGCAGAACGACGAGATTGGCGCGCTCATCGACGGCTTCAACACGATGCTGTACGAGATCCAGCGCCGCGACATCGCCGTGCAGCGCGCCAGCGACGCGCTGCAGACGCGGACGAAACAGCTCGAACAGGAAGTCGCCGAACGTGAGCGGGTGCAGGAGCAGCTGACGACGCTGAACCGGACGCTGGAACAGCGCGTCGCCGAGCGCAGCGCCGCCGCCGAACAGCGCGCCGAGGAACTGGCGGGCTCGAAGAATGCGCTCGAGAAGCAGCGGCGCATCCTGCAGTCGATCCTCGACAGCATGAGCGACGGTGTCATCGTGGCTGACGACGCGGGCACACTGCTCGCCACCAACCGCGCCGCCGAGGAGCTGCTGAAGGTCCGGGCGTCGGAGGAAGTCACCGACGACTGGGCCGAGCGCCACGGCTTCTATCACGACGACATGGTCACGCCGTACCGGAATCGTGAGTTCCCGCTGATGCAGGCGCTCCGCGGTCAGGCCGTGGACTCGACCAAGGTGTTCGTGCTCGGCGATCGCCGCGACACACAGGGGCTGTGGCTCAGCGTCAACGCCACGCCGCTCAGGAACGAAGACGGCGTCGTCCACAACAGCGTGGCCATCTTCCGGAACATCACCGCCAGCAAGCGGGCGGAAGACGCCCTCGTGAAGGCCAAGGAAGCCGCCGAAGCGGCCAACCGCTCGAAGAGCCAGTTCCTGGCCAACATGAGCCACGAGCTGCGCACGCCGCTCAACGCCATCATCGGCTACAGCGAAATCCTGACCGAGCAGGCCATCGACACCGGCCAGGAGGAGTCGATTCCGGACCTCGAGAAGATCCACTCCGCCGGCCGTCATCTCCAGTCACTCATCGACGACATTCTCGACCTGTCGAAGATCGAGGCTGGCAAGATGGAGCTGTGCCTCGACACGTTCGATGTGGCGGAGATGATCCGCGAGGTGACGACCACGCTCCAGACCGTCGTCGAGAAGAACGGCAACGCACTCGAGGTCAACTGCGCATCCGAAGTCGGCTTCATGCACGCCGACATGACCAAGGTGCGGCAGGTGCTGTTCAACTTCCTCAGCAACGCCGGCAAATTCACCGAGAACGGTACCGTCCGCCTCGAAGTCTCGCGTGTCAATCAGGACAAGCGCGAGTGGGTGCGGTTCGCTGTACAGGACACCGGCATCGGCATGAGCGACGAGCAGATGCTCCGCCTGTTTCAGGACTTCACGCAGGTAGACGCCTCGACAACGCGGAAGTACGGCGGCACCGGCCTTGGCCTGGCCATCAGCCGGCGCTACTGCGAAATGATGGGTGGCACCATCGACGTCGATTCGCAGCCGGGTCTGGGCTCGACGTTCCGGTTCGAGCTGCCAGCCAAAGTCGAAGCGCGGCTCGACGCTGAACGGCGCGCCGATGACGCCGCATCCGAGGTCGAACCCGACCTGGCCACTGGCGACAACGTCGTCCTCATCGTGGACGACGACCCGGTCGCGCGCGATGTGATGTCACGGCTGCTGGCCAAGGAGGGCTTCAAGACGGTCACCGCCGCCAGCGGGATCGAAGGCCTGCAGCTGGCGCGCAAACTGCGGCCGTCCGTGATCACGCTCGACGTGATCATGCCCGAGATGGACGGATGGGCGGTTCTGAGTGCGCTGAAGAGCAGCGAGGACGTCTCGGAGATCCCTGTGGTGATGGTCACGATGACCGACGACCGCCACACCGGATACGTGCTCGGCGCCGCCGACTATCTCACCAAGCCCATCGATCCGGGACGGTTGGCCGGCGTCGTGAACCGCCACCTGAGTCCCGGCGCCCGGGTGGTCATCGTCGACGACGACCCGTCGGCACGCCAGCTGACCGGCCGCCTTCTGCGCAAGGCGGGGTGGAAAGTCAGCGAAGCGGGCAACGGCCGCATCGCGCTGCAGCGCATCGCCGAGGAGACGCCGGATCTCGTCATCATCGACCTGATGATGCCGGAGATGGACGGGTTCGATCTGATCGACGCGCTGCGCCGTGACTCGGCCACGCACTCGACGCCGATTGTCGTCGTGACCGCCAAGGACCTCACCGGCGAGGACCGCCAGCGTCTGAACGGCTCGGTGGGCCAGGTGCTGCAGAAGTCGGCGCATCGTCGGGATGAGCTGCTCGCGGCCGTCCGCAGGCAGGTGCGCGCCTGCGTTCAGCTGAAAACCGTCGCCTAGTCACTGGTATGGCCAAAATCCTCATCGTCGAAGACAACCCCATGAACCGCGACATGCTGTCGCGGCGCCTGATCCGCTCCGGACATTACGTACTGATGGCCGGCGACGGTCGTCAGGGCATCACGTCGGCTCAGACGGAAAATCCGGATCTGATCCTGATGGACATGAGTCTGCCCGAGATTGACGGCTGGGAGGCAACCCGGCGGCTGAAATCGGACAAGACAACCCGGCGCATCCCCGTGATCGCGCTCACCGCTCACGCCATGTCGAGCGACCGTCAGAAGTGTATGGAGGCGGGCTGCGACGACTACGACACGAAGCCGGTGGACTATCAGCGGCTGACCGCGAAGATTCAGGCCGCCCTTCAGACCGGGGCCATGTCGTGAGCCAGTCTCCGGCCCCGCTGCTGCTCGTGGACGATACCGAGGCCAACCGGGACATGCTGTCCCGGCGGCTGCAGCGGCTCGGCTACGAGGTCGTTCTTGCAGCCAGTGGGGCGGAGGCGCTCGAGATCGTGGCCCGGCAACGGGTGTCGCTGGTGCTGCTCGACGTCGAGATGCCTGGAATGAGCGGGCTCGACGTCCTGAGCACGCTGCG
>Ga0173480_10000826_pt1 | contig 10890 bp, 7 predicted proteins | sample NitcycUS209509C1_FD_122622 | JGI IMG/M metagenome (GOLD analysis project Ga0173480, IMG submission 122622) | Soil microbial communities from Arlington Agricultural Research Station in Wisconsin, USA - Nitrogen cycling UWRJ-S209-509C-1 (version... | ecosystem: Environmental > Terrestrial > Soil >... | reverse complement strand
GTTGGCCTTCCTTCTCCGGCGTCTCCTCGATGAGCTTCTTCACCACCATGTCGGTGTTCACGCCCTCGGACGCGGCGGTGAAGTTCGTCAGGACGCGGTGCCGCAGCACCGGATGCGCCAGCGTCCGGATGTCATCGTAGCTGACGTGGTAGCGCCCCTGCGTCAGCGCCCGCGCCTTGGCGCCGAGCACCAGGTACTGCGCCGCACGCACGCTGCCGCCGAACGCCACCCACTTGGTGATGAAGTCCTTGGCGCCCTCGTTCTTCGGCCGCGTCGCCCGCACGATGTCGAGTGCATGCCGCATGATCGGCTCGGCGACGGGCACTTTGCGCACCAGCCGCTGAAACGCCACCAAATCCTCGCCGCTGACCGGACGGTTCAGCTGCGGGTTCTGGATAGCGGTTGTCGTCGTCAGCACGCCCATTTCCTCGTCGTACGGCGGGTGCTCGATGATGATGTGGAACATGAAGCGATCGAGCTGCGCCTCCGGCAGCGGGTACGTGCCTTCGAGCTCGATCGGGTTCTGGGTCGCGAACACGTAGAACGGCTCGGCAAGGTTATATGTCTTGCCCAACACGGTGACCCGATGCTCCTGCATCGCTTCGAGGAGCGCCGACTGCGTCTTCGGCGGCGTGCGGTTGATTTCGTCCGCCAGCACGATGTTCGCGAAGATCGGGCCGGGCGCGAACACCATCTGCCGCCGGCCGGTCGTGGCATCTTCCTGCACCAGATCGGTGCCGGTGATGTCCGACGGCATCAGGTCAGGGGTGAACTGGATGCGCGAGAACTTCAGATCGAGCACGCGCGCCATCGTATGAATCAGCAGGGTTTTCGCCAGCCCCGGCGCTCCCACGATCAGGCTGTTGCCGCCCACGAACAGCGTCATCAGCACCTGCCCGATGACTTCGTCCTGGCCGACGATGATCTTCTTGAGCTCGGTGACGATCTGCTGCCGGCCCGCATTCATGCGGTCCGCAAGCGCGATGTCATCAGGGGAGTCGAGGTCGACGACGTCACTCACCATAGGGTTCACAGGGCCTCCTGATCCGACTTGCTTCTTCGTAGGGCGGGCTTCAGCGCCGCCTACTTCTTCAGCGCCGCTTCCGCGGCACGAATCTCCTGGGTCTTGCGGCCGATCGCCACACCAAGCATTTCGAGCTCGCTCATGTAGCGCGCCGGGTCCATGCTGTCCTTCAACAGGCGCAGGTTCTCGACGCGCCGCTCCATTTCCCGTCGTTCGGCATAGAGCGCCGCCACTTTCGGATCCATCCCGGCGGTGCCACTGTCGATCGCGCCCAGCGACACCACCGACGCCACCTTGCCGTCCTTGGTGGTCGGACCGATCTTCTGCGTGCCCTCCTTGTCGCCGTCGTCGTCGAGCAGCGCGTGCTCCGTCATGAGCAAGCCCTCGCGCTCGTAGGCGCGCTGCACTTCCGCGGTGGCGAACTGGAACGACTCGAGCACGGAGATGCGCTTGTTCTTGTCCAGGTCGGCGGCTTCCGACGTCAACGCCTCGACGAAGTGGCCGCCAAAGAGCGTGTCGTAGGTTTCGGCGCCGTTGCGCGTCGCGGTGATGATGGTGCGATTCGGGCCCGAGAGCTCGGCGAGAAACGGACCGCTGGCGCTGGTGGTATTGACGAACACGACGCGCCCCTTGACCTTGGCGAGCAGCGGCTTGAACGCCGCCGCCGTCATGTCCGGCCCGCGGAGATTGAACTTGGCTTCCTTGCCGTTGAAGTCGCCGTGGCCAATCAGCGTGACCATCACCACGTCGTCCGGGCCGGCCTGTGCGGCAAACGTGTCCAGCGCCTTGGCGACCAGCTCGCTCGCGTTCACCCGCTTGTCGCCCTCGTCCGGCTGGTCCGCGATATAGACCAGACGCTCCTTCGACACGCCGAGCTTGTCGGCCGACATCGCCAGCTGGGTGCCCCACTTATGAAACAGCTCCGCGTGCGTGGGGTCGCCGGCGAGGCCGACAACGATCAGCAGGAATACCTTCACCATTGGCACGTTCCCCGACCCGGTCTCTCCACACCTTGTCTCATGCCAGTCCCACGACGCGCCGGTAGCCCCACTCCACACACACGAGACCGAGCAGCGTGATGAGCACGATCGGCATGTTCCAGAGCGGACGCTCCTCCACCGACGTGACCCCGCGTCCGGCATAGCGGACGTCTTCGGCGAGCCCGCTGACTTTGTCGGAGGTGTAGAAGCGGCCTCCCGTTTCGTCGGCGATCCGGCGCAACGGCGCCGCGTGCATGGTCGGGTCGAAGTACTCCGAGTCCGCCGCTGCCGCGCGCACGAAGGCGACGGCGGAGCCGGCGCGCTTGTCGCCGCGCGTTGCGTCGACGGTCACTTCGTACGCACCCGCCTCCGCCGTGACGAAGGTACCGCGATACTCGCCACCGCGCTCACCGCTCCACTGCATCGGCACACTGATGACGCCGCCGCCGGGGCGCATGACCTGCGCCATCACCGTGGCGTCGTTCACCTCGAGAAAGCTCGGATCGGACACGGTGGCTTCGACCGTCACCGGCTCACCGGGCTCGACGCGCTCGGTGGTGCGCAGCTCGACCGGGCCGGGGACACCCTCGACCAGCAGCCGCAGCATCTGCCGCCAGAACCGTTCGTGCGTCTGGTCCTCGACCGGAATCGACGCGTGCATCTGCCAGGTCCACGAGTCCTGCACCGGAAACGCCATCGTCCGGCCGCGACCGAACTTCTGAACCGACAGCACCGGATAGTCGCGATTGCGCTCGTCCACGCCGTTCAGCAGCTTGGAAGCCGCCGGCTTCAGGGCGAGAGAAGCGTTGATCGTCGTCAGCAGGGGCAGTTGCGGCCATCGAGCGACGGAGGCCGCCTCGGTATCCGCAATCTGCGTGACCGCGTTCTCCTGTCCGGCCCGCGTCGGGCCGACCTTCAGGCGCAGGAACCCAGTGGGCTCGGAGGAGGGCGTCCGCGGGTCGATCACGAGCGGCAGCACATCGGCCACCGGGGTTCCGCCAAACCCGCCTTCGCCGAACGACCGCGCACCACCGAGCATCAGCAGCCCGCCGCCGCGGCGGTCGACAAAGTCGGCGATCATCTGCAGCTGTTCGCCGCTGAAGGCGCTGGCTTCGATGCTGCCCAGGATCAGACCGCGATAACCGAACAGTTCCTCGCGCGTCTTGGGAAACCCCGTAGCCAGTTCGTCGGGACTCTCCGGCTCGTTGACGAAGAGCCGCATGTACTTGTTGTCAGCCGTGCGCTGCAGCGCGATGACCTCGAGATTCTTGTCGTCGGCGACGGCACGGCGGAGGAAGCGCATCTCCCAGCGGGGCTCGCCCTCGAAATACAGGATCTTCTCGCGCGCGTCACGCACCTGGACGGCCGCCTCACGGCTGTTGTTCTGGGTCACCACCTCCCCCTCGAGCGGCGCGACGCGGAACTTGAACATGCGCGAGCCCGGCTCGGTGGCTGTCGCCCGCACCTTGACGGTGATGGCGCTGCCGTCCTTGGGCAGGTTGACCTGCTGGGTTCCGATGATGCGGCCGTCGTCTTCGACGTCCACCGTGACGGTCCTCCCGCCATACCCGCTGTTGGTGATGACCACGTCGATGAACAGCAGCGCGTCTTTGAGGACGCTGCGTGGTGTCGTGACGCGGTCGATCTGGAGGTCGTGCGCCAGCTTCTCGCTGCCGACGGCAACGGTAAACACCGGCAGCCGCGACGCCTTCATCCCGAGCAGCGCGTTGGTGATGGCCTGATCACTCGTGTCTGCCCCGTCCGACAGGAGCACGACGCCGGCGAGCGGCAGACCGGCGAGCTCGTTCCTCACACCCTCCAGTGACGCACCGAGCTTCGTCTGCGAGCCGTCGTAGGCGAGATCCTTCGCCGATTCGGCACGGGCGGCCGCCGCAGAAAAGCGGAAGAGCCGCACCTGGAAGCGCTCGGACAGCGCCTTCATCAGCGGGCCGGAGACGTCGCCGAACTGCTGACGGATGAACTCGGCTCGCGCCTTCCCCTGCCAGTCGGGAATCTGCATGCTCTTGGAATCGTCCATGAGCACCGCCACGACGTTCTGTTGCGGAACGGCCGCACGCACGATCAGCGTCGGGCGGAACAGGCAGAACAGCACCAGCGCCAGGGCCGCGACGCGGAGCGCGGTGAGCACCATGCGGTCGCGAGGGCGTCCCTCGTTGACGCGCACACGGCGATAGGTCAGAACGGCGAGCGCGACGACGGCGGCTATGAGCAGTGAGGCAATGAGCGCACCCGTCGTGAGGTTGAACCGCAGCTCACCCTCCTGAAAGACGATCGGCGGATATGCGAACAGCGCCTGAAACACGGTATCCGACATGGCAGCTCCGGAACCACGCGATACCCGGCTGAGCCGGGGACCGCTTCCAGTCGTCCCACCGCGGACCGGACGTCACCGGATGCGCGCGGGTGTTAAAGAGTGGGGGATTGTACATAACGCGAACGTTAAATTTGTACAGTCCTGACGCGTCTTTCGCGCCAGTGTACGACGCAGGTGAGTGGTTGGCGGTCTTGAGATGTGACTTTTTGGCGAGTTCGAAGGCTCCGGGCGCTTCCAGCCTCACCAGGGACTTACCTAAATGCGTGATGCTCGGGGGCTGGGAACTTCGGGCTCGGCCTGTCTCGCCGACTTGTCCGCCGTAGCTTTAGCGCAGGCGGAAGCTTCAGCGGAGGCGGAGATTCGGGACTCGGCCGGTCAGATGAGGCGCGCGGCCAGCAGTATCAGGACAGCGATAGAAATCACCCGGGCGGCCTTTGGCGACGTGTGCTTGAGCCAGTTCCACTGCCAGGCAAGCGCCGTCATGCTGGCAATGAGCACCAGAACCACCCCCAGCACCTGCACCGGGTTGAGGGTTGGGCCATACAACTGGTACAAGCCGGGCCCCCAGATGGACCCGTAGACGATACAGAGGTGGACGAAGTAAATCAGCAGCGTTTCCTGGGCAACGGCTCCGAACACGCGCGGCAGCCTGGTGATATAGCCGGTGCCGTGCGCGATGCCGCCCAGAATCAGCAGGCAGGTCCCCATCCGGAGCAGCACTTCGGGAGGGATGAAGGTCCATTGACCGCCCCCAAAGAGGTCGAACGCAAAGGGCCTGATGGCCCAACCCGCCAGGGTCATCCCCACCCCGCCGCCCAGCAGCACCTTGTTGGCAAAGGCCGGGAGGTTCGACGCGCCCCACCGGGCAAAGATCTGCCCCAGCCCGACCCCTAGCAGGATGTACGCGCTCCAGGGAAAGAGCGGAAATAGCGAGCCGGTGTCCTGTTCCAGATACGACGACGCCCAGAGCGGCAGCCTGGCCGGCCAGTCCACGAGCCACAGGCCTGGCGTCACCATCACGATCGTGCACGCCAGGGCCAGCGACACGACCGTCAGCACCTGCCGGGAGCGCGACACGAGCACAAGAAACTGGATGGAAAGAAAGCTGATCCCGATGAGCTGGAGGACGTCCACCGACAGGAACGCCCGCCAGCGGGCATCGTTCACCGTCCAGATCTCGGCGAACTTCGGAACTGGAAAGTGCAGCGCGTAGCCGAGCACGATGAACAGACTGAACCGCCGCGCGCGGTTCAACACGGACCGCGAGATGCGGAGGTGCGACGGCCAGTGCCGGACGGTTGCGATGCTGAAGGCAAAGCCGGACAGCAGCAGGAACAGGCTGGACGTCAGCCCGCGCTGAAAGGTCCAGACATCGAACCACGTGCCGGCGCGATACGAATGCGCCAGCAGCGCGTCCACGGAGTGGCCGTAGAGCATGAATACCACTGCCACCGCGCGGGCGAGGTCGATGAAGATGACGCGGTGAGAATGGACGCCGGAAGTCTGGCGCCCCCTTGTGGCTGTACGCGGGGCAGGAGAACGATCCGACACACGCCTCTCAGTGGGTCATGGCATGCAGCAGAACGTTGATGCCGAGGGCGTAGCCATACGGCGAGAACTGCAGGAAGAACTCCGGGTCCTCTCCCTCGCGCTCCCACGAATCGGCCACGTCCGTGTTGTGGGTCATCACCACCATGATGCGACCGTCGGCATCGCGAATCGCCTTGAATTCAGCGAACGGGCTGTCCTCGAAGCGTTCCCGGGTTTCGAGGCCGCCACTACGCCGCCAGAACCCGATATTGGTGATCTGGGGCACTTCCTGCACGCTGAACTGCGAGTGGAAGACGGGATCCGACAACGGCACGTCGACGATGGGATAGTCCCTGGGGTCGAGCACCTTGGCAATCTCCGAGGTCCACTGCTCCCAGGCCGGCGTGCCCCAGAAGTCGTCCACCCACAGGAAGCCACCCTTCAGCAGGTAGGCCCGCAGTTTCGCCGCTTCCTCAGGACTCAGCCCGATGGTGCCGACGTCCGAGGCCATGGTGAACGGACACTGAAACAGCGCCGCGTCGGTGAGGCGGACCACGAAGTGATTCGGCCGGCGACTCTGCTCGTTCGAGCTGACCCGGGTGCGAGTGAGCTCGGAGAACCGGATCGACAGGTTGATTTCGCCGTAGGGATAGTCGGTGCGCCAGCCGCCCCCGGCCTGTTCGCGCCGGACCTGGTTGTACATCAGCCGGCACACGACGAAATCGCGGTCAGGCAACGGATCCGGCGCAAATATGGGCGGAATGTTGCCGAATTCTCCCCCGCCGCCGATCTGCGCATAGGCGAAACCGCCGGTCACGAGCAGCGCCAGGAGACAGGCGACCGCGGCGCGCGGGAGATGGGAGCGTCCCATGAGTGCATTACATCATAGGCCTCAGGAAGCAGGCCTCAGGCCTCAGGGCTGGGCCAGGCCGCAGGATGTAGGCCGGGGCTCGCGTCGCAGCCCCGGCATCACCCCTACTTCAATGGCGAATAATCCGTCGCTTCCAGATAGACCGATTCCGGCGCCTTGGCGAGAATGCGACCATTGGCCTCGGACTCGGTGGACACTTTCGTCCACTCCGGGTCGTTGCGGAAGGCGGTCCAGCTCTGCGTGGCCGCCGCGCGGCTCTTGTGTGCGATGACGTAGATCATCGTGTTGGCCGACAGCGGCGTGTCCATCGGCTTCCAGTAGCCGACATTCTGCATTCCGTGCTTCTCGAAGATCCGCAGCGTGTGATTCTTGAACCGCGCGTGCAAGGCTGCGAGCTTTTCCGCGTCCACCGCAGTGTAGGTTCGCAGCTCGAACACACGCCCCGGCGCCTGTGCGTATGTGACCGGCTCACCCGGCACAACCCCACGAAGCATGAACCCGCCCGCGAACGCGACCACCAGCGCACCGACCATCCACAGCTTCTTCATGGACACCCTTTCACAGCCGTCTGAATACTGATTCCTGATCCACCGGGCCTGCTTCGCGAGGCGCGGCCTACATTGCCTGGTCCCTTGCCCAGCCCTGAGGCCTGAGGCCTGAAGCCTGAAGCCTTACTGGATCCGTCCTTCGACCACTGAGAGCATCGACTCGGTCGGCACCACGTTCGTCAGCGTGAAGCCGGCGCGCGTGAAGAGTGCGGCGAACTCCTCGGCCGTGCGCTCACGGCCGCCGGGCAGCAGCAGCATCTCCAGGTCGAGCAACTTGCCGAAGTCCGGGCGATTGTCCGACGCCAGCACGGCCTCGAGCAGGATGACGCGCCCCTGCGGCTTCCCCTCGAGCGCCTTGCGGATGCTCGTGAGAATGGCCACGGCCCGGTCATCGTCCCAGTCGTGAATGATGTGCTTCATGATGTAGGCGTCGCCACCAGCCGGCACCGCCTTGAAGAAGTCGCCACTCTCGGTGCGCACGCGATCGCCGACACCCGATGCGGCGAGGAGCGGGGCGCTGCCGGCAGTCACGTGGTCGAGGTCGAAGAGCACACCGTGCATCTGCGGATACTCGCGCAGGACGGACGTCAGTACGTGCCCGTGCCCCCCGGCGACGTCGACCAGCGTGCCGATGCCGCTGAAGTCGTAGACCTTGAGCACGGCCGGCATCACGTTGGCGCTGAACGCGGTCATCGCATTGTTGAAGCTGGCCGACCATGCCGGCGTCTTCGCCAGATACTCGAAGAGCGGCATGCCGACCACCTTCTCACCGGCGGGCTTCCCCGTCTGCACCGAGTGCATCGCCTCGGCGTAGGTCTGGAAATGCAGCGGATCGGTGATGAACTCGATACCGTCGCCCAGTCGGCCGGGCCCTTTGCGCAGCAGTTCCGCCGGCGGCGTCAGCGCGAAGGTGCGGGGTGCGGTTTCGTCGAAGATGCCGAGACTGGCCAGCGCGCGCAGCACCCGGTACAGGCCATCGGGCTGCACACCCGTGTCGCGGGCCAGATCAGCGACCGGCCGCGGCCCGTTCGACAGACGCTCGGCGATATCAAGTCGCATCGCCACCTGCAGCGCTGCCGACGCCATGAACCCGGAGGCAACCTGGAAGATGAGTTGAGCCGCAGAAGCGTCGGGCGGAGCCGTCGATGTGTCAGGAGTCATGTGTGCGAGGGGTCCTGGATGTGATGTAGGCGGGGGCTCGTCTTGCTCAGGCATCCGAGCGCAGGCAGCCCCGGCGATTCGACCGCACATTATAGAACGCACACTCCGCGGTAATCTTGACGGTCGACTGGCCTGCCTCGCCGCCGCAGCGGAACTGCACGGGCGCGAGGACACGAGGCCGGTCATGTAGGGCGGGTCCTTTCGGACCCGCCGGAGATTCAGTCGCATGCGTCACTTCCGTCGCGTCCGTCTCGTATCGATTCTGTTTGCGAGCCTCGGGCTCGCCTCCGCCTGCGGTCGCCACGAGGATACCGCGCCAGCGGCGGCGTCCACCGCCGCCCCGGCATCCGCGGAGACCGCCACCGCGGGTCGCAAATATCTGCTGGAAACCGTCGAGGACGCGGCAGTGGTGCAGCTGTATGCCGACGGATTTTCGTCGCTGCCGCTGCGCGACAAGACCCTCATCTATCACCTGACGCAGGCGGCGATCGCCGGGCGCGACATCTTCTACGACCAGAAGCATCGCGACGCGCTGGCCATGCGGCGGGTACTCGAGGCGATCCTGTCGCAACCGGCAGGGATCGACGCGCCAACGCTGACCGCCATCCAGACCTACGCCAAGCTGTTCTGGATCAACAACGGCCCCTATAACAACCTGACCTCGCAGAAGTTCGTGCTGACCATCGGCCCGGACGCCCTTGCCACCGCGGCGAAGAACGCGGCCGCCGCCGGCGCCGCCTTTCCCACCGCATCCGGCGAGTCGCTCGACACGCTGCTGGCGCGGCTGCGGCCGATGTTCTTCGATCCGAACGTCGATCCGGTGGTGACCAGCAAGTCGCCGCCGCCCGGGCAGGACATCCTGTCGGCCAGCGCCAACAACCTGTATGCCGGCGTCCGCGAACGCGACCTCAACGGCTTCAAGGAACGCTATGGCCTCAACTCGCGGCTGGTGAAAGCCAACGGCACGCTGGTCGAAGAGGTGTACCGCCTCAACGGCCGCTACGGAAAGGAGATCGCCGGCATGGTCCGGCATCTCGAGGCGGCCGTTCCGTTTGCCCCGCCGGCCACGGCCAAGGCGCTGCGGGCGCTGATTCAGTTCTATCGCACCGGCGAGGAGTCTGACCGCGTGCAGTACGACATCGCCTGGGTCCAGGACAAGGATTCGCCGGTGGACACCATCAACGGCTTCATCGAGGTGTATCTCGACGCCCGCGGCGTGAAGGGCGCCTACGAAGGGCTGGTGTTCTACGTCAACCAGGCCAAGACGGCGCGCATCCGATCGTTTGCGAACAATGCCCAGTGGTTCGAAGACCGGATGCCGTACGACGCGAAGTTCCGCAAGCCGATGGTGAAGGGCATTGTCGCCAACGCGATCGACGTCGTGGTCGAAACGGGCGACGCCGGTCCGGTGACGCCCGTCGGCATCAATCTGCCGAACGACCAGCGCATTCGCGAGGAATACGGCAGCAAGTCGATTGCACTCACCAACGTGTCCGAAGCCGGAACGGCCGCCGTGCCGTCCTCCATGCGTGACGAGTTCTCGTGGACGCCCGAGGAAGCGCAACGCGGCAGCACACACGGCGTGCTGGCGAACGAGCTGCTGACCGACATGCACGAGGTGATCGGCCACGCCTCAGGCCAGCAGGCGGCCGGCACTCCACGGCTGCGCGCCGATGCGCTCGGCGAACATGCGTCCGCACTCGAGGAAGCGCGTGCCGATCTCGTCGGCCTCTACTTCACCGCCGATCCGAAGCTGGTGGAGCTCGGCATCGTCAGTGCGGCCGATCATCCGGACCTGATCAAGGCGCAGTACGAGTCCTATGCCCGCAACGGCCTGGTGCAGCTGCGTCGTGTCCGCAAGGGCACGCACATCGAGGACGACCACATGCGGAACCGCCAGATGATCGTCGAATGGCTGCGCGCCAACACCAAGGCGATCGACACACGGCAGCGCGACGGCAAGACCTACTACGTCGTCGTCGACACCCAGGCCTTCCGCGAGGGCAGCGGCCGCCTGCTGGCGGAAGTGCAGCGCATCAAGAGCGAAGGCGACTACCCGGCAGCCAAGGCGCTGTTCGACAAGTACGGCATCACCTTCGACCCGAAGCGGCGCGACGAAGTGGTCGCCCGCGTGGACAAACTGAAGCTGCCGTCGTACATGGGGTTCGTGATGCCGACGCTCACCGCCGTGACCGGCGCCGACGGTGCGATCACCGACGTCCAGATCTCCTATCCGATGGACCTCACGAAACAGATGATGGAGTGGGGGCGCAGACAGTAGGCCGGGGCTCGCGAAGCAGCCCCGGCGTACCGGTGCGAGGGCTGGTCGCGCCGTAGCGAAGGTTCGAGGGTGCGAAGGTTCGAAGGTTCGAGGGTGCGAAGGTTCGAAGGTTCGAGGGTGCGAAGGTTCGAAGGTTCGAGGGTGCGAAGGTTCGAAGGTT
>Ga0173480_10000825_pt1 | contig 10893 bp, 7 predicted proteins | sample NitcycUS209509C1_FD_122622 | JGI IMG/M metagenome (GOLD analysis project Ga0173480, IMG submission 122622) | Soil microbial communities from Arlington Agricultural Research Station in Wisconsin, USA - Nitrogen cycling UWRJ-S209-509C-1 (version... | ecosystem: Environmental > Terrestrial > Soil >... | reverse complement strand
GCGACAAGCGCCGGGCTGCGATCCGGGTTCGAGTACGAGCTCGAGTACGACACAAGCGCAAGGGGCCTCGACGAGTTCGAGCCCGAAGTCGAACGCGCCGCGTCCACGGCGGTAGAGCAGGGCGACGCGGTAAACGTGCGGCTGAACTGGCTCGAAGGGCGCGGGCCGTCTCGCCGGCGGCGCCGGTTCGTGATGCCGGTCGCTGGAGCCGCTGTCGTCGTCGCCGCTGTCGCTTGGTTCGTGACGACGCAATCGGTCGCCTGGGTCGGAACGACGTCATCAGTTGTTGCGCCTGCGCCGAACGCGCCACCCGCCCCGGCGCCTGCGGCCGCTCCGAGTGCCGCGGTCCCGCCTGCCGTCGCCGTCAGTGAAGCCGCGGTTGAGCCACGGGAGGTTGCGCCGGAGGCCGCGCGACCGGTCACCCAACCGCAACCGAGCCAGGCGGCACCGAACCCGCCGCGTGTGGCACCGAAGGCGCTGCGTGCGGCACCGGATCCGCCGCGTGCGGCGATCGACCACACGCTCGCCGGCGTCAGTCAGGCGTATCGGGCGTTGGATGCCGAGGCGCTCGGCGTCGTCTGGCCCGGCGCCGACGCCGCGGCGCTGTCGCGGCAGTTCTCGTCGCTCAAGTACCAGGCGCTCTCGTTCGACACCTGTGAGGTGCGGGCCATGGGTCCCGATCAGGCCGTCGCCTCGTGTGCGGTCTCGATCGCTGCCGCCGCCAAAGAGGGCGACCCCTCGCTGCAGCAGCGGCGCGAGTCGTGGACGATTGTCCTCGCACGCAAGGGCGATCGGTACCTGATTACCGGCGTCTCCACCCGTCGCGGGTGATCCGGCGGAGGGGCCGGCTCACTCGAACGTGAGCAGCTCCTTCTCGGCCGGGCGCTGCATGCCCTTCTCGTGGTACTCCTCCCAGATCTTCGCCCAGGGCCGGTCGTACACATTCGGGACCTTGTAGGGGATCACCGTTCCCGGGACCACCGGTTTCGCGACCCCGTCCACCGGGTAGATCGTTTGCACGCACTCGATGAACGTGAACGGTTCGCCGGTGTCGAAGCCGCTGACGCGCATGAGCGTCCGCGTCATCCGGATCGGTTCCACGAGCGCTTCGGGGTCGTAGAAGACGCCTTCGTGGTTCAGGCCGAGGAACTTGCCGGCCGCGTCGCGGTGGGGCGTGTAGATCTCGATCGTCTGCAGCTTGCTGGAGAACTCCGGGTTGCCGTGCACCTTCCAGCCCTGGATGTTCGACGTCCAGGTGATGAGGGCGTCCCCGTCCCAGAAGCCGATGGTGTCGCCGTACCAGCGCGGGACGTCCGCGCCGAGGCGCGGCACCGGGCCGTCCATGGTGAACGAGCGGCCGATGTGGATGTTGGTGATGAAGTTGTCGGCGTCGCCGGCCAGGAACTGGACGAGCGTGGGTGTCACGATCACCGAGTGGGGCTGGTTCGTGACCGCGTGGTAGTGCCAGCGCCGCATGAAACCCTCGGGCCAGCAGTACTGCGCCGGCCACTGCGGCGCGTTCGTGTGTGCGTCGTGATAAGCCTCCTGCACCATCCGCGTCTTGTACTCATCGGTGAGAAGTGAGAGCAGCGTCGGATACTGGCTCCACAGCAGCTCGGCGTACCAGTTCTGTCCGCGGTGCCACACGTAGCGCCCGCTCCAGTCGCCTGGCACCGTGGCGTACGTGTGCTGGGTCGGCCCGCCCCGGGCCTTCGCTTCGCCGAGCAGCGCCTCGTAGTGCGCCTGCGCCGTCGTGAACTTGTAGGGGCTGACCATCCCTTCGCGCGGGTAGTCCCGATCGCAGTAGCCCCATGCGGCCGAAGCGGGCGGCTTCGCCCCGATCATTCCGCCGCGCCACTGCTGCTCGAGACCGTAAGGGCTGTTGCAGCGGAAGTAGCGCTTGTCGGTCCACAGCGCGCGGTCGGCGTAGAAGTCCTTCGACGTGAAGATGTCGGTCTTCAAGGGCTCGATCGCGCCGGGGACGCCGCCGTCGCGGGCGGCGCCGAGGAACCCCTCGAGCCGATCGCCGGTCGCCGGGCCGTCGAGCGGCCCCACCAGCCAGTGTTGCTGCGGATAACCGGTGATCTCGCGTGGTGGAATCGCCTCGATGTCCTCGGTCTTTCGCCAGCTCTCCCAGGGGATGGCCGGAACCACGGGGGCGCCGCGGCCGGCGCTGGTGAATGCGGGCGCCGGCGTCTCTGCACGCGAGCACGAGATGGCCGTGGCCGCGCACAGCGCGGCAAGCGCGGCGCGAACGCTCTTCGGGGCAAGGATCTGCGGCATAGGCCGCCGATCATAGGCCGCTGGGTCGTTCGCGTCGAGACTGTTCCCCTCCTTCGCGCTTCGCGCTTCGGCGCACAAGCGGTAGCATGACCGCCGGCGCCTGCGGGAGCGGGCGCCTCAAGGAGGAAACCGCCGTGCGCGCAACCCTGACCATCACCTGCCTCGTCGTCTCGTCGCTGAGCGCGGCCTACGCGCAACAGACTCCTGCGCCCGGGACGCAGAAGCCGGGCATGGCGCCGCGGCCGCCGCTGCTCTACAGCGAGACGTGGAAGCTGCCGCCGTACACCGGCGAACAGACCGACGAGAACATGCGCGTCACGCCGGCGGTGGTGACCAACCCTCGCCTCGAGATGAAGCTGTACGGGACCGACGCCGCGGTGGTGCGCGCGGCGGTGCACGAGGAGCGCATCGACCTGTGGAACGGGATGTCGTCGTCGCCGGTGGCGGTGACGCTGCGGGACCGTCGTAACTTCGTCAACCTGACGGATCCCGCCCGTTTGCGCTGGATTCTCCGCACCAACGCCATTCATCTGCTGCACCCGGTCGTGCGGTTGGCGGACGGCAGGCTCATCGTCGGCGATCGCGGGATCAGCACGCATGGCGAGTTCCTCACGGTGGAGATCGCCTTCACCAACATGCGCTGGTACGGACTGGATCCAGCCAAGGTGATCGTGCTCACCGAGGTGAGGAGCCCCGACTTGAGCAAGGTGGATGAGGTCGGCGTCGCAATGCTCCTGCCGGGCGGCGGGCATGGCATCGCCGGGTCGGCCAATCTGTCGAACGTGGAGCTGTTCGCGTATCCGGTGCCGCGGTAGACGGAAGCCGCCCCGCCCCGCACCCGATGTTTTCCCGCAAAAAATGGCTCGAAACCGGACGACAAGGCGCTATGATGCACGTGTTCGGCGTCTGCCCGTGCATGGCAGCGCACCGGATCGTGGTCAGGAACATGTTCTCTTCGAGAGGAGTCGAGTGAATGGCAAAGAAAGGTGGCGCACCCACGAAGTCTGAAGTTGTGGCTCAAATCTGCAAGGATGCCGAACTGTCCCGCAAGCAGGTCGCTGCGGTGTTCGAGTCGCTGAACGGCATCATCAAGAAGAGCCTCCGTGGCGCCGGAATGTTCACGCTGCCCGGCCTGCTCAAGATGAAGGTCGTCAAGAGGCCCGCCACGAAGGCGCGTCAGGGCATCAATCCTTTCACCAAGGAAAAGATGATGTTCAAGGCAAAGCCGGCCTCGAAGAAGGTCCGCGTGCTGCCGCTCAAGAGCCTCAAGGCGCTGGTGAACTAGCCCGATTCCCCCGTCCCCGAAAGTCTCGCGGGCGGGTTCCGCGCTGTTGCGGACGTCGCGTCCAACAGCCGGATCCGCCCGCAGCTCCCGCCCTTCGTTTTCACGCCGCCGGCTGCTCCTGAGCCCGAGAGCCCCGATGGTGATGGTGATGCGCAGATCCCTGGCTTACGTCGTCCTCGCCATCCTGTGCTCGGCCGGAATCCATTCCCCCGTACGACTCCAGGGTCAGGCGTCAGGGGCCTCCCTCACGCCATGGCTCGACACGGCGCTCCGGCAGGGCACCGCCGATCAGCGCCACGCCGTGTGGGTGTACTACCGCGACAAGGGAGCTCGGGTCACCGCCCAGTCCACGTCGCTCCCCGTCTCGGCCCGTGCGCTCGGCCGGCGGGCGAGGCGTGCCCGCGCGGCCGCCTGGAATGCGTACGACGATCGGGCGGTGGCGTCTGCGTATGTCGAGCAGGTGGCGGTGCGTGTGACGCGCGTACGCCATACGCTGCGCTGGTTGAACGCGACGAGCGTCGAGGCGACGGCCACACAGGTTCGTGCACTGGCCGCGCTGCCCTTCGTCGATCGCCTGGACGTCGTGCACCGGTATCGCGCCGAGAGGGAACCGCAGGAGGCGGTTCGGCCGGCCGCCGCGCCTGACGGACATCGCCTCCGGGGGCTGAGTACGCATGCGCTCGACTACGGCACCTCGTTCGAGCAGCTCTCGCAGATCCGCGTGCCCGAACTCCACGAGCGGGGCCTGTCCGGAGACGGCGTGCTGGTCGCGCTGTTCGATACCGGCTTTCCCAACCTCGAACACGAAGCCTTCTCCGCGATGAAGATCGTGAGCCAATGGGATTTCATCCGTGGCATCGACGACGTGCGCGGAGGCGGCGACGGCCACGGGACCGCGACGCTCTCGGTGGCCGGCGGCTTCCGGCCAGGCGAGCTCATCGGGCCCGCCTTTGGCGCCTCGTTCGTGCTGGCCGTCACTGAAGACATCCGAAGCGAGACGCCAATCGAAGAGGACAACTGGGCCGCGGCCGCGGAATGGGCCGAGTCGTGGGGAGCCGATGTCATCAGCTCGTCGCTGGGGTATGCGCAGTTCGACCTGCCCCATGCGAGCTACACCGACCGCGACATGGACGGGATGACGGCGGTGGCCACTCGCGCGGCCACGATGGCGGCGGCGCGAGGCGTGGTCGTGGTGAACTCGGCCGGGAACGGTGGTTTTCATCCCACCAGGAACACGCTGGTGGCGCCCGCGGACGGGCTCTACGTCGTGTCGGCCGGCGCCGTGGATCGCACCGGTGCTCGCGCGGACTTCAGCTCGGTCGGGCCGACCGCGGACGGGCGCACGAAGCCCGATGTGGCGGCGTTGGGCGTAGCCGTGAAGAGCGCCACGGTCGTGACGACCGACTCCTACGCGGCGTTCAGCGGCACGTCGCTGTCGTGTCCGCTCATCGCGGGCGTCGTGGCGCTCCTGCTGCAGGCGCACCCGGCCTATTCGGTCGACGACGTCCTGCTCGCCCTGCGCGCGACGTCGAGTCAGAGCGCCGTGCCGGACAACCTGCTCGGTTGGGGAGTCCTCGACGCGGTCGCCGCAGTGGATCTCGAGCTCGGTTCCGTCGCGGCGCCGGTCGAAGATGCGGGCGCTGCGGTCAGCCGTCGATAGCCAGCCCGCCTCTCACGGGGATGGCGTGGCAGCCTCGGAGAGAAATCGTTCGACGAGCCGGGCCGTGATCTCGGCATAGTCCGTATCGGTCGGTGCGCTGACCGCCTCGGCGAGGTAATCGCCGTGCCCGCTCGGCAACACGAGCAGACGGGCATCGGGAAACAGCCGCGACAGCTCCACCGCGTGTTCCAGCCGGCCGACGTCCCGATCGCCGGTGATCACCAGCGTCGGTGCACGCACGCCGCGCACCGCCGCGTCGGGCACGTCCGCAAACGTCGCCATGCGCGCCGCGTCCTTGTCGTGCATGGTCTCGAGTCTCTCCGGATCAGGCGTGACCGCCAGGAACGCGTCCTTCAAGGCCTGCGGCATGTTGGAGATATCCGCCTGCTTGATGAACTCCCACAGCTGCGGCTGCGCGCCCTCGCGTTTCGTGAGGGATGACGCGAACACCAGCCTGCGTACGAGGCGCGGATGCCGAATCGCGACCTGCAGCGCAACGGTGCCGCCGTTGCTGAAGCCGAGAAGATCGGCCCAAGGGACCTGCAGGTGTTGAAGCAGCCCGGCCACGTCGTCGGCCGATTGCTCGAACGTGACCGGCTCGCCGCGATCGGACGTGCGTCCGTGCCCTTGCTCCTCGAGCGCGATGACGCGGCGGTTGCGGGCCAGGAACGGGAGTACCCGGCCGAAGTTCGAGTCGATCGTCGAGCCGCCGCCGTGAAGGAGCACGAGAGGTGTCCCGTCCTGCCTGCCGTGCACTTCGTAATAGATGTGGATGCCGTTCACCGGTGCTCGAGTCATGTCGTGAGGATTCCTTACTCCAGCTCTCGCGCTCCGTCAACGGTTGGCCGCCGTTTCTGACAGCAGCCGTAACGAAGAATTCAGGAACTCTTCAGGTCGGTCAGGCATTCGCCTTACTAGACTGCGGCTCCGGGCGCCGGTGGTGCGCCTGCCAAGGAGATTCCCGGAATGCGGAGTGCGGTTGCCTGTGCCCTTTCGATATGTGTCGGGTTCTTGCTGATTTCTTCGCCTGCGTTCGCGCAGGACACCCTGTCCATTCATGGACGCGTGACCGATCGCCAGGGCGGGGCGGTCGTGGGCGCAACGGTCATCCTGACGCCCGCCGCCGGGCCGGCGCAGACCGCGCAGTCCGCGGCCGACGGCACGTTCGGCTTCGAAGGCTTGCGGCTGCCGAACTACACACTGCAGGTCAATTCCCCAGGCTTCGCCGCCTGGAGCCAGGTGCTGCGCCTCGCCTCGGGGCGCACCGACGTGGCGGTTACGCTGGACGTCGCGGGGCTCAGCGAAACGGTGGGCGTGGTCGGCACCGGGGTGTCGCCGCTCGTGGTCCCGGCTCCCACCGCCAGCCGCCTCGGGATTACGCCGCTCGAGACGCCGGCGAGCCTCACGATCGTGACCGGCGAGATCATCCGCCAGCGCGGCGACGTCACCGTGGAAGACGCGGAAACGCGGATGGTCGGCATCACCAGCCAGGGCGCGCCCGGCAACGGGGGCGGCGCCCGCATGTCGCGCGGCTTCGGCGGCCTGAACTCGCTGATGAAGCTGTACGACGGTGCGCAGCTGTTCGTGGCGTCGGGCACGCTGACCTTCCCGTTCGACACCTGGAGCGTCGAGCGCATCGAGTTCCTCGGCGGCCCGGCGTCGGTGATGTATGGCAACGGCGCCATCGGCGGCGTCGTCAACGTCATTCCCCGTCGTCCGAACCGGTTCACGACCGAAAACGCCCTGCGGCTCAGCCTCGGTTCGCAGAACACGGTTCGCGCGGCCTTTGGCCGCGGCGGGCCGATCAACAGCCGCGTCGCCTACCGCGTGGACGTCAGCCACAATTCGTCCGATGGCTACGTCGAGCGCGGCGAGTCGCACAATACGGCGGTGTCGGGTTCGATGTCCTTCGCGGTCACGCCGCGGCTCGACATCACGGTCTCGGAAGACTTCGGCTATCAGGAGCCGATGAAGTACTTCGGCAGCATCCTGGTGAACGGCCAGCTGAACGAGTCGCTTCGTGACGTCAATTACAACGTCGGCGACGCCGACATCTACTACAAGGACAGCTGGACGCAGTTCAAGACGGAGTGGCGCCCACTGCGCAACATCGTCGTCCGCAACAACTTCAACGTGCTCTCCTCGAACCGGTTCTGGCACGACGTCGAGACCTACGCGTACGTCCCGGCGACGCAGATGGTCAATCGCACCAGCTTCATCGAGATCTTCCACGACCAGCTCCAGTTCGGCGAGCACGCGGAGGCGACGATCAGCAGCTCACTCGGCGGCCGCACCAACACCACGTCGTTCGGGTTCGACTACTCCTGGACCCGCTTCGACCACACGAACAACGCGCCGTACAGCGGATCGAGTCTCGTGCCGGTGACCAATCCCGACCCCGGCGTGTTCCTCAACGTCGCCGGTACCAGCCCCGAGTTCACCGCGCGCCAGGACCAGTACGCGCTGTTCGTCGAGGATCGGCTGGTGCTCGACAAGCGGTGGTCGCTCGTCGGTGGCGTCCGGGTGGATCGTTACGCCGTCGACCGGGACGCGCTTCGCCTCGGGACGACGGCCAGCCGCACGTTCACGCCGGCCAACTGGCGTGGCGGCCTCGTCTATGCGCTGCGCCCCGACGTCACGTTCTACGGGCAGTACGCCACGGCCACCGACGCCGTGGGCACGCTGCTCACGCTCAGCCCCGAGCAGCAGCTCTTCGACCTCACGCCGGGACGTCAGATCGAAGTCGGCGCCAAGCAGTCGTTTGCCAACGGACGCGGCGAATGGACCGTGGCCGGGTATCAGATCGTGAAGGAAAAGCTGCTGGTGCCAGACCCGAACAATCCGACGCTGCGGCAGCAGATCGGCCAGCAGTCATCGAAGGGGATCGAGCTCTCCGCGTCGATCGACGTCGGCGCCGGGCTCCGTGTCGACAGCAGCCTCGCGGTGCTGGACGCACGCTACGACGACTTCACCGAAGTGATTGGGGGAGTGGTGACGTCGTGGGCGGGCAACACGCCCACCAACGTGCCGGAGCGCGTCGGCAGCCTGTGGCTGGCGTGGAATCTGCCGCGGCAGTGGCTGGTCCAAGGCGGGCTGCGCTACATCGGCAGCCGCTATCTGAACAACGCGAACACGGTGACGACGCCGGCGGCCACGGTGGTGGACGCCAGCGTACGGCGCCGGTTGACCCAGCGGGTCAGCGTGGATGTCCGGGCCACGAACCTCTTCGACAAGTTCTATCTACAGAGCGTGTCGGGGGCGCCAATCCCGCTGCGCGGCCGCATCGCTCCGCCCCGCGCGGTGGAAGTGATGCTCAACACGGCCTTCTAGACGGCCATGGGGGTCAACGTCCGCAAGCTCCTCGACTGGAAGACGCTCTTCATCTATTTCCACCGGTGGATGGGGATCGCCTTCGGCGTCGTGTTCGTCGTGTGGTTCATCTCCGGCGTGGCCATGATGTATGTGGGGATGCCGCATCTGTCGGATACGGAGCGGCTCGGCCACGTGCCGCCGCTCGACCTCTCTACGGTGCGGGTGTCACCAGAGCAGGCAGCGAAGGCCCAGGGTCTGACTGCGGATCGTCTGAGCATCGAGATGTACTTCGACGGCCGGCCGATTTATCGCGCGGGTACGAAGAAGGTCTACGCCGACTCCGGCGCGCTCGTCGGCGGCGCCGACAAGACCGACGCGGTGGCGACGATCCGGCGCTGGGTGCCGTCCGCCTACGCCGCCACGGTCCGTTACGACGGCAGGCTGACGGACTCGGATCAGTGGACGCTCTACAACGAGCAGCGCGCGCAGATGCCCTTGCACCGGATCGCGGTGGGCGACCCGGCGGGCACGGTCTACTACGTCTCGGAAAAGACCGGCGAGCCGACGATGAAAACCGACCGCCGCGGCCGCGTGCTCGGGTACGTCAGCGCCGTGCTGCACTGGACCTACTTCACGTCGTTCCGCCGGAACGGTCCGCTGTGGCAGCAGGTCGTCGGGTGGGGCGCCGTGGCGGGCGCGGCGATGGCCGTGCTCGGCATGGTGGTCGGCATCGTCCGTCTCCGCGTGACGGGGCGCTACCGCATGCGATCGGGGCCGTCGCATTCGCCCTACGTCGGCTGGATGAAGTGGCATCACTACACCGGCCTCGTCTTCGGGGTCCTGTCGGTGACCTGGGCCTTCAGCGGTGCCATGTCACTCGGCCGCCCGTTCACCTCTCTCCGCACCGCTCCGCCGACCGCCGCCCAGAGAACGGCGGTTGCGAAGACGCGACTCGATCTCGAGCAGGTGACGATCCCGCGCATTCGTCAGGCGCTCGCGGCCTTCGCTCCATCCTTCGTGCCCAAAGCGCTCGACGTGGTCCAGTTCCGCGGCGAGCCGTACTTCATCGGCACCCGCCCGCCGGACGCCTATTCCTATGCGGAAGAGATCGGCGCCAACGAGGAGCGGTACGAGCCCCGCCGCGAGCACCTGATCGTGTCGGTCCTGAGGGCGGAGCAGGGGACCTTCAGCCACTTCGACCGTGAGCGCATGTGGGACGTTGCCAACGCGGCAATGCCCGGCGTGGCGATCCGGGACGCGGTGTGGCTGCGGGAATACGACGCCTATTACTACAACCAGGACGGCAACCGGCCGCTTCCCGTGCTACGCGTGCGCTACGCCGACCAGGCGGCCACCTGGCTGTATCTCGACCCCAGCCTGGGAACGATGATGCGGCAGGATCGAGGCGGGCGGTGGAACCGCTGGCTGTATCACGGCCTCCACAATCTCGATTTTCCGTTCCTGTACTACCGGCGCCCGCTGTGGGACGTCGTGATGATCGGTCTCAGCATCGGTGGCCTCACGCTCAGCGCGACGACACTGGTGCCGTCGTGGCGGCGCCTCGTGCGCCACTGGCGACGGTTTCGATCCGCGGTGGCCGCCATGACCGTTCGTCCAATCCCCGCGGTGCGCCGGGCCGACGAAGAGGTCAAGGCTCGCCAGTCGCTCTGATCGTCGCCGTCGCGCCTCTTGCTCGCAGCCCGTCTGAAACAAGTTTCGCCGGCCGTCGGGTGCTTACTCGCCTCGAAACCGTCGCACGCGAAGTGACGTGACTCGGGGTGATTCGCGCCCTCGCAACGAAGGCGAAGCGTGGCGACACTCTTGCTTCGGTGCGCGCGTCGACTGGAAACGTTCGACGAGAACCGGACGTGCGCCGCGTGCATTACGCAACGTCGGCGAGGGGGCAGCAGATGAGCCGGAGCACGCCGAAAGGCATGGCGGTATCAGGCATCGCCATCGTCGTGACGCTGACGCTCGTCGCGGGAACGCGGATCTCCCTGGTGGCAGGGCCAGCCGCAGGGGCTTCTCCGGCGCCATCCGCTGACGGCAGCACCACGCAGCCGCTCGCAAGCCTTCCGGTCGCGTTCATCGAGAACCGCGGTCAAACCGATTCGCTGGTGCGCTACTACGCGCAGGGAGCAGGGTTCGGCTTCTACCTCACGCCGGACGACATCAGGCTCGCGTTCACGCCACAGTCGTCGGCTGGGCGCGCGGACGCCTCGGCGGGCCATGCACTGAGCCTGCAGTTCGTTGACGCCAACCGTCAGACCATCCTGGCAGGGGAGCGCACGGTTGGCAGCGTCAACTATCTTCGCGGCTCGGATCCGGCCGGCTGGCAGACGGGTCTCGGGCG
>Ga0173480_10000823_pt1 | contig 10898 bp, 6 predicted proteins | sample NitcycUS209509C1_FD_122622 | JGI IMG/M metagenome (GOLD analysis project Ga0173480, IMG submission 122622) | Soil microbial communities from Arlington Agricultural Research Station in Wisconsin, USA - Nitrogen cycling UWRJ-S209-509C-1 (version... | ecosystem: Environmental > Terrestrial > Soil >... | reverse complement strand
GGAGAAGTTAGGTGGGGGAAAGTCAGAAAATTGCAATTACCTTTTCTTTGGCTATCAAAGAGGAATAGAGATGAAAAAACAGGTTATATCATTACAGTTAATTCTGCTATTGAAGGAATAACTGAGTATCGGCTTTTTAAAACAAAAGAAGGCATCTGGTCACATGATCCAGATGGAAGAAACCAAGTGGACGATAAAATAGCCCTTGCTATAAGGGACGCTATTGAGCAGCGTGAAAAAGCGAAGTAATAAAATAGCCTGTACAATTAGTCCTGCACACATTGGCTTTTCGCAACAGCGGCTTAATCTAAAATGGCGGTTGAATATTCTTTACTACTTTGGTGCAAAACTGAAACAAAGACCTTTGAATACCGCTGCTTCAAATAAGGCTTTGACCGTTTAACTCTTAGAAACACATTTCAGGTAAATAAAAAAGGCCACAAAAGTTTCTAATACTCTTGTGGCCTTAAGCAATTAACATACTATTGTTTCACCTAATGTTTCGCTATTAAATTATTTGATTGTACAAATCTTATTAATTTGAGTATGGGCTTTGGACCAGCTGAACCAGTCACCTTGCATAAAATATAAATATCCTGTAGCCCATTACTGTTTCCATTTTTTAATGGCACAGTTGCATTGCCTTTTAAATTTGCCAGGTCAACAGCACTCAATATTGCTCCATCCTGTTTTTCAGCTCTTACTTCCAAATGCAATGATTCAAGTGTGTTTAAACCAACACTTGCTAACTCAATACTTCCGATATTATTTAAATCAACTTGCGATATTTTAATCCATCCCTCGGTTTGTGGGTAAATCAAATAACGGGTTCCAGCAGAATCTTTTACGATAAAACCACTGTTGTCCGTTAATTGACTAGCAAACATGGTAGGATATCTCAAATAAATGGCTGCTGTATTAGAAAGGGGCTTTATTCCTGGTCCTCCATTGTCGCTGTAGGTCGCCTGTATAGCAAGGGCGGTTCGCCTTGTTTCCATATCAGGTTCGCTTGCCATTAATTTTCCACTGGCAGGTAAAGATTTTTTTGCGTTTTCTTTTTTTGCAGCAAATGACAGCACATATTGTACAATTTGTGTAGCATCAGATTCTTTCAAAGTTGGATGCGCCGGCATGGCGACTTCACCCCAAACACCTGCACCACCTTTTATTATTTTTTCAACCAAATAGGCGGTAGCGTCAGGACGTGCATTATATTTTTGAGCCACATTGGTGAATGATGGCCCAATTGATTTCTCTGCCGCTTTATGGCAGGTTTTACAATCCGAAGCCGCCATAAGATTTTGCCCTGTTATCACTGCAGAAACTTGCTGATGTCCCATCATCGCTTGCTGAGCCCTGTCGAATCTGATGTAATCAGATGACACAAACAGGTTCTTTAGATTCACGCTATCTCCTTTGTCATCAATATTTACATTATATACAATTGGTTTTCCCGGAAAATAGAAGGACTGATTTCCCTGCACGGATATATTTACTTGCGGCTGTTCATTACCGGCATAAATATCCACCACATTGCTTTGTACAAAAGCTTTTTTATCATCTACTACTTCTACACTAACCCTGTAATCTCCTGCTTTATTAATGGTGTGTGTTAGCTTAGGTTCTTTCGTTTCGATTTTTTGATCACCAATTATCCAGATGTATTTCAGTTCATCCTTTTCAGGATCGGTCGCTTCCACCGAAGCTGTAAAACTAAATGGTAATGCACCACTTGTTTTATCCACTGCTACCGGACCTAATTTTGGTGGCCGATTGCCCGCTAAATAATCAATCCTTACTAAGCCAGCGTCGGGGTTTTTACTAAACCATCCGGTGCCATATTCTAACACGTACAATCTTCCATCTGGTCCCATTTCCATATCAATAGGTGAATTAAATTTAGTGCCTTCCATAAAAGGAATCATCTTATCAAAATCACCATCAGGCAACATGGTTACGGCTTTTATCCATCCCCTTATCCAATCATAAACAAACAATTTTCCGTTATAATAATCTGGCAAACGGGTTTCTTTTGGATAGTCTTCGGCATAATAAACAGGTCCCGCCATTGCATTTCTACCACCCGTCCCCACCTGTGGAAAATCTTTTGATACAGCATAAGGATACCAGATAAATGCCGGTTGGGCCGGCGGCAATTCCTGTAAGCCAGTATTGTTTCTTGAACGATTAATCGGCTTTGCCGGATCAAATAAATCAGCACTTTTCCCGGTAGTGTAATCATATTCATGATAAGGATAATTGTTTCCTACAAAAAGCGGCCATCCAAAAAATCCGGCTTTTCTCGCCTGGTTAACTTCATCATAACCGCGAGGGCCACGTGTGTCAAGGCTGTCTGCATTGGCATCAGGACCTACTTCACCCCAATATAAAAAGCCCGTTTTTTTATCTACTGAAATACGGTATGGATTACGGTTACCCATTACATATATTTCAGCCCTTGCTTTTGCAGTATTCGGAAATAAATTGCCTTCCGGTATTTCATACGAGCCATCAGGCTTTATACGAATACGAATAATTTTTCCTCTCAGGTCATTAGGATTTCCTGACGACCGTCTCGCATCATATTGTTCATGACCTGGTGCATCGTTCAAAGGTGCAAAACCGCGGTTTACATACGTCTGACCTTTTTCATCGAATGGAGTTGAATTATCACCCGTTGATAAATAAAGCAAATTGTCTTTGCCAAAAGCAACTGAGCCGCCGGTATGACAACAAATTTGTCTTTGAGAATATAACTCCAGGATAACTTTTTCCGATTTCAGATTGAGTGAATCATTTTCAAACACGAAACGTGACAGGCGATTAACAGAGGTGTCGATAGGACTATAATATATGTATATGTAGTGATTATTCTTAAAATCGGGATCAGCAGTGATTCCTAACACTCCTTCTTCTGCATTTACGTCTGGCACGCTGGCACTATAGTATACATTTAAAAAACCGGCTTGTTTTACTGCTTTTGTTTTGTCACTATATAACATTATCTCTCCGCGCCTTTGTGTAATTATTATATCCAGGTTAGGAAGAATAGCCATCTCAGTAGGCTCGTAAAAATTTCCTTGGTTGAGACTAGTTTTTACAAATCGGTCTTCTTCGGGAATATTTTCTGATTTCGCTCTGCTATAATCTAATTCCTTATTATCGCCAACCGCATATAGAATACCACCTAATAAATGTTTCAAATAAACAGGATCAGAAAAAGATTCTTCTGTATGTCCTAACGCGGTGTAAAATGAGCGGCCACCATCATAATCATGATACCAGGCCATTGGATGGTTGTCCCCTAACTTACCACCTTCATAAGATTTTTCATCAATGGTCATCAACACCTTTACATCCTTATTCAGTTTTTTAAAATTGTACCATTCGTCCGTGCGTTTCCATTGGGCCGGAATACCTTTTGTGGCTGCTATTGAAGAATCGACGACATGCAAGACAGCCTCCTGAATTTTTGGATGGCTTTCAAAATTAGCGCCTACTAATCTTGCATACCAGCCCCAGTCATATTCTGTGTCGGTAGCAGCATGCACCCCCACAAAACCACCACCTGATTGTATGTATCTTTCAAAAGCAACCTCCTGGTGATGATTTAAAACATTACCAGTAGTGTTTAAAAAAATAACCGTTGAATATTTTTTCAGCGTGTCTTCTCTGAACATATTGGCATCGGTAATAGTATCTACTTCAAACCCATTTTCTGCACCTAGCTTTTGTATTGCTGCCATTCCACTGAGAATAGACTCATGATGATAATCTGCTGTTTTTCCAAACACAAGAATACGCGGCTTACCTGAACGCGACTGCCTGCAGCCTCCAGCAATTAAAACAATTAATACCATTAATGAGAAGAACGTAAGAAAGATGGAAATTTTTCGGCAAAAATTCATTAGTACTAAGTTTTGAAGTTTACTTTGAAAGGCCATAAAAGAATTGAAATTACAGCCTATGTTTTTATTGATTCAAAAATTTGTTTTGCATCAACTATATATTAATTTCTCTTTTAGCAGGGATAATGGTTTGTAAAACCCATCCAATAAATATTACCCCAAAAGCCCCTACAACATTCAACCACAAAAATCCTATATCTGGCAAAAAACTAAAAAAGGATACATGCTCATTGAAAAATAAAAGAATAATAAAAGCTTCGGTAGTTAAAGCTGAACAAAAAGTAGCAGTACCACCTATTTTCTTGAAATAAAAAGCTACTAAAAAAACACCGAGGATTACTCCATAGAAAAGAGAGCCAAGGATATTTACAGCTTCAATCAGGCTCTCTCCAATTTTCCCGGCAAATTGAGCGATGAGTATACAAAAAATACCCCAGCCAAAAGTGTACCATTTAGAAAGCCGATATTCCTGTAGGTCTGTCATTGCTGGCATATGTCGTTTATGAAAATCAACAACCGTACTGGAAGACAAAGAATTCAATGCGGCAGCAATAGATCCCCATGCCGCAAGGAAAATAACAGCTATCAATAGACCTTTTAAACCTATGGGCAAGTAATCTTTTACAAATGAAAGAAATACATAGTTTGTATCATTTGCTTCATCTTTTACTTTACCTGTTGCTTTGACGTAAATATTTTTAAATTCATTTCTATAAGTCTCAGATTGCTTATTTAATTGTCTGATACTATCGGAAAGTATGTTGTCTCCGTAATTTTTTTCCGCTACAAATTTTGCGATCGCAAGTTTTTTTACTGAATTAATGGAATCGTATTTAGTCTGTAATACCTGCAACGAATCTTTATACTCCGTTGACTGAACCTGGTTAACAAGAATATTATTGAATGTGATTGGTGCTGTATTAAACTGGTAAAAAGTAAATACTAATATTCCTATTAAAAGAATTAAAAATTGCATAGGAACTTTTACAAGGCCATTCATCAATAATCCAAGCCTGCTTTCCCGATTGTTTTGTGCCGTAAGATACCTGCCTACCTGGGATTGATCTGTTCCAAAATAAGAAAGAGCTAAAAAGAAACCACCAATTACACCGCTCCATATATTATACTTGTCACCCCAGTCAAATTTATTTCCCTGAACACCAGTAGTGATTACATTTAGTTTTCCTAATTTACCACCAACCTGTAAAGCGTCCACAAATCCTACACCCTCCGGCAATCTGTGTACGATCATATAACCTGCAAAAAACATTGCACTAAAAATGATTACTAATTGTAATTGCTGTGTATAAGCAACAGCTTTAGCGCCACCGGCAACAGTATAAACAATCAAAAAGCCACCCATGATGATATTTGTCCAAAAAATATCCCAGCCAAAAAGTGAAGATAAAATGATAGATGGAGCATAAATACTGATGCCAGTGGATAATCCACGCTGCAGTAAAAACAGAAAGGAGGTAAAGGTTCTTGTTTTTACATCAAATCTTTTTTCTAAAAATTCGTATGCTGTAAAAACTTTTAATTTATTGAATGAAGGAACAAAAGTGATGCATATAACGACCATGGCCAGGGGCAATCCAAAATAGTATTGCACAAAACGCATTCCGTCTGCATAGGCTTGTCCCGGCCCGGATAAAAATGTAATAGCACTTGCCTGTGTACCCATGATACTAAGAAGTACAATATACCATGGGAGACTGCGGTTAGAGAGAAAATAGCCTTCGAGATTTTTGGTAGTGCGGCTTTTATACAACCCATATAAAACAATAGCACAAAGAGTTAAAGCAAGTACAAGCCAATCAGTTTTGGTCATGAAAAGTGTTTAGTTAATAACCAAAAGAGAAATATGAGCAATAGCAGGAAAAAAATAACAAACACATACCATTGTGTCCAGCTTTTAAACAAAGGAATTTTTTCTTTCATACTATTTCTTCGTAGCGACCTACTTTATATTTTACCATTTGCTATTAAAGCTATCACTTCCTTTTTCCTATCATCAAACTTGTAGCTAACAATCCCATAACGACGCCTAATATCAATCCGAATTGCACCCGTTTAAGGAAAAATCCCAGTATATAACCAAGCAATACAATAAAAATAAATGCAATCCTTGCACGTTTCGCATCAGGTTTACCAGTCGTCCTCATCAAAATGTTTTTTTGTTATTCAGGGCTATTAAATTAGCCATTAAGCGATAAGCGCCTGGCACACCTGCGGGAAGTTCTCTGAAAAAAACCAAGCCTGTATAAGTAAAATAGCCTTTACCGTATTTAGCAATAAGCAGGCTTCCATTATCCTGCTTTTCACCAGGATCATTCATTCCCAAAATCGCTTCAAATTTATTTGTGGTATCCACCCCGTGATAAATACTTCTTTCCTGTATCCATCCTTTAAAATCATCCTGCGATATTTTATTGGGGAAATTTAAAACAGCATGTGAAGGTTTTAAAAAAAGCACAGGAGCATTTTCATCAGTAATGCGTGTTCGACTAATATTAAAATTATAAGGAGCAATTTTGGCACGAACAGGTCCAATGTTTGTACTGGTATTGTACTGCACAATTAAATTTCCCCCATCTTCCACATACTTCATTAGCTTATCATAATACCTGTTCATCCACTCATTGGTATTATAGGCCCTTACGCCTGTGATGATTGCATCAAACTGGTATAAATTATTCCTGGCAAGTTCTTTATCGGTTAATAGAGTAACCTCATAACCCATTTGCTCTAAAGCCTGGGGAACTTTATCGCCTGCACCAATGATATAACCAAGTTTTTTTCCAACAGTTTTAAGGTCAAAATTTTTGACGGTAATTTTTGAATCTTCAAAATACGTTATAGCAGGAATATGGTCATACTTTATATTATTGACCTGGTAGAGATTTTGATTAGTCAACTTATTTTTAAAAGAATACTGACCTAAATAAGAATCTGAAGACGAACTAACACTACTCTTACTTTTAGCATTGGGCAATTTTTGATCTTGCAGTTCTTCTGAAAAAGAAATGATTTTATTTTCATTTTTACGAAGCGTAAACGAATCCAATTGGCTTAAGCCCGGCGTTCTATAAACGTTGACTTTATTATTGTTTTTATAGGAGGAGAAGGCCATTTCATATTCAATTTTGGGAGATTCCTTAAGTATGACCACTTCAGGATCGATCCTTAATGAATACGGCGGTATCACATACAAGGGCTGATAAATCTCTCCTTTTACCGGGTCGGTAAAGCGATAGCGGACAGGTTTTTGCCAAACAAAATTTTCGCCCTCAATTTCTATATTAATGTTTGCCACGTATGCAGGCTGCACATTTGCATTGCCTATCATTTGCTGATCTGAAACATTAAAATACCCTTCCGCCATTTTTTGTTGTAACCAGTAAGGTTGTGTAATTGGTTTTTCCGAAGGAACATAAATTGTTTTGGCAAAATTTACATTCTTGTTTTTAGCTAAGGGTTGCTGTATAGTTGTATCATAACCATCAACACGAATGCTTTTTAAAATGGCCTTTACGCCCAACCTGTTATTTAATGAAAAAAACATCCGGGAAGAATCAGTTTGCACAGCATAGGCCTCATTAGTAAAAATATCTAACCACAAACCGCTGCATTGTTCAATTAATTGTTGTACTTCTTTCAACTTTTGTTCCTTCCAATATCCTTCAGGCAAGCTGGCTATTGCTTTGTATAATTGAACCAGTCCTTTCACCGATTTGTCCGGCTGCAAAAAATCGAAACCTGCAGTAATATTGTCAATCATTGTTTTAATCTCTTCACCCCCCTTTACTCTTTTCCAGCTAAGATCTACATCTTCAAACAAGTCATTAACAGGTGCTTTGCCACCGGTGGTAGTAAAAAATTCCATTGCTTCTCCCCTGCTTGAAGTTGCTCCAAAACCCTGGCTCTTATGCTGGCTGCGGCTGTCAGCAGCAATCTCTCCATAACTTTTACCGAGCACAGGATTAAAACCACCCACATCAAAACTAAACAGTCCTTCACGTGGGGCATTGTTATTATTGAAATTAAAACTGTTCCAAACTATGCGCTTAGGCTGCCATGGTTGTACAAATTTTAACTGCTCCGGAAAACGTTTTGGATCTGCAGCCGCAGTAAATGCTTCATTAGCTAAAATAGCTGAAGCAGTATGATGCCCATGACCTCCTTCACCTGTTGTGGGAAATCGTGTAATAATTACATCTGGTTGAAATTTTCGGATAATCCATACAACATCAGAAAGTATTTTTTCTTTATCCCATTTGGTAAATGTTTCTTCCGGGTTTTTTGAAAAACCAAAATCATATGCCCTTGTAAAAAATTGTTCTCCACCATCCATTTTTCTTGCTGATAATAATTCCTGTGTGCGAATTAAGCCAAGAGCAATTCCCTGTTCATCACCAATCAAATTTTGCCCCCCATCGCCCCTGGTCATTGACAGATAACCGGTACGATACAACCGATCTTTGGAAAAATAAGTTATCAGTCGTGTATTCTCGTCATCGGGGTGTGCTGCTACATACAACACACTTCCCAGTACATTTAGTTTGCGAAGGCCCAAATAAATATCAGCTGAAGTAATAGTTTGTGAAAATGAAGAGAAACATACAATTGTGAAAAACAATATAACGGAAAATCTTTTCATGCATCTTGTTTTGGCAGGTAATCCTAAAGGCTGAAATAAGTTTTAAAATCTCTTTTTTATTAGGCTTGAATAATAGCGGGAACAATTTGAACGATATAAAATTGTTTCCATTGAGCAAAATAAGCATATCAACTGATGCTTAGTTATTCCTGCCCACAGCATTAACAATTTTTAACGTATATAGTACTACAGTTATAATACTATAGTATCGTCAAATGCTTTTATGGTTTGATTGCTACCTTAGTATTCGAAACCAATGCACATGGATATCGGCAGAATTTTTTTAGACAGCGCCATTAAACGCTTAAGCAATTGCAAATTATTGGGAGAACAAACATTTGAGCAATTGACTAATGAGCAAATGTTGATTCAACCTAATGAAGCATCGAATAGCATTGCTGTTATTATTCAACATCTTTATGGCAATATGAAGAGTCGCTGGACTAATTTTTTGACAGAAGATGGAGAAAAGCCATGGCGCATCAGGGATGAAGAATTTGAATTACAAAAACTCAATAAGGAACAACTAATAAATCTTTGGAACGAAGGATGGAATGTCTTTCTCCAAACAATTTCTGCTCTTTCAGAAGCAGACCTGGGCAAGACTATCACTATTCGCTCAGAACCGCTTACGGTAGTTGATGCTATAAACAGGCAAATTGCACATTACAGTTATCATGTTGGACAGATTGTGTTTCTTGGAAAGTGGATCAGGAATGAAGATTGGTTATCGTTATCTATTCCCAAAAAAGGGTCCGATGCCTTTAATAAGAAAATGAAAGGTGACTATAAATAGTCAGGTTTAGCGCTTACTTTTGCCACCCATGAAAAGATTTATTGCCCGGGTTGTTTTTATCTGTACTTTTTTCCTACTATGTAGTGTTTCTTTTTCGCAGGTAAGGGTAGGTATTTTTGGTGGCGCACAGATGACCACTGCAAAATACAAAGTGGAAGAAGAAAAACAACCAACTCAATTTAAACCTGGGTTTCAATTAGGCGCTACTTTAAAGGTTCCGTTTGATAACCAATTGTATTTTGGCCCTGCTGTATATTATAGTATGAAGGGTTACAAAGTTGATCTTAATGATCCCGCTTTTCCTCCATCGGAGAAAGCAATAAGTAACGAAACTACTATTCATACAATTGAAATAGCTCCGTTATTCCATTTAGATTTCAGCAAGCAGCCCTCACATTTTTTTGTAAAATTTGGCCCGGCCGTGGATTTTGCTCTTTCAGGTAAAGAAAAATTGGATACCATAGATGGTACTGCCCCGGTAGAACGTTCGATGATATTTGCTTTCACAGAATATGGACGTGTAACCGCACAAGGCATTTTTCATTTTGGATTCGAAAGCGAAAAAGGGTATACCATTTTTGCTCATTATGCCGAAGGAATGATCAGTTTAAATAATGCCGATAATGGCCCAACAATCAAGCATCGTATTGTTGGCCTTTCCATTGGTTGGTTCTTTCAAAAACCTTTAACAAGTAAGCATCGTTAAAACGAGAGTTAACTAGTCCTTATAAATTTTTACTACAGCCTTTCCATCGCTTCTTATATATCCCCGATACATGCCCGCTGTATTAAAAGGCATTGCGATGTTTCCTTTTTTATCTACTGCTATCAATCCTCCATCACCACCTAATTGTGGCACTTTCTTCATAATCATTTCTTCTGCCGCTTTTTGCAAAGACAGATTTTTATACTCCATCAAATCACTTACAGATTTTGCTACCACCAACCGAATAAAAAACTCTCCCCAACCAGTGCAACTAATAGCGCAGGTTGCGTTATTGGCGTAAGTGCCTGCACCGATAATAGGAACGTCACCTACCCTTCCGTATTTTTTATTAGACATACCGCCTGTGCTGGTGGCCGCCGCCAGGTTTCCCTGCACATCTAAAGCCACCGCTCCTACAGTACCAAATTTTGAATCATTGTTTTTAGCTTCTTCCACTAAAGTTTTTGTATTGACTTTATTTATTTTATTTTTTATTGAATCTTGCTTAATCAAATTTTGTAAGCTGTCCCATCTACTTTGTGTGTAGAAATATGAAGGATCAACAATATCCAAACCCTGCTCTGCAGCAAATGCTTCTGCACCTTTGCCTATTAACATCACATGCCCGCTTTTTTCCATTACCGCACGGGCACCGCTTACAGGATTTTTAATAATGGTAACGCCAGCCATTGAACCCGCAGCTAAATTTTTACCATTCATAATGGCAGCATCCAACTCGATTTTGCCTTCGTGGGTAAATACGGCTCCCTTACCTGCATTAAAAAGAGGATTGTCTTCTAAAATTTTGACAGTGGCTTCAACAGCGTC
>Ga0173480_10000822_pt1 | contig 10900 bp, 8 predicted proteins | sample NitcycUS209509C1_FD_122622 | JGI IMG/M metagenome (GOLD analysis project Ga0173480, IMG submission 122622) | Soil microbial communities from Arlington Agricultural Research Station in Wisconsin, USA - Nitrogen cycling UWRJ-S209-509C-1 (version... | ecosystem: Environmental > Terrestrial > Soil >... | reverse complement strand
GAGCACGCGGGTGAGGGCGTCGAGCTTGTGCAGGCCGCTGACCATCCAGTAGCGCTGGCGGATCTTCGGCGCGGCTTCACCACGCGACTGCACGCTGATCTCGCGCGGGTCTCGCATGTGGGTCTGCGCGATGCGGCGGATGGAGTGGGGCAGCGTCGCGGTGAACAGCGCCACCTGCTTGTCTTCCGGCGCCTGCTGGAACAGGAATTCGATGTCGTCGACGAAACCCATCTGCAGCATCTCGTCGCCTTCGTCGAGCACGAGGAACTTCAGGTGTTCGAGCGAGAGCGCGCCGCTCTTCACGTGGTCTAACAACCGGCCCGGGGTGCCGACGACCACGTGGGCGCCGCGCTTCAGACCCTTGAGCTGCGGGGTGTAGCTCTGTCCGCCGTAGATAGGCAGCACGTTGAAGCCCGGCATCTTCGCCGCGTATTTCTGGAATGCTTCGGCGACCTGGATCGCGAGCTCGCGCGTGGGTGCCAGGATCAGCGCCTGGGTGGCGCGGAGTTCGACGTCGATTTTCGAGAGGATGGGCAACGCGAAGGCGGCCGTCTTGCCCGTGCCCGTCTGGGCCTGGCCTAACAGATCCGCGCCGCCGAGCAGCGCCGGAATGGTTTGCGCCTGGATGGGTGTGGGGGTCTCGTAACCCACCGCAGACAAAGCCGCGACCACGGCGTCACTCAGACCGAGCTCCGAAAAGCTCGGCAAATTCACAACTTCAGACATGGAAAAACTCATGGTGCCGGGTGAGGGAAGTGGGGAATTTCTCGTGGGATGTCACAGCTATTCCCCACTTTCCTCACCCGGCACCACTTGGCGGGGGGCGGAATGTACGGGAAAAAAGGGGACAGATCTATTTATTATTGAGACGGCGCGTGATAGTGGCCCGGCGCGTCGAATAAATAGATCTGTCCCCTTTTTTCCTATTGCGAACGGGCCAGATTGCCGCCTGAAACCTCGGTTTCACCGCCCTGGACCTCCGTCCAGTCCTGGTCCCAGGAATCCACCTCGTAGCGCCGGGTCATGGGGAAACTCGCAGGGCGCAGGTATTCGAACCGTTTGTCGTAATCGAGCTTGGTGGCGTAGCGGGGCTCGGTTTCGAGGATGGTCCCCGCCGTGAGGCTGCCGTAGATGAACATCGTGGCCGGCCTGGAGTTTTCCACCCGCTCTGTATAGAAGCGTCGCCGGGCAAACAACGCGGCGTGCACGGTCAGGTCGCCCGGCCCCGTGACCGCGCCGGCGGCGATGCGGATGTCGCGTCCCGAGATGAGCGCCAGGTAGTCGCGCGAGACGAGCGTCTGCCGCGGATCCTTCTGGTAAACGATGTCGTCTTCGATCTCGATGTCGTTAGGCGAGTAGACCGTGAAGATGCCGGCCACGGTGCCGCGTACGTAAAGCTTCGCGCCCTTGTCGGCGATCAGGTATTGCGGTTTCTCCGAGGGTTCGCATCGTTGCAGGTCGCCTTCGCCGTTCGCGAGACGCCAGGCGTAGCTGCCGTCCGGATTGAAGATGATGCGCGTGTCCTCGGTGAACACGCGTCGGGCGTGATCGTCGCCGCCGCTCACGACGTCGGGCATGTCGCGCGGCAGGGTGACGCGATCCGTCTTGGTCTCGGCGCCGCCCTGGAACATGTCCTTGTTGCGACCCGAGCTGACGTTGCCGCTGAAGGTCAGTGATGCCGCGGCCGTAGTGACCTTGCCGAAGAACTTCGGCTTCACGCCGCCCACGGTCGTCAGGCCGAACTCCGTGTTGCTGTGGAATCGGCCGTCGATGACGTCGTCGTGCAGCTGGATGTTCGGATCCCAGTTGTTGACGAGCTGCGTGAAGTGCGAGAACGCGAGGCGCTTCATGCTCAGGTGCGTCTTGAGTCGCTTGCCATCCTTGCTCGTCATGATCTCGGCTATCACCTGCTCGAGCCCCGTGCTGTCTGTGGCGGGCTGACGCAGGATGCGCGCGGAATATTCCTGGCCGTCCTGCTGCCAGCTCACGGTGCTCGTGGTGGCATTGGTGTCGAGCAGCTTCATCGCGACTTTTTGTACGTTGTGCTCGAGCATGACCTGCTCGGGCTGCGGAATGATTTCGGCGACGCCTTCCGGTGACGGTTCGGTGACCAGGGGAACCTGCGTGGACGATTCGGCGGTGGTAGTTAGTACCGTGCCGGCGGCGACCGAGGGATCGATCGGCTCGACGGCTGCCTCGAGGTCAGCCAGGTCGGGAACGGGTTCCTGCAACGGAGTGGCGGCGGCGAGGGCGGGCGCATCAACAGAGTGTTCGCCGGTGCCGGGATCCTGGACGACCTCGTCGACCGGCTCGGGCGCCGGTTGCGGCAGCGCCGCCTCGGTGAACTCCTGGTCGTTCGGCCCTTCGCGGGTTTCGAGCTGAACGGACAGTTCGGGAATGTCCTTGTCGTCTTCGCCGGAGATGTAGATGGCGCTGCCGATGCCCAGCAGGATGATGAGGTGTACGGCGGCGGAGATGGCGAAGCAGGAAGTGGCGTCACGATGAGGACGAAACGCGGTCCAACACCGGGCCGACGCCCCACGCACATGGAGCGCTGCATCTCGATACGCAAACGCGTACACGGGCGTAGACACCCGAGACCTCCGAGAATTCCCCTAGGGCCGATCTTGCTCCGATCGCCGTCTCAGGTCACGGACTTTGCGCGGACCTTTTCGACGATTCCTCTATGGTTTCTGGGCGCTCGGATCACCCGTCGGCGCCGGCGCATGGTCTTCCGCAGCCCGCGGTCCCAGGATTTCCGTGAAGATCGGCTGCAATGCATCGGCCCAGATCTGGTACGCCTTCGGCGTCAGGTGCAGGCCATCGTTGGCCATTCCCTCGCGTAACTGATTGTCTGGAAACGCCAGCTTCTCGTTGATGTTTACGTAACGCACTTTCTTTCCGTCGGCGAGCCGCCCGATCTTCGCGTTCGCCTCATCGATGATGGGCATGACGGCGATGTTGTCGTTGCGGGGCGTGATGCCCGTGATGACCAGCGTGGTGTCCGGCGCACGTTTCCGTATTTCACCGACAACCGCGGTTACGCCACGCGCTACCTCGGCGGCGCGTTCGCTGACATCGCCCAGCGGTGTCGCCCGGCCGACGTTGTTAGTGCCGGCCATGAGGACGACGATTTTCGGGTTCACGCCATCGAGCTCGCCGTTTTGAAGGCGCCACAACATGTGCTGGGTCTTGTCGGCGCCCCAGCCGAAGTCCGCCGCGTTCCAGCCTTTGAAGTTCGCGTTCCAGTTCGCGAGCAGGTCCGCGTACTGCGCATCGCTCGCGCCCCAGCGGCGCGTGATCGAATCGCCCATGAAATACGCATCTATCTTTCCGGCCTTGCGCTTGCCGAGAAGTTGTTCGTGCGCCAGTTTCGAATTCGCATCGGTGCGCGGCGTCGCGACATCCGCGGGTTCGAACGGCGAGCGCCCGGCGACGAGCGCACTGAGCCACGCGGCGGAGGCGCGCGTCCACGGCATCGACTGTTCGGGCGTGGCCAGGTGGTTATGGGGAGAATCGATCATCGGCGCCGCTTCCTTGCGTGCCTTGATCTGGTTGAACGCAGCCCAGATGCTGACCGGCGTCGTTACGGTGTCGATGAAGCCCATCGCCACGAGCGACGGGACCTTGATGCGCGCGGCGCAATTCACGGTGTCGAAGTATTCCGCGGTCTTCATGACCTGCGGATCATTCACGTCCCAGAACGGGTAGCCGATCTTGCGCCCGTGCGCATTGCCATTGGCGTCGGCGCCGGCAGGCACATTGATGAGCATGTGCGTGACCTTCGGATTCAGACCGGCGGCGCACAGGCTCTGCTGGCCACCCATGCTCGTGCCCATGACCACCAGCGTCTTGCCGTCCCAGTCAGGGCGGCTGGCCAGGTAGTCCACGGCACGGACGTCGGCCAGATACATATATAAGAAGTAGTTCTTGTCCCGGTTGCGGGTTTCGATCGAGTTGTAGCTCTTGAGCGCCTCGGGCAGGGCGTCGTAATACTCCTTGGGCTGATCGGGCATGACGTCGTGCGGCTCGATGTTCACGGCCAGCCAGCCTTCGGCGGCACGGTCCGTGACCCAGGATTTCTGCAGCGGGTAGGGTGGGCTGGCCCACTGCAGGATCACGAGGCCGGGATACTTCTTCTTATTGGTAGTGTCGTGAGGCTTCGCCACCTGGCCCCAGATGTGTTTGCCCTCGACGTGGCTCATTTTCAGGATGGCGAAATCGACGCCGTCCTTCTCGCTCGGTTTCTCGGTGAGCTCCGGTTTGGCCGGCACCTTGCGCAGCGCCTTGATCTTCGCGGCCCAGAACACGTCGAAGTCCGCGGGCGCTGGAATGGACGGTGCGATCTTCTCCGGCGCCACCGCGGCGCCGAGCGCCTTCGGTTTTGCGCCCGGCGAGTTCTCGGTGACCTCGACGTACACCATGCCGGGCTCGTCGAGCTTCGCTTCGATCTTCGTGGGCTTGCCCGGCGTGATGGTGCCGCGGCCGATCTCGGCGAGATTGTTCTTGCGGATCACGTAGGTGACGGTGGGTGAGTTCCACGGCAGCGTGACGTTCCAGCCCGCGGTGTCGCCGAGCGCGTAGATCCCCGAGGGTTGATAGGGCACATAAGCCGGGCCGGCGGATTCGTCGGCTTGCGCCCACGAACCCAGGGCCGAGACACAAAGAATGAGTGCCGCTGTCAGCGGTGCGCGTGTGAGCTTCATGAACTCCCTCAGGATTGAATTGGCTCAGGACGAAATCGGTCGCGTCGCGATCTTCTGCGCCTTGAGCACGAGCTCAGCCGCGAGCAGCGCTTGCTCCTGGTCCTGCGCAACCGACGTGCGGTTCACGATGTCGGCGACGAACTGCGGCCCGAATGGAAGCTGCACGTTCTTGCAGTCGATGTAGCGCGCCTGCTTCTTGTCGACGATGTACAGGTGGTTGCCGCCTTCGAGTCCCGAGGCGACGTTCACGTACTTGCGCAGTTCGATGTATCCCTCGGTGCCGAGCACGAACAGCCGTCCGTCGCCCCACGTGGGGAGGCCGTCAGGCGTGTACCAGTCGACGCGCACGTAGCCCGTGCCCCCATTGCCCGACATCACCATGTCGCCGAAATCCTCGAACTTCGGGTACTGCGGATACGCAACGTTACCGGTCTGCGCGGCGACGACCTTGGCCTTCGTGCTGTTGGTGTAATAAAGGAATTGATCAGCCTGGTGCGAGCCGATGTCGCAGAGGATGCCGCCGTAACGCGACTTGTCGAAAAACCACGCGGGGCGGCTCGGCGCGTTCACGCGATGCGGCGCGAGGTTCACCGTCTGCACGACGCGGCCGATGGCACCTTGTTTGATGAGTTCGCCGGCGTACACCGCCGAGCGCACTTCGAGCCGCTCGGAATACATGATCGCGAACTTGCGGCCGGTTTCCTTCACGGCCTTGCGCACATCGGCGAGTTGCTGAAGCGTGGTGATGCCGGGCTTGTCGGAGAGGTAGTCCTTGCCGGCCTTCATGACGCGAATACCGAGCGGCGCGCGCAGGTCCGGAATCGGTGCGCCCGCGACCAACTGGATGGTCTTGTCGTTGAGGATCTCGTCCTCGCTCGCGAGCTTCACGCCGGGATACTTCTTGTTGAAGTCCGCGATCTGCGCGGGATCCGTCGCATGGAAGGCGACGAGCGTGCCGCCGCCGCGCTGGACGGCCGCGATCATTCCAAAGATGTGCGCGTGGTCGAGGCCGATGGCAGCGAAGTTGATCGACGCCGTGGGCTTGATCTCCGGAGTCGAGGTGTTGGCCGGATCGACCGTGAATGCTCCGGAACTTTGCGCGAGCGCCTCGGGTGCAAGGGCCGAGAGCATTCCCGCCAGACCCGCCTTCTGCAGAAACCCACGCCGATCGTTACCGCTCATGTCGTCCCCCTGGGTAGCACGGCCGACAAGATACCGCGTCCCGGAAATGGGGACATTCCTCATTTAGTTGTAACAACCAGACCGGCCGTGTGACAGCTAAATGAGGAACGGCGCCGCCACGGCGCCTGACCCGACTTCGTTCAGCCCTTCTTCGACAGGCGCCAGACGGTGATGCCGGCGAACAGCACGGTGTAGCCGAGCATGGTGGCGACGGCGACCGTCACCGGCTCGAACTGCATCTTCGTGATGCCGGCCATGTGCATGGCGAACTGCTCGACGTGGAACTGCGGCCAGATCGGCGCCTGCCAGTACATCGACTTGGGCAGGGGGAAGAACATGCCCGAGAGGTAGCAGCCCGGTAGATAGATCAGGTTGGCGAAGCCGGGCGCCGCCGAGCCGCTGCACAGCGCGCCGATCATGAGCCCCATCGCCGTGAAGGGGATCGTTCCCACCATCAGGGCGATGCTGAGGGCCACCACCTGGGCCGGTGCGAGCGCGAGTTTGCCGGTCAGCACCGCGAGCACCACGATCGGCGTGTAGGCGAGTACCGCGAGCACCTGGCCCGCGACGATCTTCGCGACCACCCAGGCCGCCGGCGGCGCAGGCTGCGCGCGTTTGAGCTTGAGCAGCCCCATGTCGCGTTCGAGTGCCAGCGTGACGCCAATGCCGAACATCGCCGGCATGGTCACCGACATGATCGAGAACGCCGCGAACAGGAACACGCCGAGATTGGCGTCCTTGTTGATAGCCTCACCGGCGATCAGCAGCGCGAAGAGCGCATACAACGCGCAGGGCAGCAGCAACACCGGAATCGCGATGCCCGGATTGCGGAGCATGCGGGTCAGTTCGTATCGCGTCTCCGTGAGATAGATGCCCAGGGCTCCGCGCGGAAGCGCGGAGGCATCAGCAGAATTCAAAGCCAGCGCGTTCATGCAGCCTCCCGTGTCAGTTCGTTGAATGCGTCGTTGAGCCCGGCCTGTTTGACCTCGAGTCGTGACAGGTGGGAGTCGCTCGCTAGGAGTCGCCGTACCACGGCCTCCGCGTCCGTCGTCGTGATGCGCAGGCTCGAGGGTCCTTTCGACACCTCGACCACGCCTGGCCACGTGCGAATCTCGTCAGCACTCAGCGACGTCGCACAGCTGACCTGGCGGCGCGCCACCAGCGCGCGCATCTCGTCGACGCTGCCGGAGGCAATCACGCGCCCCTTCGTCACCACCGCGACGCGACTCGCGAGCGCCTCGGCCTCTTCGAGGTAGTGCGTCGTCAGGACGACCGAGCATCCTTCCGAAAGCAGGGAACGAATGCTCTTCCAGAGCGCTTCGCGCGCCTTGATGTCGAGGCCGACCGTAGGTTCATCGAGGAACAGCACCTTCGGCCTGCCGCAGATGGCGACCGCAAACTGGACCTGGCGCTTCTGGCCGCCGGACAACTTTCCATAGGGACGATCGGCAATCTGCGCGATTCCGGCGCGTGCGATCGCTTCGTCCACGCTGAGTGGATTCGAGTAGTAGCTTCGGGCCAGCGCGACGAGCTCGCGTGCTCGCAGTTCCTTGGGTAGTTCGACGTCCTGCATCATCACGCCGAGATGGCGTCGCTGGGCGAGGTCCTGCGGCGATCCGCCGAACAAGGTGACTTCGCCTTCGTCAGCTTCGGTGAGGCCGAGCCACAGCGAAATGGCCGTGGACTTGCCGGCGCCGTTCGGGCCAAGCACGGCCAGCAGTTCGCCGGCGCGCACCTCGATGTCGATGTTCGCGAGCGCGGTCACCGCGCCGTAACGCTTGGTGATGCCCCGCAGTCGCGCGACGACGCCACCGTTTTCGCACGTGACTGACGGCGGTGAGGCCGGCGGCGTGGTGGGCGAGGGCGGCAGGTCGGTCGTTGCGCGCTTGCGCGGATGTTTGCGTCCGTTCAACAGCTGGCCGATGAACGTCGGGCGCACGAGGTAGTGATAGCTCACGAACAGGATCGCGAAGCTCGACACCAGGATGAACGGATACTTCACGCCCCAGTGCAGCGGCCAGTGGCCGACCCAGACCTGGAAGGCCGCGACGACGGGCAGGTGCATCAGGTAGATCCAGTACGATGCGTCGGCGATGTAGCGCCGCGTGGGGCTGTAGTTAGAGAGGAGCCGCAGCGCGGCGCCCGTCAGGCCCAGCACCCACCCCCAGAGCGCGACGCCGAAGACCATTGCGTACAGCGTCTTGGTGAGGCCCGGCGTGGCCATCGGGGTTGCGTGCATCGTGTGCAGCAGCCAGCCGGTGGCGACGATCGCGACGACCAGGTGGGGAATCCAGCGCTGTCCGATCGCCGCGAGCGCACTGCTTGATCGATTCACGAGCCACCCGAAGATGAAGGCCGTACCAAAACCCACGGATGCGGGCACCTGGGGAATCAGGGACTGATCGGGCGTCGGAATGCCCTGCCAGTAGAACCAGAATCCCAGCGACATGAGCGCGGCGGCCAGCGGCAGGCCGAGCGTGAACATGGCGGTCATCGAGCGGATCGAGAAAGTGACCGCCTTGTCCACGAAATTGCGCAACTTCTGCGCGGGGTCGAGGCGCGCGATGATCGCGCGAATCGAGAGGAACGCCACGTACGTCAGCAGCAGTTGATAGAGGAACCACAGATGCGTGAGCGGGAACGCGCCGGGCGTCTTCGGCATCTCGGGCATCGGCGGCGGCGTTCCGCCAAACACCTTGGTGACACCCGTGATCCAGATGTAGCCGATGAGCGGATACAGCACGACCCAGCCCGCGATCAGCGGAATCGCGATGCGCTTGCCGCGATTCGCCCAGAACGCGCTGGTGCCGAGTTTCCGGTAGAGCAGGCGGCCGAAGTAGCCCGCAATGAAGAAGAAGAGCGACATGCGGAAGATATGCGTGACGAAGGCCGCGTCGCTCAGGAACTGGCTCGGCGAGTTGTCGTTCATGGCCCAGATGCCTGGCGGCCAGCCGGGCATGAAGGAAAGCGCGGCGTGGAACGCGACGCCTAACAAGAGGGCGAAGCCGCGCACCGCGTCGAGCGCGTGCAGGCGTTGGTCGTTGGTGTGGTTCATGTTGTATTTCCTTCAGACGAAATCGCGCCGACGAGCGGCGAGGACAAACGGCAGCGTGAACGCGAGGGCGATCACGCAGAGTTCGACGGCGAGGATGGTCCACGCGGTCTGGTTCCAGACCGGCACCGGACCCCAGATGTGGTCCTGCAGGCCGGGCTGGGCACCGACCACGAACATGTAGATGCTGACGCACATGTTGGTGAGCACGATCGCGGCCGATATCCACGCTTCGGAGTTCACGTGCAGCGTCCAGCACAGCAGCACCAGGTAGTTGGCCAGCATGTAGACGCTGAGAAGTACCGCGTACGGCACGAGGCCGTTCGGAATGTCAGGCATGGCGAGCACCAGCGCGACGGCAGCCACGGTCGCCGCCAACCAGGGAATGAAGAAGCACAGGGCGAGGGCGAGCATCTTCGCGCGCACGTAGTCCGCGATGGACAGCGGAAGGCTGAGCACGAACAGCATCGAACGCTCCTTGCGTTCGTTCATCACTCCGTAGATCGCGAGCATTACGCCGTTGGCGATGATGGTGGTCATCCACATGAGTGATCCGACGCTGAAGCCGATCTTGCCGAGCGCACAGATGAGAACGGACAGCACGCCGCCCACCGTGGCGCCCGCCACGATCCAGCGATTCACGTGGAATTCCTTGGCAATGAGTTTGCGCATGACGATGTTCATTGGCCGCGAACCTCCCGGTGACGAATGACATTCGCGACGAAGATTTCCTCGAGACTCATGCGCTGCACGTTGCGCACCGTGTTACCGAGAAGCGCCAGCAGCGCCTCGGAAAATGTGTTGGTCGTGAGCGTGACGAATTGCCCGTCGATGACGCGGCTCACGATGCCGGGAAGTTCCGGCAGCGCGGTGTTGGCCGGCAGCTGTACATGAATCCGGCGCCAGCGCTCCAGGAAATCTTCCTTGTCGCTGCTGTCGACGAGGCGCCCGCGGTCAATGAACGTGATTCGATCCGAGATGCGCTCCACATCGACCGTGTTGTGCGAAGAGAAGAGGATCGACCGGTTGTCGTCGCGCAGGACGTCCATGAACTCCGACATCACTTCATGGCGCGCGACCGGGTCGAGTCCGTTGGTGGGCTCGTCGAGGATGAGCAGCCGAGGGCGGCGCGCGAGCGCCAGCAGCAGCAGCGCCTTGATCTGTTCGCCCTGCGACAGTCCGCTGGTCCCCTGCGCGGGTCGCAGGTTGAAGCGCTTCACGAGCGTCTCGGCGTAAGGCGCGTCCCATTCCGGGTAGATAGACGCGATGAACTGCATGTGCCAGCCGATCGTCGTGTGCGGAAGCAGGCGCATCTCCGAGGAAACGAACCCGGTGTCACGCTTGGCGGCGGCCTGCGCCTCGGGAATCGCACGACCGAGCACGCGGATCTCGCCGGCATCCGGCGCAATGAAGCCCATGGCGAGGCGGATCGTCGTGCTCTTGCCGGCGCCGTTCGCCCCGACAAAACCCATGATCTGGCCGGGCTCCAGATCGAGCGAAAGGTCGTCGAGCGTGAAGAAGGGGTAGGTCTTGCGCACGCCGCGCATCTCGATGTGTTTGGTCGATGTCATTTCTTGTCCAGGTTGCGGATGGCGCGGCGCAGGCGCGTCGCGAGTTCTTCTTCGGTTAGCCCGAGCTGAGCGCCGGCCTCGGCGGCGGCGGCCAGATGCTGGTCGAGCTTCTCGGCCTGCAGCTCGCCGGCCAGGACGTCCAGCTCGCGGCCGACCAGGGCCAGCGCCTTCTCGTCCGGCTGCTTCACGGCCAGGAGACGGGCCTGGTGCGCGGCCTTGGCGTTGATCGACTGCCGCAGCGCGCGCTCGCGGGCGAATCGGCTGAGCAAGCACCTCCCGCAGGTGATCGACCAGATCGCGATCTCGCTCGAAGCCGGGCTCGCCTTCGACGCGGCCGTCGCCTACTTCGTGCGGCACGGGCGCTCCCCCCTCGTGGGCGAGCTCCGCCT
>Ga0173480_10000819_pt1 | contig 10914 bp, 10 predicted proteins | sample NitcycUS209509C1_FD_122622 | JGI IMG/M metagenome (GOLD analysis project Ga0173480, IMG submission 122622) | Soil microbial communities from Arlington Agricultural Research Station in Wisconsin, USA - Nitrogen cycling UWRJ-S209-509C-1 (version... | ecosystem: Environmental > Terrestrial > Soil... | reverse complement strand
TATTGTCCGGATTCTTTTCTGGTGAATTTATACTGGGAGGTCATACACTTGAACATACTGCTCGTTATTGCAACTTCTTGATCAAATTCGACGCCGAGCTTGATCCAAATCAGCCTTTGCCATGTGAAATAGTTTCAGATATTCGTAATCCTGACTTGCCAGAAGATCAGATCTCAGTTTTCCCTAATCCGGCAAATGATCATATTCGAATTGAAACAAGCCTCCCCAATGGAATTCAGGAAGTGTCTATATATAATATGAATGGTCGAATTATGTATACTGAGTTATTGGTTGATACAAATACAGTGAGCGTTAATACATCGAGATGGCCATCAGGCATGTATGCAATCCGCACTGAAGTTCTATCTGAACAAGTTGTGAAGACATTTGTAATAGTCAGATAATAACTGAATTTCCAACTTAAGACATATATGTATTCATAAAGGAAAGGTTCGTTTTAATGCATATACAAGGAATTCCCCTATCACTGGCTATAACATAGGCTACCCACCAGCAGGGACAAGTGCAAAAGAAATGATATCCTTATATTTGGAGAAAGCTACTCAGGCACAGATACCGCTCACGAATCCTGCCGGCGGGTAGCCTTGGACGTTATGCGCAACTAAGATGAAAACATTATGAAGAATTTGACAATTAAATTAATGGGCGCTTTGTTAGTTCTCAATTTTCAAGGATCAGTAAAGCTATTTGGTCAAGTGACAGCCGGCAGCGTGCCCAACGGCACAAGCATTATCCAAAACGTAGTTGATCTCAGCATTATTGAAGATGATAAAGACACTACTACCTATTTAGATATTGATGGAGATGGATCTCAGGATATTAAAATATGGTTCTTTAAGGGTTATCCTCCATCAGATGGCTCCAATTTTGTATCACTTTACGTGCTGAATAACTCATTTTCATTTTGCACCAATTCTGGGCATCCCGGAAAGACTTCATTGTATGAATTAGGGGATACCTTATGCACAATTGGCCATGAATGGGGAGTAGATAGTTTTTATATTATAGGATGCTACGGAGGATGGACTTGTACTGGAGATACCTCCTCCATCAACGACAAATACATAGCTTATAGAAAAAATGCAAGTGGGGAGATTGGGTGGCTAAGAGTTTCCATGAGTTTGTATTCAGATACTGAACCTAGGACTATTACTTTTCAAATAACTGAATTACTTGGACTTTACTTGGGGGCCGGGATCAATAATTTAAAGGATCAGATTTCATTTAACCTGATTCCAAATCCAACCCTAGATGGAAATTTTGAAATTCATTCCAATGATATATTATCTAAAATTGAAGTGTTTAACTCTGAAGGACAATTACTAAAATCTTATCCAGCGAATAGTAAGGATTTAACATTACCAGAAAGCAAAGGATTGTATATAGTGAGAATTAAAGATGAAAATGGTTTGATCGGAAGTCAAAAGATTATTCGATTATGATTCCTGCAAAATCTGCGCATAACATCGGCTACCCACCAGCAGGGACAACTGCAAGAGAAATGATATCCTTATATTTGAAGAAAGCTACTCTGGCACAGATGCCGCTCACGAATCCTGCCGGCTTTATCTTCCGAAGCCTGTGGCGAAGGAAGGCGGGTAGCCTTGGACGCTATCGGACATTCACCAAATTTCAACTCTCCTCACAAATCCTTAACTTGCAGTCCAGAAGTAAGCAAACATGGAAGGAACAATCCAAATTCATATAGAGAAACTACCTGAGGGACTATATCTTGCTACGTCAGATGATATTCAAGGATTGGTAGCACAGGGTCGAACAATCACTGAAACCCTGGAGATTGCACGAGATGTTGTGAAGAAATTAATTGAATCTCAATCTGGTAATGGAGGAAGTGTGAGAAAGCTTGGGGATAACTTTGATTATCCTCTCGTAGTCGCTATCTAAAATGGGAAGGCTTAGCGGTTTCACTTACCGTGACATTGTCAAACGACTTAAGCAATTAGGATTCGAATTCCACCGGCAGGCAGCAGGAAGTCATGAAATCTGGTTTTCCCCAAATTCAAATCGCTATACAACAATTCCAAACCACACCGGTGATATGCCGGAAGGGACATTGAGAGCAATATTAAAACAAGCCAATATCACCGCTGAAGAATTCCTCAAAGAGAAGTAAAAAAAATACGCCCGATAACATCGGCTACAGTCAATGGCGGATTCCTACTCAGGAAATATTTTTTACCTTGAAACAGATTCCACAGACTGGACAGACAAGTACACTGAATCGCCACTGCCTGTAGCCTTGGACGTTAGCCATAATTATATTTTGAGGACAATGTCGCACCTTAAACAATATTTTAAAACAGTCGTAGCTTTGTTTTCCATGACTTTTGTGGTGTTTAGTTGCTCGACTTCAACAGAGATTACTGCCTCCAATTACCACATAACAAAAACACCACCCGGTGTGGTTAAAATCGCTGACAACTTCTATTGTGACCAAACAGAAATTTGCAACGTAGACTGGAGAGAGTATATGTTTTGGGCAAAGCGAGTCTTTGGAGTCAACTCAACAGAATACACCGCGACTATTCCTGATACTATGGTATGGGCAGACAAATTCTCCTGTCTTAAATCCTATGAAGACAATTACTTACGTAAGCCCGAGTTTAACTATTATCCGGTCGTAGGTATTACTCAACAACAAGCCAGAGACTTTAGTAAATGGCGAGCTGACAGAGTGTTTGAAAAATTGCTTGTTGACCTTAACAAAATAAAATTCGATCCAACACAAAACAGCAAAACATATTTTACAATTGACAAGTATTTCAACGGAACATACTTCAACACCAAACCAAACAAGAAAATAACATACTTCCCTGATTATCGACTTCCGACTTTGAGTGAAAGAAATCATATCATTCAATACGCTGACAATGTTGACAGCATTTATTTTGACACTTGTACATCAAATTATTGTCTTGCCAATAAGACAAACTTTCCGCTATTTTGGTCTGACGTTACGCCTTGCGTTAATGACAGCATTAAAACCAAACCTACTGTTGACGCTCGTATACCCTTTTCTGCAACAATAGGACATCCAATCTATAATTTCAGGGGTCATGTTGGAGAGTGGGCATCTGAAAATGGGGTTACGTTTGGTGGTAGTTGGTTCGATAGCAGACAGGCCATTTTACAATCTGACACATTTCATGTTGACAGACAAAACTGCTGGACAGGTTTTAGAAATGTATGTGAGTGGAAACCTTGGAAAGAATAAAAAACTGCTAACATCGGCTTCACTAAATGACGGGTATACGCAACCTCATTAATTGTAACTGGACACAGATTTCGTTATCTTGAAGATGAAAACATGGAACGTCACGTCGTGAAGCCCTGTCGTTATGAGCAATAAATAAGAATATAAAATGTACAACTTTATCATCCTGATTATAGCTACATTTTCTGGCAAGCAAGGGATCATAGATATACAGGGAAATACTGTAATACCTTTTGAGCATGAAAAGATTTATCGATATAGAGAAGGCAGGTTTGTAGCTTCAAAGTATATCCAATCATCTGAAGGCGAAAAGTTGCTTTATGGAGCATATGATGAATTAGGATCAACAGTCATTCCATTTATTTTCGATGAACTAACAGCTTTCTGGAACAGTTATTCTACAGGAAAATTAAGGGGGAAGGCTGTTATAATAGACCATTATGGAAATGTCTTATTTGAAAGCGATTATAGTCTGATCGAACCCTTCAATGATTTAGGATACGCTAGGGTCACTAAAGGTGGAAAACAAGGCTTTATTGACAAAAACTTTAAAGAAGTTATACCCCCATCCTATGCATGGTCAAATTCATACAATCGGCATGGCCGTTGGCATATAAAATGGACATCTGCTAACAGAGAAGCATTAATTGATACAAACCAGACAATAGTCTTTGAAGCACCGGACAATCACATAATAAAAATTGGAGGCATACTAAATAACTATGTGATTTCCTATGACAACAATAATCATTTTCAAGCTGGCATGTTCAGTATCAATGGCCAAATCATTTTGCCACATGTATATGAAGATCTTTCAGTCAATCTCCGCGGACTTTATCATAATAACATACCTATAGAAAATAACTCAGTCTATGCTTTTGGCAGAAACAAGCATCTGGGTTATTCTGAGTTGTTTAAGTTTTCTGACGATGGATCCTTTCAATTACAGTGTAGTAAACCAATAATCGAATATGGTAATGGCATTGATTGCTTTGTTTTTGGTTCTGAAGTAAATGGGATCAACCAACTTGGACTTATGAATACTACATGTGAACAGTTGATTGAACCAAAGTTTCAAGAAATATATTACTTGCTCAGTGAAAATGACACTTCATTTCAAACAAGCTTATTTCGAACTTTAAAGGATGGTAAATATGGATTAATTCAGGGAAATGGTGAAGAACTTCTTCAACCCAACTTCCCTAAGTTTATTAACCTATTTAATGGACTTTTCAATATTGATGATCAAAACAGAAGTTTAGTGTTTGACAAATCAGGAGAAATTATCTTTGAAAGTGATTCCATTCGAATATGGTTTAATATAAAAGGCACCAATAATTATTGTGCGAAATCTTCAGAAGGCAAATATGGTATTTACGACCTAAAGCAAAATACTTGGGCTATTGAGCCGAAATTTGATTATTTGCAATTTGAAGATTTCATTAGTATTACGAGACCTTAAATAGGCGTCTTCGAAAGCACATAACAAAGTCTATAAAGAAATCACAACAGTAAATGCTATAAAGATACTTTGGAGTTAAATTAGGCATAATAATGGTGCTCATAACATAGGCTCCAGGCAATGGCGGATAACTTTCCTCGACAGTTTGTATCTTGATACAGAATCCCGAGTCTCGGAAGATGGTCACCCTGAATTGCCACTGCCAAGAGCCTGAGTCGTTATATGCAATCAGAGCTATAGCTAATCATAATTCAAAAAGAAGAATGCTAAGTTGGTTTAAAAAAAGAAAGATTGTCATTAAGAACAAAGATGAACTTATTCATACCATGTCTCGTATTGTTAAAATATTAGGTGACAATGACTATGAAGCTCAAGCAGATGCAGTGCGTAAGCCACTTAAATTCCTTCATAATGATGACACAACCAACTTCATTAAATATTTGAACACAGTTGATATTTGGGGAGGTTCGGGAGCTGCATGGGAAGTTTATCTTCAGCCAAAAAAGCTTGAGCTAGAGTTTATGAAATGCATTGTCGACTTAATTGAAGATTTAAAACAAACAGGCATTAAAATCAGAGGAACGAAAAGCATATCAAATTATTTTAAAGAGGAAATATCAAAAGCCAAATAAGCGACGGGAAAAAACTGCACATAACATCGGCTACCCACCAGCAGGGACAAGTGCAATGACAATGATATCCTTATATTTGAAGAAAGCTACACCGCCTACGCTTTGCTGAATACTAACCTAAGCAAGCTTCGGTCGCTTGCGCCATAGCTGGCTACAGCGACGGAGCGCGGTCAAAGCAGGCACCGATACCGCTCACGAGTCCTGCCGGTCTCACTTTCCGAAGCTTCAGCGAAGGAAGGCGAGTAGCCTTGGACGTTATCTGTAATTAAGATAAATGACATTCGAAGAATTTAAATATCACCATTGGGATGTATTGATTGCATACATAAGTGCATATTTTCCATTAAATCATGCGCTTATTGAAAAATTCAGATATGACCTCAACTGGAAAAGTATAAGCTCGAATTCAGAAATTGAATGGACATCGAAGTTCATAGAAGATAATAAGAACCATCTCGTTTGGCATCTTTTAGTTGGAAACCCCGGCATACCTTTAACAGAAGAATTCATCCTCCACTACAAAAAGAGAATTGATTGGGATTATCTTGCTCACAATCCTACTTTGCCACTTACTGATTCTTTTATTAATGCTTGTGGAAGAAACCTAAAAGTTGCAGAGACAAATCCCAACATCACCAATTCATTTATAGAAGAGCATCCTGACAAAATAATACCCCGCCTACAAATGCTACCCAGACCAGAAGGCTTGGAAAATTGCTCGCTTGATAATTTTAGTGTTAACTGGAAAAATTGGAAACACAATCTCTATCCAGAGATTTATAAAAGGATTATCGAACCAAATTTGCCAGATGGTTCATTGCTTAAATTGTTAAATGATAGTATTCCGCAGCCAGGAAAATATGTCTACTTCTCGCCAGCCCGATTAGATGAATTTGGGTTGATTACCTCTTTTGAGCCAAACCCGAAGAATGCTATTAACCTTGCTGTAAAGGGAAATCGGTTTACTTGTATTGAGTTCCGTCAAAGTAATCTTCAGGAAGGAAAGGATAGGATTTATGATCTTGTACGCATATCCATCCAAGGATATCCTTGTCTCTTAGTAAGTAAATTAGCTCTTGAGCACTTACGGAATTTTAATTTGCCTGAATTTAGGGTTTTGCAAGTTGATCTAAAAACAAAAAAAATAAAAATTAACCAGGAATACTTTCTAATCCTATTTGACGACAACACTTTGATTGAAGAATGTGACCCACAACAAGAGTTTGAATTTTACTTTAGAAGGTCTTCCGAGTCAGGACCAAAGAGGGTGATCAAAGGAGAAATTAAGTCATTTAACGAATTAAAAACGGAAGTGCAAAGTATCTACACTGAAGCCATTTCAGATATGCTTGAATTCTACCCTAAATCTGTCGAGATCAAATCCGCACTTGACCTCTTCACGTTTAATAGAAAAATGATTGTCTCCACTAGATTAAGAGAATCCATCATCAATTCATGTTTTGGCCCAAGTGATTTCCAATCTACAATTCCAATGGTCCTGACGTCTTCAGTGAATCTGGAAAGTATTTCTTCTCCACAAAATCATAGGTCCAACCATGAAAATATTCCTGACGATGGCTTCTATTCTCTGAAGAGACAGCGATTGCAGGAATTCGATCCACCCTTCAGCAGAGTTGGTATAAGCGAGGATCGATTGGGTCGGGTTGAACGAAAGTTAAATGTTATTTTTCCTGAGCAATTCAGAAATTACTATTTAAACGCACAAATCACGTTTGAAGATGGAATGATGATGGAAGAATTTGATTGGCTTCCTTTTGAAAAATTCTTTATTGAGAATTCTTATGCTGAAAGGTATCCGGAATCATTTAAATGTTGCGTAGTTGCCGAAAATGGAGGTGGAGACTGTATTGGCTTGTTACTTGAGAAGCATGATGATTATAAACTAAATGAAGAGCTTGTTGCACTAATGCATGAAACAGGGGAAATACTGAAAGGAAAAATACAGATAACATTGGCTACTGGCAATGGCGGATAGCTGCTAACGAAATGATCATTACCTTGAAACAGATTCCACAGCTCAACAGACAAGTGCATTGAATCGCCACTGCCTGTAGCCTTGGACGTTAGAGGCAATTCAACGCACGGCGAAAAGTTTAAATAAACAAATGAATTACCTATTCTTTCACCGCCATCGAGGTGACTATCCACAAGAACCAAAGGGATATATTGATGATAAGCGCTGTGTAAGGAAACCAGAACGAAAGTATAAAGGTTGCCGTATAAATGGAAAGCCCGAAATATTTGACGCGATCAAACCGTTCAGCAATGAGCTTTTCACCTTTCGGAGTTAAAAGGTTTACCGGGTTCCGGATGGCATAGAATAAAAGTATCCACGAAATATTAGACAGCACACTATAGCCGCAAAAGAAAGTAATGGCACTGCTGTGCGAATCAGCCATAATATATTCGGCAAGCAACGCCGTTGGAAAGGGAATGAAGGATACAACCAGCAGAAAAAAACCATTGACGTAAATAAAGATATTTGACTTTTTATTGATGTGGTTAAACACGAGGTGATGATTCACCCAGGCGATCAGGATGGTTCCGAAGCTGAAAATAAAACTGAAATAAGAAGGCCAGAGTTTCCATAGCTCTTTCCAAAGTACAGCGGGTGTTTCAGCATGATGCGGAACTTTTATTTCTAATATCAACAGGGTGATGGCAATGGCAAATACCCCATCACTGAAAGCTTCAATACGTGCGGTTTCTCTTGTTTCAGACATAAAATCTTTTACAAAGAAAAGAAAGATAGCATACTGTAAAGCGCAGGTAAGTTCCCTCCGAACAGCTAAAACAAACATTTTAAAGACCGAAAAATACAAGAAATATCTAAATCAGAATCACACGTATATTCGCGTCAACGGCTTAGCCGCTATGCAAAAATGGACAACGAGTGCGCCATCCTCTTCCCTGACAATCCAAGTTGGGTATTCCCCATATTTATATGCGAATTATATATCAGGATATACACAGCTATCGAAGACTCCTCCAGACACAATTGATTTTGCTATATACATTGCAAACGGTGTTATGGGTTTACGGGAAATGTGGACTCATATCGATGCCATGCCACGAGTGAATCTTTGGCGCAAATAAATCCATGAAGGCATTTCAACGATAACTGAAATATTGTTATATAATATGTAGTTTCGTATTCATGCTTTTATTTGCTTTTCTCTTAAACCTGGTCTTATTCATCCAGTCTAGATTTGCTGCCCCACTTGTGTTTGTGCAAAACGTTACAGTGCTGGAAGGCGACTCAAGCTTACCCCGAACTATAGATGTACCGATCAACTGGTCGAATGCTGTTCACTTAAGAATTCGCATAGCGGTTACTATCAGACGACGTGGTAAAAGTATAAATCTTGTAAATGCTATCAGGTCCTCGACAAGCACTATGACACTTGATGGTACCGGAGCAACAACGATACCCGTTCGAGTTAGTGGAGATTTGGACCGGGAGCCAGATGAAATTGCAGATATACGTATCACTTTTCTCGGACTGGTTTCTGGTGGTGACGCAGGTGTATTAACAATACGCGATGACGATCACCCAATCGTTACAGTTAGTGAAAGTTTTGCATTAGAAGGTGGTTCAGTTGATCTGCCAAATGGTCCGCTTCATATTATACGATTATCAAAGGCCATCAATCAATCAACGATGTTAAACGTTCGAACCGCCTCCTCCACAGCATTACCCGGCCGTGACTTCAATGCAGTTGACCAGGTCGTAACAATTCTGGCTCACGATACTATCGCTATAATCAATGTCGAACTTATCGACGACAATGTCATCGACCTTGAGCTTGTCAAAGAATACTTCCTGGAGGTAATTCCGGTTCGCATCGGGGATATCGCGATTGGCGGAAATCTGACAGCTTTGGGTCGAATAACAGATGACGAAAGCGCAAATCCTCAAGAGGCTATCTTTCAACTCGAAGAAGATCCTGTGCCTCCTAATTTTTTGAATGGAACTGTCAATAATTGCCGTTCGAATTTACCCACCGACGAACCGTTTAATTCGTCTGTCGATCGAAGATTTAAGTTAACTTTTGCAGTTGGATTCGCCAACCCTTTTGAAGTTCGCTTTGTATCCAGTTCAGGTGGAGGACCTGGACAGGCTACTGAAGAAAACGACTACGACCCAATAGATGAAATTCGCACCTTAACTCCAGGGCGCACTGCCATTTTTACTATCCGGGTTCATGATGATGGTGCATCAGAAGGTGATGAGGAACTTATGATTCAGGCTTTTAGTAGAATTATTCGGCAAGCACGACCCTGTGGTTTTCAAAATCTTCTTGGAGCACAAAGCACCATTAAAATCAACGGAAATCTGTTTTAGAAAACCAATTTAAAAAAAACAGCTACAGGGAGCCAATTTCATTGGAACGAAAATACTTGTCGTTGAAAAATAATATTAGTGTGAAATTGACAAGCGGGACAAGTGCAAAAGACCTGCCTTCGCTTGCCAACGCGCAAACCCAAACTCGAGCTTCGGCAGGTAAAAATGATATCCTTATATTTGAAGAAAGCTACTCCGCCTACGCTTGGCTAAACACAAACCTAGGCAAGCTTCGGCGGTCGAAGCAGGCACAGATACCGCCCACGAGTCCTGCCGGCGGGTAGCCTTGGACGTTAGATGCAATTATTGCGCTCCGATCAAACTGTGTGCTAACTTGAAAGTGATTGTAATTGACATAAACAAGGTAATTCAAAAATGGAAACAATAGAAAACCCTGTCATTGGAGAGAAAATAGTTTTTCTCACTTCGTCCAAGCAAAGTAGTGGTGCAAAAAGCCTAATGGAAGTTTATCTTAGTCCGAAAGGTGGCAATCCATTGCACTACCACAAACGTTTTTCCGAAACTTTCAAAGTAAAAGAAGGAGAACTGAGTGTGCAGATTGGTAAGGAAATCAAAAAATTAAACCCCGGGGATTCTGCAACAGCTCAAATACTTGAACGGCATCGCTTTTTCAATACTTCTGGCAAGCCTGTGGTTTTCACTTGCGAATTGCTTCCCGGTAGCGAGGGGTTTGAAAATGTTTTACGCATTGGCTGCGGATTAGCAAGAGATGGAAAAGCAGCCAGTAATGGAATGCCAAAGAGTATTGTTCATATGGCAATTCTGATGAGTTTGGGCGAAGGATATTTCGTTGGAATATTTTCATTTTTTGAAAAACTCTTTCGTGCCATTGCTCATACCAAAAAAGCAAAACGTATAGAAAAAGAATTGCTTGATAAATACTGTTAATAATAATTCATAAGTGTATAACTGCGGATAACAGTAAGATTAAAAGAATTAAAAAAAAGAAGGGCTTTGAAAGTTAAACAAACGGTTGAGCTTTTAATGAACAGTGTTGGTAAACGAACAATTGTGCTTCTAAACCCTTCTTTTTTTACTTCTTTAATCCCTTCTTCGTTATGTGCAAAAACCTAATTACCATGAGCGGAAAATATATCCCCTTTGTCCTTTTGTTTTTAGTCATTGCAGTTGATTTGCGCAGTCAACTTTCAATTGGGCTAAAAGCTTATTATTCATT
>Ga0173480_10000818_pt1 | contig 10924 bp, 7 predicted proteins | sample NitcycUS209509C1_FD_122622 | JGI IMG/M metagenome (GOLD analysis project Ga0173480, IMG submission 122622) | Soil microbial communities from Arlington Agricultural Research Station in Wisconsin, USA - Nitrogen cycling UWRJ-S209-509C-1 (version... | ecosystem: Environmental > Terrestrial > Soil >... | reverse complement strand
GCCTCCGGGAGGAGGATAGAACGAAACGGGTTCGAAGGTTCGAAGGTTCGAAGGTTCGAAGGTTCGAAGGTTCGAGGGTGCGAAGGTGCGAGGTTCGAGGGTGCGAAGGTGCGAGGTTCGAAGGCCTGTCGCGCCGAAGCTGCCACGCAGCGAAGGCGGATGCGAAGGTGCGGGGGGGGCGAAGGTCCGTTCGAAGTGGTCCGAGGTCCGAAGGCGTATGATCGGCGCATATATGACCGGCCGGGCTGCCCCGGCTGCCTGACGGAGGACCTCATGATGCGTATGGCTCGCACGCTCTCGGTGGCGGGAACTCTCTTGACCGGCCTCGTCGTCGCGATGCCCACCTTCGCCCAGGCGCCACCACCCGGAGGCCGCGGGGCCGGGCGCGGCGGACCGCCGCCGGTCGTGTCCTTCGAGGTCAGTGCCGACCGGCGCGTGACGTTCCGCATTGCCGCTCCTCAGGCCCAGACCGTGCGCCTGTCGGCCTCGGACATTCCCAACGCCGGCCAGGGCGCGATGACGAAGAACGCAAGCGGGGTCTGGGAAACGACCATCGGCCCGGTGCCAGCGGGCGCCTACCGGTACAACTTCAACGTCGACGGCGTGGCGACGCTCGATCCGCGCAACCCTCTCACCAGCGAGTCTCAGAACAATTCCTGGAGCCTGGTCTACGTCCCGGGTTCGGAGTTCGCCGACACCCGCAACGTGCCACACGGCAGCATCTCCGAGGTGAGCTACTACTCCACGGCGCTCAAGGCTGACCGTCGGCTGCACGTGTATCTGCCGCCCGGCTATGAAACCAGCAGCCGCAAGTATCCGGTCTTCTACCTGCTGCACGGCGCCGGCGACAGCGACGACTCGTGGAGCACGGTGGGCCGCGCCGGGTTCATTCTCGACAATCTGATCGCCGCGAAGAAGGCCAAGCCGATGATTGTGGTGATGCCGGCCGGTCACGTACGCGCACAACAGGGCAGTCCGGTTGGGGACGCTGCCACCGATGCGTTCGTCAGCGACTTTGTGACCGACATCATGCCGCTCGTGCAGAAGAACTACCGCGCGTCCACGGATCGCGCGAATACGGCGATCGCCGGTTTGTCGATGGGCGGCAATCAGACGCTCAACATTGCCATTTCGAATCTGGAGAAGTTCGGCTACATCGGCGTCTACAGCTCGGGCCTGTTCGGCGCCTTCCCTGCGGCGGGCAGAGGCGGGGCAGCGCCTGCCACGCCGCCGCCGGCCGGCAGCGATTGGGAATCACGCAATGCCGCCAGACTCGACGACGCCGGCGCAAAGAAGGGGCTGAAGGTATTCTGGTTCGCCACCGGCAAGGACGACTTCCTGATCGACACCACGAAGCAGACGGTGGACCTGTTCAAGAAGCACGGATTCACGCCGGTCTACAAGATCTCCGAGGGCGGGCACACGTGGGTGAACTGGCGCGACTATCTGAACGAGTTTGCGCCAATGCTTTTCTGAACCACGAAGCGCTACGCGGTTACGACGAAGCTCACGAAGAGTAAAAAGGGGCGACCCTCAGTGGGTGAGACCTGCGTCTCATGGACGCATCGGCGTGATCTTCAGCAGCTGCGAGCCTGACAGCACGTAGACGGCGCCATCGGGCCCCTGACGCACTTCGCGGATGCGCTGCTTGCGATCGGTCAGCAGCCGCTCCTCGCCAATCACGCGCTCGCCCTTCAGGACGAGACGCACCAGGGCCTGGTCGCCCATGGCGCCGACGAACAGATTGCCTTGCCACTCCGGGAACGACGCCCCCGTATAGAACATCATCCCTGACGGCGCAATCGACGGCACCCAGTAGTAGACCGGCTCCTCCACGCCTGGCATCGACCGCTTGCCGTTGCCTACCGGCACGTTCTTGCGTCCATCCAGCTGGCGCGCGTCGTACTGCACGCCGTACGACACATCAGGCCAGCCGTAGTCCTTCCCGCCTCTGACGATGTTGATCTCGTCGCCGCCCTGAGGGCCATGGTCAATCACCCACAGCTCGCCGGTCTGCGGATGAATGGCACCACCCTCGGGATCCTTGAACCCGTGCGCGAACGTCTCCGCGGCAACCGTCGCCCGACTGAGCCACGGGTTGTCCTTCGGAATCGACCCGTCGCGGTTGATGCGGAGGATGCGACCGGTGAAGTTGCGGCGCACGTCGGGATTGTCGGTGAAGTCATGATTCACGCCGTCCAGATCGGAATCGTAGAAACGGAACCGATCCGCACCGGTGATGAACAGCGTGCCGTCGCGGGCCAGCACGATGCGGCGCTCGGCGCCTTCGGCCAGCACGTCGAGGTTCTCGAGCCGCGTTCCATCGTCACTGAGCCGCGCACGCGCCACCCGCTCGTCTCCCAGCTGCATCGTCCGTCGCTCGGCAAGTGGCTTCGTCCAGACCTCCTCGTAGAAGTGCTCGATCGGCCAGTTGCGCGGCTCCTGGCCTTTTGGGGGGGCAAAGTAGGTGAAGTAGATCAACCGGTTGGAGGCGAATTGCGGATCGAGCAGCACGTCGTGCAGGCCCTGCGCGGCGACCGTCTTGACGCCTGGGACGCCAGCAATCGGGGCCGATACCTTGCCATCGGCGGTGACGATCCGCATCTGGCCCGCCGACTGCGTGACGAGATAGCGGCCGTCCGGGAGAAAGGCGATGGCCCAGGCTCCGGTGAGCCCGTCGGCGACCACACGCACAGAGAGCGCCGGCGAACGCTGGGTCGGCAGCGGGGCGTCCGTCTGTCCGGCAAAGGCGGGCGTGGGCTCCGGTGGCTGCGGCTTTGGCGCCGGCGTCTGCGCGCGAACGGTCAGTACCGCACCGGCGAGGACGACAAGAAGTGAGGCCTTTCTCATGCGCGAGATTCTGCGGGATCACGGGAGCAACCACAAATGCAAAATGCACAATGCTCAGGCTTCCAACGTATTCTGGGCGGACGCCGCTTGCGCATTGGGCATTGGGCATTGGGCATTGGGCATTGGCCATTGGCCATTGACGTGCTGAACCGTCCGTCGACATGAACCAGATAGATGACCTGCTGACTCGATGGACCGGTGCCGGCCTGCTCGACGAGGCCAGTGCCGAGCGCATCCGGACCTTCGAGGCCGAACGGGAAGCGCCGCCGCAGCTGCGATGGCCCATGCGGCTGGCCATTGGATTCGGAGCGCTGCTGCTCGGAGCCGGCGTCCTGCTTTTCGTGTCGTCGCATTGGGACGCACTCGCTCCCTCTCAACGCTTTGCGCTCGTGCTCGCGCTGGTTGCGCTGTTTCACGCCGCCGGCGCGGCCGCGGCCGATCGCGCACCGACGCTGTCCGAAGGCCTCCATGCCATCGGAACGATCTCACTCGGCGCCGGCATCTTTCTGTCAGGCCAGATTTTCAACATGGCGGAGCACTGGCCTGGTGGCGTCATGCTCTGGGCGCTCGGCGCCTGGCTGGCCTGGCTGGTGCTGCGTCACGAAACACAACGGACGCTCGCGGCGTTGCTGACGCCGGCGTGGCTCGCCAGCGAGTGGATCGTTGTCCTCGACCGCGCACACCGCTACGTATGGGATAACGAGCCGTTGCTGCCGGCTGGACTCGTGCTGCTCGCGCTGACCTACTTCACCAGACCACGCACACCGACGCCGGGTCGAGACGTGCTGGTATGGCTTGGCGGGATCGCGCTGGTCCCGACGATGTTCTTTCTCGCGATAACCGCTTCCGAACCGGTCCGGATGGTGCCGGTGACCACCGCTCTGCAGGTCGTGGCCTGGGGCATCGCGATCGGCTCGCCTCTCCTGCTGGCCCTGCTCTGGCGGCGTGCGGCCGCCTGGACGAACGCAGTCGCCGCCGCTTGGGTCATCGCGCTTCTGTGGTTCTCGACCTTCCGTGAGGAACTGCTGCTGCACGGCTGGTGGGCGCTGGGGGCGCTCGGCCTCGTCATGTGGGGCGTCTTCGAGCGGCGGACGGAACGGATCAATCTCGGCGCCGCCGTGTTTGCCGTCACCGTGCTGTTCTTCTACTTTTCGAGCGTGATGGACAAGCTCGGACGGTCAGCCAGCCTGATCGGATTCGGACTGCTGTTCCTCGCCGGCGGCTGGGCGCTCGAACGCACCCGCCGTCAGCTGGTGCGAGTAGCGAAGGAGAGGGAATGACGCCGCTCGTGCGCAAGGGACTCGTGGTGGCCGTGCTGCACGTGGCCCTGGTCGCCAGCGTCGGCGCCAAGCTGTTCGTCGATCGTGCGACGAAGCCGCGGGTGTGGGCACGCGCGGCCCCGTTCGATCCTGACCTCCCGATCCGAGGGCGCTATGTGCGGCTGCGCCTCGAGGCCGTGCCGAGCCGGGATTTCGAGGCACCGCTGTCCTACGATCGCGGCGTTGTGCTGTCGGCGCGGGACGGCAAGCTGCTGGCCACGCCTTCGGACAGCGGCTTCAACCTGGCGCGAATCTCCTCGCGCGACGATGAGCGCATCGCGCTCCTTGCCATTCCGGTCGCCTATTTCATCCCTGAACACATCCCTGATCCGTCGGTGCGCACGCCGGACGAGGAGCTCTGGGTGGAAGTTACGGTTCCCACCGAAGGTCCGCCGCGACCCATTCGGCTGGGCGTTCGGCGCAACGGCGTCCTGACGCCGCTGGAAATCGACTGAGGCGCGCCAGACCTACGCTCACCTGACATCGGCGCAACTGAAGGGAATATCAGTTCGAGGCGGCCGTCGTCACGGCAACACTCTGCGTTCGAACGAGCAGCGTCCCTGTCGCCGGCGTCCCGGTCACGGGTGTCAGGAACACGCGCCAGCTGGCCGCGATCTGGTCCGGCCGGCAGATGAAGCGTTCGGTGACAAACCAGGTCCAGCTGGGATCCTCGACACAGGCCGGCAAGCCGTTATGGGCGCCGTACTGCATCACCGCCACGGCGAATGGCCAGGCGCCATGGTCGAACGTCAGCGCCACTGGTCTGCCCTTCCGCTCGACGTTCGCCTGCAGCGTCGTCGCGATCACCGGTACTTCCGGACTGCCACGGTCGTAGGTGATGAACGCCTCGGCGGACACACACACGGTCAGCAGCAGTACCAGGGCCGCAGCCACGACAAACGGCGCCACCCGGACGAACCGGCGGCAGAAGGCCATCGCACCGGTGGCGACGATGAGCGCCGGCATCGCAAACGCGTAGAGCCCGAGGTACTTCTCACTCAGTCGATCGACACCGATGGTCGCGTAGACCGCGAACAATGCCAGGCCCGCCGCCGACGCGCCCAGCAGCCCGGTCAGCAGTCTCCGGGTTTCGCTCCGCGGCACGATCAGCACCGCGGCGACGCTGCTCGCGGCAATCACCGCCGCCATCCAGGCGGGAAGCTCGCCCCTCCAGGTCAGGTAGTAGGCAACAAACGACAGAACATCGCCGACGCTGCGCGGATCGCGTTGCGCCGTCTGCGCATACTCGTAGTAGTCGAGCCACGGCGACGGCCAGTGCACGAACAGGTTCACCACGAGAGGAAGGATGAACACCGCAGTGGCGACCACTGACGGCAGCAGCGACCGGGTATTGCGTCGCACGAACGCAGGAATCTCTCTGCGGTGACGCCACAACAGCACAGCGGCGATGAACGCCGTCATGCCACCCACGCTTTCGATGAAGGCCACGTGACCGTGTACCAACAGCCAGCTGGCGAGCGTATACGGAAGGATGGCGCGGCGGTCGCCACTGAGCATCGCCCCGGCCGCGGCCACGTGCAGCAGGTAGGGCAGGCAATAGACGTACGGCAACCAGGAGCTCGCGAACACGAACGGCACTACCGTCATCATCGCGGTCAGGACGGCCACGCCAACGATGGTCTCGGCGGACGAAGCACGCCGCGCCAGGAGTGCCGCGATGGCGCCCAGCGCCGCAGCGGAGAGGGCGGCGTAACCGATACGTTGCGCGTTCAATGGCTCGGGAACGGCGCGCAGCCAGTCATGCATCACCGTGTCGAACGCTGCGGCGATGTAGAAGATGGCGGGGCCGGGATGGCTGGTGCCGATTCGCGAATTGGCCCCATCGAACAGCCGCAGGCGCTTCGCGTCGTCGATCTCGATCGCGAACACCGCATCGTCGCCCCATGCGACCATCGGCATGGTGAAGAGATAGGGCTGACGCAGCATCAGGACGAGGAAGATGAACGCGGCGGCCACGACACCGCTCCACAGCGCGCGCCGATGCTTCAGCACGGGAGGCCCGAGACGGCGTGACGCGCCGTGGCGTTCGCTCTCTGAAAAGCGACCACGGCATCGAGCGCGTCACAGGCGGTCATGAACCCGCATGGTAACATTGCGCGCTTCGAGGCCGAGACGGCGACCTGTCGAGAGACGCGGCGCCTGTAGCGCCGTACCAGCATGGATCTAAGCCGCATCTACAGCTATCGATTCCGCGACATCGATCAGGCTGCCCGCTCGGAAGTCTGGGGCGCCATCGCGCGCTATCTGCACCGCCGCCTCGGAGAACCCAGGCGGCTGCTCGATCCGGCCGCCGGCCTCGGTGAGTTCATCGCCAACAGTCCGGCGCAGGATCGCTGGGCGGTGGACATGGTCGATCACGGGTTGACGTCCATCAAGGGGCTGACGACGCGGATTGCACCGATCCTCGAAGCCGACCTGCCGGAAGGCACCTTCGATGCCGTATTCGCGTCGAACCTGCTCGAGCATCTGTCGAGCCCGACCGAGATTGCACAGTTCCTGAGTCGCATGCGTGGATTGCTGCGACCGGGCGGCGTCATCGGCATCATGGGACCCAACTTCAAATACTGTCCGCGCGAATACTTCGACTGCGCCGACCATGTGCTCGCCCTGACCCACGTCGCGGTGGCCGAACACCTGTATGGCGCCGGGTTCGAGGTCCAGTCAATCACCCCCCGGTTTCTTCCCTACTCGTTCCGATCGATTCTTCCCGCGTCGCGCCGTCTGACTGAGACGTACCTTGCGGCGCCTCTTCTCTGGCGCCTCCTCGGCAAACAGTTTCTGGTCATGGGCTCCCGGCCAGCCGTCTCCTGACACGGCGACCATGCTGCGGAAGGTTCGAGGGGACCGCGATCGATTGTGGTGGATCGCCGTCGCGGCGATGGTCGTCTTCGTGCTGCTGCTCTGGTTCGATGCCGCGCCGCTGGGCAACGTTCACACCGGAGACACCGACAACCTGGTCAAGGGCACGCGTCGGGCCGCCGAGTGCGTGCGCGCAGGCATCTGGTCCGCTTGCGGACTGATCCCGGGCACACGCTACACCGAGGTGTTTCCGTATCCGGCGCTTCAATACATTCCCGCCGCGGCGTTCCTTTCCTTCGGGCTGTCCGAGGCGGCCGTCGTGGAGGCGCTGGCCAGACTGAGCACTGCGGCCTTCGCGGCCACGATTGCTCTGTGCGCCTGGGCGTTCGCCGCGAGCGACCGCCGTGCGAGCCGCGCGCTCGCCATCGCTGCCGTGCTCTGCAGCAGTCTCGTCTATCACAGCACCGCCGGCTTCGGAGAAGCGCTCGCGGCCGCCACGGTCGCCGCCGCCATCGTCGCGGCGATCAAGCAACGGCCTCTGCTGATCGTCATCACCGTCGCCTTGGCCGCCATCGGAAAGGACACCCTCCTGCCATTCGTCGTGGCGCTCGGCTTTCTCTGCGCGCGTCGTGAAGGGAGGCTGTTGCCGCCACGTCGCATGGTGGTGGCGCTTTCCGCCGGCGCAGTTCTGGGAGGCGCGCTGATCGCCGCGTTCAATCAGTTCCGGTTCGGTCAGCCGATGAACGCCTTCTATCTCGATCCGCTGTTCAGAACGCCAGGCATCGCACGCAAGCTGGTCTTCTTTGCAGGCGAGTGGCTGTCACCCTCGTCGGGTCTCGTGTGGTACTGGCCGATCGCCACAGCCGTACTCCTGGTGTGCGCCGGGTTCGCCGTCGCCAGTTTTGTACGCCAGCCGCGACGCCTGGAAGGCTGGGCGCCCGGGATCGCCGTCGCACTCATGGCGGTTGGCTTCACGGCGGGCCTGGCCGCGTGGTTTTCCCCTTATGGGTGGATCGCCTATGGACCGCGGCTCGCTGTGCCGTTGATCCCCGGTCTGGTCATTGCCGCACTCCACCTTGCGGGCTCGCCGCTCGAGGCGGCGGTGCGGGCGTTGCTTCGGCCTGCCGCCGGACTGGTGATCGTATCGGCGCTGGTGGTTGGAGCGGGCTGGCCGCAATTCGCCTCGGCGTGGGCGTTCTGGCCGGCGATCCGGGATCTCATTGCCGGCGACACCGTGTGCCCTTCCATGATGGACACCCCGATTCAGAAAGACGTCGGGCTCTACTACACGTGCACCCAGCACATCATGTGGCGGCTCCACTCGCTGCCGATCGACGAAGCGGCCACCGAGGGCGGCGGCGGAGCATTGGCGGGGCGCCTGCTGCTGGCGACCGCGGTCATCACACTCTTTGCCAGCGCGCGAAACAGCAAGGACTCCTCTAGTACTCCGAATCCTTAGCTCTCCGGGTGCCATTCGAGTCCGAGCTCGGACGGTGGTCCCATGTACCCGAGCATGGCCGACGCGGCGACGACGGCCGGACTGGCGAGATAGCCCTCGCCACCGACACCCATGCGATTCTGCCAGTTGCGGTTGAAGGTGGTGATCGCGCGCTCGCCGGCACTCAGCGCGTCAGGCCCCTGGCCGAAACAGGGGCCGCACCACGATTGCCGAATCTCACCGCCGGCGCCGCGAAAGACGTCGGCGATCGACGCGCCGCCGAGTCGCGGATCGGCACGCTCGATCTGGTGGCGGACTCCTCCTGAACCCGGAAAGACGATCAGCGGACGTGCCGCGCGGGTGATGCCAGCGGCAGCTGCCCGATGAATCACCCGGGCCGCCTCGAGGAGATCGTCGTAGCTGCCATTGGTGCACGAGCCGATCAGTGCCTTGTCGAATGTCAGTTTCTCGTGCGCCACTTCCACCGCCGGATGCGCGTTGCCCGGGCTGAAGGGCCTGGCGATCATCGGCACGATCTCGGTGAGGCGCAGCTCTTCGTCTATCTCGTAGTGCGCGGCGCTGCCAGGGACGACTCGGGGATAGGGCATTTCCGTCCAGCCTCGTTCGGCGTACCAACTGTCAGTCACCGCGTCCTGGGCGAAGATGCCGTTCAGCGCTTCCGCCTCCGCCATCATGTTGGCGATGGTGTTGCGATACGCCATCGGCAGCTGCTGGTCGGCGTCCACGAGCTCGACCGACATGCCCTGCGCCTGAGCGGCACCCCACCGGCGCAGCAGCGCGAGCACGATGTCCTTGCCCGACACCCACGGCTGCAGCGTGCCGGTGAATACGACGCGCCGTGCTCGGACGAGCGTGAAATAGACATAGCCGGTCGCCCATCCGAATCCGAGCGCGGTCGAGCCGACGCCGATGCCGAGCGCACCATAAGCACCGTAGGCGCGGCTGTGTGAGTCGGCACCGGGAATCACCATGCCCGGAGCCACCAGCCCCTGCTCGGGAAAGTAGAAGTGAAAGATGCCGTCTCCAGGTGTGGCGTAGTACGGCGGGCGCAAGCCTTCGACCTCCGCGAAGGCGCGGCCGATGTCGGTCTGACGATCGTCTTCCGCGTTGCCGGTGAACACGAAGTGATCGTTGGCGATCGCCGCCTGGCGTGGATGAATGACGTCGCCGCCCGTAATCTGCCGGAAGGTGTGAATGGCAAACGGCGCAGTACCGTCCGACGCCGGGAGGAGATCCGCGTAGACACGCACCGTCTCGCCCGGCTTCAGGGTGCGCTGGCTCTTGTCCACACAATGCGACCAGATGATCTGCTCCGTCGTGGTCATCTCGCGTGCCAGCGTCGCGTCCGGGAACTCGATCACCGGATGCTGGCGCAGCGAGGACGCAAACTCGCGGCGACCCGTGGCCACGATGCCACCGGTGCGGCGGATGCTGTCTTCAGCCGGCGAGAGCGGACGCGGCTCGTAGGTGCGGTTCTTCGTGATGTTGGTCAGCACGCGCGTCTGCGGATCCAGCATGAGCTCATCGCCATCTTCGACGTCATCCACCGCCTTCCGGCTCTGCACGACGTGCAGTCCGAGGTTGAGCGCGTTGCGCCTGAAGATGTCGCCCATGTTGTCGCCACAGACGATCACCAGTTGGCGACCGACTTCGTCGGCGATGGCCTTGAGGCCGGCGGGGCTCATTTCCCGCGAGGACCCGATGCCGAAGCGGTCGCCTGCCACCAGAAAGGTCTCGCCGCGGTGAACCCGCGCCCGGAAGTCCGGCATCAGGTAGCGGAACGCTCCCGCCTTCCATCGCTCGTCGAGACGGTCGAGGCTTTCGGACACGCAGTCGCGGGCGGGGGTGATCTGGTCGGTATCGATGGCGTCGAGCTTGCGACGGTAGCGCGTCGTCTGGAGCGACGGGTCCCAGAAGATGAGCGCCCGGCCGGTGACTGGCAGCGAGGCCTCCCCGCGGCCTGGTTGCTCATTTTGGCCGCCGGTCGGGGCGTCGAGTGCGTAGTCCTCCGCTCGCTTCCCCGGCTTGAATTCCGCGGATTCGATGCGCATAGTGAGATTGTACGAATCGGGGAGGACTAATGGCCAATTGTCGAGCAACTCTGGCCGCCGATTGACGCCTCTCGTCCGGCACCAGTTCTGCAGAGGTAATAGCAGGGGATGGACCGGAGGCTCAGCGGCGTTACACCGCTTTGGTATGATGCCGGCCCTTTCGACCCAGCCGCGGACGCACTCATGGATAGCCCCCAACCTCGTGGAATGCCTCCCACTCCGTCGCGAGGCGAGCGGATCCGGCGTCCGCGCCGACCCAATGCCCAGCTCAGGGCGGTGCCACCACGGGGCGAGGTTGATCCCGCGAACCTCAAGCACCCGGCGCTGTACATCAACCGGGAGCTCAGTTGGCTCGAGTTCAACGAGCGGGTGCTCTCCCAGGCGCGGGATGCATCCCATCCGCTGCTCGAACGGGTGAAGTTCCT
>Ga0173480_10000817_pt1 | contig 10928 bp, 10 predicted proteins | sample NitcycUS209509C1_FD_122622 | JGI IMG/M metagenome (GOLD analysis project Ga0173480, IMG submission 122622) | Soil microbial communities from Arlington Agricultural Research Station in Wisconsin, USA - Nitrogen cycling UWRJ-S209-509C-1 (version... | ecosystem: Environmental > Terrestrial > Soil... | reverse complement strand
CCGGTCCCCGACGCGCCGTAGTTGTACACGCCGTCCAACGGCGGCAGGCGCTGATCGATCCGATCCAGGCCCCAACTCCCGGGAACCTGCGAGATTTGGACGACGCCATCCTCCTCGACGTACTTCACGCGAGGATCGCGCGCCAGTCTCAGCGCCGCCGCGCGCGTCAGCCGCATGGCAAACCCCCGCAGCGCGCCACGAAAGACGTGCGTGCGGCGGCCGCCTTGAACGGTTTCGGCCTCGAGCGCCATCGCGTCGGCGTCCTGATTGTCCGCGAGCACCACGAGGTATCGATTGGGCACCGGTCGTTGGACGCGACGCACCTGTCTGTCGTCCGCCCCCTGCCCCCGCGCCGCCGCGCCCGCAATCAGCAGCGCCGCGCTTACGAGCAACGCCTTGACAAGTCTGTTCTTCATATCGATGCGAGGAACTGGCAAGTGGTTCGCGGAGGCTGATTGTGCGCGGAATCTGGATTCACCACCACTGGCCTTTTGCGTGACCGGCGAAGTCTCGCCGGAGGCCGACTTCCCCGCTGTGCGTGTTGGTGCCGGAGGCAGGCGATGCGGGGCTCCGGGTTCTTCGGACCAGCGGGTGCGTGAGGACTGCGGCATGATCCGGCCAACCGGGCCAAGGAGATGCCGTGAAGACGAAGCGCTTTCTGTCGAGCAGCTGTGGGGAAAGTCTCAAGGGTCTGAGCCCTCGAGAATACGCTCAGAACGGGCTCACAACGGCCGCGGACTCACCGTCGTAGTGGTCCGAGAAACCGGTCCCCTCACTAAAGCCGGTCGACAGCGGCAGACTCGGCACGGTTGAAGAACGCGGCACCCGTGACGAAGATCGTCAGCGTAATGGCGATGCTGGGGACGAGTGCCCGGCCTGGAAAGTCCCCGACCCCCAGCAGGCTCCATTTGTACAGTTCGACCACCCCGGTCATCGGATTCAGAGACGCGAGAAAGCGAAATCTTTCCGGAATCGCCGTGTGCGCATAGATTACCGGCGTTGCGTACAGCCAGAACTGAAGGACGTAGCGCAGCGAAAGCTGTACGTCCCTGTGGCGCACCTGGAACACCGAGGTCCAGAAGCCAACGGCCAGCGCCAGAAGGATTGCAAGGCCAGCCGCTACCGGAGCCAGCAGCACGAGGAACCCCAGCCTGAGATGGCTATCTCCGTCGCGGTAATAGTAGAACCCGCCAACCACCAGGGTCAGCCCGACCATGATGGCGAACTCAATGAAGGAAGGCGCTACCGACGCAATCGGCGCGACGAGACGTGGGAAATATACCTTCTTGATGAGGCCGCGACTCTGCTCCAGGCTGCGCGTGGCCGCAATGACCGAGCGCTCGAAGAGGCGCCAGCACGATGAGCCCGTGAGAAAGAAGAGGAAATACGGGACCCCGTCCGATTTGATGCCCAACATCAGGCCAAAGATGGCGGAGCTCAACACGATCGGGAGGAGCGGCCTGGCAAACAGCCAGAACATGCCGAGTGTGGTCGATTCGTATCGCTCTTTGATCCTTCGGCTGGCAAAGAACCAGAGAATCCTGCGGTAACGCCAGAACTCCCGCGCTCGTGCGAGCAGCCCGACCCTGACCGGTTCGATCGTCCACTTCTCGTGGCGAATTTGCCGAGCACCCGTGGCCGATACGACGCCGTCAGGTCCACTAGACGCCAATGCCGGCCTCTTTTTGGACGATCCATTCAAGCTGCGGGGCGATGAAGCCTAGCCTTTGCAGCCGTCCCGAACTCGGTGCGCCCGCGGCCTGGGTCGCATAGGCGAGGAACGAGAGAGCGTTGTAGATGACCAGCGGGTATTCCTTGGTCTCATCGGCTCTCCTGAACGTGCAACTGATGTTCACCACGTAGGGCTGTTCGGCCAGCAGGTTTCGTGGAATCTTGGCGAGTGCCTCGTAATCACCAGCCTCCGGCAGCTCACGAACGTGTTCATCAGTCGCTCTGAAGATCAGTTGCCCCTTTGTGCTGAGATCCATCGCACAGCGCAGCAGCAACTTGGATTTCGTGGTTCGGATGCGCACCTTGACGAACACGTCCTCCGATGAAGGTGCGCCGCCCAGGTCCTTCCCCGTAGCCGACACCAGCCGGACCGCCAAGATTTCTGCAAATCGGTTTGAGCGCCGCCCACGCTCGGACGAAGCGATGTCGTGCTGACTCCAGATGGCATTCTGGTAGTCGTCCACGACTTCTTCCGGGTCGCCTTCGCGCCGGACCTTTCCGCTGTGCAGCCAAATCACGCGGTTGCATATCCGCAGGATCGCGTCCATGTCGTGCGAGACAAAGAGAACCGTGAGGCCCTCTCTCGCCAGCTCGGCCACCTTCTGCTGGCAACGTTCCTGGAACGCCGCATCTCCGACCGCCAGAATTTCGTCGGCCAGGAGAATCCGTGGGTTCATGTTGATGACCACCGAGAACGCCAGGCGCAAGTACATGCCGCTCGAATAGTGCTTCAAGGGGCTGGCCTCGAACTGTTCGACTTCAGCAAAGGCCAGGATTTCAGGAATGCGCCGCTGCGCCTCGGATCGGGTCACTCCGAGAATCGCAGCGTTCATCAGGATGTTCTCGCGCGCCGACAAATCCGGATCGAAGCCCGCGCCAAGTTCGAGGAGGGACACCACTCGGCCTTGGCCGACCACTCGACCGGTCGTCGGTGTGATCACTCGGGCGAGGATCTGCAGGAGTGTCGACTTGCCGGCGCCGTTCGGGCCGATGACGCCGAGAACGGTCCCGGGCTCGACCCGGAAGGAGGCATCTCGCAAGGCCCAGAAGTCGCGGCCCTTTTCCACGTTGGCACGACCGCCAAAAGGGGACCTCAGCCGCTGCCACAGCGAGCGCTGGACGGTCTGTTCAGACTCGCCAGCAAGGCTGTAACACTTCCCTAGACCTTCAACAACCAGACTGTCCATTCAGGTGGGTAAAACCGAGGAACTATGTTGACACATCTGACGTTGGTCCCGAAAGGACGCGGTCGGCGCTAGAGCGAAGCGGCAGCGCTCGGTGGGACGGGCCGGCATCGGTGCGGGCGGCGGTGCTTTTCGCAGGGCCGTGAGATAATGCGTTGCGCATTCAGGGCTGACAGGCGCCGTGCAGCAGCACCTTCCGTAACGCCAGTTCATCGGCGGCGTGTGTGTTTTCGGATACGGGTCAGTTCGCAACGACGGGCGGCGGATGGATATTTCAGTTATCGGACTGGGAAAACTTGGCGCCCCTCTGGCGGCGATCTTCGCGAGCAAGGGCTTTCGTGTCGTTGGGACCGACGCGAGCCCAGCCGTCGTGGCGTCGATCAATGCGGGCCGTTCACCAGTGGACGAACCTGGTCTGCAATCTCTCATCGACAGCAGCCAGGGAAGACTGGTCGCCACGAACGACACGCCGGCAGCCGTCGCCCAGACCGACGTGACGTTTATCGTCGTTCCGACGCCGAGTGACTCCTCAGGCCGATTCAGCAACGAGCAAGTCATCGCGGCAATGGAGGCGATCGGACAGGGACTTCGGCGGAAGAATTCCTATCACGTCGTGATCCTGACGAGCACCGTCATGCCAGGTTCGACAGGTGGGGCCTTGCTCGAGGTGCTCGAAAGGGCCTCTGGCCGTACTGTCGGTCAGTCTGTCGGGCTCTGTTACAACCCGGAATTCATCGCGCTCGGCAGCGTCGTTCGCGACATGCTGAGGCCGGAACTACTGCTGATAGGTGAATCCGACCCCCGGGCTGGTCAGCTCCTTCAGGACATTTATTCCCGCACGTGTGAAAGCCAGCCAGTGGTTCGGCGGATGAATTTCGTGAACGCGGAACTGGCGAAGATTGCCGTCAATACCTTCGTGACGACCAAGATTTCGTACGCGAATATGCTCGGCGACGTATGTGGCCGCATCGAAGGCGCCGACGTCGACGTCGTAACTGAAGCCATTGGTTCGGATTCGCGTATCGGCGGTAAGTACTTGCGTGGCGCCGTCGGATACGGTGGCCCGTGCTTCCCCCGCGACAACGTGGCGTTCGCGGCCTTTGCGCGCAAGCTGGGGGCGCGCGCGGATCTTGCCGAAGCCACCGACGCTATCAACCACTACCAGGTCGACCGCGTTCTCGAGGCCGTCGTTTCGCGCCAGGGTGCCCCCAGTGCAATTGGTGTGCTGGGCCTGTCCTACAAACCTGACACAGCCGTCGTCGAACAGAGCCAGGGCCTGTTACTCGTCGAGCGCCTTGTCAGCAGGGGCTATCGCGTGCTCGCGTACGATCCAAAGGCGATGGCGACCGCGCGAGATGGCACTCATGTCCGATTCGAGGCCATGCCCTCGGCCGAGAGCTGCGTCGAAGCAGCGTCGCTCGTGGTGATCATGACACCATGGCCGCAGTTTGCGGACATCGCCAGTGACGCATTCCGCCGGAGCGGCAAGCGCCTGACGGTCATCGATTGTTGGCGTATCGCGACGGGGCTGGAGGCAGTGGCGGACCTGGTATACCTGGGACGCGGCGCCGTCGGAACCACGCCGCTGACTGTGTGATAGTCGTGCCCCAGAGGGAATACCCATGAACAAGGGCGATCTCGTCCTCGTGACCGGAGCGGGCGGCTTCATTGGCGGACACCTGGTGTCCGAGCTGCGCCGGCGAGGCCATACCCGAATCCGCGCGGTGGACATCAAGCCTATTGCAGAATGGCACCAGCCGTTCGCCGACACGGACTGCCACTCCATGGATCTGAGTCGACTGGAAGACTGCATGGAGGCGGCGCGCGGGGCGCGATATGTCTTCAACCTGGCTGCCGACATGGGCGGCATGGGCTTTATCGAGCAGAACAAGACCGCCTGCATGCTCTCGGTACTCATCAACACGCACATGCTGATGGCCGCGCAAAGCCAGGGCGTTGAGCGCTTCTTCTATTCTTCGTCCGCCTGCGTTTACGCGGCTGAAAAGCAGACCTCGGCGAAGGTCCAGCCATTGCGTGAGGAGGATGCCTACCCAGCCATGCCGGAAGACGGTTACGGGTGGGAGAAACTCTTCAGCGAACGGATGTGCCGCCACTTCATGGAGGACTTCGGTCTGGCGACGCGTGTTGCCCGTTATCACAACGTCTATGGCCCGCATGGCACCTACAGCGGTGGCCGCGAGAAGGCGCCGGCGGCCATCTGTCGCAAGGTCGTTGAGGCGCTCACGTCCGGTTCTGGTGAAATTGAAATCTGGGGCGACGGCGAACAGACGCGGAGTTTTACCTACATCGACGACTGCGTCGAAGGAACGCTCCGCCTGATGGCCAGCGAGATGACTGACCCAGTCAATGTCGGCAGCGACGAACTGGTCACCATCAATCAGCTGGTGGATGTCGTCGAGCGGATCGCTGGCGTCACCCTGAGGCGCCGCTACAAGCTGGATGCTCCGAGGGGTGTGCGCGGCAGGAACAGCGACAATGCACTCGTTCGTGCGCGTCTAGGCTGGGCACCGTCGGTCAGACTGGAAGACGGGATGCGCCCGACGTACGCGTGGGTTCTGAGCCAGATGGAGTTCGATCCTTCGTACAGCCGCAGTTCCTAGCGTCACCATCATTCGCGCCGCCCTGCGATGGCCTCGTTGCCCCTCTCCGGTCTGCGTCTCGCAGTCACTCTGCCTCCCGCGCATTTCTTCTCCGGCTGCGACCTCGCCATTGCCCGTGACCACGTGTTTGCCCTCCAGCAGCTCGGCGCTGCTGTGTACGAATTCGATACGACGCCCGCGTACATGCGCTTGAAGAGCGAGCTGGGAAAACAGCTCGACGATCTCCGTCGCTTTCGGCCGGACGCGGTGATCGGCGCCCCGCACGCAGGCTACGCGGTTCAGCCGTTTGTCCGGCACTCGCTCCTCGATGAGCTCGACGTGCCGAGGCTTCTCTACTGGGATCACGCACTGCTTCAGCTCCCCAGATACCTCGTGAAGCCGTGGCCGGGCAGTCCGGGCGAATCGAGCGCAGGCGTCCTGGCTCGATTGCGAGCGCTCTTCAAACATCCGCGGGCGTTTCATTTTTTTCCCGACAGTGGTCAGATTTCGGCACTGCATCACCTTGGGATCGCGGACTTCCCACCGGATTCCACCTACATTCCGGGGATTTCTCATCAGTACGTGGACTACGGGCGCGATCAGGGCGATTCGAGCGGGGAGAGCCGGGAAGTAGCGTTTTTCGGGAATATCTACATCGCCGCGGCGCGAAAGATTACCTACGCCGACGAGACGCTGCTGGCACTCCGGGGGCGAGCGCTTGAACGGCTGAAAGCTGATTGGGACTGCGCGCCCTACGACGCTTACCGGGAGGAAATCCAGGGATTGAGCCCCGCACTGCGCTCAGAGCTCCGCCTCGGTCCTGACGAGTCGTTTTACTGGCGGTTTCTCTTCGATGAGCTCTCGGTCGTGGCCAACGGTGAGCGCCGGCTGCAGGTAGCGCTCGAGTGCGGCCGGCCGCTTGCCTACTTCGGTGGTTTCGCGGATCCGGAAACCAGAGAGGCTGTGAGCCGCGCAGGCTGTCGTCTCGCAGAAGAATACCTGCCCTTCGGGCAGCCGCTCGCGGCCGCCTACGCGCGTCAGGCCATGGCTGTTGACGTGGGCAACGCGCCGTACATCAACGGCTTCTCGACCAAGCTGTTCTCGTGCTTCGCGGCTGGCGGGTTCATGCTGACGAGCCGCAAAGCCGATTTGGCGGGAGCCTTGGGAGACCTTGCGGAAGCCATCATGTTCTCGAGTGCGGAGGAGCTTTCCGCCAAAGTGAACCACTTCCTCAGCGCTCCTCGAGAACGCCGCAATCTGACCCGGCAGATTCAGGCGGTGATTCCGGAGAAATTCACGCTGTCTGCTCTTTACGCCAGAACGGTTCCAAAGGCTCTGAGTGCCCTCAAAGGGCACGAGTAGCCACGGGCGTCGAAGGACGCGCCGTCGCAATGCCCTTGAGTCCCACCATCGGTGGAACGGCGGACCATGAGAATTCCAACCGCCAACAACGGTGGGAGAGGTGCCGGGCCGGCGCAAGGGCGAGTCCCCACGTAGGCGGATTGTCGTAGACGACCGCGAACGCAGGCCAGCGAGTGTCGCCATAGGGAGCCTCGGCCTCACGCCCCGCGTACATCCGGCGGCTGAGGCGGTAACTCCCGGCGTGATTGATGTGGTAGACGGGGCCTCCAATGTCCTCAATCGGCACACCGGCCGAATGGGCCTTCACAAGAAAATTGGCATCCAGCCCGAATCTCGTCAGGCGGTACACCTCGTTGAAGCCTTGGAGTCGAAGATAGGTCAGGCGATCTGCCAGGATGAAGTCCCCGGCACCACCTGTCATGAGGGGAGGCTTCAAGCGCCCAACGCGACCCTCGACGTTCCTGATGTCTTCCAGGACATCCCAGGACAGGGCCCCATAATCTGCGCCAAGCTTCAAGTCCAGGCGAAGAGCCCGGTAGACTGTCCCGTCGTCGAGCTCCGCTTTGGCGAGCCGTTCGAGCACCTCGCGGCCCAGGACGACATCGCAGTTGCTGGTCAGGATGAAGCGTCCCCGGGCGCGCCGAATGCCGACGTTCTTGGCCGCAAACTCCATGTATTCCAGACGAGGGTTGAGCGAGAGCGCCGATTGATATGCGGGATCCACGACGAACCAGGAGCAGACGCCCGGATCGAGTTCAGGCAGTTCGCCCAACACGACCTCCGCCAGTAGCGGTACGCCGCTGCGGGGTGCCCATTCGATGAAGACGAACTCATGCGGCACACCCCGTTCTCTGAGGTGTTGGTGATTGAAGCGCAGAGTGCGGATGAAGCGTCCGACGAAATCCCCGCCATAGCCATCATTCCGGCCTGTGAGTACCACGCTGACGAGCGGCGGCGGTGCTGACTCTGGCAAGTGCGCCCTTTCAGCCGGACGTTGGGATGACGTGCCGCCGCGTGCGAAGGTCGAGGACATTGGCAGCGCCCTCGAGGATGTCGAGCTTGGCTTCGATGGCCATCAGGTGATCCCGTGCCATCGACAATTCTCGATCCGTTCCCGGGAGCGTTCGCCGCAGGAGATCGACATCTCCGAGTCGTTCCCGCAGCACCTTCAATGCCCGCTCGCCCTTGGCATTCGACTGCTCGAGCCGCCGCGTGTCCTTGTTCGCTGCCTTGAGGGCCACTTGCGCTGACTTGAGGTGCACCTGCAACTCGGAATGCTGACGCGCGCGCTTCTCCCAGGCCTTCGACGCTTCTTTCGCCTGCGAGTACTTCTTCGACACTGCCTCGAGCTCTCGCGCCAAGCGTTCATGCCGCCTGGCACTTACCAAGCCGAACAGACGAAGAACCCGGTGAACGAGACGGCGTATCATATCGGTGCAGCCTGTGCCGCTATTTTAGTCGGGCACCGGCCAAGGAGCAACGGTCGTGAGTGACGACGACAGCTCGCGGCGTCTGCTGCGACTCGAGCAAATCCTCGCAGCTGACTTTGTGGCTGGGAGTACCAGAACCGGTCGGACCGGCCCATCCAATGCGGCGTTAGATCGAATCGTTCGGTTGACGGAACAGTTGCAGGGGCGCGCCGGCGTTGAGCAGGATGCGGTCGACCTCCTCAACATCCGCGTGCTCCTGAACGAATATGTGTCGGTACTCGCAGACCTGCGGGCGCAGGCAGCCTCCGCTGAGGAGCACCTCGAGAAAGCGCTGAGTTCCCTGAAAGACGAGCGTTGCTCTCGCGCGAGAGGCCTGCTCGCCGCCGTCGAAGACGCGCACCACTAACCGGTAGCTATGGACGATGGCGTCGAAATGAGCAGGAACTTCCGGGACACTTCAATCGATCGGGTTCGAGACTACTGGAACAGCCGCCCCTGTAACGTCCGACATTCTCCGGCGCCTCCGGGTACTCGGAGTTACTTTGACCAGGTCGAAGAACGCAAGTACCTGGTGGAGCCGCACATCCCACGGTTTGCGCAATTCGACCGCTGGAGTGGGAAGCGCGTGCTTGAAATCGGGTGCGGCATCGGAACCGACACCATGAACTTCGCACGTGCCGGGGCGTCGGTGACGGCCGTGGACTTGTCGGGGCGCTCGCTTGATCTGGCTCGAACGCGAGCCGAGGTGTACGGTCTTGCGGACAGGATTGAGTTCGTTGAAGCCGATGCGGAGCGGTTGTCGCAGTTCGTGCGACCCGCGCATTACGATCTCGTCTATTCTTTCGGTGTCATCCATCACTCCCCGCACCCCGAGCACATCCTGAGAGAGATCCGGTCCCACTTCTCTGGCCCGGACACGGTGCTCAAGATCATGGTCTATCACTGGCGCTCGTGGAAGGTCGGAACCATTCTGCTGAGCGAGGCCGGTGGCAGATGGTGGCGCCTGCGGGAGGTCGTTGCAACCCACTCCGAGGCACAGTCGGGGTGTCCAGTGACGCACTGTTACACCCGGCGAGAGGGACGGTCGCTGTTAGCAGATGCGGGATTTGCGGTGACCGACTCGAGCGTTGAGCACATCTTTCCTTACGTGGTCGACGAATACGTCAAATATCGCTACGTACGAGCACGGCCATTCAGCTGGATGCCGCCGACTCTGTTCTCGGCGCTCGAGCGCCGGCTTGGCTGGCACCTCTGTCTGACGGCCCGCCCGGCCATCGTGGCGTCTCGTTCGTGAGGCCACACGACTCCGAACCGTACCTGACGATTGTCGTCGTCGGACGAAACGACGATCTCGGCGGAGATTTCAGTGGCCGCTTCTTTCGAGCTCTTCGGTTCAATTGCGAACAGCTCAGGATGGGCGGCGTCACGTTCGAGATCGTGTTCGTTGAATGGAGGCCGGTTGCCGGCCAGCCGCTGTTATCGACGCTACTGGTGGAAGCGTTTCCCGACTTGGCGCCCCATGACTTGCGCGCCTACGTCGTCGATTCGGCGTTCCACGATGCGCTGAGTCTGAATTCCCACCTGCAGTTCCAGGAGTTCATCGCCAAGAACGTCGGCATTCGCCGCGCGCGTGGCCGGTATGTATTGGCGACGAATACAGACGTCTACCTTGGACGGGAGGTCCTGAAAACCTTCGCAGCCGGTGAACTGCAACCAGGAACTCTCTATCGTGCCTGCCGCGTTGATGTGACCTCATTTGAGAACGAGGGCCTTCCAACGTTCGCCAGGTTCGAGGACCCTCTGAACCATCTGGTCGTCAATCACATCCACCCGCCGTACTTTACGAACGCATCAGGCGATTTTCTGTTGCTGGATCGCCCGACGTGGCATCGGCTTCGTGGTTTCAACGAAGTCTATCGTTTGGCCAAGGTCCACATCGACAAGAACTTCTGTTACAAGTGCCATGGGGCGGGCCTGCGTCTCGTCGATTTGGGCGTACCCATCTATCACATGGGTACTGGCACGCTGCACGCCGAGCGCGAGAAGTTCAGTGCGCGTCCCGACCTGGCTCCCTGGGGAAACATTCGATGGAACAGCAAAGTGCTCTACGACAATCCCGCCGGTTGGGGGCTCGGGAGCGCTGCGGAAAGGGTTGAGGGGCCGCAGGTCGTGCACCTGACGTTTGCCTGGTCCGCAGTGCCTCCTCTGGTAGATCTTCGTCGTATCGTGTCTCCTGTCGCGCGACTGGGCAGGTCGGACTGACGATCGTTGGATCTTCGGACCGCGCGACGGCGCGTTCGCCGCGCTGAGCGCGTGACGCTCCGGAGACGTGCCGCCGCGCGACCCCGGTCGCCTGACCCGAATCAGCGGACGTCGAACACCAGCATGCTGAAGCTCACCGCGTCGCGTGCGACACGCGATTCGTGCACGACCGTGATGGCTGCCCCGAGCGAGGCCTCGACGTCCGCCAGCGCCTGCGGGTGCTCTGACAGCAGCACAATGCGCTGGCGAGGTTGTGCGGTATTGACGGTTCCCTCCGGCGTCACGCGGGAGGGGAACTTTGTGCTGAACAGGCTATAGCCCCACAAGTAGCAGGAAGACACGGACAGGTAGGCAGTGCT
>Ga0173480_10000816_pt1 | contig 10936 bp, 13 predicted proteins | sample NitcycUS209509C1_FD_122622 | JGI IMG/M metagenome (GOLD analysis project Ga0173480, IMG submission 122622) | Soil microbial communities from Arlington Agricultural Research Station in Wisconsin, USA - Nitrogen cycling UWRJ-S209-509C-1 (version... | ecosystem: Environmental > Terrestrial > Soil... | reverse complement strand
TGAATTTCTACCGTGATATTGTTCTTGCTAAAGAAAGATGGAATATGGACCACTTTCTAAATGACCAATGGTATTCTGAATTAATCAGTCTAGCAACAAAAGAGACTGACCCACGTAAACGAAAGTTCCGTGTAGTTCAGAATTACATACCATTGAGTTTCGAGGATATTCTTGCCAAGGCTAACTCACTAGAACTGCTTGTAAGAAGATACTTCATAGACATCCATGAAGGCAGACAGATACTGGGACTCAAACCATTCAACAAGAACATTGATGAAAAGGTAAATGCGATAGGACAATTACTAGACCTATCACCTGTAGAGAAAATCAATCTAAAGAATCAGGAAAAGCGTTTCAAAGAACAACAACAAGCATTCCAGAATAACAATCAGCAACAGCAACAGCAACCAAAGAATCCTAATGCAAAACCACTTCCATCAGGTCAGAGGGGATTTCAACCACCATCTGACAGAGCAAACTCAAAGAGGACTGGAACTTCAGGTGCAGGTCGTGGAAATAAGACATGAAGAGTGATTATACATGAGTTGGAAAGATACAGCGATAAATAATACCGGAACATCAATAAAATACGGTGCTGACGACATGGAACTTGTCAGCAGGTTATTCAATGGAGTAACGACAGGTATTCCTGCTGTAACCATCAAATCTAATAACAAATGGGGATTCTGGGATGGTGTTCTCTACATAAGAAACCAAGCAGATACAAAGAACATGACAATTCGTGGTCCTGTAACCATGACAAACGATTTCGATTTAACGATGCCTTCTATCACTGGAAATGATACACTTCCTACAATAGGACTTGCTAACGTATGGGGAGTTAAACAGCAATTTGAATCAGGTATGCTGATAAAACAAATGAGTGACCCTGCAAATCCATCATCAAATTATCATCATCTATATGCAGATTCATCAGGACATCTTATAAGGAAGAATAGTTCTGGTGTAACGAAAGACTATGATGTAAATGCTTCATCATTACCTCTTGACATATCAGCATTATCAATGGCATTAAGAGATTATAATGCAAGGGTATTCAAAGTAGATTCAACGTATTATGCCGTCAAGCATGATGGAACTCTAATTGATTCTGGTTCTGTATTTGAAGTGGTGTTGCAAGCAGCGATAGACCTTACAGGTGATATATTGGTAGGGGGTCTTGATACATCAATTCCTGAAGAATTCCTGTTTACATCAACAGGTGTAACCATGAGTGATAATGATATAGGAACGAATCTAATCATACTGAAAAATGCTAGTCTGGTTATTCCAAATGGGAGTAGTATTACTGCAATCCACATGCTCAATTGTTCATATTCTAATATAGATTTGTATGGCTATATCTATGAAGCAGGGACACCAGTAAGAAACGGAAAAGGTATTGTTTTGGAAGCAGAAAATGGTGAAAGTTGTAGTTATAACTGTATTAATTTCAACGGTGGGATGATTTTTGATGTTGATACATGTATTGAAATAAAAGCCACATCGTCAGGTTTTACACAAGCAAACACCATAAATCATGCATTCTTCCAGAATTTCAAGAAAGGTATTGTGTGGAATTCTATATCAAGTGGTCCATGTGGAGGCAACGTAGTAAACAGTGCAGTAATACAATGTGCGCCTTATACCACTCATGGAGTAAAAGACGTTGATAATGGTGGCGATGATCAGCCAAACGACTTTATCGGTTGCCATGTTTGGGATTTGCCGGGTGGTGCTATAGGTATCAATATAAAGTCAGGTGGATTTGTCAAAATAACAGGTGGAGATATTAAATACAATCCTGCAAATGACCTATCAACTGCAACTGAAATACATGATAACAGGAATGGAATACTTACTAACAAAAATATTTTGGTTCGACACACTGGCTCTACATCACTTGACCTTTACAGAACTGATGGAGCAACAGATACTTTTCATGGAATAGCATTTAATGCTCCTGATTCTGCTGGAAATAAAACAAAATATGCAGATGTCTTTGCATACATCAATGATGACACTAATGGATCAGAAGATGGTGCATTTGGAGTTAATGTCCAAGTTGCAGGTGCAGATAAAAATGTTTTATTCTGTGATGCTGCCGAAGGACTTTCATACAGTCAGGATGGTGATATCTATGGTAGTATCACAACTCAAGGGCTAACAACAAGTCATGTATACAACACTGCTGATGAAGATGGGACATTCTACACATCACTCAGGGATTATTCAGCACGAGTCTACAAAATAGGTTCAACATACTACGCAAGAAAATACGATGGAACAATGATAGATTCAGGTTCAGTATTTGAAACGGTATTACAGGCAGCAATCGATGAGAATGCAGGAGATATAATAATAGGTGGATATGATAGCGCTCAAGAATATCTTTTCTCGACGACAGGGGTTGTATTATCTGACCAGAATGTAGGCACTAATTTAATCATAATGAAAAACGCCTCTCTTGCGGTTCCAAACGGATTTACTGGAACTGCAATACATGTTCATAATGGTGCTTATACGAACATTACTTTATCAGGATTTATCTATGAGGTAGGATGGGATACAAATTCAGAAGATAGACTGTGGACCGCAGTTTTATACGAAGCCGACAACGGTGACTCATGTGTTTATAATTCATTCTACAGTAAAGGCGGTCAGATTTTCGCTGTTGGAACAGGTGTAAAACTCAAACAAACTGGAACTGGATTCACCAATGGTAACGCATTTTATAACCTGAATATATCCGATATGACAGTAGGTGTAGAGTTAGAGCAAAACGGTGGCACTGATAAAATACAGGGTAATTATTTTAGCGATAACCTTCTCCAATGTGATGCTGATACAGAATATGGCTACAAAAACGTAAGCGGTGGTGGTAACTTTTTATCAAATTGTTATGTATGGGACCCTCAAGGTGCTGTAGGAGTGAACCTGCTTAGCACGTCAGGTGATGGGAATACAATAGTTGGTGGAAATGTAAAATATGACCCAGCCAACGATGCTAATGTAAACACGCAGGTATTCGATCAATGGTGGACAATTCTGGGAAATAACCTACACATATACTCTAATCGCACGGTAGCACAGTTAACAGCAGATCAAAATAATTTCGCTCTAGGTGATGATGTCAACAAGATAGAATTTTTCATGTCGTCTAATGCTTCACGAAACATAACAGGATTACATGCAGATATGGCTACATACATGAGAGTGATAATCCTACATAACACGGGAAGTCAGAACATTGTCTTAAAACATGAAAACGCTAGTTCAACAGCGACCAATCGGTTTAAATTCCCATCTGCTGCTGATGTCACATTGGCTCCTGCTTGCACTGTTTGGCTACAGTATGATGGAGAAGTAAATAACAGATGGATTCTGCTAGGGAAGAACTTTTAATCAATGACAGAGTGATGTATCTCAATGTCAGAAAATCCACGTAAAACAGTCAATCCAAACGCTGCACCTGATCCACTTGAAGGCAAATCAGAAGAAGAATTAAAACAGATTATTAGAGACTTGGAAAAAAGTCATGGTGTTGATATTCAAAAGATGAATCAGTATGCGGTTATAATTCAGACCATTGCAGGACAGATAAAAGAGATTGGACTCAATGCACAGATAGTAGGAAAGAACGCAGAACAGAATCTTGATCAGATTATGAGAAATGGTCCGATAAGAGCAAGAAATCCACAGAATCCTAGTTAGTTATCTTTCATACGTCAATGCAAATTGATGTGTGGAACCACAAATTTTATTTAAAGATGCTTATACTAAAGATGGTGATATCTACGTCCCTGCTCTTATCGCAGAGGGAGAATTATGGAATGAAAATGGTATATGTTATACATCAGAGTTATTAGAAAAATGGCATAAAGAAGATGCAGTAAAAGGACTTGCACACAATGCACATTCTACAGGGAATCATCCATTAGCCTATGAACCTTCAGCACCCGATGACCTAGCAGAGTCTGCTCAGGTAGAATACTATCGTAAGAAGTCCCATGATTGGGGTTTTGCATCATATGTAAAATCCATACTAAAGACTCTGGATAATGGTTCTAAGAGACTTATCGGAATATTCAAGATAACCGATAATGATGTAAAGAAGGCATGGCGTGAACGCAAGTTCCCACGATTTGTATCATCTTCAGCATTCGTTCACCAAAGAGATGAGAAAGGGAGAATCACTGATGCATCATTAGTTGGTGTCAGTTCTGTCAAGACACCTGCTTATCCTCCACACATTGCAGGTGTTGATAAACAATGCACCGGTGGGGATGAATGTATTTCAAAATTAGCAGAGTCAAATTCAAAGCGTGACCACTATTGCATGTATTGCAGGTATACAACTCTCTCAGAAATTAGTTCTCTTAGTAACGAAAAACTTTCAGAATCATCAATGGAAAACGATAGTCCTACTTCTGATAAGAAACCAGAAGGAGCCGAAGCAGGGTCTGAAAATGAATCTCCAATAAAAGATTTAGGACAGACTCAAACTAGTGCAGATGGTTCTAAAACTGAACAAATATCGGAAGAAGAAGTTGATTACAAATCGAAATACGAATCATTGCTTGCAGAACATACAATTGCAAAGAAGGCATTAAAGACAGCAAATGATTCAATTGCTACTAACACTGAGAACGTAAATAAATTAATCAAAGAATCACTTGGTTCCAAGATAAGAGAAAGACTAGCCAAAGTTCCACTCTTTGCTTTTGAAAACAAAGAAGAGAACAAGGAAGAAGTCGTAAAAGAATTCTTAGCATTGCATCCAAAGATTGATGAGAAAACAATTCTATCATTGGTAGAAAAGCGATATATGCTTGCACCATTGGTAACAAAGGCTCATGAACAAAGCAAAGACAAGAATCTACAGGAATCAGGATTGATTACAGATGATGGTAAATTGGTCATACATGATGAGAAGGAAAAGGAAACTGGATTCAGTATTCTTGATGCAACAGGAGTTTTTGAATAATGCCGGCATCACAGAATCAACCGGGCGATCCAGAGAACATTGGTAATACACTACCTGTCTCTACCGTAGAAGATGCAACCTCAGCAGCAATCGCTGGTGGGGATGTATGCAATATGGGAGAGTCAGTGGATGCATGGCAAACATGTCCCACTAACGGTGTAGGTCCATTTAGAGTTGCTACTCCATATGGTAAAGCATTGAATGCTTCACCAAGCAAAGTAGAATTATGGCAGAACCCAATCTATGTCTATGTAAAAGCAGGAAACACTATTCCACCAAACAATGATGTCATTCGTTCAGCAACTACAGCAGGACGAGTAGATGCATTCATTGATGGTTCTTCAGCAGTCAACCTAAGAGTTGGACAATACAAAGCAAAGGGTAACGTCAGCCCATTACAGGGTGACGGTGTAACAGCAACAACCGCAGCATCCGCAGGAGACTTGATTCTTATACTCACATACGACCGATAGGAGATAGAGAGAAATGGATAATAGTAAACTACGAACGTTACCTCCGAAACTAACCAACATGGAGTCATTATCTGAAACATACAAAGAGAAGAAAGACTCTGTATTGTGGATTGACCCTAGGTCAAAGAACATATGCAGAGGAGAGGAAGAATTATCAGTAGGCTATCAACCAACATGGGAAGAACCTATTGTAAACTTTGAAGAATTCGGAACTCAAAAGGCTCTAGTAGAATCAGGTAAACAATCTGATGTTAAAGGAACAGGTGGATGGAGTAAAGCAATGTATCCGAAAGCCATGGAAGTAATCAGTGCATGGAAGAATGGTGGAAAACGAGAAGTCAACAAACTTGCAGAATCAGGTATGCTGACAGGTGCAGACTTTGCTGCTGTCAAATCAGCACTAGTTGCGCTAAAGACTACGACTACACCACTGAGAAATCACATCTTACTGAATATGGTAACAAGGATGCAATCTGACAGACTAGACCTCAAAATAGACGACTTTACTGGATATGATGCTATCAACGAAGAAATGGGTGTATGGACAATTCCTCTATCCGGAAAGGGTGGATTTACGAGTCAGACATTCAGTCAAAAGAAATATGGATGGCACTTACAGTGGTCTGAAGATTTCACAATGCAAGTCTATGATGTTGATGTAATGTCATATCATGTCAACGCATTGAAAAATCAAATGGACACTGTAATGAATAAGAAAGTTGCTGCTCTATTTAACGCACTATCTGCAACCGTGCAAGCATCATGGACCGGATTCTCAGGTGGTCTATCTACAAGAAACGCGAAACTCGACTTTAGAGCAATCGCTGCTGTTGTAGAAAACTCGCTAAGAGGAAGTCCAAGATACATAGTCTCTAACAGAGCAGTGTATGATGCATACCAAACAAACACTACGGTTCAACCCGGAGGACTTGGAGCATTAGCATCAGTCAGATACACATTCGGAAATGGAATCATAGAAGATATCGGTGGATTTTCAAACATGAGATGGGGACTTGATGACCTTATCACCACAGATAGATACACAATCTATGACCCAATAGGAATAGTATTTGTAGACGGTCCACAAAGAACAGCACAATATGAAGATAGCAGAACAGGAATCCGCGGAACAATATTCAAGAGATGGTTCGGTCAAAAGATAATTGACACTACAGTGTTCAACACGGGGTCAACAATCCTATGAGCAAACTCATAGCCTCCTCATTATTTGCAATACTATCAGTTGCAATCTTAATGATTGTAGCACAAACTGCTAATGCGCAAGGTGCAGGTGCAGTCAATGGATATCTTGCAGGTGTAGAAACAGGAACAGCAAGTGCAGCAGTAAGCAAGACACTACAAACTCAGGACTCTGACAAACTTTCATTTATTCTTCAAGCATCAGGTGGGAATTTTGGAAGCAAATTCGGTCTGGTCTCAGTATCAGTTGATGGAACAAACTTTATCCTAGTTGATAATGTAACACTGTCAACTAACACTCTAGTGGCAAAGAACTACTCAGATACAACTCTTGCATCAACAGTTGCAGTAAATCCGGCAATGTTTCCATTTGTGAAAATTGCTACGAGTGCAGGAAATACTGGCGTAACTGAGAAGATAACGTTTGTAATTCAGCAAACGCACTAACTTTTATTTTTATTTTTTTAAAATCACAATTCTTTTAATACCATTGTGCATAAGACACTATGATGTATATATCAAAGACCGCAATAGCATTATTTGCAGCAATCCTAGCAGTAGGATTCATTGCAGCAACACCATTGCAGCAATCATTTGCAGCAGACAAAACCATCAACTGTGACGATGGATGTAAAATCAACTTCAAAGGAAAGAACGATGTTGATATTAAATTCGGAGGCGGAGTAGGTCAAACAGGTCCAGCAGGTCCACAAGGTCCAGCAGGAGATAAGGGAGACAAAGGTGACAAGGGAGATCCCGGTCAAGACGGACAAGACGGACAAGATGGAAAGGATGCTGAATTAAGTGAAGAACAGACCAGCGCATTGAGTTTCGTAAATGACAACAAAGATGACATTCAGACATTAATCCAAATGTTACAGAACGGAACACTTGGAGTAGAAATCAGTGAAGTAGAAGATAACACAGACAATCAAACAAACACTGACAACAATCAAACAAACACAGACAACAATGGCACAGATACCGAAGTTCCTCCAGTAGTGGTTGACAATCAAACAAACACAGACAATCAAACTGACAACGACAACAACGACAACGAATCAAATAACGACTCAGACAACAACAATACAGAAGATAACGAATAATCTTCTCTCTTTATTTTTTTAAAAAGGTTTAAGAATTAGTGTTCACACAAATCTAAATAGTGTCATATAAATATAATCCGGAAAAGGAAGAGCCGGAGTATTCTGAACGTATTAAATTAATCCAACAAGCCTATGAGGATGAGGGATTTGAATGGATTCCAGACCCTGACAAAGATGCTGAAACAGTCAGGGAGATTGGATTTCTCAGATATTCAAAGAGAAATCCCGGCAGTGCAAAGCAATATCTCCTATCAGTATACAGGGAGAAGGGAGATGATGGCAAGGAATGGATGTTATGGAAAGTAAAGTATATCGTATTAGACAAAGACGACAGACCATTTGAGGCTGAAGTCTGGTTAGGAAAGAAACCCAAACTTGACACAGTTCCAATCAAAAATGATGAAGGTGTAACGGTAGACAAGAGAATCACAAAATGGAATATGAAATACATTCAACCATGGGACCCAAAAGTATTTGACAAGATACTCAAAGAGTTCATAAGCACAAAGACTAACTTTTATCTCTCAACCACATCAGAAGAATTCTTCCAGAACTTTGGAGGTTCATCAATCATGATAAAGGACAGAGAGTTGTATAGAAACTCTTCATATGAAGATTTGTTAAAGTATGACCAAGGACTAGCACAGCAAAATCAGAATTCAAATCTATCTACAAAATCAGTTGTAGGCAGGATTCATTGATTAATTAATATCATACCATCACAATCAATCTGTGAAACGACCAATCAGTTTGCCTATGGTATTGTATGTTATTATAATACTACTGTTGAGTGCAAACCTAGCACAGCATCAATGGCAGGAACTCAGACGTGATGCTGCTGTCAGGAACATTAACAATCCTACAACAGAGGAACACAACAAACTAGCAGACATCATTGTGGATGCTATGCAGAAGGCTTTCTCACAGGGAAAGATTACTAGACAGTCTGAACACTCAAATCAAACTATTATACTACAAGAACTGTTAGAGATAGCGAAGAATGGAACTCACTGAGATTCAAATATACCTTACTTTGATTGCAATGACTATTGGATTCACCACAGCATTGATTGCCGGTGCTAAATGGGTATATCACATCTACATAAAGGGTCTCAATAACAGAATAATCACTCAGGTATGCTCTGAAGTAAATCCTATCAAATCAACTTTAACAGATCATGCTTCTGACATAAAGTCATTGAAAGATAGATTTGATGATTTTTGGAGGTATCTGAAACCATCAAGTGATCCTAGCAATATTAAATAGTTCAAAATATGAAAGACTTAACAGCGATGCTTGTGTGTAATACTGTATGCAAGTGGGTAAGTCATTAAAACTGACTACCAACAGGAATCTATTGGTTTGTGTCATTGCATTAGTGTTTGGTATTGCGATGTATTCTTGGTCTGCAATACAGAGTCAATCAATAGCAAATGAGAAGGCTAACATAACAGAGTCAAAACTTGATTTTATAATAAAAAAAGTTAATGAAGATGATGTAGTAGGAGGAGGAAATACAACAACTTACATCATCGTTCCAAGTGATGAATTACCTTCTGGAAAGATATCCAGTTTTAATAACACGTTTTTTTCAAAATGATTCTCTTTGATTCTACCTTTCAGTTAACCTTACATTGAATCTATACACGCAACTTCTAATAATCGCAATAATCTTAATTGCAGTAGGAGTTTATCTAGCATACTACGCTGATATCGGTGTTAATTTTCCAATAGTGTTGATTGGTCAAATACTGATAGTCATTGGTGTCATTGTCCTAATCATATGGATAGTGAAGTTCGTAGGACAACTGCTTCCAAACAACACGTAAGTTAATTCTCATACGTGGTCACACTAAACTCTGTCCACATGAAGAATATCTTTATTGTGGCTATACTGTCGTCTATGCTTGGCTTAGTAGCAGGAATCAGTATAACTGAAATTCACGCACAGAATCAAACACAGACTGATGCAGAACAATTCGCTGGTATTTCAACGAATATGATAATAGCAATAGTTTCTCTAGCAGGAACCGCATTAGTGTTCCTAAAGACACTTGCTGATAGAGGCTTACTTGACAAGAGAATTGGAACAGTAGCAGTGATGGCAGGAGATACTGTTGTTGCAGTTCAGCATAACAGAGAGTTAATCAGAGAAGGATTACAAACAGGATTTGAAACAGTGTCAATATCCAATCCAGAGCAAGCATCGCAGATACTAGAAAAATCAAAACCAATAATGGAAAACATAACGAAAAGAGTTGAAGAATATGATGAGAAAGCAAAAACATTCACAAGGATTGCAAGTAACATAGGAAAGCAAGGAGAACGAACAACTGATGAAATAAAAGACAATGAAGCATTAAAGGAAACTATACCGGATTCGGTAGTTCCCACCTAATTTTTTTAGATAGTTTTATTATCCATAGTATTAATAGACAAGTAATATGGTAAACGCAACTCCAAAAAAGATAGACAATCTCGATATGAGTTTCAGTGATAAACCCGTATCTCCTAATGCTAAACCAGAAGATATCAAATCAGAACAACAGAAAAAGAAAGAGGAATTAGAGAAATCAATACTCGGTGACAAACCATTCATATTCCAACACGAAGGCAAAAAAGTTTATGGAAAGAATACCGAGACAGGTGAAATGATTTTCTTTGACAACAAAGGAGAACACGTCTCAATAGATACTCTAGACAGATTAGAATCCTCATATGGTAGATACCCTGACAGACTAGACAGTGGTGCAAAGAAACAAGGTGAATTAAAAGTTAGATTTGTAAAAGAACAATTCAACGAAGAGAAGAATGGAATGGAAACAGTTGAATGTCCTTATGAAGAATCAGAATTTGTTTCTGAGAGACAGGACTATGTTGACAAAGACGGTAAATTGGTAGAAGCAATCACAAACACAATCCCAAAGAATCATCACGCGCTAGTGAAATTACTAAGGGACGAGATTGGTCAGTAAAAAGAAAAGTAAGAAACGGTCTACTAAATCAAAAACTAGACCGTGGTAACTTTGAAAACCTGCATTATGAACGTGACCACAGCAGAATGGTAATCAACCCTTTCTGGTTCAGGTAAATTTCTTCCACCTACCAGATACAGATGCTTTATTTTCTGTGATGGCATTCCTCCTCTATTATTTTGATTAACCACTCG
>Ga0173480_10000814_pt1 | contig 10947 bp, 11 predicted proteins | sample NitcycUS209509C1_FD_122622 | JGI IMG/M metagenome (GOLD analysis project Ga0173480, IMG submission 122622) | Soil microbial communities from Arlington Agricultural Research Station in Wisconsin, USA - Nitrogen cycling UWRJ-S209-509C-1 (version... | ecosystem: Environmental > Terrestrial > Soil... | reverse complement strand
GGCGGGAACGCAGACGGTGAACAGGGTGACGAAACCCTGGGGCTACGAGGTGCACTGGGCGCACACTGACCGCTACGTGGGCAAGATCCTCCACGTGACCGCCGGCCATGCGCTCAGCCTGCAGTTTCACAACGTCAAGGACGAGACGATTTACCTCTATTCGGGCGTGCTGCTGTACGAACTCGAGGTGGACGGCGTGTTGACGAAGCGGGAGATGCGGCCCGGGGACGCCGTGCGCGTCACGCCGAAGACCGTGCACCGCATGACGGCGATCGAAGACTGCGATGTGCTCGAGGTGTCCACGCCCGAACTCGACGACGTGGTGCGGCTCGAGGATCGGTACGGCAGGACGGGCACGTCAGCGCCGTAGCTCGCCAGGAAGAAACGGGCGCGCCCCGGGGAGCGCGCCCGCATGCTGCCTGCCCAGGCGGGCACGAGATCAGAACGGAATGTCGTCGTCGGTGATCGGCTCGACCGGCGGTTCGTCCATGGGGCCGCCGCCTCCGGTTCCGCCCCCACGCTCCATCCCGCCGCCGCCGCGTCCGCCCCCACCGCCGCCGCCGAGCAGCGTGATACGGTCCGCTTTGATTTCGGTGGTGTAGCGCTTGTTGCCGTCCTTGTCGTCCCACTGGCGCGTCTGCAGACGGCCTTCGACGTAGATCTGTTTTCCCTTGGTCAGGTATTCCTGCAGGCTCTCGGCCTGCTTGCCCCAGAGCACCACGCGGTGCCACTCGGTCTTTTCCTGCTTTTGGCCCGACTTGTCGTTCCAGACCTCAGTGGTGGCGAGGTTCAACGTCGCCACCGCCGCTCCTCCTGGCGTGTAGCGCAACTCCGCATCGCGGCCGAGATTGCCCACCAGGATTACCTTGTTCACGCTGCCCATATCGTGCGACCTCTCTAGACCGCCTTGCGTCCGTCCGTTCGGACGGCCATGTGGCCGCCATCTCCAGACGGCCCTGCGGCCGTCCCTGCGGCCGCAGTTTCTGCGGCCGTGCCAGCCTTAAGCCTATAGCGAACCGGCGATGCATCGATGGCCGATCGCAACCGGATGGAGAGCCGGTGTGTCACAGGATGACGTACGAGCGTGACAGCCCAGGTCACACCGTGGGGCAGTCCGTCCGTCAGCGGCCGGGTGGAGCGCCGGGCGCCGTGCGGTTGATGCGCTCGAGGTCCTGCTTGGCCAGGCGCGCGGCGTCGCTGTCGGGAAAGGTCTTCACCACCGCTTCCCAACTCGCCCGCGCCGCGTCGGTCTGGCCCGTCTGCGCGTAGGCGCGCCCGCGCTTGAAGTACGCGTCGGGCACGGCGCCCGAGGTGCGGTGGTTCTGCAGCAACAGCCCGTAGGCGTCGATCGCCTCGCGCCATTTGTTCTGCTGGTAATAGGTTTCGCCGATGAAGAACTGCGCTTCGGCGGCCGACTCGGATCGCGGGAACGTCCGCAGCACCGCCTCGAAGCCGGAGAGCGCCAGCGACCATTGACCCGCGAAGTAGTCCGATTTGGCGGAGTCGAGCATCCGCGTCGGGGATTGTCCGGCGGCAGGCGGGGGAGCCCCCCCGGCGACCGGAGGCGGGGCGACTGCCACCGGCGGGCCACCGGCCGGGGGCACTGCGTTCGGGTCGGCGGGATCGACCGGCGCGGGTGCGGCCTGCGTCAGCAGGGATGGCAAGGAATTCAATGTCGTGCGCAGCGCCTCGATCTCGTCGCGCAGAGTGCGCACTCGCGTGTCGGTTTCCTGGGTGCGCTCGCGAATCGCGCTCAGGTCGCTGCCCAGCCCGCGGGTGCTCAGTTGCTGATCGGCGAAGGCCTTGCGGCTGGTCGCCGCCGCCTCATCGAGGCGGGCGTTGATCGCTTTGATCGACTCGGCGAGCTGGGCGAGCGCCAGCGACAGCTGCTGCTGTTGTTCCTGCAGAATGCGCAGTTCGGCGGCCTGTTGCTGATGCTCGCGGTTCTGCGCGGCGGCGGGAGCGGCAAGCCCCAGCCCGAGGGCCAGCGTGCCGGCGAGGCGCGTGGAGATGGTCATGGTCATCCTTTTCGGTTCGCGCCTCGGCTACTTCGCCGTAATCACGAAGTGGGCGCGGCGGTTCCGCGACCAGGCTTCATCGCTGTGGGCCTGGTCGAAGGGGAACTCTTTCCCGTAGCTCACCGTGCGCACGCGATCCGGCCCAATGCCGAGCGACACCATGTAGGTCTTCACGGCGACGGCGCGGCGTTCGCCGAGTGCCAGGTTGTACTCGGCCGTGCCCCGCTCGTCACAGTGGCCCTCGATGGTCACCACCCACTGGGAATACTTTTTCATCACGTCCACGTTGTTCGAGACGACGGCGCGGCCCGCGTCGTCGAGATCGGCGCTGTCGGTCCCGAAAAACGCCGGCTGCAGCGGGGAGTTTCGGTTGAGTTCGTCGAGCGATCGGTTGGCGACCGAGTCCTCCGTCAGCGGGGGAGACGAGGGTTGCAAGTCCTCGACCGCCACCTGCGGCGGAGGCGGGGGTGGCGGCACGGCCGGCGGCTGCGTTTGGGTCGGCGCCGGCTGCGGCGGAAGCGGAACCGGGACTTTGCTCCGGCGTGAGCAGGCGGGTGCCGCCATCACGGCAAGGACCGCGAGCGCCGCGACCACGCCTCGTCTACTGATCATATGCACTGCTCCTCGGACTCGTTTCGCGCGCTGTTTACTGCGACCAGGCGGGCATGGTGTTGTTGCCGCTGCGCGTGATCTGCTTCAGGCCGCGTCCGTCGCGGCCGATGGTGAACACCTGCGTTCCGCCGGCCCTTGTGGACGTGAACGCCAGGTGCTTACCGTTGGGAGAGTAGGCCGGACTCTCGTTCGACCCCTCGCTGAACGTGATCTGCCGGACCGTCCCGGTGGCGAGATCGAGCACCTTGACGTCGTACCACGCCCCGGTGCCGGCCGAGTACGCGATCTCGTTGAACGGCGCCGGCGACCAGGTCGGACGATCGGCATACGACTCGTTCATCGTCAGCCGGCGCAGGTTGGAGCCGTCGGCGCTGTTGATGATGTAAATCTGCGGGCGGCCGGTCCCGGTTCGATCGGACGTGAAGGCGATCTGGGAGCCGGTCGGCGACCAGGTGGGAGAGCCGTCTCCGGCGGGATGGTCAGTGAGGCGGCGCACGTTCGAGCCGTCGCGGTTCATGACGTAGATCTCGGGGTTGCCGTCCCGGTTCGACATGAACGCGATCTTGGTTCCGTCGGGCGAGAAGACCGGCATGTAGTTGCTGCCGATGCCCTTCGTGGCGTTCTCGAGCACGCCCTGATAGATGAGCGAGATGAAGATCTGCGGCGCGACGTTCCGGTACGAGGAGTAGGCCACTGCGCGCGCGTCTGGCGACCATGAGGGCGTAATGTTGAGCTGGCGTGTGGTGGTGATGCGCCGCTGGTTCGCGCCGTCGTAGTCCGAGATGTAGATCTCCTTGACCTCACGGTTGTCGATCGGTCCGACCAGGCGCTCGCGGTTGCGGTCGGACACGAAACTCAGCTTGGTGCGGGCGACCCCGCGAAGCGCCCGCTGTTGCAGGTGCACTTCGTCGGCCAGGGTGTGGGCGTACAGCCGCGGATTCGCCGCGGTGCCGCTGTATTCCTTGGCGAATACCGTCTGGCGCGTGCGCACGTTGAACAACCGCACCTGCACGCGCACGGTGTCGCCGGTTCGCTGGACGGTCCCGAAGAACACCGCGTCGGCGCCGAGCTCGCGCCACGACGCAAACGGCACCTGTTCCGCAGAGCGAGCCGCCGGAACGCTGGAATAGGTGTCGCGCGGGATGAGGTAGAACTCACGCTCGAAGGCGAGGTCGTCCCACAAGACCTGACTGATGGTGCGGGCGGCCTCGGCGGCGTCAGGGGACAGAGCGACGAAGTCGGGCACCGCATAGCGCGGCGGCGCACCACCGTCGCCGCCGATGACCAGTTCGATCTCCGGCTGCTGGTTCTGGCCGCCGATCGCCTGCATCGTGGCTGGGTTTAGCCCCGGCCAGAGGCTCACCGCGGCGGTCAGCGCCGCCAGTATCGTGCCGCGCATGCGCAGTCGTGTCGTGTGCATCACCTGGTTCCCGGGATTAGTATTTGCCAGATCATCGGTTCTCGAATCTCATGCGCAGGGTGAGGCTGCTGTCGGGAAACTCCGCCGGCAGCGGCAGCGGCACCCCCACGCGAGAGACCGCGCGCGCCGCCGCGGCGTCGAGTGTGGCATTGCCGCTCGGTTGCACGATGCTGATGCTGTCGAACGTGCCCGCGCGCAGGATGCGGAAGCGCACGGTCGTGTCTCCCGTCACCCCCGCCGTGCGTTCCCATGCCCGCTCGATCGCGATGCGAAGCTGTTCGAGGTAGAGCGGGCAGCAGAAGGTCGTCGCCACCTCGAGCTCGAAGCCTTTGGCGCCGGTGCCGCCAGTGGCGAGTCCGAACCCCTGCCCGCGCGCGCCGGTCTCGACGCGCGTGCTGCCCTCACGCGGCGGTTCCGGCACGGACGGCGCCGCGGCGGCGGATTGGGCGCGGGCGGGGCGCGCCGGCACTGGTTTCGGAGAAGGGAGGGCTACGGCCTGGCGCGCGGGCGCTGGGGGTGGAGGAGTGCGGGGCACGGGCCGCGGCGGTTCGGGGGGCGGCTCGGGCACGGCGCGTCCCCCTATCTGCGTCAGCCCACCGGCGCGCGGACCCTCGGCGCCCCCGAGGTTGATCGTCATGACGGTTCGTGGCGTCCGATTGGCGGTCGTGTCCGGAGCGAGCCAGATCGCGGCAACCACGAGGGCATGAGCCGCGACGCTCCACGCCAGCGTCGGCATCAGCGTATCGTGCGCCCGCGCCCGCGCCACGATGACGTCGCTCGCCGGCTCGTTCATGGTTCCCGCGGAAACTCGGTGACGATGCCGGCGTTCTCGACACCCGCGGCTTTGAGCGCGTCGAGCACGTCGATGAGGGCCTGCACCTGAAGGCGGTTGTCACTGCGCACGAAGACCTGCTTGTCGCTGCGGTTGACCAGCCGCTGGCGGATGCGCTCGGCCAGTACGTCCAGGCGGATCGGCTCCTTCAGCAGGAAGACACGGCGATCCTGGCGAAAGGAGAACGGCACGTCGATGAACAGCCGCTCACTGGCGATCTCGGGCGATCGCCTGGCGACCGGCAGCGACACCTCGACGCCACGCTGCAGCATCGGTGCCGCCACCATGAAGATGATGAGCAGCACCAGCATCACGTCGACGAGGGGAATGACGTTGATCTCGGCGAGCGTGGTCGAGACACGCCGTCCGCGCGCCCGATGACCGCCTCCCGAGGATGATGCAGGAAGGACCTTCGGCACCTAGGTGAAGTTCCGCTCGGCGATGTTGAGGAACTCGAGGGAGAAGTCGTCCATCTCCGACGCCAGCGCCTTGGTGGTGCTCGTGAAGTGGTTGTAGAAGAACACTGCGGGGATCGCGGCGAAGAGGCCGGCGGCGGTCGCGACCAGCGCTTCGGAAATGCCCGGGCCGATTATCGAGAGGTTGGTCGCGCCCGTGGCGCTGATCTTCTGGAACGCGTCGAGGATGCCCCAGACGGTGCCGAAGAGGCCGATGAACGGCGCCCCGCTGGCAATCGTGGCGAGGAAGGTCACCTTCTTCTCCAGTTTGTTCACCTCGACCGCCGACGCCCGCAGCAGCGCGCGGTCGACGGCCGCAAGGCTCTTGAGAGTTGGACGCGGCGCCGGCGCTCCTGGATTGGCCGCGGACGTATTGGCCTGACGCAGTTGGGCGTTGATCTCCGCATAGCCGGCCTGGAAGACGCCGACGAGCGGGCTATTGGGAATCGTCGTGCAGACCGCCTGAACCTCGGAGAACTTGCTGCTCTTCCGGAACGCGTCGAGAAAGGCACGCGTGTGCCGGCTGGCGGTGCTATAGGCCCAGGATTTGTGAAGGATGATCGCCCACGAGACGATCGAGAGGACGGCGAGCACACCCAGAACCGTCTGGTTGACCGGTCCGGTTCGCTGCACGAGTTCGAGCACCGATGTGCTCCCAGGCACAGGTGCACCGCCCTCTTGCAACTGGAGTGCAAGGACAAGGGTGCCGAGCGTATTCAACTGTGATCCTCCGAGGGGATCGGAAGCGCGCCGCTGGGACAGCGCAGACAAGGCAGGGTAGCACGCCCACTATATGCTGTCAAACATATGATACGATGGAAGTTCCGCCGACATGCTGCGTACGCTTCGCATCCGCAATCTGGCGGTGATCGAAGCCGTCGAGGTTGAACTCGACCCTGGCTTCACCGCGCTCACCGGCGAGACCGGGGCGGGGAAGTCGATCCTTGTTGAAGCTGTCGGGCTGCTGCTCGGCGGCCGCGCCTCCTCTGATCTCGTCCGCACCGGCACCGACACCGCCACGATCGAGGCTGTATTCGAGCGCGCTGGCGGCGAGGTCCTGATCCGTCGCGAAATCACCGCAGCCGGCCGGAGCCGGTCCTTCGTGGACGGGGCGCTGGCCACCGCCGCCATGCTCCGCGACGTGTCCTCGGACCTCGTGGAACTGCACGGCCAGCACGAGCACCAGTCGCTGCTCGATCCGTCCACGCATCTCCGGTTCCTCGACGCCGACGCTGGTCTCGAAGACGCCGCCGCCCGGGTCTCGGCGCTGTGGGAGCGGATGCGCGAGTGCCGGGAACGGCTCGCCGCCGCGTCGATGGACGCGCGCGAGCGCCAGGCGCGGCTCGAACTGATCCGCTTTCAGCTCGGCGAGATCGACGCCGTCAGGCCGGCGGCGGGCGAGGATGCGGAGCTCGATGCCGCGCGGCGGGTGCTTGCCAACGCGGAGCGGGTCGAGGGGCTGTGCCGCTCTGCGCACGACGAGCTCTACGACAGTGACCATGCCGCCCTCACGCAGCTGGCCAGCGTCTGGAAGAAGGTCGAGGAGCTCGCCACCCTTGATCCGGTATTCGGCCCGCACCTCGAGTCCCGGACCGCGGTCAAGGCCCAGCTCGAGGATCTGGCCTCGTACCTCCGCGCCTACGCCGACGGCGTCGACGCCTCACCGGCGCGGCTGCAGGAAGTCGAGGATCGGTTGGCGCGGCTGGAGCGCCTCAAACGGAAGTACGGGCCCGGGCTCGACGAGGTGCTCGCCAAGGGGGCGTCGCTTCGGGCGGAGGCGTCGCGGCTCGATGGCTCGGACCTGCAGGCAGGAGAGCTCGAGCGCGAACTGGGCGGTGCGACGGCCGCCTACGAGGCCGCCGCGCGGGAGTTGTCGAGCGCACGCCGCCGTGTGTCCGGAGCGTTTGCGCGGAGTCTGAAGGCGCTTCTGGCCGACTTGGCGATGGCCGAGACGCGCTTCGAGGTCCGGTTCGAGTCGAACGAGAGCGCCCCCGAACGCTGGGATGCGAATGGGCTGGATCGGGTGGAGTTCTTCGTGTCGCCCAACCCCGGTGAGGACCCGCGTCCGCTCGCGCGCATCGCCTCGGGCGGCGAGCTCTCGCGCATCATGCTGGCGCTGCGCACCCACGGGGCGCGCCGCCCTGCCCGGTCCGCCGCCGGAAGCGCCGGCCGGAAGACGCTCATCTTCGACGAGGTGGACGCGGGCATCGGGGGGCGCGCGGCCGAAGCGGTCGGGGCGCTCCTGCGGGAGCTCGGGGCGCGTTTCCAAGTCCTGTGCATCACTCACCTGGCGCCGATCGCGGCGCGAGCGACGACCCAGTGCGCGGTGGAGAAGCGGGTGGCAGGCGGGCGCACAGTGACAGTCGTGACGCCTCTGGGTGAAGATGAGCGCGTGGGCGAACTCTCACGGATGATCGCAGGATCGAGGGCCTCGGAGGCCACGCGGGCCAGCGCCCGGGAGATGCTCGCCGGCGCTGGTGCGGGAGGGGCGAAAGCCAAACAGATGGCGAAAGGCGAAAGCGAAAGTCGGAGGCCGCGGGCATGAGCCGGCCGCGATATCTCATCGAGACGTTCGGCTGTCAGATGAACGTCCACGACTCGGAACGGATGGCGGGGCTCCTCGAGCAGGCCGGATACGCGCCGGCAGAAGGCGACCGCGACGCCGACGTGATCGTGATCAACACCTGCAGCGTCCGGGACCACGCCGAGGAGAAGCTCTACACCCGGCTCGGGCAGCTCCGCGTGCTGGAGGAAGAGAGTGGACGGTCGCGTGTCGTGGCCGTGGCCGGCTGCGTGGCGCAGCAAGAAGGCGACGCGCTGTTCAAGAACGTCAACGGCCGCCTGATCGACGTGGTGCTGGGCACGCAGCGGCTCAAGATGCTGCCGGAGCTCGTCGACCGTGCCCGCGCCTCGACCGGCAACGGACCGCGCTCGGTCGACGTCGCCCGCTTCGACGACGTCACCTTCCCGGTTGGTGTCACCCGCCGCGGCGACGCCGTCCGCGCCTACGTCACGATCATCGAAGGCTGCAACGATCACTGCGCCTTCTGCGTCGTGCCGACGACCCGCGGCCACGAGCGCATGCGCGCCAAGGCGGACATCCTGCTCGACGTAGCCGAGGCCGTCGCCTCGGGACGCCGGGAAGTGCAACTGCTCGGGCAGATCGTCAACCACTACCAGGCGCCCGACGATCCTGGTTGCGACTTTGCGCAACTGCTCGCCGAAGTCGATCAGGTCCCGGGCGTCGCGCGCATACGGTTCGCCAGCCCTCACCCCCGCCACACCGGAGCGCGCCTCATCGAGGCCGTCCGCGATCTCCCGCGGGTATGCAAGCATTTCCACCTGCCGGCGCAGTCCGGCTCCACCGACGTGCTGGGGCGGATGCGGCGCCGCCACACCCGCGAGGAGTACCTCGACCTCGTCGGCCGCATTCGCGACGCGGTGCCAGGAGTCACGCTCTCGACCGACCTGATCGTGGGCTTCCCGGGCGAGAGTGCGCGCGACTTCGACGACACGATGTCGCTGGTCGAGATTGTTCGTTACCACAGCATCTTTTCGTTCAAGTATTCGGAGCGGCCGAATACGCTGGCGGCGAAGCGGATGCCCGACGACGTGACCGACGCGGACAAGACTGCCCGCATCGTGGCGCTGCAGGCGCGGCAGAAGGAGATTCAGGCCGCGCTCCACGCCGAGGCGGTCGGGTGCGTGGTCGAGGTGCTCGTGGACTCGGTGAGCCGGCGGCGCGAGGCCGAACTCTCGGGGCGCACGAGCGGCAATACGGTGGTGAACTTCCCAGTACCGATCGGGACCCGCGCCGACCCCGACTTGTGGCTGGGGCGCACTGTGCCGATACTAGTGACGCGGGCCGGGCCGCACAGCGTGGCAGGGGAGCTTGCCGCGCCGTGGGTGGCCGAGTCTGCTGGAGCCGTCACATGCTGATCGAGATGACCATCAAGGGCCTGGTCGTGGACTCGTTCTCGAGTACCCCGATCGTGATCCTCAAGGACAAGGCCGGCGACAAGGTGCTGTCGATCTGGGTCGGCATCTACGAGGCGAACGCGATCGCGCAGCAGATTGAGAACGTGTCGATGCCGCGGCCGATGACGCACGACCTGCTCCGGAACCTGATCAACGATCTCGGCGGCCGGGTGGATCGCGTGGTCGTCACCGACCTCCGCGAGAACACGTTCTTCGCCACCATTCACCTCACGGTCAAGGGTGAACAGGTCGCGGTCGATGCCCGCCCGAGCGATGCGATTGCACTGGCGCTCCGCAGCCGGTCGCCCATCCTGGTCGAAGAGCAGGTGATCGAGGCGGCCAAGACCGGCGACTTCGCGCTCGAGCGCGTGGACAACGACCGGCTCCAGAAGTGGCTCGAGAGCCTCGATCCAGACGAGCTCGGCAAGTACCGCATGTAGCAGTTCGATCGCCCCGCGCGCGATTGTCGGCCGGCCGACAATACGAGTCCGGCCTCCTCTGCTTCTGAATGTCGGCCGGCCGACATTGCACTGCGGATGTCAGTTCGCGCTGGTTGCGTCTCCACCCGCCGAGCGCGAAGGGCCTTGGGGCGCGCACCTTAATCGCGAGCCGGGTCTGGAATATGTTGACCTGCGATCTGCGCGTCCCTACAATGGCTGCGACCGTTCACATTTCTGCGCATGATCGTTGCCATCGCCAATCAAAAAGGGGGAGTCGGTAAGACGACGACCGCCGTCAACCTCGCGGCGGCGCTGGCCATGCGCGGCCGCAAGACCCTCCTGATCGATCTCGACCCCCAGGCGAACAGCACCATCTCGTTTCTCGATCCGCGCGGCATCACGCGCAGCACCTACGACGCGATCGCGGATCCCGACTGCCAGCTCGCGGACGTCATCCAGCCGGCGACCTCGCTCGAGAACCTGTTCGTCGCCCCGGCGCGCATCGGCCTCGCCAAGCTCGAGTCGCGGCTGGTGGGCGAGCTCGACGCGCACTTCAAGCTGAAGGACAAGCTCGATCGCCTCGGCCGCGAGTACGCACACGTCGTCATCGACTGCCCGCCGGCGCTCGGCCTGCTGACCGTGAACGCGCTCGTTGCCGCGACGCATCTCCTGATCCCGATCCAGTCGTCGTACTTCGCGCTCGAAGGCACCGACGACCTGCTCGAGACCATCGAGAAAGTCCGGCAGCGCCCCAACCCCGAGCTCCAGATCCTCGGCGTCGTCATTACCATGCACGACAAGCGGACCGCGCTCGCGCGCGACATCCAGGAGCAGATCCGCAAGGTCTTCGGCGACAAGGTATTCCGCACCGTCATCAGCAAGAGCGTGCGCCTCGAGGAGAGTCCGGCGTACCGCGAATCGATTTTCACGTTCGCGCCGGACTCCACCGGCGCCGCCGAGTACTACAGCCTGTGTGAGGAGGTGATCGATCGTGCCTAAGCGCGGATTACCGGATACGGCCCGTATGCGCCACGACGCCCATTATGTCGAGACCCTGGCGGCGTCCGCCGGGGCCCCGGTCGGCCGCCTCGTCCCAATCGACCAGGTGGATCCGAACCCCGACCAGCCGCGCCAGGCCATGGGCGACCTGGCCGAACTGGTCTCGTCGGTCACAGAGAAAGGCATCATCGAG
>Ga0173480_10000813_pt1 | contig 10958 bp, 12 predicted proteins | sample NitcycUS209509C1_FD_122622 | JGI IMG/M metagenome (GOLD analysis project Ga0173480, IMG submission 122622) | Soil microbial communities from Arlington Agricultural Research Station in Wisconsin, USA - Nitrogen cycling UWRJ-S209-509C-1 (version... | ecosystem: Environmental > Terrestrial > Soil... | reverse complement strand
CACCAGGGCCCGGCCCCTGCTGCCAGTCCGCTTTGGGCGGTCGCGCACCAGGGCCCGGCCGCTGCTGCCAGTCCGACTTGGGCGGTCGTGCGCCGGGGCCGGGCCGCTGCTGCCAATCTGCCTTGGGCGGTCGTGCGCCGGAGCCGGGTCGCTGCTGCCAATCTGCCTTGGGCGGTCGTGCGCCGGGGCCGGGTCGCTGCTGCCACTCTGGCTGCGGCGGTCGCCCTGCATCGTGACGGGCTGACTCGCTCCTCGAATCCCTGCCGGCGCCGGGCGGCCGCTGTCCGCCACCCTTCCAGGACGAGGACGGCGCGCGCCCGGCCTTCGGACGAAACGAACGGTCGCGCGACTCGCGATCGAACCGCGGCGGCGCAGACGCACCGCTCTGGGGCGGCCGATTCCGAGAATCCTGCGGCGGCTCGCGCCGTTGCGGCCGCGGCTCGTGCTCCGGCCCCCGATCGTCAGTGCCGGATGGGTGACGGCGCTCGAAGCGCTCCTTCCGGCGGTCGATATTCCGCGCCTTCTTCGCATCGATGAACTTCTGACGCGGATCGCGGTGCGAACCGCCGGGCCGCCAGTCCCGCCCGCGCCCGGGCTCGTCACCGCCGCCACGAGTCGGCGGGGCGTCGCGGTCGTCGCGCACGTTCCGGGCCTCCTCAGGCGAGTTCCAGAGCTTGCCGCGCGCGAACCATTTCATCTCCGCGTCGGGATGTTTCTCGCGCAGCCGCTGGAAGGTCGGCATGAGTTCGTCGCGTTCGAGCGCGCGAAACGCGGTCGGCAGTCCGCCGGCCAGAATGGTCCAGTACGCATATCGAGGTGGCACTACTCAGCTCCCAGCCGCTTCAGCTTTTCAACGAGGGTCGTGCGTTTGATGCGGAGCAATTCGGCGGCTTTGTTCCGATTGCCGCTGGTCCGTCCCAGCGCTCGCTTAATCAGGTCGCGTTCGATCGATTCGAGGTACAGCGGCATATCGAGCCCGACGTCCGGAAAGTCGACGAACGGCACTTCGGTTGGCGTCATTGGAGCGCCATGGAGCTCCGGCGGCAGCTCGGACAGCGCGATTTCCGTCCGGTCGGCGCTCAGCGCGACGGCCCGTTCGATCGCGTTCTCGAGTTGACGTACGTTGCCGGGCCAGCCGTACGCCATCAGTGCGCGCATCGCGCCCTGCGTGAGATGGGCCGGCGAGTCGCCGGCGAACCGCCCGAGGAAATGCTTGACCAGCACCGGTATGTCCTCACGCCGATCGCGCAGCGGCGGCAGCTCCACCCTGATGACGTTGAGGCGGTAAAAGAGATCCTCGCGGAAGGTGCCGGCACTCACCAATCGCATCAGATCTGAGTTGGTGGCGGCGATGACACGCACGTCGACCTTGATCGTCTGGTTGTCGCCGACGCGCTCGAACTCCCGCTCCTGCAGAGCCCGCAGCAGCTTCATCTGCAACGCGGTGCTCATCGTGCCGACTTCATCCAGGAACAACGTTCCCTTGTGCGCCTGCTCGAAACGGCCCTGACGCGCTCTATCGGCGCCGGTAAACGCGCCGCGCACGTGGCCGAACATCTCCGCTTCGAGCAGCGTTTCCGGAATGGCGCTGCAGTTCAGCGCGACGAACTGATTGTTGCGTCGCGGACCGTTGTGATGAATGGCCTTCGCCACCACTTCCTTGCCGGTCCCGGTCTCGCCCGTGATCAGAATGGTCGAGTTAGCTCGCGCCACTGTTTCGAGCATCTGAAACAGCGACTGCATCGGGCGGCTGCGGCCCAGGATCCCGCCAAACTGATACCGTTCTTCGAGCTGCGATCGCAGATACGCGTTTTCCGACGCGAGCCGCCGCTGCTCCAGCGCCTTGTGCAGCACGTGCAGCAGTTCGTCGAACTGAAACGGCTTGGTGATGAAGTCTGACGCCCCCCGCTTGATCGCTTCAACCGCATCCTTCACGGTCCCGAAGCCGGTGATGACGATCGGGATGATGCCGGGGTAGCGCTCGCGGGCCGCTTCGATCACCTGCGTGCCGTCCATCCCGGGCATCCGCAGATCGGTGATGACGATGTCGAAGGCGAACTGGTGCAGGAGTTCAATGGCGCGCTCACCGCTCTCGGCTTCCACGGTATCGAAGCCATGGCTTGATAGCCGTTCGGCCATCAGACTCCGCAGAACGGGCTCATCGTCAACGAAAAGGATGTGAGGGGTCTGGGCGGTCAAGGCGCCAATATCTTGACACAGTCCCGGGTAGGGCGGATGACATGTTCCTTAATGCGACAGGGATGAAGGGTTTGGCTCGACCGGCCGATACACGCCATGTAAGGGGAAGGAAAACAAAAAAAACATTATGGACCGTCAGACCCTTTCCATCATGAAAGCGTGCGAGGTCGTCGGCGTCAGCCGGCGGACGATTTACAACTGGATTTCCGCGGGTAAGGTCGAATACGTCCGGACCGCCGGCGGATCGATTCGCATCTTCGCGGATACGCTGTGGCGCGATCCCGCAGCGGCGAGCTCGCAGTCTTCGGACAGCGACAGCGCGCCGACCGCGGGAACGCACGCGTGAGCGCTCCCGCGCTGTCGGCAAACGTCAGGACCGGCACGGAGCCGCTGCCCGCGGAGCTCCGTGTGCTGATCCATCGTTTGAACAACCAGCTCGGGATCATCCTGGCGCACGCCGAGCTGCTCGAGCTCAAGTCGCCGGACGACGTGTACCGGGCTCGCGCGTCGCAGATCGTCGCGACGGCGCTCGAGGCCATGGGCACGAGCCGCGAGATCGCTCACCGTTCAGACCCGTCAGCGGGGTGAACCACCGTCTACCGACGGCTTCGCCCTGCGTTGACGCCCTTCCTCTTCTCCTCTGATTTTCGTAATCCCGATCGTCATGGATTTGGCGGTGCCGACACCGGCATCGCCATCCAATTGACGATCTGGGCAAGTCTGACCGTGCCGAAGCGCGCAGATTCTGCGTCGTCACGCGAAGTTAAGTAGTTCACAAATTGAGACTTGCTGTCATCGCACGCCCAAAAACGCTTAGGCGTGCGGGAACGGGCAGCGATGGTACCGCCGTTGCCTCATGTGGAAGGCGGAGGGTCAAATTGATGCGTCCGCACCCAGGTTCCGACAACCCGCGAGTTCTTGCCAGCATCCCATTCGTCGAGCAGCTTGCCCGGCGGGTTGCGGCCACCATGCCGCATTCGATTGATATCGGTGACCTCGTTCAGGACGGTGTCATCGGCCTGATCGATGCCGCGCACCGTTTCGACGAAGCCCGAGGCATCAAGTTCGAGACTTTTGCCGAACGGCGGATCCGTGGCGCCATGATCGACGCCCTCCGCAAAGACGCCTGGCCGCGCGGCGTCCGCCGCCAGCGTCGCGAGCTCGAAGCAGCGCGCGAGGAGCTCCGCCGCGAACTCGGGTGCGAGCCGTCGCTGGCGGACCTGGCCGCCAAGATGGGATCCGACGAAAAGCGCCTTGGGCGCACCATCGTCCGGATCAACGCGATCGAGTCCACCTCCTCGATGGCGAACAACGACAATCTCGACGAATCGACGATTCCCGCCGCACTCATTCCGTCGGAACCGGAGCAGCCGGATGCGGCCTATGAACGCGCGGAGACGACGACCTTCGTGCGTGACGCGATTGCCTCGTTGCCGGCGCGCGAGCAGAAGGTGATCGGTCTCTACTACTACAGCGAAGCGACGATGAAGCAGATTGGCGCCGAGATTGGCGTCAACGAATCGCGTGTTTCGCAGCTGCATGCCCGCGCGATCCGCCGGTTGCGTGAAGCCCTCACCACGGTGATGCCGCAGGCGGAAGCGGCGAAGGCGCTCGTCATCGCGTTCCAGAAACCCAGGATGGCGAAGGCGCATCTCCAGAGCGAGCCGCGCGCGGCCGATGCGACGCCTGGTGTGGTGGTGGACTACGCGAGCGTCAGCCGAGCGGCACGCGCCCGCACGACGAATCGCGTAGCCTTCGGTACGTCGCGAGAAGCGGTCGCCCCGCGCAAGCGCGTAGTGGCCACCGCCGCGGCGAAGATGTCGCGACGCGCCAATGTCGCCGTCGCACGGTAATTCAGTACGAGGTCCGGCTGAAGCCGGACCCCACACTTCGAACTACGACCCTCCTGGTATAGACGCGTGCGAGTGTAGCGCTCGCACGCGTTTTACTTCGCATATGTCGGTTCTCCGACACCTTCGTGCTGGACCGTTAGCTCTATAATCAACCGCGAGTGGGCACGAGCACGGGCGGGTCTGCTTCGAATATGGATCGCGGAAGCGCGTTCGCACGTCTGATCGAGGACGTTCACGAGGGCATCTACGTCGGTGTGCTCGCGATCGAACCCCAGGACCGCGACGCCACGCTGATCGTCAATCGTCACCTGCGGCGAATGATGGGGTATCCCATTACGACCCCGGAGTCCGAGGTGATTCCTCTCGCGGCGGCGACGTTCGTCGATGCGGCGGCTCGCGCTGCCCTTATCGATCGTCTCCGCACCGCCGGCAGCGTGGACAGTTACTACGTCCGGCTGCGGCGTCCCGATCGTTCCGAAATTGCTGTCGAGATCACCGCGCGCGGTGATGTTCGTGACGGGCGCTTCATCGCCGTCGATGCGGTGCTGCGGGATGCCAGCGACCGCACGAGACTGGAAGAACGCCAGCGCGAGCTGCAGATGCAGGAGACCGCGCATGCCGATCGGATGGCCGCCCTCGGGTATGCGCTCTCGAGCGTTGCCCACGAACTGAACAACCCGCTGGCGACGATCATCGGCTGGGCGGAACGCATCGCCGAGGAACCGTTCAGTGAGAGCACCCGCCGTGGTGCTCCGATGATGCTGCGCGAGGCGCAGCGGGCGGCGCGAATCGTGCGGAATCTGCTGACGCTGTCGCGCAAGCGTCCCTCGACGCGTACGCTGGCCGACATCAATCAGATCATCCGCGAGACGCTGGCGCTACGCGCTCACGATCAGCGCGGGCTGCATATCAGCGTCACGGCGGCGTTGACGCCGGTGCTGCCCAGCGTCTTTGTGGACGGCCATCAGATCCAGCAGGTGCTGCTCAATCTCGTCATCAACGCCGAACAGGCCATGTCTGCGGCGCGCGGGCGTGGCGCGCTCGAGGTGCGCTCGAGGCTCGACGAGAAACGCCGGCGTGTCATCGTCGAAGTGATGGATGATGGCCCGGGCATACCCGAGACGGTGAAGGACAGGATCTTCGATCCGTTCTTCACGACCAAGGCGACGGGGCAGGGAACAGGCCTTGGTCTCACGGTCGCACACGCCATTGTCCGGGAACACGGCGGCGAGATCGACGTCACGTCGCGCCCGTCGGGCGCCACGTTCAAGGTGGAGTTGCCGGTCGCGGATGCAGCCGCCTTTTCGGGCGGCCGCACCGGCTGATATCAGGAACGCTTCTTCGCCGCCGGTGCCGGCGTCGGCGTGGAAGAGGGGTACCTGCTTCCCATTTCCTTATCGATCGTCGCCCGAATCTCGGCCACTGACTTGTTCTGATTGAACAGCGTCATGGCGCGGTTGCCGACGTTCAGACACACGGCACATCCGATCCCGTGTGCATCCCATTCAGTGATCCGGCCGTTTGCGGCCCGGCTCTTGACGAAGCAGTCGTGATTGCCGCGATGGCCGACGCGTTCGCAGCCGCAGTAACACGGCATGTACTGAAGCACTTCGGGATGACGAGCCGCGAACTCGTACACCTGCTGCACGACCGACATCGGCGCCGAGGGCTCGTAGTTCACGCGTGGAAGAGGCGGAAGTGGACCCGCTGGCGCCGGCTTTTGTGGGACGACCGCGGCGGGTGCTGGAGACGGCGCGCCATGCTGGGTGTGCTGCTGAGCACTCGCAGCAACCGCGCACAGTCCGAGCAAGACCACACTGGCAGCAAGGAATCGACGGTTCATGCCGCGATCCTACCGCATCGCCGGGGCCGGTGACAGAGGCCGGTGACGAGTTGAGTTGAGGGTACCCGGCCAGACGATCAGGGGGCGAGGGTATTGGTCCCTGCCCCCATCAGTCTCGTCAAACGACCCGGCGCCCGCTGACCAGCCTCACCAGGAACAGCACCACGGCGATGACCAGCAGAACCCAGATGAAATTGCCCAGCGTGTAACCACTGACCATCCCGAGGAGCCACAGGACAATCAAGATAATCGCAATGGTCTCGAGCACGTGACCCTCCCCGTTTCAGGGCACGGGGTTCGTCCCCGGCCTGCCCGCCGCTTTGTGCAACAGGAGTGCCGCCCATTCGCAGGGATGAGAAGGGGTTTCGGCCTGCGGATGAGAGGCGCAGTGCCGCATTTTGGGCAAGCCGCGTTATCCGTGGATGCCGTGCGGTGCTTACAGCTCGACCTTTGATGCGGACGTGCGTGGTCCGAGCGCGAACGTCATCGTGCCGTCGACGGCGATGCGTCCGTTGACGCGGGCAAACCCGCTCAGCTGGCCCATGCGGCTACGCAGCCGTTTCACCCGCGCCTCGATCTCTACCACGTCGCCGGGGTGGACCGCCCGCCGGTATCGCACCCGATCGATGCCCATGAAGAACGGCAGCCGCCCGCGGTTCTCGGGCTTGGACAGGATCAGAATCGCGCCCACCTGCGCGATACATTCGGTGAGGATGGTCGGCGGTAGTGCGGGTAGCTCTCCGGGTTCGTGCGACAGATACCGCTCGTTGAGCGACACGTTCTTGATCCCGACGATTCGCTTGTCCGGTTCGAGCACGGTGATGCGATCCACCAGGAGAAAAGGATAGCGATGCGGGAGAATCTGTTCGATCGCGTGGTAGTCGAGCGGCAGTGTCACCGGATCCATGGCTCGGCTCAGTATAATTCGAGCGAGCCATGAGATGAGTGATGGGGCGGCCGCGCATCTACCGGGACAGGTGAAGCACGTCAGTGACACCGAGCTCCTCTCGACCCTGTTCGACCTCGGTCGCGAGGTTACGTCGGTGCTCGATCTCGAGGAGCTGCTCGCCAAGATTCCCCAGCTCATCGCCCGCCTGACCCGGTTCAGCGCTTTTTCGGTCTACCTCCTGGACGAGAAGCGACAGGAGCTTCGGATCGGCTATGCCGTCGGCTACCCGGAAGGCGTCGCCCCGACCCTGCGCCTGAAAGTTGGGCAGGGTGTAGTCGGCGCGGCGGTGCAGGAAGGCCGTCCGATTCTCGTCAACGACATCCGTCGTGAGCCGCGATACATGGGCCCGCTGCGGAACATGCTGTCGCAGCTCGCCGTACCGTTGCGCCGGAAAGGGAAGGTTATCGGCGCCCTGAACCTGCTCGAGGCCACCGAGGGCGCCTTCACTGACCAGGACGAAATCCTCCTGCGGCAGTTTGCCGCCCACGTCGCCGTCGCCATCGAAAACGCGCGGTTGTTCCGTTCCGAGCGCCAGTACGTCGATACCCTCGAGACGCTGGCCGAGATCGGACGGGAGATGTCGTCGATTCTCGATCTCGACGTACTGCTCACCCGCATCGCCAGTCTCACCAAGCGCCTCATCGACTACCGCACCTTCGGCATCCTGCTGCTCAATGACGCCACCGGCGATCTCGAGATGAAGCTGGCGGTCCGCTACGGCAAGGGCGCCGAATCGAAGCACGTGAAGCTCGGCGAAGGCCTGGTCGGGTGGGCGGCTCTCCACAAGGAGGCGGTGCTCGTCTCCGACGTGTCGAAGGACCAGCGCTATATCAACCTCGTCGACGATGCGCAGTCGGAGATGGTGATTCCGATGCTGATCAAGGATCGATGCATCGGCGTCTTCGATCTCGAGAGCCCAGAGCTCGACGCCTTTACCAAGGAACACAAGGAGCTGCTGACGCTGCTGGCGAGCCAGGCCGCCATCGCCATCGACAACGCGCATCTCTACGAGGAAGTGCGTCGCAACGAGGAGCGCATCGAGAAGGAGCTGCGATTCGCCCAGCGCGTCCAGGCGGCGCTCCTGCCGCAGGAGCTGCCGAAAGCTGTCAAAGGCGTCGACGTGGCCGGCCGTTTCGAGCCGGCGCGCGAGCTCGGAGGCGACCTCCACGATTTCCTGACGCCCGATCCGAACACGCTCGTGGTGGCCGTCGGCGACGTCTCCGGGAAGGGAGCACCGGCGGCGTTGTACGGCGCCTTCGCCGCCGAGCTCGTGCGATCACGGACGCTGCGCCGCCGCTTCACGCCGGATCGCTTCAGCGTCAGCGGCGTGCTGCAGGCGATGAACACGACCCTGCACGAGCGGCAGCTCGAAGAGTACTACTGCACGCTCTGTTACTCGTTCTTCGATCTGGAGAACCGCGTCGTCACGGTATCCAATTCCGGCCTGCCGTATCCGATTCGCTGCTCGGGATCCGAGTGCGCCGAGATCGAGCTGCCCGGCGTGCCACTCGGGTCGTTTCCCGGCAGCACCTACGACGAGCTCCGCATTGCATTGAAGAAGGACGATCTGTTCGTGTTCTACTCGGACGGCATCTCGGAAGCGCGAAACGACGCGGGCACCGAGTTCGCCTCGCGGAGGTTGTGTGAGGTGATTGCGGCGAATGCCAGCCGCGCCGCGCGCGACATCGTAGATGCGGTGTTCGACGCAGTGATGACGTTCCAGGGCGACGGTCCGCAGGTGGACGACATGACCGTCGTGGCCGTGCGCATCACTGAATAAGCTGGGCTCGGAACTCGGGATCCGGGATTCGGGACTCGCAGTTCGTGGGCCGGGGCTTTCTTGGCCCGCCGCAGCGCCCTGCGCGGAGGCGGCAGCCCCGGCAGAGCACCGCGCTATTCGATGTGGCGGTCGCGTTCTTCCAGGTGCAAACCAATCGAGCGGCTGCCGAACGAGGCGAGCTCGTTGATGCGTCCCGCGACCTTGACGTGGGCGCCCTTCGACGGCGCCCGTCCCGCCTTGGCCAGCACTGAAATCTCGCCCGTCCCATCGCTGACGTTGTAGAACTGATACGGCACCAGCGGAAGGCCCCAGGTGCTGGTCACGACACCAGTGACGCTGATCGTCTTTTCGTCGTACTTACCCGGGCGATCCTTGATGTCGGCGATGCGGACAGTGCGGGCAGCGCAGGACGTGAGCAGGAATGCGCCGAAGAGGGTGACGGCGAGACGGCTTCCTCTGATCATCTGCAACTCCTCGGGCGCTGCCGCCTTCGCGCAGGGCGCGACGGCGAGTCAATGCAACCCGGCCTGCGGCGGGTCCACGAGGACCCGCTCAACGCGACGTATGGTCGCTTGCTGGTTCGACGATGGTCGCGGACGAATCGTAAGTGGAACTGCCGGAATGCAGCGATGCCAGCGCCTGCCTGAATGATGCACTCCGGTGATTCGCCGCGACCGTAGCGACCGAGTTCAAGTCGCGTACCACGCGAATTGCCGAACAAAGTGCCGCGAGCATTCTGCGAACTGCCCTCTGGATACAACACCGCCTGTCTAGGCGGGAGGACACCCCGTCTGGCGGTCAGTACGTGCCGAGATAGCGGTCGATCTCCCAGGGCGACACGTGACGGATGTAGCCGTCCCACTCGGCTCGCTTGGCGGTGAGGAACTGGTCGAAGATGTGCGCGCCCAGCGTGTCGCGCATCAAGTCGCTCTTCTCGAGTTCGTCGAGCGCCTCACTCAAGTTGCCGGGCAACTCATCGATGCGGAGATGCCGACGTTCGCGGTGGCTCATTTTGTAGATGTTCTTGTTGACCGGCGGGCCAGGATCGAACTCCCGTTCCACGCCGTCCAGCCCCGCGCGCAGCATCACCGCCAGCGCAAGATACGGATTGCAGGACGGGTCGGGCATTCGAAGCTCGATGCGCGTATTCGCGCCGCGTGGCGCCGGGACGCGCACCAGCGGACTGCGATTCCTCTCGGACCAGGCGATCGCCGTCGGCGCTTCGTACCCGGGCACCAGGCGCTTGTACGAGTTGACCAGCGGATTCGTGATCGCGCAGAACGACTTGGCGTGTTTCAGGAGCCCGCCCACGTAGTGGAGACACGTGCGACTGAGCTGCCACTGTGCGCGTTCGTCATGGAAGGCGTTGCTGTTTCGCGTGAACAGCGTCTGATGCGTGTGCATGCCGCTGCCGTTGATCCCGAAGACCGGCTTCGGCATGAACGTGGCGTGAAGACCGTGGCGATTGGCCACGTTCTTCACCACGAAGCGGAACGTGCTGATGTTGTCCGCCGTAATCAGCGCATCGTCGTACCGGAAGTCGATCTCGTGCTGCCCTGGCGCCACCTCGTGATGCGCGGCTTCGATGTGGAATCCCATCTGCTCGAGCGCCAGCACGATTTCGCGACGTACGTCCTCGCCGAGGTCCACCGGTGTGAGGTCGAAGTAGCCGCCGGAATCGTGAGTGTCGGTCGTCGCTTCGCCGTCGCGCCGCTGAAACAGGAAGAACTCCGCCTCCGGCCCGGCCTTCATGGTGAAGCCCTTGTCGGCCGCGGCCGCGATGGCGCGCTTGAGCGTCGTGCGCGGACAGCCGGCAAATGGAGAGCCGTCAGGATTGACGATGTCGCAGATCAGCCGCCCGACGCGCTCTGATGACGCGTACGACCATGGAAAGATCTGGAAGGTGCTGGGGTCTGGTCGGAGCAGCATGTCCGACTCCTCGATCCGGACAAAGCCCTCGATGGACGAGCCGTCGAACATGATGCGGCCGTCGAGCGCCTCTTCGAACTGACGGTCGGGCACCTCCACGTTCTTGATGACGCCCAGGATGTCGGTGAATTGAAGGCGCATGAACTTGACCTTCTCGCGCTGCGCGCGCGTGAGGACTGCCGCCTTCGCGTCGGTTTTCGCCATGGTCGAGATTATCCCCAACTTTCGTCGCGGAGCCGTCGTCAGACCATTTCGGAAGGTAAGGGCTCCGTCGGAGCCGTTAGTGTGCCCGCCAGAGGGGCGGGCTGGGAGAAGGGCAATGAACAGGATTTTGGGTGGCCGATGCGCCCTGCTGGCGCCGGCGTGGGTGCTGGGCGCGCTGCTTGCCGGCGTCAGCCCCGCTCT
>Ga0173480_10000811_pt1 | contig 10978 bp, 8 predicted proteins | sample NitcycUS209509C1_FD_122622 | JGI IMG/M metagenome (GOLD analysis project Ga0173480, IMG submission 122622) | Soil microbial communities from Arlington Agricultural Research Station in Wisconsin, USA - Nitrogen cycling UWRJ-S209-509C-1 (version... | ecosystem: Environmental > Terrestrial > Soil >... | reverse complement strand
TCTCGTCGTGGTGGACAGTGACCGCGTACGTGCCGGGCTTGAGCTTCTCGAACACGCAGCGGGCGCTCTTGCCGGTCACCTTGACGCGGACGTTTTGCGTGCCCCGCGCGGTGCGAGGGAAGCCGTCCGACGACGTGTACAGGCGGCACCCGACCGACCCGTTGCCGCTGCGGAGCGGGCCCACGAGCACGCTGATGCGGGCCGTGTCGGAGGCGGCCGGCTCGGCATGAATGGCGCCCGCCGCGGACAAGACGACGAGCGCGGCAAGACGCGCGTGGCGTGACGAAGAGCTACGGTTTTTCATCGCTGCAAGAAAGGGGAGGCTCCAACGTAGCACCCCGTTCTTCGACGGCACGCGGAGCGCGTCGAGCCTGGCTCCGAGACCGGTCACATCGGGCGGTCGCAGCCGGCGGAATAGTCAGGTGGTGCGCGCGGAGCCGTCCGCCTCGTACCGAGCGACGAGATCCGAAAACCACTCGGCGGCGCTGCGGCCGTTACCGCCGCCCACCGGCCAAAAGAACTCGAACTTGGTGCCGGTCGGAAAGTAGGGCGCGAGCAGCGCTTCAGCGCGCGCCTGCTCTTCGGGCAAGAGCTCGTTGGCTGCGGCGCACATGGCGTAGGGGCCCACGGGCGACTCCGTCAGCTGCGTCGGGCAAACGCGGGCCCGGCGCAGCGCCTCTAGCGGGACTTTCGGTAAAGTAAGAGCACTCATGGCCCGACGCTAGCTCGACGGTGGCAGTCGATTTAGCGCAGAGCCCAGGCACCATCAATGATTGTACAAGTCAGGGGGATCGGCGCGCCCTCGTGCGCGCATCCAATCAGCAAGGAGGCGACTCGCCTCGTCCGTACTGACGCTCAGCCGTTGGCTCACGAACACCGTGAGGTCGAACGGCAAAGAAGCTTCATCTATCTGGCTTTCGGGATCCATCGAGCTCGTGTGGGGCATAGCCCGCGCTGAGCAAGTCGTATGCCCTGGCCGGAAACTGCGGGTGGCGCCTCGTAGCTCGAGCTATTGGGCGACTTTGGCGGGTCTTAGCGGCTGCTCGTGGGAGCCGCAGATCGCCACAGCGAGGCAGGAAACTCGGGAGGGAATCCATGGATTTCGGGCGTGGTAGAATATTTGGTGATGGTGCGCGCTGGGTGGCTTGCTTCGTTGCTGATGGTTTCGCTCGTCGGTTGCGGCGGCAAAGGGAGCGACGGCGACGACACGGCGGGTGACGGTGGCAACGCGGGAGTGGGGGGTTCCACTGCTGGCGGTCAGGGCGGGGCGACCGGCGGCAAAGGCGCGATGGCTGGTGCCGCCGGCAAGGGCGGCGCAGGCGCCGGCGGCGCTAGCAGCGGCGGCACGAGCGCGAACGGTGGCGGCGCCGGAACAGCCGGAGCGCCGTTCGCGGAGTGTGGCTCGGTCATCAACTGCTCCGGGGACGTCTGTGTCGACCCCGAGAGCGACGAGTGCTCCGGCGGCGGCTGCCTCGAAGACCTCCGTGCCGGGTTCGATTTCTATTGCACTAAAGCCTGCTCGACGGACGCCGAATGCCCCGCCGGCTACCCGTGCACCGAGGTGAACGTCGCGGGCGGCAGCCATGGCACCTACTGCGCAAAGTACCTGGCCGCGTGTGGCAACGGCACCGTCGATCCGAAGGAAGCTTGCGACGACGGCAATACGACCGGCGGCGACGGCTGCAGCGCCGACTGCCGCTCCGACGAAACATGCGGTAACGAGGTCGTCGACCCCGGCGAAACCTGCGACGACGGCAATACGACGGGAGGCGACGGCTGCAGCGCCGACTGCGCATCGAACGAGGCGTGCGGCAACGATGTCCTCGACGCCGGCGAAGAGTGCGACGACGGAAACACGGCAGGCGAGGACGGCTGCGAGCCCGACTGCACGCTGAGCGGCTGCGGAAACGGCCACCCCGCGCCCCCCGAAGCATGCGACGACGAGGACCCCGGCTGCGACACGCAGTGCCGCATCGTGCCCGTGGATGGGATCTCCGAGCTCGGTCGCTACCCGGACGACCCGCAGCTTTCGTACTCCTCGATCATCACGGCTGCCGGCGACGAAGGGCGCCTGCTCGTAAGCTGGCTCGATCCGCCGTTCGGCGCCGACAATCGCAGCGCCCTCGTCTCGAAGGACAGTGGCTCGCACTTCAGCGTGCGCCGCTCGGCTTCCGTCAGCGACACGGGTTATGACGATGTGCGGCTGCGCGGCCTCGGCGGGAATGACGTCGTGCTCTGGCAAGCGACGGGCGACTTGAAGCTCCTGATTCGTCGGAGCGCCGATCTCGGCGAGACCTGGGACGACGTCCAAACCATCAGCGTCCCCACGTTGAGCTATCCGGAGAGCACGGACATGGCCGCGGCGGGCGACGATTGGTACTTCCTCTGGAAGCATTACGTGAGCTCCAGCAAGTACTCGACCTTGCTCGCCCACTCTTCGGACGCCGGGCGAACCTGGGGCGACCCCGTCACGGTCGTGGAGTCCGCGACCTCGTGCACCTCGATGAGCGTCACCGCGAGCGTGACCGGCCACGTGCTCGTCACCGCGTGCGGCACACCCCTGTACAGCGAAGACCACGGCGAGACGTTCGCCCCCGTGACGTCGACCGCTCCGTGGGACATCAACGACTGGTCGGCCAAGCGCCTGCTCTCACTCGGTGGTGGCCACTGGGTCGCGCCTTCCGGCTTCGGCTACTTCGAAAGCGACGACGACTTCGCATCCTGGTCGTTCACGGATCTCGGTGGTGGCTGGTCCGGGGACGGAGTCATGCTGCTGGATTCGACGGGCGCGCTCTGGATCGGCTTCGGCGGCCGCCTCACGGAGGACGGAACGAACCAAGTCATCGTTCAGCGCTCCCTCAACGACGGGGCGACCTGGGATCCACCGAAGATCCTCGCGGAGCACGCGTACCCGGGCGCCGTGCTCTGGGGCATGACGAGCGGCGAGGCCGGCACCTACGTCTACTGGTCCTTCATCATGTCGGGAGGGACGGAGACGGACGCGGCACTCCATTACGCGTCGAGCGACGACGGCACCACGTGGAGCGAGCCCGTCATCATGGGCGATCTAACCAACAACTACATCGGCCCCTACTACTCGTTCATCACGGGCGGCGACGGCGCCGTGCACGCGTTTTGGACCGAGCACCCGAAGAACGGTGGCAGCATGCCGCCTCTCTTGATTCGTTACTCGCGTCTCACGCCATGAGCGTATCGGGCGTTCATGCAGGTCATCGAAACCAGAAACGTTCCCATCAAAGCCTGGATCGACGGCGTTGCGTTCGAGGACGCGGCGCGCCGGCAGGTGGAGAACGTCGCGAGCTTGCCGTTCGTCCATAGCCACGTCGCGCTCATGCCCGACGTGCATTGGGGTATGGGCGCGACGGTCGGCAGCGTGATTGCGACGCGCGGGGCGATCATTCCGGCTGCCGTCGGCGTCGACATCGGCTGCGGCATGGTCGCGGCGCGGCTCGGGCTCACGGCTTCGGACCTTCCGGATTCGCTCGGTGCCCTGCGCACGGCGATCGAAGCAGCCGTTCCGCACGGTCGCACGGCGAATGGTGGCCCGGGTGATCGCGGCGCGTGGCACGACCCGCCGCCCGCCGTGGCGTCGGCGTGGGCGAGCCTTCGCGAGCGGTTCGACCGCATCGTCGAGAAGCATCCGAAGGTCGCGAAGGCGAATCACGAGCGCCACCTCGGGACGCTTGGTACCGGCAATCATTTCATCGAGCTCTGTCTCGACGAGGCAGAGGGCGTGTGGGTGATGCTCCATTCGGGGTCGCGTGGGGTCGGCGGGCGCATCGGCTCGTACTTCATCGAGCTTGCGAAGGAGGACATGCGCCGTCTGCTCGTGAATTTGCCCGACATCGATCTCGCGTACCTCGAGGAGGGAAGCGCCTACTTCGACGACTACCTCGCGGCGGTCGGCTGGGCCCAGGACTACGCGCTCGCCAATCGCGGCCTCATGCTTGCGGCGACCGTCGCGGCGATCGCGAAGACGCTCGGCCGCAGCGTGGAGCTCGCGGAAACGGCGGTGCAGTGCCATCACAACTACGTCTCGCGGGAGCACCATTTCGACGCCGACGTGCTCGTCACGCGCAAAGGTGCGGTGCGCGCGCGCCGGGGAGAGCTCGGGATCATTCCCGGTAGCATGGGCGCGCGGAGCTACATCGTGCGCGGCAAGGGCAACCCCACGAGCTTCGAGTCGTGCTCACACGGCGCAGGTCGCGCGATGTCGCGCGCCCAGGCGAAGCGTACCTTCACGCTCGAGGATCACGAGAAGGCCGTCGCGGGCGTCGAGTGTCGCCGGGATGCCGACGTGATCGACGAGACGCCCGGCGCCTACAAGCCCATCGACGCGGTCATGGCCGCGCAAGAGGACCTCGTCGAGGTCGTGCACGAGCTCAAGCAGGTGCTCTGCGTGAAGGGCTGACCGCGGGTCGACGCCGTTCAGCTCAATCGAGGCAAAATGCCGCGTCGCGTACGCGAGCGCCTGCCTCGCACTCTCGCGCCAAGGCTGCGGGGCACGGGGCGTGCATCGAAGCACGCCTCGCGACCCTCAGGGCGCGAAGAAAGAGGAGTCCAGTGCACGCCGATTCTCCCCATCGAGGCAGAACGGCGAGCCCACTTACTTCCCACGGAGACAGTCATGACCACCCAACAACGTCCTCTCGCCGTCGTCACCGGTGCCTCGACGGGCATCGGATTCGAGCTCGCGCGCTGTTGCCTCAGCAACGGCTACGACCTCGTCATCGCGGCTGACGAGCCCGAGATCCATACTGCCGCGGCATCGCTTCGCGAGTCGGGCGGCCAGGTCGAAGCCCTCGAGGCCGATCTTGCCACACGCAGCGGCGTCGATTCCCTCTACCGCGAGATCGGCACGCGGCCCGTTGCCGCGCTGCTTGCCAACGCAGGGCGGGGCCTCGGGCGCGCGTTTCTCGACCAGGACTTCGAGGACATTCGCCATGTCCTCGATACGAACGTGACCGGCACGGTCGATCTCATTCACCGCGTTGGAAGGTCGATGCGCGACCGCGGCGAGGGCAAGATCCTCATCACGGGCTCGATCGCGGGCTTCATGCCGGGCTCTTTCCAGGCCGTTTACAATGCATCGAAGGCCTTTCTCGATTCGTTCTCGTACGCGTTGCGCGCCGAGCTCGACGGGACCGGCGTCACGGTCACCTGTCTCATGCCGGGAGCGACGGAGACAGAGTTCTTCGAGCGCGCCGACCTGATGGACACCAAAGTCGGCACGGGGAAGAAGGCTCCCGCCGACGAGGTTGCCAAGCAGGGCTTCGAGGCCATGCAGCGTGGCGACGGTGAGGTGGTCACCGGCTGGCAAAACAAGCTACGGGTGGCGATGTCGCACGTCCTGCCGGCGGAGACACTCGCGAAGATGCACACCAAGATGACGGCGCCCGGCACCGCTCAGAAGTGAGGAGCCGGGCCGTCCGGGCCACCCGACGAGGACGCCGTGGTGGAGCGCAACAGGCGGATCAGCTTCGTCGTTCCGTGAGCGAAGCGTTCCTAGGCCGCTCGGCGCGTATCGCGTCCTCTGATGGCTCGATGCGCGAGCCGTAGTAGATGGCATAGGCCTGCGTGAACTCGGCCCCCAAAAGCAGGATGCTCGCCGAATAGTAAACCCAGATCACGAGCAGCACGAGCGATCCTGCGGCGCCGTACGCCGACGAGAAGCTGGTCTTTCCGAGATAAAGGCCGATGAGCAGCTTCCCCAACGTGAAGAGGAGCGCGGTGACGAAGGCGCCGACCCACACGTCGCGCCAGGCCACCTTGGCGTGCGGCACGGTCTTGAACATCACGGCAAACAGCGCTGTTACGACGCCGAGCGAGATGACGAAGTTCAGCCCCTGCCACATCACCTCGCCCCCGGGCAGGGCGCTGCTCAAGAAACGTCCGACAGCCGCCACCGCCGCGCTCACGACCAACGAAACGAGCAACAGGAAAGCCACCCCCATCACCATCGCGAACGAGAACAGGCGGTCGCGAATCATGCCCAGGATGCCGCGCCCGGGTCGTGGTGCGACCTCCCAGATCGTGTCGAGCGCCGCCTCGAGCTCGCCGAACACGCCCGAGGCCCCGAACAACAGGACGACGAGCCCCATGACGGTGCTGATGATGCCGGCGGCTGGAGCTTGAGCGTTCTTGACGATGTTCTCTACGGCTTGCCCTCCCGCCGACCCCACGAGATTGCCGAGCTCGCGCGCAATACCGCCGCGCGCTGCCTCCTCGTCGAGCATGAGCCCCGCGACTGCCAAGGCCAGCACGACGAGCGGCGCGAGCGACAGCAACGCATAGTACGCGAGCGCCGCCGCCAGCCGCGGCGCATTGTCGTCCATGAAGTCGCTCGCCGTCGCCTTGACGACCTTGAAGGCTTTGCCCTGCGTGAAGCTCATGGTTACTTGTGGGCTCGCGATTCGCCTCGGTGCGTTTTCGGGCGCGCGTTGGCCTTGCCGTGCCCCTGGGCTGCCGGCGCCTTCTTCTGGGTCTTCGTGCGCCCCGCGAGCACCTGGTCGAGATTGTCGCGCAAAGGCTCGCGGAAGTCGGACGCGAGCGCTTGCTCGAAGCGCTTCTCCATGCGGGCACCGAGCTCCTCCAAACGCTCGTCCTCCATCTCGCTCTTGGCCTTGGGAAAGAGCTCCGATTCCTCTTCCTCGACGTGGTGCTCGACAATTTCCTTGAGCACGGTCACGTACTTGTCGAAATCCTCCCCGTTCCGGTTCTCGTCGGCGCGGAAGAGCGAAAACTCGACGACGCCGTGCTCGACCAGCGACTCGTGCAGCACGTCCTCGTCGTCTGCGCTGAGCTCCTTCTCGCAAGCCGGGTAAAAGATCTCCCGCTCGATGGCGTCGTGGCCGACCAGGTTGGCGGCCAGCTTCTCGAAGATCTCCCGCTTCTCCTCGGCGTCCTCGGCGTCCTCGAATTGCTCGAATAGGTCCTCGACGGCGCGGTGCTGATTGATCAGTAGGTCCGTGGCTTTCATTGCGGCTCTCCTCGGTTCCGTGTGAACCGCCCCGTCCTGCTGCAAGCGTCGCGCCGTAGCGACTCCGGCCCGTTTGCTCATGAGCCGAGCATTCTGCTGGCGAAATGGGCCGTTTCTCCCCGAATGGGGCAGATGGTCGCCCACGCTGCGTCGGTCCAGCGGGAAAGGCTAATCGCGAAACATGCGGCATATCGCTTGCTTCTGCGCGCGCCATGGCAATGAGCAAGAAAAGTCGTGGTTCGAAGACTCGTCGCAGCCGAAAGACCAGCCGCTCGGGGGGCACGCGCAGCCGCAGCACGAGCACCCGAAGCCGGAGCGGCAGCCGACGGAGCAGCAGTCGCAGCAGCAGCAGTCGCAGTCGCAGCAGCAGCGGCGCCCGCGGGGGCGCGGCGAAGCGGAGCAGCTCGCGGCGCTATGGCTCGACGGCTGGCTCGAAGGTCGAGCGCAGCATGCACGAGATGAAGCGCGGGAAGCTTCGCTCCGGCGGCTCGGGCAAGAAGGTCACGAGCCGCAAGCAGGCCATCGCAATCGGGCTCTCCGAGGCTCGGCGAGCCGGCGGGAAAGTTCCCGCGAAGCGCGCCAGTCGCTAAGCGCGGGTTTGCCAGCGGGCGCGAGAAACCTCCCTACTCGCGCAAATCTTCCGCCGCGAGTGGCACGGTCGAATCGCCACTCGGGTGGTCGGGAATGACGAGACTTCGACGACCTGCCGTGGTTGGTTTCGGCATACCCGTGAGGCGCTGCCGGGCGACGTGGTGGAACGGCCTAACGATTGGCCTTTGTGCTGCGTCCTGCGGCGGGCGCACGGGTCTATCCGACTTGCGGCGCGAGCATCCCGCGACGACGCTGACGGCGCAGCCCAAGCCGTCGTCGAAGCCGCCCGATCCTCCGCCGCCCGTGCCGGTCAAGCCTTGTGCCGCTGGCATGTGCCCGGACGACGGAGACGCCTGCAACGGTACAGAGCTCTGCGATCCGGTAAAGAACAGCTGCTACCACGCGATGGCCCCGTCGTGCGACGACGGCCTCGTCTGCAACGGCAAGGAGACGTGCGATCCGAAACGAGGGTGCGTGTCGGGAGACGCGGTGCTCTGTGATTCTCCAGGCGCGAGCTGCGACGAGAACTCGGGTCGCTGCGCCTGCAAGCCGCCGTTCCTCTTGCCGGATTGCAAGGTCAAAACGGCGCTCTTCGCGCGGCTCGGGCAGGTGCGCGATCTGGCGGAAAAGCGGGGCGTGCTGTGGGTCACGAGCGAAACGGGACTTTGGGCTCTCGACTTCGGCGGCACGCCCGCACAGACCGGGGACGACACCTGGGTTCATTTCGACGAGCTTCTTGGTGCCTCCGATGGCGGCAAGCTCGTCATCGACGGCTCGGGAGCAAAATGGTTCGAAGGAACCTACGCGCGGGAGCTCGTGCGCTTCGATGACGGGGGGACGCCCCTCGTGCGCGGCGACGATGCTTGGCATTTCTATCACGCGCCGACGTCATTTTCGCCGAACGCGCTCGGTGTCGACGCGCGCGGCGTTGCGTGGGTCGGGCAATGGGGCGAGACGCAGACGTTCTCGGACGCGCAGACCCCCGACGACCGCACGGACGACGTTTGGCGCTCCGTGAGCGCGCTCGGCGCACCGGCGCGTTTGCTCGACGCGTCGAGCATCGACGCCGTCGCGAGCGATACCCGCGGCAGCGTTTGGCTCGGCGCCTCGACGGGGGGGCTCTTCACCTACGATACGAACGACGAGCAGTTCACGGATCTTACCGACGGGATTTGGTCGTTCATCGGCGGCCTGACGCGCGTGGATCAAAGGCTCTGGGTGTCTGGCTCCGACTCCACCGGCGCGCCGATGGTGGGGGCGCTGCCCGTGCGCGGGTCGGTCACGAGCGTCTCGACGACCGACGTGAACCTCTATCCCGCGCCGCATGCCATCGAAACCTTCGACGTGGATACCGGCGGCCGCGTCTGGGTGAGCGACGGGGCTTCGAGCTTCTCGTGCCTGGATGTGGGACGCACGACGTGGTCCGGTTGGAACCTCGGTCGTACGGTGTCCTCGATCCGTACGCGCTCTGCCACCGAGCTTTGGCTCGGTGGCGACACCGTCTCGTACCTCGGCCACGGGGGCTCCTGCGCGGAGCGCACCGACGCCATTACCGAGCTCTCACCTCAGCAAGCGCTGCGTTCCGCGGCGCGCGATGTCGCGATCGAGGGTCAGGGCGTCTGGTTGGCGACCGATCACGGGGTCGACTACCTCGATACCGCCGGAACGCCGCTGGACCGCGAGGACGACCGCTGGGCTCATTTCGCTCCGACCGAGGTCAGCGGGCTCGAGGACCTGCAGGGGGTGGTCGTCGCGCCGAACGGCATCAAGTACTTCTGGGGCCAGACGGGCGTTTTCGCTTTCGACGACGGACGCACCCCATGGGACCCGAGCGACGATCACTGGGTGGGCCACGAGACCGGGCCACTCTGGGTTTCCGGCGTCCTCGACCCCGATAACAGGCTCTTGGTCGTTGCCCGCACCAACGACGATTCGGCGGGAAACGCTCGCGTGGTCGTCTTCGACCCCGGGAGCACGCCGACGGACGGCTCGGACGACATCGTCACGACGATCGATTCCGGGGAACCGGGGGTCGGCCGAAACATGACGATCGATACTCGGGGCGAAATCTGGCTCGCGACGGAGACCGAGTACGAAGGAGGCAACCTCTTCCACTGGGACCGTCGGGGAACGCCGCTCGACGGTTCGGACGACGTCTGGACCGCCATGCGCGCGGATGACGGGCGAGTCTGGAAGCTCGAATCCGATCCGACCGGGGGAATTTGGGGCACCGTTGCCGGCGGGGTCTTCCAATTCTTCGATGGCGGCACGCCCACGGACCTCAGCGACGACTACTGGCACCTCTACCCGGAGCTCGGCTCCGCGATGGACATCGGCCCCGACGGGATCGGATGGTTTCGGATGCCGGGTGGCGTCGGTATCCTCGATATCGGCGGCACCCCCCGCGATCCGACGGACGACGTGGCCGAAGTCCTGCTCTCGCCGGACGCCCTGCGTTTCCCCTCCGATCTCTATACGAACGGCGTCATCGACGACCAAGGCCGCTTCTGGGTCGTGGCCGACTACGTCCAGGTGTTCGAGCGGGTCCACTGACACTCGCTCGCTCCCAGTGAGGAGTGCGCCTTCAGCAGCGTGTCGCTCGGCAAGCTGCGCTTGATCCTCGGCGGGCCCCTGATCGCCGACCCTGACGGGAACCCGATCGAGCTGCACGAAGCGCCTACCCGGTGGGCGAAACCCGGCCAAAAGCCGGGACAGGGTGCGGACCAAAGACTTGGTAGCATCTCGCCCGCAGTGTTCGTGCCCCTGATCCTTGCCCAGCAGAGCATTCAGCCGCCGTCGACTGGCGCGCCGCCGTGGCTCAGCGAGCTTGCCACCCGCGTGGACGTGTACGGGCGGCTCGACGGTCACCTCGCGTTCTCGAAGGACGACGTGAGCGTGAAGAACAACAGCAGCCGCGTCGGATTCATGGCCGAGCAGAAGGTGCTCGGCGAGATCACGGTGCTGGGGCAGGGCGAATGGAAGATGAACCTGGGGCAGGGGGACACGACCTACAACATCACGGAGAACCCCGACACGAGCTTCGGCGTGTTCCAGTCGACGACGAGCCAAGCGCTCACGACGCGGCTTGGGTTCATCGGTCTCAAGCTCGGCCGATACGGCACCGTCACGCTCGGCAAGCAATGGGGCGTCTACTACGACATTTCGGGGTGGACCGACCGCTACATCGTCTTCGGCACGCACGGCAGCTCGACGTTCAACGCCGGAACGGACGGGGGACAGACCGGCGAAGGGCGCGCCAACGAGGCGCTTGCCTATCGCGTGGCGCTCGGACCACTGCGCCTCGGCGTGCAGGCGCAATTCGAAGGCTCTAAACACGGCGCCGTGGACACGCTGTCGGGCTCGGCCATCTATCAGCTGACGCGTGGC
>Ga0173480_10000810_pt1 | contig 10980 bp, 11 predicted proteins | sample NitcycUS209509C1_FD_122622 | JGI IMG/M metagenome (GOLD analysis project Ga0173480, IMG submission 122622) | Soil microbial communities from Arlington Agricultural Research Station in Wisconsin, USA - Nitrogen cycling UWRJ-S209-509C-1 (version... | ecosystem: Environmental > Terrestrial > Soil... | reverse complement strand
TCAAAAGGTGTACGGTTACATTCGGCAAGGGCACAAATAAAAAATATTAAAAAACCAAGTGGTTGAAAAATAAAATTCCAGCCATTTGCTATCTGGTGGTTTACAATTACACTCATTCTTAAGTCACCTACTATCATTAGCACAGCCAGCAATGATAAACCCATGGCCAGCTCATACGATATCATTTGCGATGCTCCACGTATTGCGGCCAGCAAAGAAAATTTATTATTCGATGCCCATCCCCCAATCATAATTCCATACACACCTAAACTAATCACGCCGAAAATGTATAGTACACCAATATTTATATCTGCAATTTGCAAAGGCATTTGCCTGCCTGCAATATCGATGGTTGATCCCCAGGGAATAACAGCACTGGTCATAGTAGCTGTGATCATTGCCAGGAAGGGACCAAGAACAAACAAAGTTTTGGAAGATAGCGTTGGAATAATTTCTTCCTTCATAAACAATTTTACCCCATCCGCAACTGGTTGTAACAAGCCAAACGGGCCGGCACGGTTTGGTCCGCGACGATCCTGGAGAAAGGCTGCAATCTTACGTTCTGCATAAGTGCTATACATCGCCACAATCAATGCAGTTGTAACGATTACCGCAATCAGAATCAGCTTTCCAATAATAAACCACCAGTCAATTTGTAATAAAACCATATTTGCCCCCATCCCCTGAAGGGGAGTTTTTTAAAATTTATCTGATTTCAAAAGTTCTCATCATAGAAAGACTAGAATAGTCGTACCAGCTTTTGAAATTCTATTTAGCTTCTCTTGCGTCGCACTCTTGTACTTTTTGCTTACTATCAACATTCCACATTCACATCACGGAGTATTTGGATTTGTTGAATCCGTTCCATTAATATTTCTGCCCTTTCCAGCCTTTACATCTGTTGGATTGTTACCAACAGCGTGTGGATCTTCGGTAAATGTTTTGTTGCTGGCAGGTCCCTGAATCTCACTTAGCTCCACTGTATTCACCTCACTTATTGAATGAATGTCCATTAATAATTTTGGCTTACTGCCACCCATAATTGCTGAAAATGTTTCTTTTGGTTTTTGCACGCCTACATAATGACCTGCAGAAATTACTGAATGCCTGTTTACTCTTGTTGGTCCGTCAATTACCCAATCACTTACTTTCTTTTTTTCAAAACGGCAGTCATTGCAAATCCATTCTTGCACTTCTCCCCATTGATCTTTTCGGGCTGTTACTCTTAATACTTCATCGCCACGCATCCATAAACGAACCCTGCCAGAACATGTTGGGCAGTCTCTGTGGGCTTCCACGGGTTTTGTAAAACAAACACGATTTTTAAACCGAAAAGTGCGGTCGGTTAGGGCACCGACAGGACACACATCAATTACATTCCCGATAAATTCATTACCTAATGATTTTTCTATGTAGGTAGCAATTTGAGAATGATCGCCCCGATCCAAAACACCATGTTCTCGTCCCCCCGCTACCTGGTTAGCGGTATGCACACAACGATAACAAAGTATACAACGCGTCATATGCAATTGAATGTAGTCGCCTAAATCTATGCGCTCAAAAGTCCTTCGCTTAAATTCGTAACGCGTGCCTTCACCACCATGCTCGTAACTTAAATCCTGAAGATCGCATTCGCCAGCCTGGTCGCAGACCGGGCAATCGAGCGGGTGGTTGATTAATAAAAATTCTACCACACCTTTTCTTGCTTCCAGCACCGCAGGGCTTGTAATATTTTCAACTACCATTCCATCCATCACGTTGGTTCGGCAACTCGCCACAAGCTTTGGCATAGGACGGGGATCAGTCGTGGAACCCACCGCAACTCTTACTAAACAGGTACGACAATAACCACCGGTGTTTTTTAATTTAGTGTAATAGCACATTGCCGGTGGCACAATATCGCCACCAATTTTTCGTGCAGCCATTAGAATAGTCGTTCCCGGCTCCACCTCAATGGTGATGTTATCGATAGTTACTTTTAATAATTTTTTTTCTTCAGCCATGCCCCTATCCCCTAAAGGGGAATTTTGCAATCTGTCCGATTAAGAGAGATTGTGTATGTTTCTAATATTGTTGAATTAAGAATTGAAGTGTGCGACGCAACAGAAAATTAATTACAGAACAACCGCTGGTTACATCTTCAACTCTGATATATCTAAGAACCGTTTCTTCTCCAATGCCCGTTACCAAACTCCCCTTTAGGGGATACGGGCAAACTAAGCTACTGCTACATCCAGCGGATCAGCATAATGAGCTAAACCAAAATTTCTGCTCTGCGCCGCATTTGGATTGGTAACATGCCACTCAAACTCATCTCTGAAATGACGGATAGCGGCCGCTACAGGCCATGCCGCAGCATCACCTAAAGGACAAATTGTATTGCCTTCAATTTTTCGCTGAATATCCCAAAGCAAATCTATATCACTCATCTTTCCTTTACCATATTCAATATTGTGTAAAATCTTTTCCATCCAACCGGTTCCTTCCCGACAAGGCGAACATTGCCCGCAACTTTCATGACGATAAAAACGAGCCAACGTTAATGTGTGTCGCACGACACATTGGTCTTCGTCCAATACAATGAACCCACCTGAACCCATCATACTGCCCGTTGCAAAACCACCATCGGCAAGGCTTTCATAAGTCATTAATCTCTTTTCGCCTTTTGCGGTGGTCAATAATAAATTAGCAGGTAAAATAGGAACCGACGACCCCCCTGGAATACATGCTTTCAATTTTTTACCATTTGGAATGCCTCCGCAATATTCATCACTGAAAATAAAATCTTCTACAGATATGCTCATATCAATTTCGTAAATACCCGGCTTATTAATATTACCGCAGGCAGATATGAGTTTAGTGCCGGTGGATTTTCCGACGCCAATTTTAGCATAAGCATCTCCGCCCATATTAATAATCGGGACAACTGCTGCCAGGGTTTCAACATTGTTTACCACGGTTGGACAGTCCCATAAACCTTTAACCGCAGGAAAAGGCGGTTTAATTCGCGGATTCCCTCTTTTCCCCTCTAACGATTCGAGCAATGCAGTTTCTTCACCACAGATATATGCACCTGCTCCACGCTGTACATAAATCTGGCAATCGAAACCAGTGCCTAAAATATTTTTTCCTAGAAAACCAGCATTGTTCGCTTCGGCAATAGCCTGTTCAAGTATATCAACTATCCAGGCATACTCGCCACGGATATAGATGTATGTACGACTGGAACCAAGAGCGAATGACGAAATAATTAATCCTTCAATAAGCAGATGCGGAATAAATTCCATCAGGTAACGGTCCTTGAAAGTACCCGGTTCTGATTCATCTGCATTGCAAACCAAATAACGGGGAACACCTTCGGGCTTAGCGAGGAAACTCCATTTCATGCCGGTTGGAAAACCAGCGCCACCACGACCTCTTAACCCACTTTTCTTTACTTCTTCTACAATATCATTCTCCGACATTTTAAAAGCTTTCTCTACTGCAGTGTATCCGCCGTTCTTACGGTAGACATCAAAGTAGCGAATACCTTCAACCTGATCGTGTTCCAATAATAATTTTCGAGCCATCCTTTTTATGTTCCCTATTTTACGATAATCAATTTATGCTTTAGGTGTTATCTTAACAGCTTGCCTTGCCCATAGCTGCCATTTACTGCCATTCTTTTTCCAAACCTGCAATATTCCCAAATTCAATGGCGACTCAGCACCCTTATCATCTACACTTACGCCCCTAAGATTATGACGCAATACAGCAGTTTTACCATCGATGTTTATACTTCCTCTTTCAAGGGAAAGATTTTTGTATTTGGTAGGGCTACTAACGGCTGATTGTATCATTGTAGCCCTATCTTCAACCAAACCAGTTGAATGAGCATAAGTAACATATTTATTTACCAAATTTTCTAATGCTGCCCGATCCTTGGTTTCGAATACAGCTTTCGTTAAAGCCTCTACGCTATTCCAAACTTTTTCCTCAGTTGATTGAGCTAACACATTAAGAGAAACAAATAGTAAAGTAATAGAAAGAAGTTTTTTCATGTTATGATGATTAATTATTAATTGCTGCATTTTCACGGCATTCCTTAATGATCTGGTCTACTTTTTCTTTTGTAAGATGTTCTCTATAAAATTTCCCTAACTGCATCATAGGAGCATAACCGCAGGCACCTAAACATTCTACTGTTTTCAAAGTAAACAAACCATCCTTTGTTGTTTCACCCACTTTAATTTCCAGTTTGTCTTTTATATAATCTATGATCTGGTCGCTGCCATTCAACATGCATGGCCCTGTTTGACAAACTTCAAATACATGTTTACCCACTGGTTTTAAATAATACATGCTATAAAAGGTAGCAACTTCGTAAACTTCTATAGGTTTAATCTTCAATAGTTCCGCTACATAATCCATTGCTTCTGTGCTTAACCAACCCCATTCTTCCTGGGCCATAAGTAACAAAGGTATCAATGCACTTTTGCTTTTCCCTTCGGGATAGCGTGCAATGATTTCGTTTACCTTATTTAATTTCTCTTGAGAAAAAGTCATCATCTTAATGCAAAATGTAAAATTAAAATGCAAAAAAGGAAAACCAGTTTTTACATTTTCCCATTTAAAATAATTTATCCATCCATTTCGCCTGCTATCAGATTCAGGCTACTCATTACAATAATAGCATCGCTTAGCATTCCTCCTTTCACCAATTCTTCGTAGGCCTGGTAATAAATAAAACAAGGTCTTCTAAAATGTAACCTGTATGGTGTTCTGCCACCGTCGCTAATTAAATAAAATCCAAGTTCTCCATTTCCACCTTCTACACTATGATAAACTTCACCGGGAGGAATATCCGTTTCACCCATCACTATTTTAAAATGATAGATAAGCGCTTCCATCTTTGTGTATACATCTTTCTTATCGGGTAAATAATATTCGGGAACATCAGCATGAAATACTGTTGCTTCTTCACCTTTCATGTCCTGAACCTTTTTGTAAGCCTGCTCAATAATGCGAAGCGATTGCCACATCTCCTGGTTGCGAACCAAAAACCGATCGTAAGAATCACCAGTATTACCAACAGGAATCTCAAAATCAAAATCCTGGTAACTGCAATAGGGCGAATGTACTCTTACATCATAATCAACACCGGCAGCCCGCAAATTGGGACCAGTAAATCCATAATTTAATGCTCTTTCACCGCTGATAGGACCGGCACCAATAGTACGTTCCATAAATATGCGGTTGCGGGTAAATAAGTTTTCAAATTCTTTTAAAACCGCGGGATATTCTTTTAAAAACTTCTCCAGTTTGGTGAAAGCAATATCATTAAAGTCCCGTTCAAAACCACCTATACGGCCAATGTTAGTGGTTAAACGTGATCCGCAAACTTCTTCCCAAATTTCATAAATCAATTCGCGGTATTGCATTATGTATAAAAAGCCAGTAAAGGCGCCAGCATCTACACCTATAACAGAATTACAAATCAAGTGGTCAGCTATGCGTGCTAACTCCATTATTATAACCCGCAAATAGTCCACCCGTTTTGGATTGGTAATGCCCAATAATTTTTCGCAGGTCATATGCCAGCCCATATTGTTGATGGGTGATGAACAATAATTCAGACGATCTGTAAGTGGAGTAATTTGATATAAAGGGCGACGTTCCGCGATTTTTTCAAAAGCCCTGTGAATGTATCCTATTGTTTGTTCGGTAGAAACAATACGTTCTCCATCAAGTTCAAGTATATTTTGAAACACACCATGCGTAGCAGGATGTGTAGGTCCAAGGTTTAGTTTGGTAGTGCCCGTAGCTAAACTTCCTTCTGTTAAAGTATTTTGTTGTGTCGTTGTAGCCATTTTTTACCCACCCTAAAAAGAGAAATATTTTTATATTGATCTATTGCTTTTCTGATTCAGGTATAGTATGACGATGATCTGGCGTTGGTACATTTCCAAAATCCATATTACCACCTCTGCCAAACATTTCATCATCTTTATCAATCCTCGTTTGGTCCTCCAACGGAAATTCTTTTCGTTGCGGAAAATAATCCATGTCATCTACATTTTGTATCCTAATTAAATTTGGATGACCAACGAAATTAACTCCATAAAAATCATAGGCTTCTCTTTCCTGCCAATTGGCAGATGCATATAATCCTGTAGCCGTATAAACGTCAGGCTGTTTGATATCTGTAAAAACTTTAAAACGGATTCGTATATTATCAACCAGGTTGTGCAAATGATAAACTACGGCGAGTTCTCTACCGATATATGCAGGATAATGAACTGCCGTTAAATCAGTAAGAAATTGAAATCTCAATTCTTCATCATCATATAAAAAATTAAGCACTTTAAGATTCCAATCTTTCGGCGCTTCAAAAGTGAGCATTTCATAAGGTTCTTCAAAAGCCCCTACCTGGTCGCCGAATTTTTCTATGAGTCTTTGTTTAATCGTTTCGTTTGTCAAAGCCATATTTTATAAGCTTTCAGCTTTTCAGCTTTCAACTCTGAGTTTACCAAAGAATGGCTTATAGCTCAAAATGGTAGCTGTTATTTATTGTATTCCGTAACTCTCTAACATCTTTTTGTAATGATCATTGTTTCTTCTTCTCAAACTCTCCTTACCTATTAAATCTTGTATTCTGATCACACCATCAATAATCGCTTCAGGACGTGGAGGACAACCAGGCACGTATACATCAACTGGTACTACCTGGTCAATACCCTGCAATACACTATAGGTATCAAAGATGCCACCGCTGCAGGCACAAGCACCTACGGCAATTACCCAGCGGGGTTCTGCCATTTGCAAATAAACCTGCTTTACTACCGGCGCCATTTTTTTAGCAACCGTACCCATTACCATTAATAAATCGCATTGGCGGGGAGAAAAGCCCAACCTTTCAGCACCAAAACGGGCAAGATCATAATGAGATGCCATGGTGGCCATAAATTCAATTCCGCAACAGGACGTAGCAAAAGGCAAAGGCCAGATTGAATTCTTCCTTGCTAATCCAACTACTTTACCTAAACTGGTCGCAAAAAATCCTTCGCCCTGGTAACCTTCAGGCATGCTTGCCATACTTATATCCTGTACCAGGGGTTTTTCATTTACGTTATATGCTACCGGACGAGCCATGATTTTAAATTTTAGACATAAAAATGTAGAATGAAGCTTAACTCACGCTGCCACTGCTCTATATTTTACATTTTGAATTTTTCATTTCTTAATCTTCCCATTTCAATGCTCCTTTCTTTAGTATGTAGATAAATCCACATAGAAAAAAACCTACGAACATAAGTACTGCCCAAAAACCGCTCCAACCCAATCCCCTGAAATTAACAGCGTAAGGATAGAAAAAGATCACTTCCACATCAAACAAAACAAATAGGATGGCCACAAGAAAGTATTTGATAGCCATTGGCTGACGGGCTTCACCATGGCTTTCTATACCGCTGGCAAAATTTTGAAGCTTATCTGCAGTTTTTCTTTTTGGTCCTAAGAGATGAGTAACCACAAGCAGAGTACCTATCATACCTGTGGCAAATAAAAGTTGCAAGCCAATGGGCAAATAGCTTGCTGCATTATTTACATCCGAAACTGCTTTAGTAATGTTCGCTTGCAAAAAGTGAAACATAGTTTTGAATTGGCCTCGCAAAAATAGTCCAGTTCTGCAATCCCACCATTAATATTATACCTGACAGGCTAAAAAAAAGTCCCGCATTTGCAGGACTTTGAAAGTTATTTTGCTTTTACTTTTTTGACTTCACCCTTACTATCGGTTTTCACTTGCGTCTCTCCATCTTTTGCTGAATTGGAGGAGGTACTGGTTTGACTTCTTGCAGGTGTGCTTTTTACTGGTGCGGAAAGCGCCTTATTAATACTTAATAAAGTGGCGTTTTGCGGATCTATCTCTAAACCTCGCTTTGTATAACTAATCGCAGCGTCCTTATCTTTTAAAATATTATTATGGTAGCCAGCCAAATATATACTTGCCTGCACTCCCTGAGACTTTAGTCGGGCTTTATCTTTTTCAGCTATTTCAAGCGTTTTTTTATACGGCTCTACTGCTAAACCTTTTTCCAACGTTGTATCCATTTGGTGCCTTGAAAGACCGCTCCAATACCAACCATAAATACTGTCAGGCAAAGCAGTAGCATAAGCAGTAAATACACTATCAGCACGTTCAAAAGATCTGCCCTGATAATAAGGTAATCCAATCTGGAAGAGTTCGGCGGGGTTCGCCTTGTTTCCTCTTAATTGATAGGACAGCAATCTTAAATCCGCTTCTAAAATTTTATGACCCGATTTTTTAAAGCGTTCAATACCCGCATTTAAAACCGTGATTTGATTAGCCAGCACACTGTCCATTTTTGCAGCCTGCAAATAGGCTTCCCTTACCATGGCAGGATTGTCATTGGCATAAGCATCAGCCTTCAAAATGAGGTCCTGTCCAATAATGTCTTCAGCGTCGGCCTTTGCAAAATATTGATCAACATTCTGGCGAGCGGTAGCAGTATCGCCTTTGCCTAAATAACTATATGCCAGGAGCTTGTACACCCGTGGATTTGCCTTATCTCCTGCCTGTGTTACAATATTTTTCCCGGTAGCTATTGCTTCATCAAATTTATTTTGTACAAATGCTGTTTGAGCCTTTATATAGTCATTTTCCACACTCTTATCTGAGTTTGCAATGTATTTATTTGCAAAATCTTCTGCTTTGGCAAAATCTCTTTGATTTAAGAGATAGTGGTAATATAATTCGAGATAAGCTGGAGCAAACGTTGGATCTGCTGCAATCGCTTTATTCAAATTTTCAACTACAGCATCGAAATTTGTTTTTTGCGTTTGATACAACTTTGCAAGCCTGTAACTTGGGACTGCAAATTTTGGATTAACACTCGCAGCTCTTAAATAAGCTGTGGCCGCCTGGCTGCCATTACCTTGAATTTTGCGATTAGCATTCCCTAAAGCCAGTTGCACCTCGGCATTGGTTGGAGCAAGTTGAGCCGCTTCATTTAATTTTTGAAGCGCATATGCTATATCTCCGCCTTTCGCATCAGTATTGGCACGACCAATCGCTAAAAGAACATTGGGATCGTTACCTTTCTTGCCTTTACTTAAACTGATTGCAGTTTCAAAACGCTGACGTGCTTCTGCTGTTTTTCCCTGCATTAACTCTACCTGGCCCATACCTACCAAAGCCAGCGGCGCATTGCCATTGGCAGTTAATAATTTTTGAAACTGAGCTACGGCAGCAGCTGAGTCTTTTGTTTTAATCAGCGTTTGGCCAAGCCAATAATTTGCATCGATATTATTAGGATTCGCGGCAATCAATTTTTCAAAAACCGATTTAGCACTTTGATATCGTTCGGCATAAAGGTGATTGATACCTTCCTGTACACTTTGCGCAAAAACCGAAAGGGATAAAAGCGCACTAAACAAAACAATCGCTGATTTCTTCATTTTTCTCATTTTTAAATGGTCTATAAGATGGCAAAAATTATACTCTCGTCTATTTAATTCTTGTTAATATTAATTTAACTACTCTCTTAAAGCTGCGTTGCGAACATTTAACTGCATCTGTGCAGGCGTCAAATATGATCTTTTAAATATAAGTTGTCCTCTCTGTCCGCTTAAAAAATAAGCAAATCCATGACCCACACCATTCATGCTTTCTTTTAGTACATATACCAAATCGCGTACCATTGGGTAGCGACGGTAATAAATATTATACTGGGCAGGCGAAACATATACTCCTTCTTCTTTAATACTTTCTATTTGCGCCACTTTAACTTTCTCAAGATAACTAAGCTGTGTAGTATCTTCCTTATTTCCCACCCAGCTTACCCCTATAAAACCAACCGCGTTTAAAGTTTTCGATACATAATCTATTACTTCACCGCTGCTTTTTGCAGCTGTCACGTTAGCGCCAAGCGATTGCCCCTTTAAAACCGAATCAATAACAAATCGTACAGTGCTGGTAGCATTTACTCCGTCAAAAACAGGCAAAAGCTTTTTTGCGGATTTACCCTGTAGCAAATCTTTAATTTCTGCCATTGTAAATAAAGTATCCGCGGATTTTGGGTTTACAATAACAGCGATGGCATCATAGGCTATAACAAGTTTAGAAGGATTTACACCCATAGAATCGGATATAAATGCTTTTTCATTCTCTGAAAAACCTCTTGTTGCAATCACCATTCGTATACTGTCAACAGCAAAATCTTTCAGACAGTCCGCTTCAGGCTTATAATGTACTATAATTTTTGCCTCGGGATAAGATGATTCGAAAACCTGTACCTGCGAATCAATGACAGGTTTAAACGATTCATCTGCACTAATATGTATCGTTCCTTTCCTAAGTGATTCAGCATTGCCTGTTTCCTCATTAGAAGCCGAATTGCAACTATTAAATAACAATACAATACACACCGCGGAGATAAGGCGCTTAAACTTCCATATAAAATTCACTGTTCCGGTCATTTAAAATAATTCTTCTTATAGCCTCTATAAATTCTCCACGCACCATATAAAATAAATACTATTCCTATAATTATATCGAGCCCCGAAGGCGTTCTACCAAAATCAATTCCAAGCTGCTGATAAAATAAAAACAAAAGACCAGCACAAAGAAAAACCACTCCCATACCATAATTAGTAATGGTACGCATTTGTGAAAGTTGGTTCCGACGCTGTTTTTCGTATTCTTCTATCATTTTTTTGCAGGGGAAAGCAAATTAAGGATTTTTCATTCTTCGTAAGCCATAAAAGTTACGGGCTGGGTAAACATCGCTGTAACATTGTGGCCATTTTGAACAGCAGGCCTCCATTTGGGCATTTTCTTTAATACTCTTATCACTTCATTATCAAAAGCCTCACCACCGGATTGCATTATTTCAAATTGACTAATACTGCCATCGGCACCAACGGAAAACCGAACCAGGACCGTCTTTTTTTGACCCGCTTCCAACTCGTCTGGCGTAC
>Ga0173480_10000809_pt1 | contig 10991 bp, 20 predicted proteins | sample NitcycUS209509C1_FD_122622 | JGI IMG/M metagenome (GOLD analysis project Ga0173480, IMG submission 122622) | Soil microbial communities from Arlington Agricultural Research Station in Wisconsin, USA - Nitrogen cycling UWRJ-S209-509C-1 (version... | ecosystem: Environmental > Terrestrial > Soil... | reverse complement strand
GGCCCTCTCTGCCGGCCCACCACGGCTTGCTCGGCAGGGCGACCGCACAGATGAACCACATCATCCCGAGGACGATCCAGAACCACAGCCAGGGGGCGTAGACCGCATCGCCGCCCGAGGCCAGCGAGTCGGGGATCCCTCTAACGGATTCGTCGTGCCGCGAGCTGGTATTCACAGTGGAACACCTCCATCCGGTCGCAGTTCATCTTCAGGGCGGCGTCGTAGCCCACGCTGGGCTGGTCGACCAAGCCTTCCGCGTGCCAATCGTAATCGTCGCAGATCATGAGCCCGCCCACCTTCAGCAGCGGCACGCTCATCAGCACGTCGAGGCACGCGTCCCGGCCCTCGTGGCTCCCATCCACATAGACCACGTCGTAGCTCTCGTCGGGCATGAAGCCCAGAGCCCGCCGGCTCTCGTGGGCCACGATCTCGACCTTCTCCAGCCACGGGTCCACGTTGTCCTTGAACCGCTCGTACGCATCCGGGTGATCGGGCCAGTTCCACGGATCGACGCAGGTCAGCATGCTCCCGCGCCCGCCCAGCACATGCTCCAGCCACCACACGGCAGACCTTCCCTCGAAGCTCCCGACTTCCAAGATCTTCACGCCGGGAGCCCCGGCGATCAGGCTCGTCCACGCCTTCCAGTTCGTGAAGTGCCGGGTGGCCCAGTCGTGCTCGCCGAAGGTCGGGCTCATGAGTTTCCCCGCAGCACGAAGCCCGGCTGGGGCGTCAGGTTCGCCATCAGGTTCGGCTGTGCCCAGAACGGCACCTGGGCCGGCATCTGGTTGTACGCGGGCGTGCCGGGCCGGAGATTGCTCGGGGGCTCCGGCGTCTGCAGCTGCAGGAAGTGCCCGAGCCCCTGAATCCCCTCGCCGCTGTACTGGCCCATCCGCTTCCGCATCTCATCGTTCATCTGTGCCCGGTAGGCGTCAGCCATCATCGCCTGCTGCAACTCGTCCCGCCGGGCCTTCTCCTCGGCCTGCTTCCGCGTGAACCGCTCGACCTCGCTCTCCGGCGGCGCGTTCCTGCCGAACATCACGAAGGCGTGATCAACGATGTAGCTCACGCTCCCGCTCGTGCCCTTCTGCTGGACCCACCGGATCCTGCGGCCCTCGATCCAGCCCCGCGCGATGTTCTCGTTGGTCTCGTTCACCTCGGCGGCACCGATCAGGTAGATCCCCACGTCGTGGTGCGTCAGGGGCCGCTGGGGGATCCGGCACCTATCGTCGCCGCACAGCATCGCAATCGTGTGCAGCTCCCGCGTGGGAACGAGGTCTCCATCTTCGAGCCACGGCAGGAACGGCATCCCCTGCTTGGTTTCGCAGGCGTCGATGAAGGCGAGGCAATACTCGGTGTAGTCGCGGCTGGCCGGCACCGCCGTGTTGTCGACCCGCACTTCTTTCACCGCCCGCCACACGACTTGCTCCCGCCCGCGATCCATCTTCGCCTTCATGATCGCGAAGTAGCCGGGCCGGCAGGCCGCGAGGTGCGTCAACACCCGGTCGCCCTCGTCGTAGAACTCGGGCTCGGTCAGTGAGATCATGCGAGTCCCTTCCGCTTCTTTTCGTACTGGCTGACGCCGCTCTTGCAGCCGATGCAGCCCCGCGACCTGGAATACTGCCTGCCGCCGAGCCCGCTTTTCCCGACGTTGCCAATCGGGAAGCACCGATTCTTCCAGCCGCTGCTGCTCTCGGCACTCCCGAGGTCACCGCCGCTGCTGCTGGCACTGCCGATAACGAGACGCAGAATCATCCGTCCTCCAATTCCCGCACGGCGTTCGTCCGGTAGCTCCCCGCGTCCTCGTCGATCACGCCCCGGCCCGCCGGGACTCTGCGTGGGGCACACTCCTGACACCAGTTCGGTTTCTCAATCGAGTTGACCTTGATCATCTCGCCGCACCGCCAGCACAGATCGTACACCAGAGCCGTGCCTGGGGCCGGCTTCCCGCACAGGTCGAGGGCTTCGAGGTACGTCATCCGACGAACTCCTGCAGCGTCTTCAGTTTCTTCGATTCGGTCACGCCGCTCAGGCTCACGAAGGACCGCCTGGACTTGCTGTGTTCCCTCATCTTGTAGGACGAGGAGACCATATTCAGTCTGCCGCTCATGCTCTGGGATTTTTCGCTTCTGCCGCTGACCGCAACGTGATCGGACCAGTTGTCGCGTTCGCCGTCGATTCGGGCGTGCCATCTCCTGAGTGACGGACAGAATCGGATCATTCCGCAAACTCCATCAGGGTCCGCAGCTTCCGCCGGTAACTCTCGCCGCTCCTCGACGCCGGGATCATGTCGCCCTCATTGAACGGGCTGTACGAGTAGCTTCTCCTGTCGCCGCCGCTGCACGTTCCACCGAATCCCCTTCGGCCCGACCACGCGTCCCGCGACAGCTGCCTGCCGCTTGAGGATTTATACCGCAGGTGGAACACATGGTGCCCGCCGCTCCAGCACTGGCTCGCGATTCCTGCCCTGATCATTCCGCGAACTCCAGAATCAGTGCGAGCTTCGTCCTCGCTGAGATCCCGCTCCCGCTCCGGTACGACGTGACCACCGCACTCCGGCCCCTCGACCACAGCCCGTTTCCATTCCTGCCGGTCTTGCCGCTCTGCGACTTGGCCCGGCCTGTCCCGACGACTCTTCCCCTGCCGCTCAGGCTTCGCATCCACACCGCCTTCGGGCCACTGGTACTCTGTCTTGTTCGCTGCGGATTGCCCCCGCTCAGGTCAATGCTTCCGCGTTGCGTTCTCGTTATCATTCCGCGAACTCCAGCAGCGCCAGCATTTTCACCCGGCGGCTGATGCCGCTGTCGACCCGGTGCGCCCGATTGCCGCTTCCCGTCCACGACCGTCCGCAGCTGCCGCTGAACCGCATGGGTTTCGCGCCCGACCACGCGTGATTCCCGTCCTGTCTCGTCACCCAGCTGAAGTCGTCGAAGTAAACATGAGGCAGCCGGTCTCCACTGAGGCTCCGGCTGCCCGTGTTGGTCCGGTAGATCATCACTTCGCCTCGGCACCGTGTCCCTGATGGGTCTTGTGCTCCGGCTTATCCTTCTCCTTCTTCTCCGGCTTGTCGTGACACTTTGCCACGAAGTCCGCGAAGTCCTGGCCGATCACGAACCGTCGCTCCTCGAAGTGCCGGACCTTCAGGCCCGCCTCGACCAGAGCCTCGACCTCGGCGTCGGTCACGCCGACACGCTCCTTGAAGAGATCCAAAGTGTAAACCATATTCACGTCGATCATGATTCCGCTCCCGTGCGAGGTAACTCACCAATCAGGCCGGTGGAAATCACCAGCCGTCTCAACCTACGCAGCCGCAAATGCCGCGCCCGCCGAGCCCGCTTGGCCCGACGCCGGTTAACGCCCATTCTCTTCAAGGTAGGTGGCCTCCCGAGGAAACTCACCGTTCGGCGTTGAGTAGGTCGGCCCGGTGTTCCGACTACCCGAAAAAAACAGGAACATCAGGATCGCGAACAGCAGCAGGCTGAGCGCCGTGATGCCAACCACATCGTCGAAACTCCAGCGTGGATCCTGCCCCAAGGTCTCCTCCCTTCGCTTTTTTCCCCGCCCAGAACACAGCCACGAAAATAAAGATGATCAGCCAGATCACGGCGACCCTGCTCAGGTCTGACCACCTCACGAACGGATCCGGGTCGTCGTCATTCATCGGTATCCACGAAAATCGGGGTTCCCTCGCCCACGTACGCTCCGGCGACGTTGAACTCGAAGTAATCCACAGCTTCGTCGTGCGTCATTCCCTGACCGATCAGGTTCGTGATGCACTTGTTGATGTCGTACGCCACGAGGTACTCGCCGCAGCGCTCGGCGATTCCCAGAATTGCATCATCGAACCCATCCGCGAACAGGGCATCCGGGTTTGACTGCATGATCAGCTCTTCGGCGCGTTCCCGATTCATCTGGGTGTGTCCTTGATGGCGCAGATGATGCAGATGACCCCCAGGATCAACGCGGCAAACCCGGTCAGCGGGTGCTGCCAGTCAACCCGCAGGTTGGTCACGAGGAAAATCCCGGTCAAAAGCGCCCACACGCCAAGAAAAATCAGCATCAGTCGGTTGAGCGTCATGATCAGCTCCTACTTTTTCGGTTTCGCGACCTCTGCGTCGGTTCTGCCGCTGGCTCTGAACCGATGCAGGATGAAATGCTTGGTCCCGTCGTCATCATACCGAACGCTGATCCCGCGAATGCACTCCATTTTTGAGCCGTCTTCCAGCATGAGGACGGCCTTGCCGAGGTCGTCGGCGTGATTTTCGAGAATGCCCGTCAGATCGTTTACGGTCAAAAGAGGAGGCCTCCACTGCGGCTATCTGGGACTCTAGGAGTCTGGTTATTCTCTTGCGGTGCCGTGGATCCACCACGACCGGCAGCTCGTCGCGATTTCCCGGTAGAAAGATCCCCCTGTTCGCTGGGTTGAGGGAAAAAACACCCGGATCGCACGCTGCATTGACGCCGACCAAAGGGGTTGCAGTGGACTGACAACGAGAAAAGTCAGGGATCCGCTCATCCTGTGCCAGCGGGATCCGACATCATGGGTAATTCAAAAAGAGCCGCCCCGCCATGCAGACTACTGCATCATGGTCCCCTGCTTCCTACTTCAAGGCGGGGGCTGCGGGGGCGGCTCGCAACGCACTACTCGACCGGTGCGCCGATCATCGTGTCCCGCAGCGTGTTGGCTGCGGTATCGATCATCTTCAGGATCGACTCGGGAAGGCTGTTCACGTCCTTGTCGGTGTGCAGCGTGATGCCGAAGACCTGCAGGGCGAGGCTTGCCCGCGAATTGTGTTCGCAATGCTGGATATTCGCCCGCTCGATCTCGGCCTTCTGCTTCATGATGAGCTTCATGTACTCAGGCACCGGGCTGGCCGGGGCCGGCGTCGGCGTCGGCTGCCCGTTCACGTCGATCTCGTCGAGTTTCGCCGCTATCGCCTTCGCGAAAGTCTCGGCATCGACGCCCTCGGGGATGCGGATGGCGGTCATCGCGAGCCCGTGGGTGTTCGCGACCTGCTGCATCATCTCGGTGACCTGCTCTTCGGTCAGCTCGGTCAGCATCTGGTGCAGGTCCACGCTGTCGTCGACCGCGTTTTCATCAGTGTTTCCGTTCATTCTCGTTCCTTTCGGGGTTAATGCGTCACGCGGGCTCGGGCTCGGGGGTCTCGATGATTTCCCGCACGACTTCTTCGATCTGTTCCACGCTCATTCCAAAAAACGCCTGGGCGATTGCGCGTGGTGAACAACCGTTGGCGATCAACGCCTTCACTTCACCGGGGGGCAGCGCCGTCTGAACGATGGGCGTGCCCCTCGCATCGTCATTCACATACGCCAGCGGAGCAACCCCGGCAGCCAGCTGCTTGTCGGGGATCTGCTCGCAGACGTTCAGGCACCTTGCGATCCGCTTGGTGGTTTCCTCCGCTCCCTCGGCGGTCGAGATGCGGATCATCTGCCCGCTGCTGTGCTTGATGACGCCGACGAAGTCGTTGGCCCGTTCAACTTGGTACGGCATTCTTCTCCCCGTTCAGTCGCGCGAGAAACCTGTCGTAGGCTTCCTCGCTGGTGACGCGTTTTCCGCCGACTTGAGCCCATTCCAGCGTGATATGTTCGCCGGTAGTCTTCGAGTCCACGCCCTCGGTGGCCCAGCGTGCCAAAGCGAAGCGATTGGGCTTTCCCGGCAGTAAATAACCGTTGGGAAACTCAACAACCGTCTCTTCGAGGACTCTCGTGTTTTGCATGGCCCTCTTTAGACCATATCGGACTGCATCTATCCAGTGCGATTAATCTTTTTCGGGGTATTTTGTGCGTTTCGAGCGTTTTCGAGCAAACGGAGTGGTAGCCATCCCAGATTTAGTACATCAATCACGTCTGACGCCCATTCTGTGGTGTTTGCCGAGTCCCCCCGAGGTGAAACGTGCCTGACCCCATCAACGGAGCTGAGACAGGTGGAGGGATCCCGAGTCCCGCACCGTCGCCCGCTCCCGCACCTGCCCCCGCTCCGTATACCCCGCCGCCGCAGCCTCAATACACTGCGCCATCGAACACGCAGTTCGGCTCCGCGCCGACTCCTGGTTCGTATCCGCAGCAGTATCCACAGCAGCCGCCGCCACCGTACACCCCGCAGCCTTCGTACGCGCCCCAGCAGGCATCGCCACTGCGCGATTCGCTGACGGCACGAGGCTTCGACACGAGCGCGTTCGGCACCGAGGACGAGCTGATCAGCGCGTTCAGCGATGCGCTGCCCGTGATCAGCAATCTGCCGAGCATCATCAACAACGCCCGCTACGGCGCGCAGTACCGCGAGCACGAGGCCGAGTTCGGCCAGTGGCTGGCCGAGCGCCAGCAACGCGAGCCCGCGCCCCAGGCTCCCCCCGAGCCGCCGAAGTCCAAGTGGGACGCCCCGCCGTTCGATCCGAAGTGGGCGAGCCACGTCCGCTACGATCAGGACAGCGGCACGTACGTCGCCAAGGACATGCTCTCCTCGCCCATCGCGGTCGAGGGAATGAATCGCCGGGCGGAATTCCTGCGCGAGAAGCAGCAGAAGTTCTGGGACAACCCGTACGAGTTCAGCTGGGAAGGCATCCAAGACAAGGTCGAGCAGCTCGTCGCCGAGCGGCAGCAGGCCTTCATGGAGGAGATGCAGACCCGGCAGCAGGAGGCCGAGGTCGTCGGCGAGACCGAACAGTGGCTCTACCAGAACCTGCATCACCTCTACCAGACCGACCCGCAGGGCACGCCGCTTCTCGACCCGCGCACGGGCGAGGCCGCACTCACGCCGCTGGGCCGGATCTTCCAGCACAACGCGAATCAGGTGCGCCAGATGGGCGTGCAGAACCCGATCTACGTTCGGGATCTCGCGCTCTCGATGACGCGCGACTACATCGCCGCACAGCAGGTCGAGCAGCAGCCGCAAGCACCTGCAGGTTATGTCCCGGCCCAGGACGTGCCTGCAGGTGCTGCAACGCCGCCGCGTGGCCCCGATGGGAAGTTCCTTCCCGCTGGTGCCGCCCAGTCTCCGCAGCAGCCCGCCTACCCGATGACGGCAGCCGGCGTCTCGCAGCAGCGGATCGATCAGTACACTCAGCGTGCGTACCGGCAGCCGAACTACGGTGGCAGCGAGAACTACGCCGCCGCCAACGGCGCGCCCCAGAACCCGAACATGAGTTTCGGTGAGATGGCGATTGCAGAACTGCGCAATCGCGGAGCGGTTCCACACACAGGTTGATGCCTCCAGAGGATTGAGCAATGAGCGAATGGATTGGCGCAGTCAATGTCACCGCCCCGAAATATTTGAAGGGTGCGTCTGACAATACCATTCGAGGTCGGTTCTTCCTCAAGATGCTTGAGCAGAAGGGTCGCTTCGAGTTCAACCAGAACTCGTTCATCTGCAACTGGGACGTTGAGTTCGCTCACGCCCCGGTCGAGTCGTATGGTGATGCCGGTCTGATCACCTTCAATCGCAATGATCTCTACCGCCAGCTGAACATCGACTGGCGCGGCTACATTGCGACCGACATGATGTACATGAAAGAGTCCCTCATCAATCAGGGCGACGTAGCCATCGTTGATCGCTACGGGAGGATCGTCCCGAACCTGACGAAGGGCATCACGAACAGATTCGGTCAGGAGTTGTTCACGGACGGTTCACTGTCCACGACCCGCATCCACGGTCTGGAGACCTTCATGGGTGCCGGGGCGTGCGGTGCCGCTGATCGCGTTGCCGTTCCGGCTGGGGCGTACGGTGGCCGATCCACTGCTCTCGCCGCTGAAGGTGGCAGTTGGTCCACCACCCTCGGAGTCGGGAACTTTCCCAATGCGACCATCGCGACGGACTGGCCGGACGGCAACTCGTCCACGCCGGAGTACGACTTCATGTCGCCGAAGCTGGTCAACATCACCAGCACCGGCTGGGGCACCGGCTCCACGAAGTGGGAAGACAACTGCGAGCGCGTCCTGAACCAGACCACGATCTGGCTGACTCGCACGACAGGCGTCGAAGGTCGTCCCACGATGTACCTGATGAGCGGTGACCTGTTCTATGGTTATCGCAACAAGGTCCAGGCCTTGCGGCGCGTGATTGTTCCTCACCGCGAGGCTGAAGACCTTGGCTTCCCCGACGTGCTCAACGTCGATGGCGTGGCGATCCAGACGGACTTCGATGTCCCGTCCGGATCGTTCTACGGCATTAACGTGTATCAAATGCAGGTCGCGAGCATGAATCCCGAACTCTTCTTCACGAAGGGTCCGGACTACTCGCCCAAAGACCTGGGCTGGCTGTTCCTCGTCGGGTTCTTCGGCAACTGCCGCTACTCGCCCAAATACTTCGCGAAGGGCAAGGCCTACGCCTGATTCGCGGTTCGGTTCATACGGTTCTCAGCAAGTCTCGACTGGAAGCACAACGGAGTTAATCAATGTTCCAGACTGTTCCTTACAACCGTGGTCAGTTCGCGGTTGCCGCTGAGAACCCCCACCTCGGCGCGCACGAGTCGTTCATTCAGGACAAGGATCCGAACAACACGATCCAGCTCCGGTCGAACTCGCTCCTGCGAGCCATGTGGGCGCAGAATAAGACCGGTGGCGGGACCGCGATTCTTGGCTCGCTGGTCCTCAAATGGGCCACCGGTTTCTACAAGGCCGGCGTGGTCGTGGCAGGCCTCGCTGAGGTCGGCTGCGGCATCTCCGATGACTTCCTGCCGTCAGGCGGCGTGCCGGACCAGAACTGGTTCTGGATCATCCGCGAAGGCTCGGTCACGCTCACGTCGGACGGGTCCGGTGCCCTCGCTCAGGGCAACTCGCTCGTCACCGCTGCCGCAGGCCGGGTCAAGATTCAGGTCGCGGCCCCCGCCGACGCGACCGCCGCCCTCGTGCAGATCAACTCCAAAGTCGGAACCTCGCAGGGAACAGTCGCCGCCGCTGCCGGCACGAAGTTCGTTGCCGAAGTTCACTTCCCTGTCCCTTGATGCGTATCGCAGGTTTTGGCTCCGGATGCCAACTCGGGGAGCCGTGGTCCGGAGCAATCCAGACCACGGCTTTTTTTTATGGACCACGCACTTTCTGATTTCGAGCTGACCCCCGAGCTGATCGCGGCAACGCGGATCGAGCCCGAGCGCCGTCACGGCTCGCGCCGGATCTGTTCCCGCTGCGGTGAGCCGAGAGACAAGGCCGAGTTCCGGATCCTGCGGCACAGGCTCACGGGCCGGATGTACTTCGAGTCGTGCTGCAAACCGTGCAGCAAGGAGAAGCAGAAGTACCGCCGTCGCCGCCGGCTGGAGAAGGCGAAGCAGCTCCAGTTCCGCGAAGCCGTGATGCGGCTGAAGGAATGCGGGATCAAGGCTCCGCACGTTTCCGAGGTCTGGGGCGAGCTGGTCAACACCTACGGCGGGCTGCAGCAGTTCGTGACCCAGTACAAGGCCCAGATCGACGCTGCCGTCCTGAGAGGGGCCGGCTCGAAGGTCGTGCTCGACGCGTTCAAGGCGCTGACGCACCTCTCGGTCCACTCCTCGAACCTGCAGAAGGACGCCACCGACGTGGCCCTGCTGACCGACGCCGACATCGAGAACCAGCTGAAGATGATGACGATGCGCGTCATCAAGACCGAGCCCCAGATGCTGCGGGACATGATCGCCTCGGGCGACGTGACCCTGCCGCCGGAGTTCACGCTGAATCCTGACTACGCCGATCCGCACGCATCACCGGAGGTGACGCGTGGCGAAGAATGATCCGTTCGATACCGCCAAGGCGATGGCAGCCATCGCGAAGCAACTCGACTGGGACGTTGCGTCCCAGATGGGGGATCTCACCCGTGACGAGCATGCTGAATACCTTCGTCTGCTGGGTGAGAAGCAGCTTCGCTCGATGGACGGCCTCAAGCTCTACCGGCCCCGCGAGCAGCAGCGACTGTTCCATGTGTCGATGGCATCGCAGCGAATCCTTCGGGGCGGTGTACGCTGCCTGTCGGGCGACACGATGGTGTTCGACCCTGTCGCCGGAACAGAACGAAGGCTCGACGCCATCAGTGGGCCTTTCCATGTTCAGAGCCTTAATCCTGAAACAGGCCTGCCTGAAGCAGCGGTGGCATCTGAACCGTTCCTCAAATCATTCGGGAGCCTGTACCGCGTCACTCTGTCGAACGGGCAGGAGTTTTCGGCAACCCTTGATCACCGGGTTTTGACAACCGAAGGCTGGCTTCCTTTGCGCGAGTGCGGACCACGGCAGCGACGATCCGCTTCTTTCCATCTTCTGACCAGTTCGGGCACTTGCCAGCCAGCGTCTCCGCAAGGTGCTGGCCGTTCGTCTCATACACCACAAGGTTGTCAGGGTGATTGTTCGCCGGATCGTCATCCTTGTGGTGAACAACCTCAGTGGGCGTCAGGTATCGCCCAAGGACTGCTTCTGCTACAAGCCGGTGCTCGCGAACATACCCACCTTTGCTTGCCAGCGGGTGTTCAGGGAGATGCACAAGAATGTAGCCCCTCTTATCGACGACCTTCCCTCCCTTCCATGCAGGGTGCCGTTCTCGCGGATAGTCGACGTGACCGGGGCGCTTCATTCGGAAGCCAAACCGTTTCGCCGCCTTATTCACCGTCTTCACATTCTGACCGAGACGGTCGGCAATCATCTGGAGCGACAGGTTGTCTTCCTCGTACCATTTTCGCATCTGCTCAACCGGCCAGTCGATTCGTCGCGGATCAGCCATCGGGTTCTCCTGAACGGGGAGGCGTCAGGTTAGCCTCCCTGAAATACCTGCGTCAAGGAGCGATCTACGATTTCGAGGTACTTCCCCACCACAACTACGTTCTGGCCGGGATCGTGCATCACAACTCCGGTAAGTCCATGTCCTCGTTTGCGGAGACTGCATCGGCAGCCACCACCCAGCCCATCATCGGCTGGGACGGTTACCCCCTGCCCCAGAAGTACCCGACGAACCGGCCACTGCTGATCTGGGTCGTGGGCTACGACGAGCGGCACATCGGCGGCACGATCTACCGCATGCT
>Ga0173480_10000808_pt1 | contig 10994 bp, 6 predicted proteins | sample NitcycUS209509C1_FD_122622 | JGI IMG/M metagenome (GOLD analysis project Ga0173480, IMG submission 122622) | Soil microbial communities from Arlington Agricultural Research Station in Wisconsin, USA - Nitrogen cycling UWRJ-S209-509C-1 (version... | ecosystem: Environmental > Terrestrial > Soil >... | reverse complement strand
GTGAACGACGTGCTCGAATCGAGATACGCCTCGTACGACAGGTCGAAGCTGTCGGATTCGACAGGCTTGAGGCCCGCGTAGCCGGCTTCCGCCGAGAACACGAAGTTGTACCCGGTCACGTTGCCCGAACTGCCGCGCACCAGGTACGGCGAGCTGTTGCTGACGTCGATGGGCGGCGCGTTGATGGACACCGAGTTGCGCAGCAACCCGAAGTCCGGACGCGCGATGCCCTTCGAGTAGCCGAAGCGCACGAACTGCTTGTCGGTGAAGCCGAAGCGCACGTTGAAGCTCGGCAGCGTGTTCGTGTACGACGTGTCGAGCACGTTGGGCGTGCCCGTGCCACTGCTGTAGGCCGCCAGCTCCGGCGTGAGCCAGCACTGGATGTCCGTGGCCTGGTTCGTGCCGTTGTTGCTCGGGTCGCAAGCGCCCTGGCCCGACGCGAGCGCATTGGTGTACCACTGCGACGTCGGGAAACTGACCTGGCCGTGGCTCTCGAGTTCGGTTCTCACGAAACGAACGCCGATGTTGCCCACCACGTTCACGCTGCCGATGTTGGCGTCGGGTCCGCCGAATCTCAGCATGAGGTACGCGGCCTTGCTCTTCTCGCGCACGTCGAGGATTTCAGGCGCCGTGAAGCAGCCCTCGCCTTCGACGTTCGCCGTACGATCGCACAGCGGGTTCCAGCCCTGCGGCGCGTTGACGTTGCGATCGGCCAGGCCTTCGGTGTGCAGGTCGTAGTTGCGCAGCGTGGCGTTGTTGAGGAACACCATCGGCACGTTCGGGAAAACGTTGCCGTCGTAGTGGTCGGACAGGTCTTCCGTACCCCAGATGCCGGCCGGATAGCCATTGAACGGATTCGCATTGCCGCAAGCCGCCGGATACGGCGCAGATTGGGTGTTGTCGATGTTGAAGCCCGGTCCGTTGCAACCCCAGGCCGGCGCGATCGGCGCCCAGTTGTAGCTCGAGTAGCGCACCTTCTGCTCACGGTCGGCAAAGCGCACGCCGGCCTTGAGCGAGCTCAGCCAGCCGCCGCTGCCGAGGTCGTATTCCACGTCCGCGCGGGCCGCGAGTTCGTCGGCATCGTTGTCTTCCCAGTGATCCTGGATGAACTGCATCCAGTAGTTATGCGGGTTGGACAGGAAGCCCGGGGCGTAGTTGACGTTCGGTCCGGGTGACAACGAGACCTTCGGCGTGCCGTTGCTGTCGGTGGTGTAGTCCACCTGCGCCAGGCTGTTGGCCGCGACGAGGATGTCGTAGTTGTTGGTCATCGCCTTGATGTACTGCACGTCGAAGACCGTGTGCAGATCGTCGGTGATGTCCCACTTCACGTTGAACGAGAAGTCACGCGTCTCTTCTTCATGGTCGAAGATGCGTGACTCGTCGCTGACGTTCGAGCCGGTGATGCAGGGGCCACCGCACGCCTCGGCGCCGTTGACGAACGGCAGGCCCGGCACGGCCGAGCCGTGGTTGATGTTCAGCGCGTTGGTGCCTTCATAGAAACCCGCGACATCGGCCGGCTGGCCGATGACACCCGACTGGAGCATGCCGTTGTCGGCAAAGGTGAAGTTGCCCGTGATCGGACGCATGGCGGGCGCATTGAACGGCGCCCACACCGGCGTGCCGAAGCCCGCGCCGGCCGGCCAGCTGATGTTCGCGCTCTTCTCGATCCACGGATTCTCGTACTTGGAGTCGATCGCGTTGAACGTGAGCTGCAGGTTCTTGGCGTCGTTCTCGTACTGCAACGTGAGCGCCGCGCCGTAACGCGTGCGGTCGTAGTCGACCTGCGAGAAGTTCACCTGGCCTGGCGCGTAGCGCCAGCCCGTGCCGCCGAAGGGACTGCTGTTGCAAGCCACGGTTCCGTCGGAATCCATCACCGCGGGTGGATAGGCGCCGCCCGCCTGCGGGTAGTCGCTGCACATCGTGGTGATGCGCGTCATGTTGACGGATTCGGTACGCGTGACGATGTTCGAGTACGCGAGGTTCGCCAGCAGGCCGAAGCGGCCGGCAGACGTCTCCCAGTTGTTGCTGTACACGCCCGACGCTTCGTAGGTCGGCTCGTCGGACATCGTTCCGTAGTTCACGCGGCCGGTGAGTGCGAGCAGCTGGTCCTCGGAGTCGAACGGCATACGCGTGCGCAGGTTCACCACGCCGGCGATGCCGCCTTCGATCATCTCCGCGGTCTGGTTCTTGTACGTGTCGATGCCCGACATGAGTTCGGGCGAGATGTCGTTGAAGTTGAGTCCGCGATAACCGTCGGCCGAGAAGCTGTCGCGACCGTTGAACTCCGTGCGCACGAAGGTCAGGCCGCGGATGAGCACCGAGGACGGCTCCGCCGAGAAGTGGTTGCTGTCATCGCTCGACTGCAGGCGCGACACGGTGATGCCGGGAACGCGTTGCAGCGCTTCGGCAACCGACTTGTCCGGGAACGCACCGATGTCGGTGGCCGTGATCGAGTCGACGAAGGTGTCGGAGTTCTGCTTGATGCCCTGCGCCGATTCGAGCGAGGCACGCAGACCCGTCACGATGACTTCCGGCACTTCGTCCGCCGCCGGCTGCTCCTGGGCCAGCACCGGATTGATGAGGACGCTGCCACCGACGATGGTGAAAAGCGCCCGCGACGTGAACTTGTGAATCGGCTTTTTGCGAGTTTTCATGTGCCCCCTTGAAATCAATTTGCGTATATTTGCGCTCGCTAATTCCGCGCTTTCAGCGATGCGGCGCGTGTACACTACCCGCGTTGCGAAAAATTGCGCAATAGCCTTACGGGCTTTTGCGTAAATTTGCGTAAACGGGGTAACCTGCTGCACCGCTTTTTGATGGCTGCAGAGGGGTTTTGAAGCGTTATGAATCATTCAAAGGACGACATGGCGGGGCCGATCACGCTCGAGAAGCTGGCGAAACTGGCGAAGGTGTCCGTTTCAACGGTGTCGCGAGCGCTCAACGACCATCCTTCGATCAGCTCCTCCGTGAAGAAGGAGTTGTGGGCGTTGGCCCGCAAGCATGGTTACGTGTTCCGCCGCCACATGCCGGCGAGTCCGATCGGCGCGGAAGGCGCGATCACCATCGTGACGCCGCGTGTGAAGGGCCGGCCGCTGCCGCTCTCACATCCCTTCTTCCTCGAACTGCTCGCGAGCATCGGTGAAGCAGCGCGCGATCGCGGCTGCGATTTCACCGTGAGCCACCTGGCGCCGGCCAACTACGACGATCTCGTGCATGCCACCACGACGGGGCGCGCGAACGGCGTGATCTTCCTCGGCCAGGGCATCCTGCACGACGAGTTCAACCGCCTCGCGCAGACGGACGCCCGCTTCGTCGTCTGGGGTGCGCAGTTCCCCGGCCAGCGTTATTGCACCATCGGCACCGACAACATGCTCGGCGGCAAACGCGCCACCCAGCATCTGCTGAAGCTCGGCCGCAAGCGCATCGTGTTCCTCGGCGGCAGCGATCCTGAAGCGACGCAGCGCCATCGCGGCTACACCGAAGCCCTCAGCGACGCCAAGGTAAAGGTCGACGACGCGCTGATAGGCCGCGTGGAGTTCGAGGAAGAGTCGGCAGAAGCCGCGATCGACTCGCTGCTGATGCGCAAGATCCCGTTCGACGGCGTGGTGGCGGCGAGCGACCTCATCGCGCTCGGCGCCGTTCGCGCGCTGCACCGCGCGGAGCGCGTCGTGCCGCGTGACGTCTCGGTGGTGGGCTACGACAACATGCTGCTCAGCCGGTTGAGCACGCCCACGCTGAGCACCGTGCAGCAGGACATCCCGAAAGCCGGCCGGCTGCTGGTCGCCAAGCTCCTCGACTGGTCGGGCGATGCCCGGCCGGAAATGCTCTCGACGGAACTCATCATTCGCGAATCGTGCGGTGCCTGATGCCGCGCGCTTCCTAGCTACACAACAAGGAAAACTGTCATGAAGTTGGCTCCAACGACTGTTTGCGCATTCGTGTTCACCGCCCTGGCAGCGCACGCCGCTGCCGCCGAGAAGGTGCGCGATGGCAACTGCGTGGAGTCGCCGCAAAAGGTGCTGACCGTATGCGTGGATGCCGACGCGCAGGGCCCGTGGTACGACGTGCGCCGTGGCAATCGCGCGATCATCACGCATGCGCGGCTCGGTCTCGTGCTGGAAGGCTTCGGCAACGCGCCAGCCACGATCATCGCGACCGCACAGCGTCGCAACGTCGATACGACGTGGGAGCAGCCCTGGGGCGAACAGCGCGTCATCGCGGACCGGCACAACGAGCTGCGTCTGTCGCTGTCGGGCGCGAGCGCTGCGCAGACCGAGCCGTACGACCTCACCCTTCGCGTCTTCGACGAAGGCTTCGGCTTCCGCTACGAGTTCAACCGCATCGACGCGGGGCGCGACGTGGCGATTCTCGACGAACTCACGGAGTTCCGGCTCGCCGGCCAGGAAAAGGGAGAGTTCGACGCGTGGTGGTATCCGGCACGCCATGCCGATCGCGACGAATACCTCTATCACCGCGGACCGCTTTTCGAAGTGAATCTCGCGGAAACACCGCTCACGCTGCAGTCTCCGGGCCTTTATGTATCCATCCACGAGGCCGCCCTCGTCGACTACGCCAGCATGAACCTGCGTCGCACGGCAGAGCGCACGCTCAAGGCCGACCTCATGCCCTGGTCCGACGGCGTGCTCGTGCGCAAGCGCGGATCGTTCGTGACGCCCTGGCGCACGGTGCTCGTCACCGAGACGCCGATGGCACTGGCTGACTCCCGCATGGAGCTCAATCTCAACGAGCCCTCGAAGATCGCCGACACGTCGTGGATCGAGATCGGCAAGTACGTCGGCATCTGGTGGGAGATGCATCTCAACCGTTCTACCTGGGGCAGCGGCGACAAACATGGCGCCAACAATGCCAACGTGAAGCACTACATCGACTTCGCCGCGAAAAACGGCTTCGGCGGCGTGCTCGTCGAGGGCTGGAACAGGGGCTGGGACGGCGACTGGATTGCCAACGGCAAACACTTCAGCTTCACCGAGTCCTATCCCGACTTCGATCTGCCGATGCTCGCCGCATACGGCAAGGAGCGCGGCGTGCGCATCATCGGCCACAACGAAACCGCGGGTGCGGTCGAGAACTACGAGCGGCAGCTCGACGCAGCGATGGCGCTGTACGAAACGAACGGCGTGCGCGTGGTCAAGACGGGCTACGTGAAACCCAGCGGTTCGATCGAACGCACGCTGGCAGACGGCGACTCATCCGATGGAAAAGTCGGCCACGAGTGGTTCGCGGGCCAGTATCGCGTGCGACACGAACTGAAAGTGGCCGAAGTGGCCGCTGCTCACCACGTCTCGATCGACGCACACGAGCCCGTGAAGGACACGGGACTGCGTCGCACGTGGCCTAACATGCTGAGCCGCGAAGGCGCACGCGGACAGGAATTCAACGCCTGGGGTCGCCCCACGAATCCGCCCGAGCACCTGAGCATCCTGCCGTTCACGCGCCTGCTCGCCGGCCCCATGGATTTCACGCCAGGCATCTTCGACATCACGTTCGGCAAGACCGTGCTCACCGAGCGCGTGCAGTCCACGCTCGCGACGCAGCTCGCGCTATACGTGCTCATCTACAGCCCCGTGCACATGGCGGCCGATCTTCCCGAGAACTACGAGAGGCGGCCCGACGCCTTCCAGTTCATCAAGGACGTCCCCACGGATTGGGAAACCTCGCGCACGCTGATGGGCGAGATCGGCGACTACGTGGTCGTCGCACGCCAGCAGCGCATGGCGGGTAAAGCGGGCACCGGCAAAGCCGGCGGCGCCGGCGACTGGTACCTCGGCGCGACCACCGACGAGATGGCGCGCACGCTCGACATTCCGCTCGCTTTCCTCGAGAGCGGGAAGCGCTACGAAGCGCAGATCTATCGCGATGCGCCCGACGCGGACTACCGCACGAACCCGACGGCACTCGTCATCGAGAAGCGCACGGTGACGGCAAAGGATCACATCGCCGCGGCACTCGCGCCGGGCGGCGGACTAGCCGTTCGCTTCCGCGCGCTGGGTCGGTGACGCCGATTCGTTGACGTGCAGCACGGCGACGCCGGCCAGGAACCAGCCGGCGGCGCCGATGACCAGCGCGAACGAAGGGTCGCCACCCGCAAAGAGATCCAGCAGCAGCGGCAGCACGCTCGCGGCCAGCAGCTGCGGGATCACGATGAAGATGTTGAAGATGCCGATGTTCACGCCCATCTTCCGCGACGGCAGGCTGTTCGCGAGCATCGCGTAGGGCAACGCAATGATGGAGGCCCACGCGATGCCGAGGCCGATCATCGACACGAGCAGCCACTCGGGCTCGCGCACGAGCATCATCGACAGTAGCCCCACCGAGCCGATCCAAAGATTGACGCGGTGGACGCGACGGATTCCGTAGCGCCGCACGAAGTACGGAATGATGAGCGCCGCGCCCGCCCCCAGCGCGTTGTAGGTGGCGAACAGCACGCCCACCCAGTTGGCGCCCGCTTCATAGGCTTCCGAGCCCGCCACCGTGGTGCCGAACTGCATCTTCGCCACGGCCGGCGTGGTGTAGACGAACACCGCGAACAACGTGAACCACGAACAGAACTGCACGAGCGCGAGCCAGCGCATGGACGCGGACATCGAATCCAGCTCGCCGAGAATGGTGGTGAACGCGTTCTCGTTCCTCATGCGGCTCGCGGCCAGCAGGAACGCGCCGTACGCGAGCGCGGCGCACACGAGCACATAAAGTGCGGCGCGCACGTCCGCAAGCCAGGTGAACAGAAGTCCCGCCGCACCGATGGCCAGCCAGGCAACGGCGTGACGGCGCATCTTTTCCGGCGATCGATCGGCATCGGGCTCGACGACGCCATCGAAACCCTCGAGCACTTCGGGCGCGTATTCGCGCGACGTGAACGCCGACCAGCAGACCGCGAACACCATGAGCGCGCCACCCACGCCGAACGCATATTTCACGGCCAGGCTGATCTCGCCCGCCGGCGCGTGCGAGGCGACACCGAACTGCGCGAAGGTCCACGGCAGCAGGCTGCCGACGACCGCGCCCACGCTCGCGAAGAACATGTACATGAGGTATCCCGTGGCCCGCTGCTCGACCGGCATCTGGTCTGCCACGAATGCGCGATACGGGCCCATCGTGAAATTGAGCGACGCATCGAGCACCCACAACATCAGCACCGCGACCCACAACGTCGTCGCGTTCGGCATGATCATGAGCGTGGCTGCAGCCAGGCCCGCGCCCGTGAGGAAATACGGCCGGCGCCGACCGAGCCGCGTCCAGGTCCGATCCGAGTAGTAACCGACGAGGGGCTGCACGATGAGGCCGGTGATCGGTCCGGCCAGGAACAGCAGCGGCACGCTGTCGAGCGAAGCGCCGAGGTTCTGGAAAATCCGCGTGGCATTCGCCTGCGGCAACGCGAAGCCGAACTGGATGCCGAAGGCGCCGAGGCAGATGCTGCAGATCTGCCACGCGGAGAGCTGGGGTTTCGAGAGCACGAGGGATGTTAGGCGACGCGCGGGGCGCTCATCAATGTATTGCGTCGCTCAACGAGGCGCAGCCTCGGCGAACTGGGGAACGCCGTCGGTAATGTCGAACCAGGCTGCCTTCGACGCGACGAACTGGTGCGCCAGCGGGTGAACCTCGGGATTCGAATCCAGCGAGCCCACGGGAACCACGACCCATCCCCTGCCCGTCGATCGTCGCGGCACGAATCCGCCGCAGTGGCTGCAGAACGTGGTGCCGAAATGCTGGGCGCCCGGCAGATCGAACACTGTCAGCATCTCCTCACCCACCGTGTACTTCAGCGCCTCGAGCTTCCACGCGAGATTGGTGGCGTGCGCGGTGCCGCGTGAGCGGCGGCAACGCGAACAGTGACAATGCATCATCACGAGCGGTCGCCCGTCGAGCTCGAACCTCACGCGCCCGCACGCGCAACTGCCGCTGGTGGCGCCCTCGCGAACCGCGCGCGGTGCATTCTCGACGGGATACGCCTGGTATTGCGGTGGATAGGCGTCGTGTTTCGGCAAACCGTCGGAAAGCAGATGCCAGGAAAGCTTCGAGCCCACGAAGATGTGCATCTGCGGGCGAATGCCGAGTTCACCCACGAGCCCACCCGCGGGCATGAACACCTGGTTCAGGGAGCGAACCACGCTCGGCACCTTGGATCCGCACGTTGAACAGAAGCTGCGATCGACGTGCGAAGACGATTGCCAGGCGCTGATCCTCTCGGTTCCACCGCGCCAATGAAACGTGGCCAGGGGCCCGGCCACGAAGGCCGCAAACATCGTTCCGTGATGTTTGCGGCATATGGAGCAGTGGCAATAGAACATGGTGGTGAGCGGCGCATCGTACGACCACTGAACCACGCCACACAGGCACGCGCCTTCAAGACGCGCCGAATACATTCCTTTTGGTATCACCCAAGTGTCTGTATCCATCAGATCTTTGCGAGTGCTTGCTCCAGGTCCGCGATGAGATCGTCGGCGTTTTCGATGCCCACGGAAATACGTATCAATGCATCCGTGACGCCCATGCGGTCGCGCGTTTCCTTCGGCACGCCCGAGTGCGTCGTGGACGCGGGGTGCGAGATCAGCGTCTCCGTGCCGCCAAGACTCACGGCGAGCTTCATGACCTGCAGCGCGTCGAGCATGCGGAAGGCTTCGGCCTCACCACCACGAATGGAGAATGCGAACGTGGACCCCGCACTCTTGCACTGCCGCTGGAAGACGTCGGCGCGCGGATCGCCGCTCTTGAGATGACCCAGGTAGTTGACGCTCGCGACCTTCGGATGCTGCGCGAGGAACCCGGCCACGCGACTGGCATTGTCCGCCGACGCCCGCATGCGCAGCGCCAACGTCTCCATCGAGCGCATGATCATCCACGAGGTGTTCGGGTCGAGCTGCGTGCCCAAACTACTGCGCAGCGCGCGCACGGGCGCGACCATCGCCTTGGCGCCGACGACACCGCCGGCCACGAGATCCGAATGTCCGCCGACGTACTTCGTCAGCGAGTACATGACCAGGTCGGCGCCGTGTTCGAGCGGTTTCTGGAACACGGGACCGAGGAACGTGTTGTCGACAGCCAGCGGCGGTCGCACGCCGCCTTGTTGCGTGGCGATCCACTCCGACGCTTCGCGCCAGAGCTTCAGATCCACGAGGCTGTTGGTGGGGTTCGCCGGGGTTTCCGTGACTAACAACCCGACCTTGCCACCCTTGGCCTTCGCCTTCTCGACCGCGACCTTCGCCGCGGACATCACCGCCTCGCGATTGACGCTGTCGGCGGCACGCACCGCGCCGATGCCGAACGCCGGCAGGGTCTTGTCGATGAGCGTCTCCGTACCGCCATAGAGCGGCTCGCTCATGAGCAGCACGTCATTCGGTTTGAGATAGGCCCAGAGCGTGGTCGAGATCGCCGACATCCCGCTCGAGAACACGCACGCGGCCTCGCCTCCTTCCCAGAGCCCCAGCCGGTCTTCGAGCACTTCGAGATTCGGATTGTTGAACCGCGAATAGACCAGGCCCGCGGCCTGGCCCGGCGGCGGCTGGCGCCGGCCGGAGGTGTAGTCGAAGAAGTCCTTGCCGTCCTGCGCATTGCGGAAGACGAACGTGGAGGTGAGGAAGATCGGCGGCTTGAGCGCGCCTTCGGAGAGAGCGGGATCGAATCCGTAACCCATCATCTGGGTTTCGGGCTGCAACACTCGATTGCCGAGTTTGCGCTTGTGGTAGCTGTCAGCGCCCATGAAGGGCTCCTTAAATATTGACGATGCCCGATCCTATCTCGATCACGTCTCCCCCAACGAATACTTCGTTGTCGGTGTTGACTTCCAGCAGAAGTGTGGAGGGCCGACCGATGAATTCGCCCTGGCTCAGTTCGAAATTCAGCGGCGGACGCCGGCCCATCGCCAGGAACCAGCCCCCGAGATTGGCGCATGCCGACCCGGTCGCCGGGTCTTCGAGAATCGCGCCGTTGTCGGTGAAGAAAAAGCGGCACAGGATCTTCTGGCCGCCCACCGATGCAAACACGTAGGCCTGGCTGGCGCCATCCACGCTCTTGAGACGTTCGAAGAGTTCGAGCTTCGGACGCACGCGCCGCACCGCGGCCTCGTTCGTGATCGGTATCACGAGTTGTTCGCGGCCGGCCTTCATCCACAGCGGCTGGAAACCGATGTCAGACGATTCCAGGCCTAACAAGCGTGCGAGCTCCGAGGGGTGGACATCGACGAGCCGCGACGTCGACGGTGCTGCGCGCAGAGTCCAGTGATCGCCGTTCGAGGTGACCGGGATGATGCCGGCGCGCATTTCGAGTCCCAGCTGGTCGCCGCCGAGACCGAGCGCGCGACACACGTGCGCGGTGCCGAGCGTGGGATGACCGGCGAATGGCATTTCGTACGCAGGCGTGAAGATGCGCACGAGTGCCGCGGCACGTTTCGACGGCAGGATGAACGTCGTCTCCGACAGGTTGAACTGGCGGGCGAGCGCCTGCATGGCGGCCGTGTCGAGCGCGCTGCCGTCTTCGACGACGGCCAGTGGATTGCCCGACAGCCGCGCGCCGCCGGCGGTGAACACGTTGAGGATGCGATAGCGGAGTTCCATGGCGCGGGATTATTTCACAACCGCTGCGCCCGCCACGTGAGGGAAACCCTCGCAATCTCTCGCAACTGTACTGGAGCCTTACGCAGCGACGCCGACGAGATCCTCGCGTGGCTGCTTGTGGTACATCTTCTCCGCGTACCAGAGCGACAGTTCGCCACTCATGGTTTCGACGAGCGCAGTGCAGCTCTCGACCCAGTCACCATCGTTGCAGTAGAGGATCCCGTCGATCTGGCGCAGGCCCGGACGATGAATGTGGCCGCATACGATGCCCGCCAGGTTGCGGCTGAGCGCGGCCTGGGCCGCTGCATGTTCGAACGCCTCGACGTACCGGACCGCGTTCGGCAGACGTAGTTTGAGATAGGTGGCCAGCGACCAGTGCCGAAGTCCGAGAGCACGTCGTGAGAAGTTCACGCCGCGGTTGAT
>Ga0173480_10000807_pt1 | contig 11000 bp, 10 predicted proteins | sample NitcycUS209509C1_FD_122622 | JGI IMG/M metagenome (GOLD analysis project Ga0173480, IMG submission 122622) | Soil microbial communities from Arlington Agricultural Research Station in Wisconsin, USA - Nitrogen cycling UWRJ-S209-509C-1 (version... | ecosystem: Environmental > Terrestrial > Soil... | reverse complement strand
GCACGACGCCGGCAAGAGCCTGGTCGACGCCGCCCTGTCGGCGGCAAAGCTGCGGTTCCGCCCCATTCTGATGACCGCGTTCGCCTTCATCCTCGGCGTGGTTCCGCTGCTCACCGCGACGGGCGCCGGCGCCGAGGCGCGCAAGGTCATGGGCATGACGGTCTTCTCGGGCATGCTCATCGCGACCCTGCTGGGCGTCTGCCTGATTCCGATGCTCTACGTGGTCGTCGAGCGTCTGACGGGCGGCTCGAAGCAGCCCGCATCCGCCACCCCGCCGCCGCAGCCGCTCACGGCCAAACCTGCGCATGACCACTGACACACGACTCGTGCTGACCGGCCGGGCCATCGCCCTCGCGTTGGCCGCGCTTCTTTCCGGATGCGCGGTCGGCGCGGACTACACCCCGCCGGCGGTGTCCAACCCGCCGGCGTATCGCTTCGCCGAGCAGACGAACCAGGCGGCGTCACTCGCGGACGCGCCCTGGTGGCAGATCTTCGAGGATCCGACGCTGCAGGCCCTGATCAGGGACGCGATCGCCAATAACCTCGATCTGCGGACGGCCGTGGCGCGCGTCGAGGAGGCGCGGGCGCGGGCTGGCATCGCCAAGTCGTACCTCTACCCGCAAGTGGACGGCGTCCTCAATTACGGTGGCCGGCAGGGTTCATCGAGCAATGAGTCCGATGACGGCTCGGTCCGTCAGACGGCGGGGTACGGATTCCAGCTCTCGTGGGAGCTCGATCTCTGGGGGCGCCTGCGCCGGCAGCAGGAAGCGGCCACCGCCCTCGCGCTGGCCAGTGAGCAGGGGCGGCGCGGCGTGCTCGTCACGCTGGTCGGCGACGTCGCCACCAACTACTTCCTCCTGCGCGAGCTCGATCTGCAGATCGAGATTGCGCGCCAGACGCTGAAGGTGAACGACGACACAGTCATCTACTTCCGCAATCGCCTGGAAGGCGGTGTGTCGAACCGGCTGGAGCTTGACCGCATCCAGGCCAACCGCGCGCAGACGGCGGCAGCCATTCCGGACATCGAACGGCTGGCAGCGGTGGTCGAGAACGCGCTGTCGCTGCTGCTCGGACGTCCACCGGGCGGCATCACGCGTCAGAGTCTCGGATTGAAAGACGATTTGCCGCCGCCGATTCCGCCGGGTCTGCCCACCACGCTGCTCGCCCGCCGTCCCGATGTACTCGAGGCCGAGCAGCGCCTCGTCGCCGCCAATGCCGACATCGGGGTCGCCAAGGCGCTGTTCTATCCGAACATCAGCCTCACCGGCTTTCTCGGCGGCGTCAGCGGCGAGCTCTCGAGCTTCCTCAGCACTGAAGGCGCAGTGTGGTCGGTCGGCGCCGGACTCCTGCAGCCGCTGTTTCAGGCCGGCCGTCTGCGCCGCAACCTGGAGGCGGCACAAGCGCGCTATGACGGCGCCTTGGCCCAGTATCAGAAGGCGGCGCTGAACGGGTATCGCGAAACGGCCAATGCGCTGGTCACCATTCAGAAGCTGGCCGAGATGCGCGAGCAGCGTCAACTGGGCGTGACGGCGCTGCAGGACGCCTCCGAGCTGTCACGCGAGCGCTACGATTCCGGCCTGGCCAGCTACATCGAGATCCTGACGGCGGACGAGGATCTGTTCGAGCAGCAGCTGCTGCTCGCGCAGGTGCGCGGCGCAGAGCTGCGTGCGCGTGCGGATCTCTATCGTGCCCTCGGCGGCGGCTGGCAGCCGGTGACGCCGTAAAAGGGCGCAAGGCGCAATGCCCAATGCTCAAGGCCCAATGCTCAAACCTGCAAGACCGCGCTTTGGGCCTTCGGCATTGAGCATTGTGCATTGAGGTTGCTGGCCCTTTCAGTAACCTGTCTAGGCCGCGTGGTGGTGCGATTCGTCGTCGCCTTCGCCGGTGCGCTGCGTGCGGATGTAGGTGGTCTGCGACGGCAGCGCGATGCGCGTGCCCGCCTTCTCCACGAGCTCCGTGGCATGCAGCAGCAACCCCTCCTGCACTTCGAGGAACTGCTCCCACCCTATCACCGTCAGATAGGCGCTGATGTCGAGGTCGAGGGATGACGCGCCAAGGCGGAAAAAGCGCACCCTCACCGTGCTCGCATCCACGTCCCTGTGCTGAATCAGCATCTGCCGAAGGCCGTCGAGCACCGTCCGCAGCTGTGCCGGTGTGGTTTCGTAGCTCAGGCCGATCACGGGGTGGAACCAGAACTTGTCGCGCGCCGAGAACGTCTCGACGCTGGCGTTGGCCAGCACTGAGTTGGGAACACTGACGATGGTGCGGTCCATCGTGCGGATGCGTGTCGAGCGCAGGCCGATGCGATCCACGGTGCCGCTCACTTCGTTCATCTTGAGGAAGTCGCCGACCTTCACCGCCTGATCGAAAATCAGTGACGCGCCGGCGATGACATTCTCCAGCGTCTTCTGCGCGGCCAGGGCCACGGCGATGCCGCCGACCCCCAGGCCGGCGAGCGCGGGCGTGGGATCGATACCCAGCCTCAGGAGGACGGCGATCATGCCGGCGAATACCACGATGACGTCGCTGATCCGCCGGATCAGGCGTACCAGACCTATGGCGGCGGCTGTTCCGGCGCCGGGGACATGCCGGCGGACGTAGGCTTCGACCCACCGGCTCACCAGCAGCAGAAACCAGACGATGGAGGCAATGCCGACGAACGACGCCGCGAGCGACCAGAACTGACGAATCAACAGCGAGAACGACAGCGCTGACAGTACCCAGCGTCCGATGAGCGCAACCAGTACCAGGCGCACCGGTCCTGGCAGCGCCGCACGCAGCTGGACGTCGGGGGGCTGTCGGAGGCGACGCCAGAGAAAGCCGATGATCGGCGTGATCAGTCGATTCAGGAACGAGATGCCGACGTAGAGTGCGGGGATGAGGATCAGGACCGCCAGCCATTCGACGATCGGTACACCGGCGAGGCGGGTGCTGGTGAACCAGGGCGGCAGCATGCTCCGGCTCGCGATCACCTCGTCGTACAACTCGGGCACCGACGCGAGTGTCGATCCGGTGAACAGCCAGACGGGTGGCCCGCCGCCACGCTTGATGCGCTCGACCACGACGTCGACGCGGCCCTCACGGCTCTCGATGGAGCCGATCACTTCCTCATTGGGCTTGAGCGGATTGGTGCGCGACCCGTCGACGCGCTCGCTGACCATCGCCAGGCGGGTCTGCAGGCGCGCGTTGAGGACGACGAACAGCTGCTGCGCCAGGCGCGCCGCGCTATTGGCGCGCTGACGGGTATCCAGGTACTGTCTCGCCAGCTCGTAGTTGTCGTCGCGTCCGGCGGCGAGAAAGCCGAGGACGGTCCCACGCGGTGACTGGCGGCCGAGGGAGTCCTCGATGACCTCCTCCTGCGTCTGATTCGTCGTCGCGCCGCCGGAGCCGACCTGTGCGCCGGCGTGGCTGCCGATGAGGATAAGTCCGATGAGGCAGGCGCTCAGCAACCTCGCCCGGAGGGCCGAAGCCCTCCGGCGACCGCGAGCTGCACTGGAGCCCCCCTGTGAGCTCCAGTTCATGCGGGCGAGATCGAGACGCACTCTCGGACCTCAGTACTTGTCGGCAACAAACCGGCGTGACTTGATCGAGCCTTCGTCATCGTAGGCGCCCTTCTTCGATCGGTTGGGCAGCTTGATCTTGTCGGCCTGGAGTTTCTTGTGGGGAATGCTGTCAAGCAGGTGCGCAATCGTGTTGAGGCGGGCCTTGCGCTTGTCGTCTGACCGGACGATATGCCACGGAGCATCCTCGGTGTCGGTGTGTTGAAACATCAGATCGCGGGCCCGCGAATAGTCGTACCACCGCTTCCGTGAGGGCAGGTCCATCGGACTGAGCTTCCACTGCCGGAGCGGATCCTCGATCCGCGCCGTGAATCGCTCCTTCTGCTCGTCGTTGCCGACCTCCATCCAGATCTTGATGAGGAGGACGCCGCCTTCGATCATGAACTTCTCGATCCGCGGACACAATTCCAGGAAGCGCTGACGCTCCTCGGCGGTGCAGAACCCCATGACGTACTCGACCCCGGCGCGGTTGTACCAGCTGCGGTCGAAGATCACGACCTCGCCTGCCGCCGGGAAATGCCGCATGTAGCGCTGCATGTACATCTGCGACTTTTCCCGGTCGGACGGGGCCGGGAGGGCAACGACTCTGAAGACGCGAGGGCTCAGCCGCTCCGTGATCGCGCGGATCGTGCCGCCCTTCCCGGCGCCATCGCGCCCTTCGAAGATGATGACGACGCGCAGCCCCTTTTCCTTGACCCACCGCTGAAGGTAACAGAGGCGGATCTGCAGCTTGTTCAGCTCTTTCTCGTACTCGTCGCGCTTCATCGGCGTGATCTCCTGTGAATGCCGAACGCCGGCTACGCGCCTGCGGTCGCGATGCAGAGTAGAACGTCAGCCCACCCAACCGTCAGGACTGCGTGTCCGCCGCACCGGTCTGACGACCCGAGCTGTATCCGGTGCGGCGTCCGCCAGCCAGGCGGTAAGGTGTGGTGGCGATCTCTACTGCAGCACACGTACCAGTCCGCGAGCGGTCGCGATGCGCGCAAACCCGCCTCACGTCTCACGCGAGGCAGCCGGCGAGACCGCCGGCGTGGACGATTGCCACGCGCGCGTCGTGAACCGCCTCCGAAATGCCGGAGGCCTCGTGGTCCGACGGCCACGCCCGGAAGCGACCGGCACGGCGCGAAAAGGCCAAAACTCGTGGGAAGCAGCCGCCGCGCGTATCTGCCGTGCTGAAAGTCGGTGGCACGGCCCCTGCTCCGCGCCTGCTTCAAGCAGGACCTTTCCACGCATGCCTCCTGGACACTCGGTGGAAACCGCAGTCGTGCACCAGGCCTTGTCGCAACAGGCCGTCGAGATTGCTGCGCCCTTCGGCTTTCACATCACCAATTCGATGCTGGTCACGTGGCTGGTCGCCGCCTGCCTGATCGTCTTCGCGCAGCTGTCGACGCGCCGGATGTTGCAGGTGCCCGGGCCGGCACAGAACCTGTTCGAATGGCTGATCGAAACCCTGTACGCACTGCTCGAAGGGATCCTCGGGCGTCATCTGGTGCAGCGGACGTTCTGGTTCTTTGCCACGGTGTTCATCTTCATCCTCGCCGCCAACTGGTTCGGCCTCCTCCCCGGCGTCGGCACGATTGGCTGGGGACATCAGACGGCTCACGGCTTCGTCATCGAGCGTCCGCTGCTGCGCGGCGCCAACGCGGATCTGAATCTGACGCTCGGCATGTCGCTGGTGTTTTTCGCCTGCTGGATTGTCTGGGCCCTGCGCGAAGTGGGTCCGGGCGGGATGGTCAAGGAGTTGTTCGCGCCCAAGGGTGAGACAGTCGGCGTGATGAGGGTGCTGCTGGCCGGCGTGTTCGTCGCCGCCGGCGTGCTCGAAGTGATCTCCATCCTGTTCCGCCCGGTTTCTCTGAGCTTTCGCCTCTACGGCAACGTCTTCGCCGGCGAAAGCATGCTGGAAGCGATGGGCACGCTGGTGCCCGGCTTCGGATGGCTGCTGCCGGTGCCGTTCTATTTCATGGAACTGCTCGTCGGCCTGGTGCAGGCGATGGTCTTCATGCTGCTGACGGCGGTGTTCACGCTGCTCATGTGTCAGCACGCGGACGAGGGGCACGCAACGTGAGCCAGTTCGTTCGTTCCGGCTGAAGCCGGAACCCACGTCAGAAAGATAGGCCGGAACCCACGTCAGAAAGAATGGAGAGACGAATGACCGGAAGTATCCATGTCGCCCTTGCTGCATTTGGTGCAGCGATCAGCGTCGGCCTGATCGGGACGGCGGCGTCCATCGCGGTCGGCCGGAACCCGGGCGCGTCAACGAAGATCATGGTGCAGTCGATTCTGGCCATCGCCTTCGCCGAAGCCATCGTCTTCTACACGCTGTTCCTGGTGCGGTAGGCGCGCAGCGCCGGGCACCGTTTCCATGGAGCCAGCCGCCATGTACCTCCTGGCGCTTCAGGCCACGGCCGAGAGCAGCGGGCAGATCGAAGAGATTGCCCGCACCTTCGGCGTCGACTGGCCGCATCTCCTGTCGCAGATTGCCAGCTTCAGCATCGTGTGCGTGGTGCTGTACATCCTGGCCTACAAGCCGATCCTGAAGATGCTCGAGGCACGCCGCGAGCAGATTGCCGGTGGCCTGGCCAACGCTGAACAGATCAAGGCCAGGCTCGACCGCATCGAAGCAGAACGGGTTGACATCCTCGCCAAGGCCGAGGACGCCGGGAAGCGGCTGATCGAAGACGCCCGCGCCGCTGCCGCCCGCGTGCACGCCGACGAGACCCGCAAGGCGTCCGCGGCCGCCGAACAGATCGTCGAGCGGGCGCGTGAGGCCACGGCACGCGATTACGAGCTGATGCGCGCCGAGCTCCGGCGCGAAGTGGGACGGCTCGTGGTCCAGACAACGGCCACCATCACCGGCAAGATTCTGACGGCCGAAGATCACGAACGGCTCGCGCGGGACGCAGCGCGGGAGCTGGCCTCGTAGGGCCGGCCCTTGCGAGTTGCACGGTTCTAACAGATGAAGAGCAGCAGACAGACGAAACGGGCCTCCCGCAAGCTGTTCCGGGCGTCGTTCGCCAACGGCGTCCTCGACGCCGGCCGGGCGCGCACCATTACCGGGCAGCTGGCGGACTCGGGACGGCGATCCGCGCCACGCATCCTGCGCGAGTTTGCCCGGCTGGTCCGACTGCACCGCGATCGCCACGTGGCGATTGTCGAGACGGCGGCACCGCTCCCCGACGACGTGAAACAGGACGTGCACGCCTCGCTGGCGCGTCTCTACGGCAGCAGCCTGCAGACGTCCTTCGCCGAGAATGCGGCGCTGCTCGGCGGCATGCGCATCAAAGTTGGCAGCGATGTGTACGACGCGACGCTCCGAGGGCGACTGAACGCAATCGCAGCGCGATTCTGAATTCCCGGAGGCCTGAAGGCCTCCGGCTACCGGGGTTGGACAGGAAGACACGATGGCAGATCTCGTACAGGAAATCGAAGCACGGCTCGCCGACGTCAAGGCCGCATCCGCGCGCCAGACAGTGGGCATCGTCCGCGAGATTGGCGACGGCGTCGCCCGCGTCGAAGGGCTCGCCGACGCGATGCTGAACGAGATGCTCGATTTCGGGAACGGCATCACCGGCCTGGCGCTCAACCTCGATGAGACGGAGGTCGGCGTCATCATTCTGGGCGACTACACCCGTGTGCAGGAAGGCGCCGAGGTGCGCGGCACCGGCAAGCTGCTGCAGGTGCCGGTCGGAAAAGGCCTCCTGGGCCGGGTCGTCGATACGCTCGGCAACCCGCTCGACGGCAAAGGCCCCGTCGTCAGTGACACCGCCTATCCGGTCGAGAAGCTGGCGCCCGGCGTCGTGCGGCGGCGATCGGTCGGACAGCCGGTGCAGACCGGCATCATGGCGATCGACGCGATGATCCCGATCGGTCGCGGCCAGCGCGAGCTGATCATCGGCGATCGCTCCACCGGCAAGACGACCATCTGTGTGGACACGATGATCAGCCAGGCGCGCCTCAACAAGGCGGCCGAGGCGGCCGGCGACGCGAGCTACCGCCCGATCTATTCGATCTACGTCGCCATCGGCCAGAAACAGTCGACGATCGCCCGCATCATCTCGACACTCGACGAGGCGGGCGCGATGCCGTACACCGTCGTCCTGGCCGCGCCGGCGTCGGATTCAGCCACGAGCCAGTACCTCGCCCCTTTTGCCGGGGCCGCGATCGGCGAATGGTTCATGGACAACGGGATGGACGCGCTGATCGTCTACGACGACCTGTCGAAGCATGCGGTGGCGTATCGCCAGGTGTCGCTGGTGCTGAAACGGCCTTCCGGCCGCGAGGCCTATCCGGGCGACGTGTTCTACCTGCACAGCCGGTTGCTCGAACGGGCGGCCCGGGTAGGAGAGAAATACGGCAACGGCTCGCTGACGGCCCTGCCGATTATCGAAACCCAGGCCGGCGACGTCTCGGCGTACATCCCGACGAACGTCATTTCAATCACCGACGGTCAGATCTTTCTGGAGACCGACCTCTTCTACCAGGGCGTACGCCCAGCCATCTCTGTCGGCATCTCGGTGTCGCGCGTCGGATCGGCGGCGCAGGTCAAAGCGATGAAGCAGGTGGCCGGGCAGCTCAAGGGAGACCTGGCGCAATTCAGAGAGCTGGCCGCCTTCGCCCAGTTCGGGTCGGAACTGGATGCGGCCACGCAGGCCAAGATCGACCGCGGCAAGCGCATCGTCGAGATCTTCAAACAGCCGCAGTACAGCCCGATGCCGGTCGAAGTACAGGTGGCGGTGCTTTGGGCGGTGCAGAACGGCCACTTTGACGATGTGCCGGTGGAAGGGATCAAGGACGTCCAGGCCGCATGGACCGACTTTCTGTCCACCCGTCGCCCCGAAGTGCTGCAGCGGATTGCCAAAGAACAGGCGCTCAGCGACGACCTGACCGCGGCTGTGCGTGCGGCGATGGACGAGTTCCGTCAGACCCGGAGACGACCGTGAACAGTCCACGGGAGCTTCGCCGGCGTATCAAGTCGGTGAGCGGCACCGCCCAGATCACGAAAGCGATGCAGATGGTGGCGGCGTCGAAGATGCGGAAGGCGCAGCAGGCCGCGATCGCGGCGGGGCCGTTCGCACAGCTGATGTATCGGATTCAGCGCAGCGCGACGGCGCGCGCTGCTGACTTCACTCACCCGCTTCAGGCGACCCGTCCCGTGCAGCGCCGCGCCATCGTCCTGGTTGCCGCCGACAAGGGACTGTGCGGCGCGCTCAACACCAACGTGTTCAGATTGGCCGCGCAGTTCGATTCGGCATCGACCGTGTTCATCACCGCCGGTCGAAAAGCGGCGCAGTTCGTCGCCCGGTCAGGACGCAAACTGGTGGCGGAGTTTGCTTACGGCGACTCGCCCGCCTACGCCGAGTCCAGGGCCATCGCCGCACTGGCGCGCGAGATGTTTCTGAAGGGCGAGGTGGACGAGGTGCGGATTGTCGCGACGCGCTTCGTCAACACGCTGACCCAGGAGGCGATTGCCATCGAGTACCTGCCGGTCGGTCCGATCACCAGCCTGCGATTGCCAGGGAATGCGGTCGCAGACAGCGAGGACGACCATGCGGACCAGGCGTTGTTCGAGCCTGGCGCCAGGACGCTGCTCGCCTACTTCATGAGCCACTACCTCAATTTCTACATGTACTACGTACTGCTCAACGCCAAGGCCAGCGAGCAGAGTGCGCGTATGGTCGCGATGAAGAACGCCACGGACAGTGCGGAAAGCCTGATCGACGCGCTGCGTCTCGAATACAACAAGCTGCGGCAAGGCAACATCACCAAGGAACTGCTGGAAATCGCCGGCGGTCAGGCCGGGTAGCCGCCACGACACGTCCTTCCACATGCGGGAGCGGAGATGAACACCGGCAAAGTCGTCCAGATCGCGGGGCCCGTGGTGGATGTCGAGTTTCCCGAAGGCCTTCCCGCCATCTTCAACGCGCTGACCGTTGACTATCGCGTCGGCGAGACACCGGTCAGCATCACCCTCGAAGTGCAGCAGCATCTCGGCGAGAGCTGGGTACGCACCATCTCGATGGCCGGCACCGAAGGGCTGAAACGCGGGTACGCCGTCAGCGACACGGGCGGCCCCATCTCGGTGCCCGTGGGAGACGGCGTGATGGGACGGATGCTCGACGTGACCGGTAATCCGGTCGACGATCGCGGGCCCGTTCAGGCCGAGAAGTACTACCCGATCCATCGTCCCGCCCCGTCCCTCATGGATCAGTCGACGTCGCCGCAGCTGCTGACCACCGGCATCAAGGTCATCGACCTGATCTGCCCGTTTCTGAAAGGCGGCAAGGTCGGCGCGTTCGGCGGCGCCGGAGTGGGCAAGACGGTCGTCATCATGGAGTTGATCAACAACATCGCCAAGCTCCACGGCGGTGTGTCGGTGTTTGCGGGGGTCGGCGAGCGCACCAGGGAAGGCAACGACCTCTATCACGAGATGTCACAGGCCGGCGTCATCAATCAGGACGACCTCGCCGCCTCGAAGATTGCCCTCGTCTACGGCCAGATGAACGAGCCGCCCGGCGCGCGCCTCCGCGTGGCGCTCAGCGGCCTGGCGATCACGGAATACTTCCGGGACGAGCGGCAGCAGGACGTGCTGCTGTTCATCGACAACATCTTCCGGTTCTCGCAGGCGGGATCCGAAGTGTCGGCGCTGCTGGGGCGCACGGCGAGCGCGGTTGGCTACCAGCCGACGCTGGCGGCGGAGATGGGCGCGCTGCAGGAGCGCATTACCTCGACCAAGAAGGGCTCGATTACGTCCTTTCAAGCGGTGTACGTGCCGGCCGATGACCTCACGGATCCAGCTCCGGCGACGACATTCGCCCATCTGGACGCGACCATCGTGCTGGAGAGGGCCATCGCCGAGCTCGGTATCTACCCCGCGGTCGATCCGCTGGCGTCGACGTCAAGGGCATTGACGCCGGAGATCGTCGGTCAGGAGCACTACGACGTCGCCCGGCGAGTCCAGCAGGTGCTGCAGCGGTTGAAGGATCTGCAGGACATCATCGCCATCCTTGGCATGGACGAACTGTCGGCCGAGGACAAGACCTCCGTGTATCGCGCCCGCCGCATCCAGCGGTTCCTCAGCCAGCCGTTCAGTTCGGCACAAGTGTTCACGGGACGCGAAGGCCGTCAGGTCTCGGTGGAGGAAACGGTGCGCGGCTTCAAGGAGATCCTCGACGGCAAGCACGACAAGGTGTCCGAAGGCGACTTCTATATGAAGGGCGGCATCGACGAGGTCGGCAGAAGCTGAGAGGAGCGATGGCTGAAACCCTGAAGCTCGAGATCGTCACCCCTGAGGCGGTGGCCTACTCCGAAGACGTCCAGATGGTGACGCTGCCCGTGCTCGAAGGGCACATCGGCATCTACCCGCAACACGTCCGGCTGTTCACCCAGATCGTCCCAGGCGAAGTGATCGCACATATTGGCGGACAGGAACACTCACTCGCG
>Ga0173480_10000806_pt1 | contig 11001 bp, 10 predicted proteins | sample NitcycUS209509C1_FD_122622 | JGI IMG/M metagenome (GOLD analysis project Ga0173480, IMG submission 122622) | Soil microbial communities from Arlington Agricultural Research Station in Wisconsin, USA - Nitrogen cycling UWRJ-S209-509C-1 (version... | ecosystem: Environmental > Terrestrial > Soil... | reverse complement strand
GCGCCGCAAGTCGTCGCCCGTCGTCCGGCGCATCGCCCACGACCACAACGTCGACATCGAGGCGCTGACCGGATCGGGCATTGGCGGCCGGGTCACCAAGCGCGACATCATCGGCTACATCGAGCGCGCGGAGTCGCCGCTGCCGGCGCGGCCCGGCGGTGCGCCGGCCCCTCGCATTCCGGCCTACCAGCCGGACGAGCGAATCGAGCTGAAGCCGCTGTCGGTGATGCGCCGCAAGATTGCCGAGCACATGGTGCTCAGCCGGCGCACGTCGGCGCACGTGCACACCGTCTTTCACGTGGACTTCACCACGGTGGACGGCATCCGCCGCCAGAAGAAGGCGGATTACGAACGCGCCGGGGCGCGGCTCACCTACCTGACGTTCGTGGCCCGCGCCTGCTGCGAATCGCTGCGCGCCTACCCGGTACTGAACGCCGCCCTCGACGGGGACACGATCGTCTACAAGAAGGACATCAACCTCGGCATCGCGGTCGCGCTCGACGGCGGGTTGATCGTGCCGGTGGTCAAACAGGCCGACACCCTGAGCGCCGTCGACTTGAGCAAGGCGATTGCCGATCTGGCCGACCGTGCCCGCGCCAAACAGCTCAAGCCCGAGGAAGTGCACGCCGGCACGTTCACGATCACCAATCCCGGCCAGCTCGGCGCGCAGTTCGGTCTGCCGATCATCAACCAGCCGCAGGTGGCCATCCTGTCCATGGGCACGGTGGAGAAGCGGCCGGTCGTCGTGAACGACGAGCTCGTCATCCGCACGATGTCCTACCTGACCCTCGCTTTCGATCACCGGCTGATCGACGGGTTCGCCGCCGACGAGTTCATGGCCGATCTGAAGCGGCGCCTCGAACAGTTCGACCCGTCCGGGCTCTAGGGACCCTGTTCCTGACCGAGTCCTAACCGCATGAGCCAGACCGTGGCCCGCCGCGTCCTCCAGGTGCGCCGGCTCGGAACCGTGAGCTATCCCGAGGCGCTCGCGATGCAACGCGCCCTGGTCGAAGACCGGCGCGCGGATCGCGTCGGCGACCTGCTGCTCCTGCTTCAGCATCCGGCGGTGATCACGCTCGGCGTCAAAGGGGACGGCGGCAGATCGCACGTCGTCGCCACTCCGGAGCGCCTGGCGGAGATGGGCGTTGCCGTCGAGGAAACCGGCCGCGGCGGCGACGTCACCTACCACGGCCCAGGCCAGATCGTGGGCTATCCGATCATCGATCTGCGCCCCGACCGTCAGGACGTGCACCGCTACGTGCGCGATCTGGAAGAGGTGATGATCCGCGCCTGCGCCGACTACGGGCTCGAGGCCGGGCGCATCAAAGGGCTCACCGGCGCATGGCTCCGGCCAGACAATGCCGGCGCCGACAAGATCGGCGCCATCGGCGTGCGCATCTCGCGCTGGATTACCAGCCACGGCTTCGCGTTCAACGTCTCGACAGAGCTCGATCATTTCCAGCTGATCGTGCCGTGCGGCATCGCCGATCGCGGCGTGACATCGCTGGAGAAGGCCACGGGCCGGTCGATCGCGCTCGAGGAAGTGGAAGAGCGTCTCGCTCACCACTTCGCTGAGGTGTTCGAGAGGGAGATCAGTCCGGCGGTCTGAAGACCGCCGGCCACGTTCGGAAGCCGGGGGCCGGGAGGCTATTCCGGGAAGAGATCCCAGCGCACGCCCGCGTACATCGCGTGGAAGTGCTCTTCGTGAGCCTCGTAGATCTGCATCGGCTCGCTGAAGACGCCGCCCAGGTTGTTCATCCCGGCAAGCTGCAGGACGCCCGACGACGGGTTGTAGGAGAACGACCCGCCGCTCAGCGGAACGTTGTAGATGCCGGCGGTGGCCTGCACCTGGAACGTCGAGTCCGGATTCAGCGCCAGGCCGAAGGCGATCTGCTGGTTGTCGTGCTGCACCGCACGGTAGCGGCCGACCGGCGAGAACCCGGCGACTGAGCGCGCTGCCGGCGGATCGGCCATAGGGGTGCGCCGTGGAGCGTCGGCGGCGGGCGGCGGCGCACCGGTGCCGCTCGCGCTCTTCGGATCGGCGGCCGACGTCGGCCTCACCCCGCCGTTCGTGATGGCCGACGAGTCGCCACCGTCTAGGCCTCCGAACTCCTGCCGCAGCGCCAGCGCGAAGAGTACGCCGACGATAGCGACCACGCCGACCACGGCCGCGGCAGCGCCGAAGCCCCATCGGCGCATCGAGGAGCGCCGCGAGTCGGTCGTGACCTCGCCTTCGATCTGCGCCATCAGCTCGTTCACGCCGCGATAGTTGCCGCCGGCCACGCGCACCTGCCGGAACTTCTGGAGCGCGGCGGCCTTCTTTCCCTGGTCGTAGAGTTCCTGCCCCTCGGTGAAGAGGCCGCTCAACTTCCGTTGCTCGTTCGCCCACTTGAGACGGGCGCTGATCTCGAAGTTGTTCGGTTCGAGCGACAGCGCCGCCTGGAGCGCCTGGATGGCGCCGAACCAGTCCTCGACGCCGATGGCGGCTTCGGCCTCGCCCCGCAGCGATCGGATCTTGGCATCGGACTGCGGCGCGTTGTCGGTGGGGGCCGGCTCGCCGAGCTCTGGCACCAGGCTGCGCACCAGCTTTTCGATGCCCTGGTCGTAGTAGTCCTCGACGATGCGGACGGCGTTCCAGCGTGTGAGCGGCTTCAGGTCGTCTGGCAGCTCGTCGTCGTCCACCATCTCGGCGTTGCCGACGAGCACCGGGATGATGCGGATCTTTCGCGTCAGCGCGGTACGGATCTCGACGCGTACGAAGTCGCCGGCATCGTCGAGCCGCCGGCCGCGCTCGTCGGCCGCCTTCGCCCACCCTGGTCCGATCACGGCGATGAGCGCGACGCTGGCGCCGACGGCGCGCTCGACGTGCGCCACGAAGTCCACGCCGACGCCGATCTCGCTGACGTCGCGGAAGAACATCCCCGGAAACGCGCGGTTGAGGCGGTCGTACAGCCGCCCGGTCTGTGCCTGCGAGTCGCTCCGGCGGTAGCTGATGAAGACCTTGGGCTGTGACACGGCGCTCGATTCTACCCTCAGGGAAAACGTCCGTTGAGCCGGGTCCGAGCAGACACAACCGGAGTGCCCGTCCGTACGGACAAGCGGGCGGGTGGGCAGGTAGGCAGGTGGGTGGGCTACTCCTGGTAATCCCTGGGCGGGGAGGGCAGCTTGCTCATGGCCGCCTCCGCCACACCGCGGCCGGCGACCGCCGTCACTTCGATCCGAACGTGGCCCCAGCTGACGACGTCGCCTACTGCCGGCGGCCGCTCGAGCAGCGCCAGCACGAGCCCGCTCACCGACTGCACGTCGGGGTGCTCGAGGGTGACGCCGAGCGCCTCGCCGGCGCTCGTGAGACGCACGGTGCCCCGCACCACGACCCGGCCGAGCGCATCCTTGGCAATCGGCGGCCGGCCGCGATCCTCGTCGATGTCGCCGACCACCTCCTCGAACAGGTCGCCGATCGTCACCACGCCGGCGGTGCCGCCATGCTCGTCCATCACCACCGCCATGTGCGCGCGGGCGCGGCGCATCGCCGCCAGCACCGCGTCGAGCGGCGTGGTGGTGGGGATGTGCGGCAGCGGGCGTGCGTCGCGCGTGGTCACGGGGGCGCCGGCGACGATCTCGCGCAGCAGCTCCTTGATGTGCACGCTGCCCGCGATGTGATCCAGATCGCCGGTATAGACCGGGTATCGCGTGTGGGGTGCGTTGCGGATGATCTCCTGCACGGCGTCGATGGGCGCACCGGCCGCGATGCCGGTGAGGCGGACCCGGGGCACCATCACCTCGCCGGCGGTGAGGTTGCCGAACTCGAAGAGCTCGCGCAGGATGCGCCCGGACTCGCCGCGCAGCAGGCCGCCCTCGTGGCTCTCCTCGATGATGAACTGCAGCTCCTCGCTGGTGTGATAGCGCTCGCCCTCGTTCTCCGTGCGCTTGATGCCGATCAGCGCCAGCAGCCCGTTGCCCGCGGCGTTGAGGACCCATACGAGCGGCAGCAGCGCGACCTCGAGCGCCTCGATGATCGGCGACACGAAGAGCGAGGTCCGCAGCGCCGACTGCAGCGCCAGCCCCTTCGGCACCATCTCGCCCACCACGATGTGGATGTAGGTGAGCACGCCGACGGCGATGCCGCTGGCCAGGGCGTGACTGGCAAGCCAGCCCATGGGGCTGAACGGCGCGAGCGACCGGGAGATGTGCTCCGCCAGCACCCGCTCGCCGTACATCCCCAGGCCGAGGCTGGCAACCGAGATGCCGACCTGTGTAGTGGCGATATACCGATCGAGGCGACGCGGGTCAGCCAGGATCCGCGCCACGCGTCCGGCCAGGCGTCCCCCCTGCGCCGCCAGATGGTCGACGTTGGCGCGCGGGGCGCCGACGATGGCGAACTCCGCGGCCACGAACAGCCCGTTGGCGATGGCCAGGGCGGCGATGATCGCGAACGGCACCAGGAGCTCGCTCATGCCTCGGCGCCCTCCTCGTCCGGCGGGGTGAGCCGGGTCGCGACCACCGACTCGATGGCGCGGTCCGCGACCCGTTCGACCCGGAAGGAATAGCCGTCGATCGAGACCGTATCGCCAGGCACCGGCAGCCGACCCAGCGCTTCGGTGACGAACCCGCTCACCGTCGTGGCGTCGCTCTCGAGCGGCGCGTCGAGCGCGGCGGCGGCATCGACCACCGCCATCGACCCAGGCAGCCGCACTTGCCCGTCCACGATCGGCTCGGCGACCGGCTCGGCGGCCTTGAACTCGTCGCCCACCTCGCCCAGGAACTCGGCCAGCACGTCCGGCAGGGTCACGACGCCAGCAGTACCGCCGAACTCATCGACCACCAGCGCCTGGTGCGATCGGCGCTCTCGCATGTGGCGCAGTACCCGGTCAGCGGTGACGCTTTCGTGAACGGCGCTGATCGGCCGGCTCAGGGTCTCGAGCGTCGTACCCGCCTGCCGCCCTCTCACCAGCCAGCGGACGAGGTCCTTGGTGTGCAGCACGCCGACGATGTTGTCGAGCGAGCCGCGGTAGACCGGCAGCCTCGAATACGGGCTGGCGGCCACGACCCGAATCACCTCCGACAACGGGGTGTCGACCTCGAGCGCGGCCATCCGGGTGCGCGGCACCATCAGCTGTTTGGCCTGCTTCAAGTTGAGCCGGAGCGCGCGCTGGAGCCGGCGGTGCTCGTCGGGTTCGAGCAGACCGCCTTCACGGCTCTCGGCGATGAGCAGCTCGATCTCGTCGGGTGAGTGGATGTGGCGGTGCGCCTGCTGTGGCGCGCCGAGCAGCCGCAGCAGCAGGAGCCCGCTGCCGTTCAGCCAGTGGATGAACGGGCGGTAGATCCAGAGCGAGCCCACCATGATCGGCAAGGTGTAGAGCGCCGACGGGGTGGGGTACTGGAGGGCCAGCGATTTCGGCACCAGCTCGCCGAAGATGACCTGCGCGGCGGTGAGCACGAGCAGGACGATCACCGCAGCGGTGGACTCGGCCACCAGGGGCTGCAGGCCGCCGAAGGTGGCGAGCTGCGGCGCCAGCCACACTGCCAGCGTGGACTGCGCGTAGGCACCGAGACCGAGGCTGGAGATGGTGATGCCGATCTGGCAGGCGGCAATGTAGCGATCCAGTGCTGCCGGCGTACCCAGCCGCGGCAGCAGCCAGCGTGCGAACGGGTGGCCGTCCTCCGCCATCTGGCGCAACCGGCTCTGACGGACGCTGACGGCGGCGAACTCCGCCGCCACGTAGACGGCGTTGATGAGGATCAGCGTCGTTGCGACGAGGATGGCGACGAAGACCATGAGCGGTCAGCGCTGCACGAACTCGGGCCGCGCCGGTCGTGCCGCGAGGCGGGCCGCAAGCTCGAAGGCGAGCATCGCAATCTGCGACGTGCCTTCGGCGTCGATCTTCTCCCAGTCGTCGCCCGGGCGGTGATAGTCGCCGTGAAAGCCGGTGAAGAAGTTGATGGCAGGGATGCGGCGCGCCTGGAACGAGGAGTCGTCGCTGCGGCCCGCGCCCGGACCCTCGCGCTTGATGCTCAAGCCCCGCCGCCCCTGGGCGGCGCCCTTGAGGTCTTCCTCGATCGACGGAGCGTACTCCAGGCCGCTGACATCCACGTTGCCGCGCGCCCGTCCCACCATGTCGAGGTTGAGCATGGCAATGGTGTCGGCCGCCGGCACCGCCGGCGCTTCGACGTAGTGGGCCGATCCCAGCAGCCCGCGCTCTTCTCCGGCAAACGCCACGAACACGAGCGTGCGCGGGAAGCGCTCGCGGTGCGCCGCCGCGTGCCGCGCAATCTCGATCACCGCCGAGGTGCCCGAGGCGTTGTCGTCGGCGCCGTTGTGCACCTCGCCGGTGCGCTCCGGCGACATCGACAGGTGGCCGCCGCGGCCCACGTGATCGTAGTGCGCGCCGACGACCACGGCCTCCTTCTCCAGGCGCGGATCGCTCCCGGGCAGCACGCCGACCACGTTGCGCACCGTGCGCCGGTTCTTCGTCAGGTGCTCCACGTAGGTGATCGTCGCGCCGTTCAGCGCCATCGAACGCGGTACCAGGTCCGCGTCGATGAGGCGGGCCAGGCTGTCGAGCTGGTAGTGGTCGACGAGCGGCTGCACCTCGCGGCGGCGGACCCGGAGCACCGGGATCGGGCGTTCTTCGGCGTCGGGGTCCTTGGAGAAAAGGGTGTAGTCCGCCTGATCGATCAGGTGAGTGGGGTCGCCGATGACGATGAGCGCCTTTGCGCCGCGGGATCGCGCCGCGCCTTCCTTCGCCGCGAGCGTCGACTCCATCACCGGCCGGGCGCCGTTCATCGGGCTCCCCGACAGCCGCTCCTGCGGTTCGTGGCTGAAGATCACGACCGCCTTGCCGTCGACGTCCACGCGCCGGTAGTCGTCGTAGCCGATCGAGGGCATCACCAGCCCGTAACCGGCGAAGACGAGCGGCAGACCCTCGAGCGTCGCCGATGGCGTGGTGTCGGAGTCGCTGGAGGGCGCGGCGAGGGGGTAGTAGCTGGTGCCGAGCGTGAACCGCGCCGTCCGGCCGCCGAAGCCGAACGAGAGCTCGTTGCGCTCGCCGATGGTCAACCCGGCCACGAGCTCGAAGCCCTGGAACCAGGTACCGCCTTCGCCGCCTGGCCGGAGGCCGGCGCCGCGGAACTGCGCGGCGACGTATTCGGCCGCGCGCTCGAGCTCGGGCGAACCGTCCCCGCGACCCTGCAGCTCGTCTGATGACAGGAACTTGATGTGCTCGAGCAGAGCGGCGGGCTGGATGTCGCCCGGAGCCGCCGCGGCGGCCCCAGCGAGCGCGAGCACCGCGGCCGCAACCAACGAGCGCATGCCCCGAATGCTAGCAGGTCGGGTGGGTCAGGTGGGTCAGGTAAGTCAGGTGGGGAGTCGGGTAGGTGTAGCGGGCGGTCTTCAGACCGCCCGTTGCTACGTAGCCAGTGCCGTGTCGAGGAGGATGCGCTCGCGGGCGGAGAGTGAGGGGACGCGCACCTCGGCGACGCCGCGCCGGTCCAGCAGGGCCGGCAGGGCCCCGACGCGGTTGCGGACGCCGAGCTCGCCGTCCAGGACAGTCAGCACGTTGAGCGCCCGGCGAGAGGATCGGATCATCGATTCGGCCGCGACCGCTGCGGCCAGCCCGAGCGCGTAAGGGCCGGGAGGCCACAGGCGCGTCGTGCGAGCCTCGAGCCGCGCCAGCTGCACCGGTGACAACACGCGCTCGAGCGCGAAGCCGCCGACCGCGGCCTCGCTCCATGGAACCACGAGACCGTGAGGTGGCACGCCGAGCACCGCCAGCACGACCTCGGCCGGCGAGCAACCTGCCTCGAGCGCGATCATCGATCGGATGGCCGAGGCAAACGCTTCCGGCGACGTTCCGACCAGGCGGACGCGAGCGACGTGAAGCTCGCGGCTTGCGGTCTGCATCACACCGGTCTGCCCTGTCCCCGCGAAGACGAGTGGCGCCTCGCCCGCGTACGGCAGCAGCGTGCGGATGAGCGAGACGCCGTCGTCTCCGATCCACTCGGCTGAAGGCTCGCCGTGCCGGTCCGCGATCACGCAGGCCGCGGCGCCCATCACCCGCGTGAGATCGTCGGTGCCCTCGAGGCGCGTGTGAAAGCCCGACACCGCTCCCGACTGCTGGATGTCGAGCGCCTTGCCGGCCGCAACGTTCGCCGCCGCGTCCACCAGCAGCACGCGCGACACCCGATCCCGCGTGGCCAGCGCCTGCGCGACCGCGGCGCCCACGTCGCCCGCGCCGATTACGGCCACCGATGTCATGAGTGCGTGAAGTATTGTAGTGACAATGCGAAGGGTTCCTTGTCTCGCTCAAGACTCAGGGCTCAGGGCTCAGGCTAGAACTCCTTCTGGCAGGCGTTCTTCCGTGAGCCTTGAGCCCTGGGCCTTGAGCCGACTACGACGGCTCTCTCAACTCGAGTGAGCCGGTGAATTCGATGACCGGTAAGGTGGCGCTCGTCACCGGTGGCTCCCGGGGCATCGGCCTGGCCACCGCGCTTGCCCTCGCCTCGCGCGGTGCCGCCGTCGCCGTGACCGCAACTTCCGACGACGGTCTTGCCGCGGCCGCTGCCGCGCTCGAACAGGCTGCGCCCGGCGCCTTTCTGACCCTGCGCGCCGACGTCCGCAGCGCCGGCGACATGGCGTCGGCGTGCGCCGCGGCTGCTTCCCGCTTCGGGGGCCTCGACGCCCTCGTCAACAACGCCGGCGTCGGGGTGTTCCGCAACGTGGCCGATCTCGCGGACGACGACTGGCGGCTGATGCTCGACACCAACATCACCGGCGTGTTCAACGCGACGCGCGCGGCGCTCCCGCATTTGCGCGCCCGAGGCGGCGGCTGGATCGTCAACGTCAGCAGTCTCTCGGCCACCGGCCCGTTTGCCGGAGGTGCCGCCTATTGCGCCACCAAGGCCGCGGTGGACGCCTTCACCGCGGCGCTGATGCAGGAGGTGCGGCACGAGGGCATCCGTGTCGCCGCTGTCGCCCCCGGCTCGGTCGACACGTCGTTCGGCAGCGGCGGCCGTGACAAGAGCTCGTGGGCGCTCCAGCCGGACGACGTCGCGCAGGTCATCGTCGATCTGCTCGGCCACCCGTCGCGCAGTCTTCCCAGTCGCATCGAGGTGCGTCCGTCGCAACCTCCCCGAAAGGCCTGATCGTGTCCGTCTTCGACAAGCACCGCGAGCAGCTCGAACTGCACGAGACGATGATGGGCGCGTCGAGGGGCCGGCTGGCGGTTGCTCTCGACCTGCTGACCGACGCGCTGGCGATGGTGGGACAGCACGGGGTCTATTGCCAGAACGCGCGCACGCCGGGCCGGCCGACGCTGGACATCGCCTTGGTGATCGAACAGATTGGCGACGCGAAAGAGCTGCTGCAGACCGTGATCGAGACCGACCGCTCGTGAACGCGCCCGGCCCCATCGGCGTGGTCGCCCATTACAACCTGCTGGAACGGCTCGAGCCGTCGGGCCCTGGCGAGCTGTATCGTGCCCGCGACACCAAGCTCGGGCGCACGGTCTCACTGCGCCTTCTTCCCGCCGACTTCACGACCGGCGCCGACTCCCGCGCCGCACTGGTCGTGCAGGCGCGGGATATGACGGTTCTGTCGCATCCCAACGTGACCACGTTGTTCGATGCCGGCGAGCACGAGGGTCGCGTCTATCTGGCCTTCGAGTTCCTCAAGGGTCAGTCGCTGCGCGCCGAGATGGGGGGACGCCCGCTCAACGTCCAGCGTGCCGTCGAGACGGCAATCCAGATCAGCGATGCGATCGCCGACGCCCACGCCAACGGCTTCGTGCACGGCGGCCTCAGTCCGGAGTCGGTGGCGATGACGCAGCGCGGTCACGCCAAGATTCCCGCGTTCGAGCTCGCCGCGCATGGCGGGTTCGCCGCGGCCGGCGAGTCGGGATCGGCCAGCGACGTGCGGCTCCTCGATTACCTGGCGCCCGAGGAGGCCGCTGGACACGCGGCCGACGATCGGTCCGATGTCTACTCGGTTGGGGCGATTCTCTACGAGATGCTCACGGCGAAACGGCCGAACCCCAAGGGCGCGTCGGCGCCGAGCGTGTCGAACCGTCACGTGCCGCCCGAGCTCGACGCCGTGGTGCTCCGCGCGGTGGCGCCCAACCCCGACCTGCGGCCGCAGTCGGCCGCAGCCTTCGCCTCCGAGCTCAGGGGCGTCGTGGCGCTCATCGACGCGCAGGGCGGCGCTGGTGACGAAGCAGACGAAGCGCACGTGCCGTCGACGAGCATCGGGCGGGTGCTGCGGTTTGCCGCTGTTCTGCTGACGATGGCGGGCCTGGCCTGGTGGTTCTGGCAGACGCGCGGGCCCCGCTAGGAAGGGCTTCGGGCTTCAGGCTTCGGGCTTCAGGATCGATGCGAGCCGCTCGACGAACGCCGATCGCGCCAGCACCTGATCCACGCCGGCCGCCCGCGCCGCCGCGATGACGTCGGCGTGAACGTGCGACACGAACCCGAGGGTTTCCACGTCTCGCAGCGCCGGGTCGGCTTTCATCGCGGCCAGCATTTCCATCGGCCGCATCTTCAAGCTGTCGAGGTCGAAGATCACCAGCCGGGGCGCCTTCGTCCGGACCGCCTCCAGCACCTGGTCCGGTGAGCGCTCGAAATACACCTCGGCGCCGAGCGTTTTCGCCGCCGTCTTGATCTTGATCGAGAAGAGGAGGTCGTCGAGGACGGCGATGATCATGGAAGGCTCAGGGCTCAGGGCTCAGGGCTCACGGCTCACGGCGTGGATTGCTTGCTGGCGCTCAAAGAGTACGCTTGTCCACAAGCGTACTCTCACTGCGTAAGGAAGCCATCAGGCCCTGAGCCTTGAGCCCTGAGCCTTCCAGCGCCGGTAGTACCATTCCGCCCATGATTCTCGAGGTTCGGGCCGTGGCCCCCTTCTACAAGAACGGCTTCGTCGTGGGGTGCGAGCGCACGCGCGAGGCGGTCCTGATCGACCCCGGCGACGAGGTGGACGAGCTGCTGGCGGCGGCCTTCGAGGCCGAGGTG
>Ga0173480_10000805_pt1 | contig 11002 bp, 7 predicted proteins | sample NitcycUS209509C1_FD_122622 | JGI IMG/M metagenome (GOLD analysis project Ga0173480, IMG submission 122622) | Soil microbial communities from Arlington Agricultural Research Station in Wisconsin, USA - Nitrogen cycling UWRJ-S209-509C-1 (version... | ecosystem: Environmental > Terrestrial > Soil >... | reverse complement strand
CTCATCGGCGCCGCCGGCGTCTTCGACTTGCGCCTGCTGGGATTCATGCGGCGCATTCCCGTCTCGGCCATCGCCCCGATGCGGCAATGGGCCGCGCTCGGCGTGCTCATCAATCTCGTCACCGGAGTCCTGTTCTTCATCGGCGCCCCGGATCAGTACATGACGAACCCGGCCTGGTGGGCGAAGGTCGCCTTTCTGGCCGTCGCGATGCTCAACATCGCCTGGTTCGAGACCCGGCTGGGCAAGCGGATGCTCACACTCCCCGCTCATATCGACACTCCCGTGAGCTTCAAGGTGGCCGGGGCGGTATCGATCGCGTCGTGGGCGCTGGTGCTCTACTGGGGCCGGATGCTCCCGTTCATCGGCAACGCCTTCTGACGCTCGAGGTCTCGTTGCGAAAGGAGTCAATCACCATGACCAACATCACACGCATCCTCGTTCCGACCGATTTCAGCGAGCCCGCCGACGCGGCGCTGGACTACGCGGTCGATTTGTCAAAGACCCTCGGGGCGCAGATCTCGCTGGTGCACGTTTTCGACGAGATCACCGACGCCACGCTCTCCTTCGATCTGTACATGCCGCTGTCGGCGGAAGCGCGCGACGAAGTCCTGAGCACCGTTCGCCGCCGCCTTGCCGAACGGGTCGAACGCAGCGGCCGGCCCGACGTCACCTCCGACGTCCTGGTCGGCGGGACCGCGCGAGCGATCGTGGACGCCGCCAGGAACCATCACGCCGACCTGATCGTCATGGGCACTCACGGCCGGCTTGGCGTGGCCCATCTGCTCCTCGGGAGCGTGGCCGAACGCGTCGTGCGCACCGCCGAGTGTCCGGTCCTCACGGTCCGCGCTGCGCCGGCTTTGCGGGCGGCTCACGCCGCCTGACGGCACCCTGGAGGGGTGGTGCGACGAGGAAGGAGGACCGATGCCACCAGTCCTTGTGATCTATGGCACGACAGACGGGCACGCGGCCAAAGTCGCCCGCTTCATCTCGACGACGCTGCAGTCGCGCAGCCTCACCGTCGATCTGTGCGATGCAGCGCGACACGATCCGGATCCCAGCCTCTACAGTGCCGTCGTCGTCGTGGCGTCCGTGCACGCCGGCGGCTATCAGCGCTCCGTGAGGCAGTGGCTCGAGCGAGTGCAGCCGCGGCTCACGGGCCGGCCCACGGCCTTCGTGTCGGTGTGCCTGGGGGTCCTTCAGCACGAACCGGCGGTGGACGCCGAACTGGACGAAATTCTCCGCCGGTTCTTGTCGCAGACCGGATGGCGGCCGGACGAGGCCAAGATCGTGGCCGGCGCGCTGCCGTACTCCAAGTACGGCTGGGTCCGGCGCTACGTCATGCGGCGGATCGTCCGCAAGGCTGGCGGCGACACGGATACGAGCCGGGACTACGAGTACACCAATTGGGACGATCTGAGGTGGTTTGCCACCAGCTTCGCCGAGCGAGCCCTCAGCTCCCGGCCGCCTGGTCCGCCGGCGGCGCGAACTCCGCACAGACCGCCGCCAGCGTCGTCCGCCCGTGGCGGGCCGCCAGCTTCATCAGGCGCAGAAATACCTGGGCCGTGATGAACGCGTCGCCGCTCGCGGTGTGGCGATCGTGGGGAATCACGCCGAAGAGGTCGGCGAGTGTGTCCAGCGAGAGGTGCGCCGGCAGGGCACGGCCGCCAAACGCGCCGTCGTCGGAGAGGTGCCATGCGAGATCGCTCGTGTCGAGCGTGCGATTCAGCAGCCGGACGTCGCCGATGCGCTCGTAGCCGGCGTCGAACATCGCGACGTCGTGTCCGATGTGATGGCCGACGATGACCCCGTCACGCAGGTAGTCGAGAAACCGCAGCAGAACTTCCGGCTCGTCGTGCCCCTGACGGGTCTGGTCGGGGGTGACGCCATGTATGGCCACCGGCCCGACGTCGCCGGTCACGCGAAGCAGCGCATCGAAGCTGTCCTCGATCACGATTTCGCCGTCGAGGACGGCAACGGCGCCGATCGTGAGGATGCGATCGAGGCGCGGGCTGAAGCCCGTGGTCTCGGAATCCAGCACGACGAACCGGACCTGCGCCACCGGCGTGTCGTCGGGCCAGGTCGCGGCGAAGGCCTGCTTATAGCTGTCGATCGTCTGCGACATCGATGGCATCCAGCCACGCCGGGTTCGCGGTGAATTCGATGAGCTCCTGAATCACCGGGAAGGTGCTGCGGAGCATGTGGCGATCGTTGCGGCTCAACACCGACGGCGGCAGCTCCGCGCCGATGGTGCCGTGCCCTATGCCCACGCGCCCCTGCTGCCAGAGCACGATGCGCAGGGCGTCCGAGGCCTCGCGGAAGATCCGCTCGTGCGCCGGCAGCAGTCGCCGCGCCGTGGCAAAGCGGTCGAGCGTGGAGGTGCCCATCACCGCGCGGGCGGCCATGCCGAAGACGCGCCCGAGGTCGACGAGCGGCTGGAGGACGTTGCGCTTCAGCCGGAACACGCTCGTGTACTCGCCCGAGTGCTCGACGACCTCCTCTTCGTAGAACGAGATCGGCGGCAGATCCGCGAGGCAGTCGTGCGCGAGGATCCGCAGGAAGTCGCGGTCGATCACGTCGCGGGCGGCGGTGACGACGCGCGCCCAGCCGCTGTCGCTCCACAGGGGACGCAGATCGAAGAGCTCCCGGCGGCGCTGCATGCCCTCGAGCACGGGATTGCGAATCCAGCCGATGTAGCGGCGCACCCACTCGTCGGCGCTGGCCACGGAGAAGTCCGGTGCCTCGGCCGCGTCCGCCCCCGGCAGGTAGCCGCACTCGGTGAGCGCCCCGGTCAGGCGTGCGTACGCGGCCGCGTCGACCCCGGCCCCGCCCGTCTCGTCGATCAGCACCAGATGGGGCATGCGGAGCGGCAGCGACTCCCCGCGTCCCGACGTGCCGCACACGCACCAGCCCGGCGCGCGATCCTGCCCCGTCAGCGTGAAGACGCGTGCCAGGATGGCGTCGTCCACCCGCGTGGCAAAGCGCAGCATCCAGTCGGTGGAGGACGCGCCGGTCAGGTACTTCAACACAAAGGCGCGGGCGCGATGGTTGAGCGCACGCAGGCGCGGCAGATCGGCGGCGCGGCCGATGTCCTCGAGGATGACGGCCGGCTGGTCGCCGAGCGCCGGCAGCAGATCGCGTGGGGTGAGGACCGTGAGCAGCCGGCCTGCGGCCGTGCCGTCCGCGGTCATCGCCACCGCGCCGCCCGACGACATGGCCCAGGCGCCGTCGGCGATCGAGGTGTCGGGACCGGCCAGTCCGGGACGCGGAAGACCGATCTCCGACAGCGGACGTCCGGCATCGCCGCCGCCGTGCGCGAGCCACGCCAGCAGCGCCCGCGGCGTGACCACGCCCACCAGGCTGGTGTCGTCGCCGGTCACGGCGAGAGCGTCCACTCCGCTGTCGAGCAGCTGACGCGCCGCCTCTCCCACCGTCGTGCGCGCGCTGCAGCTCCGCAGCGGGCCGGCCAGCTGCTGCAGGTAGGTCTTCAGCGGATCGGGGGCGGCATCGGCCGGGGTAAAGACACTCGCGACCGACCCCATGGCGGCCACGAACGCGGTCGCATAGGGATAGCGCTCGAGCAGCGCCTCGAGATCGTAGGAAGGAAACCCGTAAGTCACCACGTCGGTGGTCGCCCGCGCCGTGTAAAGGCACCCGGGCGCGCCGTGAAACTGCTCGGCGCCGACCCAGTCGCCGGGGCCGCGCACGTCGCGGAGCTCGGCCTGGCCGTCGTGCTCGTCCCAGAGCGAGACCGTGCCCTGCTGGATGACGAGGACGTGCGTCTTGTGCGGCTCGCCCTGCCAGGCGAGGAACTCGTCGGCAGCGAAGAATCGCACCCGCCCGTGCGCCGCCAGATCGACGAGATCCTGATCGTCGATGGCGGTGAACGGCGGGTGCTGCTTCAGGAAGTCCGCGACACGGTAGCGGATCTCGGATGTGTCCACGACGGGTCCCCCGGCCTATTCCATCACCGCAGCCATGGGAGACTCGACGTCGTCCACCGCCTCAGTCCGCATAGGCTTTGATCAAATCGAACATGTAGTCGCGTCCGACGTACACCGATCGCACCTCGATCCGCTCGTTGAGGCCATGTGCGCCGTTGCCGTCGGGGTCGGACCACATACCTGGGATGCCATAGGTCGGAATGCCGACCGCACCGAGAAACGTCGCGTCGGTGTAGCCGTTCGCCATGACGGGAATGACGGGAACGCCCGGCCAGTATCGGGCGGCCAGTGTCTGCATCGGACCGACGATGGCCGGCTCGAGCGGCGGTGCGGGCGGCGACGGACGCACCGGCGGCAGCGCAGTGAGCGTGACGCCGGGGTCTTCGATCACGGCGGCCAGCTCGCGCCGGATCTCCTCGATCGAATGGCCGGGAAAGATCCGGCAGTTGACGTTGGCGCCCGCACGCTGCGGCAGCGCGTTGGCCGCGTGGCCGGCGTCCAGCAGGGTCGCCACACAGGTCGTGCGCAGATTGGAATGGAGGAAGCGGTCCTTGTTGACGATCGCCTCCGCCTTCTGGTCCCGTGGGTTCGCGGCCAGCGCCACCATGGCCTTGCCGATGTCGTCGGTCCGGGCCGCGCCCGCCTCCTTGAAGTAGCGCCGCGTCGTGTCGGTCATTTCCAGCGGGAACTCGTGCCCGTCGATCTTGAGCAGTGCCCGCGACAGCTGGTAGATGGCGTTGTCGCGCACTGGCGTCGAACTGTGCCCGCCGGGGTTGCGGGTTTCCACCCGGAAATTGGCGAAGGTCTTCTCGCCGATCTGCACCGACTGGCCGATCACCTTCCCCTTGCCGTCGCTGTCGCCGCCACCGCCTTCGTTGAGGGCGAACTCGGCGTCGATCAGCTCGCGCCGGTTCGCGGCCAGCCATTCGATGCCGTTGAACGCGCCGTTGGTCTCCTCGCCGCAGGTCAGCGCCACCTTTATGGTGCGCTTGGGCACGTAGCCCTGCTGCCTGAAGCGGATCAGCGCGTCGACCCAGCCGGCGGCCAGCGCCTTGGTGTCGGCGACTCCGCGCGCGTAGAAGTAGCCGTTCTCCTCGATCAGGGTGAACGGGTCGCGCTCCCAATCTTCGCGCCTGGCCTCGACCACGTCGATGTGCGCGATGAGGAGCAGCGGTTTGATGGTGGCGGAGGTACCCGGATAGACCGCGACCAGCCCGCCTTCCTTGGGATGCTCGGGGGTCGCGAAGAGCGTGAGCAGGCTATCCGGGAAGCCGGCCGTCTTCAGCCGCGCTGCCATGCGTTCTGCCGCGAGCGTGCAGCTACCCGAAGACAGCGTGGTATTGGTCTCGACCAGCTCCTCGAAGAGCTCGCGGAATGCCGCCTGGTCGGGGCGGAGCGGTGCCACCTGCGCCTGTGCGGCGGCAGCGAGGGCGAGCAGCAACCAGGTCGCGGCGATTTTCATCGAGTTCCCCATGGTGTGCTCGATGATGATAGTTGAACGCCGGCCAGACACGGGTCTTGCCGCCGCAAATCTGCAGTCGCCGACTGTAGCGGCATGTCAGGCATCATCGCGGCGGTGAACATCAGTGTCGAAGCGCGGCGAGTTCGCGGGCGACTGCTGCCACACTGTGGCGATTGATGCTCTCCACGACTGCGCACCACCGCTGATTGACCGTCGCCGGATACATGGCCCCGAGTATTCCACCGGCGATCGAGGCCACGGAATCGCTGTCGCCGCCAATGTTCGCCGCGACCAGGATGGCGTCCTCCGCCGACTGCAAGAGCGTGGCGAGCGCCAACGCCAACGGGACAATCGTGAGCGGCCCATCCGGGAAGCAGCGCGCCGCCACATGGTCCGCCCGAAGAACCGGCAGCGACGCAAGGTCGTCATGGACCGTGCGAACAGCGGTCGCGAACGGCGTTGCCGACCCGCTCTGCCACCGGCTCTCGGCTTTTGCTGCCGCTCGTTCCGCGAGCGCCAACACGTGCCCGGCGGAGGCCGCGTCGATTGCCGCGGACACCGCCGCCGCCGTCGCTGCCGCCGCGGCGACGGCCAGCGAGCCAGCGTGGGTCGAGATCGAGGCCTCGCGCGCGTCGGTGACGAGTTCATCCAGCGAGTCCGATGAGTGGAGAATGCCGACTGGAGCGACACGTATGGCGGCGCCACAGCCGTCATGCCCCACCGCAATGCGCGTCGGGTCGGCGGCTTGGTGGAATTCCCACAGGGACTTGACGCCCGGATGGACACTCTTGACGCATCCGAGCATTTCTCGACCGATGCTGACGTGCGAGACTTCCCGTTCCGTGAGGATGGCTCGAGCAACCGCGAGGGTCCGCTCCGTGTCATCCGTCGTTTCACCAATCCGCCACTGACGCTTGGAATTGGCAGCGTATCGAGGAATGACGGCGCCCGGCGTTCCTTCGAAACCGCGGACACCGTTTGGATACCAACGCTGCACGCCGTCCCGTGAAAGCCCCTCGGTCTGCTTGCCGACGGCGTCGCCGGTGGCGATGCCCTGGAGGCAAGCCGCGATCCGATCAGCGGTTGCGATCGTCACATCTGCCGGGAACAGTATAGGCGCGGCCTGCGATGGAAGACGTCAGTAGAAGTCGTGCGCGTCCACGGCGGCGCCGCCGCTGAAGCCTTCGACGCGCTCGGCCCGCACCGACAGCACGCCGTCCTGGTGCTGCAGCACACCGTCCACCAGCAGGAACGGCTGCCGCACGACCTCGGTGCGCTGCTTGTCGAACAGATCTGGCCGGATGATCACGTTGGAAATGCCAGTTTCGTCCTCGAGCGTCAGGAACACGAAGCCCTTGGCCGTGCCGGGCCGCTGCCGCGTGATCACCATGCCGGCCACGCGCACGCGGCGGCCGTCCTTGGCGCCCGGCAGATCCACCGCGCGCAGCACGCCGCGCAGCGCCAGTTCGTCGCGGCGCAGCGCCATGGGGTGAGGCCCGATGGTCAATCCCATGCCGGCGTAGTCGGCCTTCAGGCGCTCGCCCGCATCCATAGGCTTGAGCGGGCTCACATTGGGGCCGGCGCCTTCGGCGCCGGTAGGGCGGGTAGGGCGGGTGGGCCGGGCAGGTGCGAGCCCTTCGGGCTCGCTGCTTGCCAAAACCCTCTCCTCGCCCTCGAACGGCTGGAATAGCTCGCCGGCTGGGCGCACAGCGCGCTCCACCTGCCATAGCGCGCTGCGGCGCTCGTGGGTGAACGCGTTGAGCGCGCCGATGTCGGCGAGGGTCGTCAGCTCGTCACGGCGCAGGCCGGTGCGCTGCACCAGCTGCTCGATCGAGGCGAAGCGGCCCGCGGGCTCGAGCGCCACGCTCCACTCATGCGAGCAGATGTTGCAGAAATAAACGCGGCGCTGCGTCGTGTCGGCGACCACTTCGATCATCGACCCGTCGTCGGACCCGCACTTGGCGCACACGGGAGATGCGGCCGGGTCTGAAGACCCGGCCCCACGTACGAAAGCGCGATCGAATGCGGCCATGGCCTGTCCTGCGTCCTTTCGCAGCCCGTGGACGTACATGAGCCCGAGGCGAATGGCGCCGTCGGGCTCGACCCGGCACAGCCAATCGGACTGCTGCACGTCGATGGGATGGAACCGCACGCCGCGCCGCTGCGCGTCCTTGACGAGCGTGGCGGGGTGGTAGAACCCCATCGGCTGGTTGTTGAGGAGCGACGTGTAGAACGCCGCCGGGTAATGCACCTTCAGATACGCGCTCGCGTAGGCGAGCAGCGCGAAGCTGGCGGCGTGCGACTCGGGGAACCCGTAGAGCGCGAACGAGGTAATCGACAGGATGATGCGCTCGGCGGTTTCGCCCGTGATGCCGTTGCCCGCCATGCCCGCGCGCAGCTGGATCTCGATCTCCTTCATCCGCTTCTCGCTGCGCTTGAAGCCCATGGCGCGCCGCAGCTCCTCGGCCTGGCCGCCGGTGAAGCTGGCGGCCACCATCGCCATGCGCAGCAGCTGCTCCTGGAAGAGCGGCACGCCGAGCGTGCGTGCGAGCACCGGCTCGAGCGACGGGTGGAGCGGGATCACGGCCTCGCGCCCGGCGCGGCGATTGAGGTACGGATGCACCATCTGCCCGACGATCGGGCCGGGGCGGATGATGGCCACCTCGACGACGAGGTCGTAGAACTTCTCGGGCTTCATCCGCGGCAGCGTCGCCATCTGCGCCCGCGACTCCACCTGGAAGACGCCGACGGTGTCGGCCTTCTGCAGCAGCTCGTAGACGGCGGGATCATCGGGCGGAATGTGCGCCAGCTCGAACCGCCTCGGCTCACCGTCGCCGCCGGCAGCCGGCGGCATCACGCTGCCCGACGACGTGTTGACGAGCGCGATGGCGTCCTGCAGCACGGCCATCATCCCGAGACCGAGCAGATCGACCTTGACGATGCCCATGTCGGCGCAGTCGTCCTTGTCCCACTGGAGGACGACGCGGCCCGGCATGCTGGCCGGCTCGAGCGGCACCACGGCGTCGAGCTCGTCCTGGCACACCACCATTCCGCCCGAGTGCTGGCCGAGATGACGCGGCAGATCCTGGATCTGCCGCCACAAACCGGCGAACGTCCGCACCCGCGGCGCCTCTGGCGCAATGCCGGCCGCGGTCATGTTGCGGTCGAGCGTCTCGCTGGGGTCGGTGAACTCGAAGTTGTGCATCACCTTGGCGAGGCGATCGATCTCCCCGTCATCGAGCGCGAGCGCCTTCCCCACCTCGCGCGCGGCGCTCTTGCCGCGATAGGTGATGACGTTGGCGGTCATCGCCGCGCCGAGCCGGCCGTACTTCTCGTAGACGTGCTGGATGACCTGCTCGCGGCGGTCGCCGCTCGGCAGATCGAGGTCGATATCGGGCCACTCGCCGCGCTCTTCCGACAGGAACCGCTCGAAGAGCAGCTCCATCTTGATCGGATCGATGGCGGTGATCCCGAGGCTGTAGCAGACGGCGCTGTTGGCGGCCGAGCCGCGCCCCTGCACCAGGATGTCGTGCTGGCGGCAGTAGCTGACGATGTCCCACACGATCAGGAAGTAGCCGGCGAGATCGAGCCGCTCGATCAGATCGAGCTCGTGGGCGATCTGCCGGCGCGCCTTGTCGTGATAGGGGCGGTAACGGTCGCGCGCACCGGCTTCGGTGATGCGGCGCAGGAACGACATCTGGCTGTCGCCCCCCGGCACCGGATACGCCGGAAAGCGGTAGCCGAGGTCGGCCATCGTGTACTCGAGACGCTCGGCCAGGGCCTCGGTCCCCTTGAGCGCGTCGCGGCGATCCGAGAAGAGCTGCGCCATCACCTCGGGCGGCTTGAGATAGCGCTCGGCGTTACGCGCGAGCCGGCGGCCCGCCGCGTCCACCGTGGTGTGATGGCGCACGCACGTGAGCACGTCGAAGAGCGGCCGGTCGCCCGGCGTGGCGAAGCGGACGCCGTTGGTGGCCACGACGGGCACGCGAAAGGCCTGCGCGAGGTGCGTGAGCGCGACGGTGTCGGATTCCTCGTCGCGCAGGAAGTGACGCTGCAGATCGACGTGGACGTTGCCGCGGCCGAAGAGGCCGATGAGCCGATCGAGCAGGCCGCCGACGCCGAAGTGCTGCGCGTCGAGGAGCGGCCGGCCCGCCAGGGCGACGAGGCCGGTGGTGAAGCCGTCGAACTCTTCGATCGCGAGCGCGCCGGCACCCTTTTCGGCGCGCATCTTCATCCGCGTCACCAGCCGGCAGAGGTTCTTGTAGCCCTCGGCCGAGGCGACCAGCACCGGCAGCCGCCAGGTGTGATCGCCGGTGGGGGCTCCGGCGGGGCTAAAGCCCCGCCCTGCGTCCTTGCCCGCCCTACCCGTCCCACCCGCCTTACCCGCCCCACCGTTGCGCGCGCGCGCTATCGTGAGTTCAGCACCAATAATCGCCCGCAGTCCGGCGCGCGCAGCGGCCTTGTGAAAGCGCGGCGCGCCGTAGACGCCGTCCGCATCGAGGAGGGCGACCGCCGGGTACCCGAGCGCCGCGGCGCGCTCGATCAGCGCTTCGGGCAGCGAGGCCCCCTGGAGAAAGCTGAACGCAGACGCCGCGTGGAGTTCCAGGTACATACGAGGTCAGGTGGGTCGGGTAGGTCAGGTGGGCCGGGTGGGTAAAAACGCTTGTCTGCTGCACGCCAGAGCTAGTCAAGAACACCGTCGATGAACCACGCATTCGCGTCGCGCGCACGAAAGATCCGGTAGGTCGCGCCGTCACTTGCCGTCACGTCCCATTCGTCTCGATCCCAGGGAGTGTTTTCCCCACCCGCCCCACCCGGCCTGCCTGACCCACCTGGCCTTGTGTCGGCCCACCATTCACCAGAGGTGCGCCACGGTCCAGCGCACTTCTCGATTCGGCCACCATCCAACCCGCGCCGTTCGGTGGTGACACGAACGGGGCGACCGTCTTCCACCTGCACGCGCGCCGGCACAGCGAAGCGAAAGCGGCGCAGTGCGACAACAACCGGCGCTTCCGTTTTGCTCACCTGTCCTACCTGTCCTGGTCCGTCAGATGGCGCCTCCACAGGTGCAAAAGGCACCATGCTGAAAGCTCCTGGGCGCCACGAGTCGACCGGCGCCGGCGAGCCGCACCGGCCTTCGCCCATGAGCGCATTCAGCCGCGCCATCAGTGTGGACACCTGCTCGGGCGATGGCAGCGGCCGCGTGATGAGCGAGTACTGCAGGACGCGCGCTGGCGTCGGGTCTACCGCCACGACCACGCGATCGATGGCGGCCTGGGGCGGATGCGACTCGAGATCGAGCAGCGCGAGCGTGCGCAGCGTGCGCGCGTCGCGCATCGGCGCCGGCAGCTGCAGCGACCGCTCGTGCGTGGCCTTCGACACGAGATGCAGGCGCACGTGGAGCACCGCCGCTCCGCGATCGCGGCGTTCGAGGTGGGCCGACAACGGCTCGATGAGGCGGCCGAGCACGAACGACAGCGGCTCGAGGCCTTCGATCGGCCACTCGAGATCGAGCGCCTGCTCGAAGCGTTCCTCGGGCACCGCGGGCACGAGCGGCGCGGGGTCTTCGCCGCGCGCCAGCCGCTGCCACTGCACGCCG